>Ga0193716_1001653_pt1 | contig 12889 bp, 16 predicted proteins | sample U2c1metaG_FD_145901 | JGI IMG/M metagenome (GOLD analysis project Ga0193716, IMG submission 145901) | Soil microbial communities from a riparian zone of the East river system, Colorado, United States - U2c1 | ecosystem: Environmental > Terrestrial > Soil > Riparian zone | place: USA: East River...
TCGAACAGCTCCTGACCGAACCTGCTCAGCTCCACCGGATCGCGCCGGTTGAACTCGACCAGCTCGGCGATGCTCTGCGGCACACCACGCCGGTGCGCGAGATACGCCGGCAGGTCCCTGGTGAACTCGGTGAGCAGCGCGGGTGACTCGGCCGCGCCGAACTCCGCACGGTAGGGCAGCTCGACCTCGACGACCGTCGCGCCCTTGGCACGCAGGATCGCCACCGACCGCGCGACGACCCGGTCGACGTCCGGGTCGATGCCCGCCTGCCGCCAGACCCCGATTCGCGCGCCGCGCAGCGCACCCGGCCGCAGCAGCGCGGCGTAGTCGGTCGGCTGGTGGGCCGGATAGGTCGCGGTGGCCGGGTCGGCCGGATCGCGGCCCTGCAACGCGGACAACGTGATCGCCACGTCCACCACGTGCCTGGCCATCGGACCCGCGGTGTCCTGCTCGGCCGAGATCGGCGCCACCCCGGTACGGCTCACCAACCCGAGCGACGGCTTGTGCCCCACCACGCCGTTGGCCCCGGCGGGGCAGACGATCGACCCGTCGGTCTCGGTGCCGATCGCCACCTGGGCCAGCGACGCCGCGACACCCGCGCCGGAACCGGACGACGAGCCGCACGGGTTGCGGTCCAGCACATAGGGGTTGTTGGTCTGCAGGCCGGCGCCGGACCAGCCGGACGTGGCGTTGGTGGAGCGGTAGTTCGCCCACTCGGACAGGTTGGTCTTACCGAGGATCACCGCGCCCGCCGCCCGCAGCTTGCGGACCAGGGTGGCGTCCCTGGCCGGCGCCTCGGCGAGCAACGCCCGCGAGCCCGCGGTCGTCGCAAGGCCCTTGGTGTCCACGTTGTCCTTGAGCAGCACCGGAATGCCCTCGAGCGGACCGCGACTATGTCCGGACCGGCGACGCCGGTCGCTGGCCGCTGCCTGCGCCGGCGCCGTCCGGTCGACCGTCAGCACGGCGTGGATCTTCCCGTCCACCGCGCGGATTCTGTTCAAGTAGGCGGAAGTCAGCTCCGCCGAGGTGAGCCGGCCGCGGTCCATCAACGCCTGCAGGCCGGGGATGGTGGCGGCGTCGAGATCGAGCCGCGTTCTCGCTCCGGCCGGCGTCGGCACAGTGACCGCGAGGACCAGCAACGCCAGGACCGAGACCACTCGTGAGATCCGCACACCGCACCTAAGCGCGTGACTCCGCCGCCGTCAACCGCCCTCAGGCGCGCTTGTACTTCTCCCACCAGGTCAAGGCGACGCGGTACTGCTCAGGGGTGTTGTCCGCGTTGTGGTTGGCCAGCCCGTTCTTGCCGAAGTAGTAGTCGTGGACCTGGTTTCGAGCGGACTGCGACATGTCCGGGTCGGAGATTCCGTTGGCGTGGATGTGATACGCGAACCCGTCGGAAGGGGTGCGCAGCCACGCGGCGAACCCGACGGTGCGCAGCGCGTGGACAGTCTGCCACCGCTGGGTCGTGCTCAGGCTGCTGACGCTGATGTCGACCACGCCGCCACCGTCGTGGGTCCCGGCGGAGTCGGGGTTGCTCGAGTTGTAGGAACCCTGGGTGAGCGTGATGCTCCACGACAGCATGCCGTCCGCGGCCCGCAGCATGTCCGCGGTGCGCACGTTGACCTGCTCGCCGCCGTAGGAGGAGGTGCGGGAGCCGGCCGTCACCGGATGCGACACGTCGAACCGGCCGGAACCCAGCTGCGTCAACGAGGTTCGCCCGGGGACACCGTTGGCGTCGAGGCCGGTGTAGCCGAGGCTGCGTTGCCACGCGGCGTACGCGCTCACCGTCGAGGTGCCGTAGTGCCCGTCGCTCTGCGCCGCGGCGAGCAGCCCCTTGGCCTGCAACGCCTGCTCGACGGCGAGCACGTGGGCCTGCGCGCCAGGGGTCGTGCCGGTGCCCGCCTTCGGCGGATCGACCTGGCAGGCGAGCAACACCTGCTCCATGTCCACGGTCGCCAGCGCGGCGGAGGCGGCGGCGGTCTGGGCACTCACCAGCGCCGGCACCGCCAACGCCGCCCCGGCCGCCACACCGCGGGAGAGCAACAGGCGTCTCGTGTAGGTCGCCCGCGTGTCCTGGTTCATCAGCGTGCTCCGTTCGTCCGGTTCCGCGAGCATGCTGACAACCCCGAGTACAAGACACGTACAAACACCAGGTGGACGTGGTCAACGGGGCGGACCTGCTCGGGGCGCCCGACGGCCGGTTCGCGACCGTGAGCGGGCGGCTCGGTCAGCGGCTCGTGCTCGACCGCTACCTGAGCATCCTCGTGGGCATGCGGAAGGTCGGCTTCGACTCGATGCGTGCCGCGCTCGCCTGACGTTCAGTCGCGCCGGCGCCGGTCGCCGCGGCCGAGCTGCCCGATCATCCCGAAGGCCATCGGGATGAGGATCCAGACCGGCCAGAAGTTCTGGAAGTGGCCGGAGCCGAGGCTGGTGGCCAGCCAGATCACCGTGCAGACGACGAAGATGCCACCGAAGCCGCCCAACCACGCGCGGACGAGCTGGCCCGCGCGCGAGGAGCGCGCCGGCGGCGGTGCGGGTGCGGCGGCGACCGCCTCCTGGCTCGCGTGCGCCCGCTGCGAGACGACCATGCCGGGTATGTCGTCGAGCAGCCCGTTCAGGTCGCCGTAGGTCTTGGCCGCGTACGTCTTCTGCAGGCGCTCGTCGTACTCGCCGAGATCCAGGCGACCCTCGTCGAGCGCCTTCTTCAGGTTGTCAGCCACAGCCTGACGATCACTGTCGGCGGCACGCATGTCATCACGACCCATGCGGTCAGGATGCCAGTCCCGCGCGGCCCGCACCGGCCCGCCCGGCAAATGGTCCCTATCACGGCTTACCTGAGGCGCGACGGACACGCGGGTTCTGAGGGCACCGCGTCCGCAAGGCCCCACTGTCGACGGGTCGGCCGACAAGCCTCTCCCCCTCCAGAGCGTCTTGATCTTTTGACGGGTCGCGAACTCAGCACCATCTCGATCGCTAAAACCGGACATCTATATAGTTATTAGTGACTTTTAGTTTTTGGGAGTAGGGAAGTGGCCATACTGAGCGACCGGCTCGTGGAGCTGGTCGTGCGGTCACCGGCGCTCGACGTCGGGGTTCGGTTGCTGCTGCCGAAGAACTGGGCGCGCAAGCGGTGGCCGACGCTCTACCTGCTGCACGGGTGTTGCACCGTCGGCGACGGTCAGGTCGAGTGGACCACCTACAGCGACGTCGAGGCGTACACCAGGGATCTCGACGCGCTCGTCGTCATGCCGGAGGCGGGTGACGTCGGCTTCTACTCCGACTGGCTCGACGGACCGGCGTGGGAGACGTTCCACCTCACCGAGCTACGACGGCTCCTCGAGCGCCGGTACCGCGCCGGCGACGACCGGGCCATCGCCGGGCTGTCGATGGGCGGCTTCGGCACGTTGTCCTACGCGGCACGCCATCCCGGGATGTTCAAGGCGCGGCCGCGTACAGCGGGCTCGTCCACACGGTCCCGGCACGCACACATGGCCGTACTGGCAACGAGAGCTCCACCGCTCACTGCCGATGTTGATGCGTGCCATCGGAGTACGCGTCAGCACACCCGCATCGCCTTGCGGCACAAGCAACTGAGTCAGGCGTGCGGGTCGAGCGTGGACGACACCGCCGTCGATCATGCGGTAGGTCGCCATGACGTGAATGATGTGTAGGCTTTCCTGATGGCATGGCAAAACTGGCGGGTGACTTCTGGAACGGGGTCGCGCTTCTTCAGCACGGCGACGGTGGAATCCGAGCATCAGGCGGAAAGTGATTCATTGAATCCGCGGGTTCGGACGGGCAGCCGACCCGGCCGACAAGGTGCCGGTTCATGACCGTCCGTCGAATGGATGGCATGGTGGCGCTCGTGACGGGTGGGAGTCGCGGAGTCGGCAGAGGGGTGGCAGACCACCTCGCGTCAGCGGGCGCCACCGTCTATGTCACGGGTCGATCCGTGCAAGACGCGCAGCTCCCGGCGGGCTGTATCGCGATGACCTGCGATCACACGGATGACACGCAGGTCGCGGCTGTGTTCGATCGGCTGGCCGCCGACCACGGACACCTGGATCTACTGGTGAACAACGCCTGGGGCGGGTACGACCGCATGGTCGACAACGGACAGTTCACGTGGGGACTGCCGTTCTGGGAACAGCCGATCTGGCGGTGGGACGCGATGTTCGCGGCAGGTGTGCGAGCGAACTACGTCGCCAGCGCCTTCGCGGCACGCATGATGGTGCCGCGGCGGTCGGGTCTCATCGTCAACATCTCCTTCTGGGCGGCGCAGAAACACGTCGCGAACGTGCCCTACGGCGTGTCCAAAGCCGCGACCGACAAGCTCACCGCCGACATGGCGCACGAGCTACGCGCTCACGAGGTGGCGGTCGTCTCGCTCTACCCCGGGCTCGTGCGGACCGAGAAGGTGATGGAAGCGGCCGAGTATCTCGACATGACGAACTCGGAGTCGCCACAGTTCATCGGCCGCGTGATCAACGCGCTCGCCCACGACCAGACGATCCTGACGAAGTCCGGTCAGGTACTGGTCGCGGCCGCGCAGGCAGCACAATACGAAATCACCGACATCGACGGCACACAACCCACACCACTGACGCTAGCGCAGGTCTGAGGACCACCCTACGGAACGTCAAGTCAAGGTGTGCCCGTCAGTTGGGGTGAGTGAAACTGCTGCCCGGGTAGTAGTTTTCACTCACGACCGACGGGAGCTGGGCGGAGTGGCACGTCTTCATGTCGGCTGCGCGATGTGGACCCACAAGGCGTGGCCCGGACGGTTCCTGCCGCAGTCGCTGCCGGCCAAGGAGCGCCTGCGGGCCTACGCCGGCTGGTGCAACGCGGTCGAGGGGAACACCACCTTCTACGCGACCCCCGCCCGAAACACCGTCGCGAGTTGGGCGCAGCAGACCGACCCCGGCTTCCGGTTCGTGGTCAAGCTGCCCAAGATCGTCACGCACGAGCGCCGGTTCGTCGGTGTCGAGGCCGAGATGCGGGCGTTCCTTGACGCGATCGAACCCCTCGGCGAACGGGCGGTCCTGTGGACCCAGTTGCCCGGCTCGTTCGGCCCTTCGGACGTCGACGCCCTCGGCCGCTTCCTGCGCCGGCTCCCCGCCGACCGCCGACGCGCTGTGGAGGTGCGCCACCCCGGGTTCTTCACCGACGCCGGCTCGACGTCGCTGCTGGAGGGGACGCTCGCCGACGCGGCCGCCGAGTGGGTGCCGTTCGACACCACGGTCTTCTTCCGGAGCCCGCCGACCAGCGAGGCCGCGCAGGACGCGTGGGCCAAGAAACCGCGGCTACCGCGGCGGACGCGGGCGCTGACCGACCAGCCGATCGTTCGCTACCTGGGCCGGGACTCGGTCGAGGAGACGGTCGAGGGGTGGCGGCCGTGGACCGGGGTGGTCGCCGGCTGGCTGCGCGAGGGCCGGTCGCCGACGGTCTTCGTGCACACCCCCGACAACGACGACGCGCCGGCGCTTGCCCGCCGGTTCCACGACGACGTGCGGGCGCTGGTGCCCGGCCTCGACGCGCTGCCCGAGCCGGCACCGGTCGAGCCCGCGACCCTGTTCTGAGCGATGTCACGACATTGTGAGCACCGGAGCCACCGACGTCATCGGGCGGCGCGCCTGGTGACCGCGGAGGCTGGTGGCGCTCGTCTGGGTGCGGTACGCGGAGCGGCGGCCGGGCAGGCTAGTTTGCCCGAGTGAGCCTCCTCGATGATGTGGCCGAGCGCGACGGCTGGCGGTGCTGGGTGTGCGACGAACCGGTCGACCCCGACATGTCGGTGAACGACCCGCGGGGGCCCAGCGTCGACAGCCGGACCGCCGACCGGAAGGCCAAGGTCGCCGAGCGGCTCGCGCACCGCGGGTGCAACACCCGCAAGGGCGCGGTCAAGGTGGTCATCGCCTGGCCGGACCGCCTGCACGTGGTCGAGCCGGCGCCGCTGATCACCGTTGCCGGGAGGCTGGAACGCAAGGGGGGCCGCGAGATGGTGGCCCGTTGTCCGACCAAGCAAGACGCCCGAGAGGCGGCGGACTGGCTGGTGGACCGGTTCTCCCGACTGGTACCGGGGCTGCCGGTGACCGCCAACATCGAGGCGGGCGGCGGCCAGTTCCTCGTCATCCTGGCCACCGGCCGTCGCTGACCGGGATCACCAAGCGCACACTCGGCCCGTTGGAAGCAACGCACGAAGCCCACGCGGCCGAGCCGTGCGCACAGGAGTAAAAGATTCTTGACATGGTGTCAGCGGCGCTTTACATTCGGCGATGTCAAAGTTGCTTTACATCGGGAGTGGACGTGGCACTCGAGGAGAAGCGCGCGTGGATGGCGGCGCTGGTCACGGCCTGCGCGTACGTGACCTACCTCGTCATCATCCTGAGCCGCGCGGGCGACGTGCCACTGGCCGAGATGCCGTATGTGGCAGCTCTGCTGTGGACCGTGGGTGCGGCGATCGCCGTGACGATCGTGCTCAGCATCGCCGCCGAGCTCGCCACGCCCAGGGACTCCCGGAGAAAGGACGAGCGGGACCGGGAGATCGAGCGGTTCGGTGAGTACCTCGGCCACTCGTTCGCCGCCATCGGCGGGGTGTCGACGCTGGTCATGGCGATGGCCGAGGTCGACCACTTCTGGATCGCCAACACGATCTACCTGGCGTTCGCGCTGTCCAGTCTGCTCGCTTCCGTGGCCAAGATATTCGCCTACCGTCGGGGATTTCAGTCGTGGTGAAGTCGACCAAGGTCACGAACTCGATCCGGGCACTGCGGTTCGCCAACGACGAGATGACCCAGGCGGAGCTCGCGGAACGGATCGGTGTGACCAGGCAAACCATCATCGCCATCGAGCAGGGGCGTTATTCGCCGTCGCTGGAGATGGCATTCCAGATCGCGCGGGTCTTCAAGGCTCCACTCGATGACGTTTTCAAGTACCCAGGCGGGGAGAAATCATGAAAGCGATCGTGTACGACAGATATGGCCCGGTCGACGTGTTACGGCTCGCCGACATAGACAAACCGGAGCCCGACGACGACGAGGTGCTCGTGCGGGTCCACGCGGCCGGGGTGGACTACGGGGTGTGGCACCTCATGACCGGGCTGCCGCTCCCGGTCCGCGCGGCCTTCGGCTTGCGCACACCCAGGAACCCCGTGCTGGGGCGGGATGTCGCAGGGACGGTCGAGGCGCTCGGCGCCAACGTGACGAAGTTCCGGGTCGGCGACGAGGTGTTCGGCGCCTGCGGCGGCTCGTTCGCCGAGTACGCGTGCGTGCCGGCGACGAGATGCGTGCCGAAGCCGGCGAACCTGACGCTCGAACAGGCAGCCGCCGTCCCGGTCTCGGGCCTCACCGCGCTGCACAGCCTGCGCGACGCCGTCCAGACCGGCGACAAGGTCCTGGTCATCGGCGCGGGCGGCGGGGTGGGCACGTTCGCGGTGCAGCTCGCAAAAGCGTACGGCGCCTCGGTGACCGGCGTGTGCAGCACCAGCAAGGTCGACCTGGTCCGCTCGATCGGCGCGGACGACGTCGTCGACTACACCCAGACCGACTTCGCCGACGGGACGCGGCACTGGGACCTGATCGTCGACACCGGCGGGATGCGGCGGCTGTCCCACCTGCGCCGCGCCCTCGCCCCGAGGGGCCGGCTGATCATCGTCGGTGGCGAGGGCGGCGGCCGGTGGCTCGGCGGGATGGACCGCGGGCTCCGGGCGATCCTGTTGTCCCCCTTCGTGAGCCAGCGCTTGGGCGGCGTAATCTCCGTGGAGCGCGGCAAGGACATCGAGGAACTACGCACGCTGATCGAGGCCGGCAAGCTCACCCCGGTCGTCGACCGCACGTTCCCGCTCGCCGACGCCGCCAAGGCCATCCGCTACCTGGCGGAAGGCCACGCCCGGGGCAAGGTCGTCATCACCATCTGAGAACACTGCCCGGCGCGGTTAGGCTGACGGCGCCATCGCAGTCGATCCGAGAGTCGCGGCACCGTGAGCCTGGAGACACCCGACCCGCAGGGGCGACCGGCTTTCGTCCTGCACGACCACCGCCGCCCTCGGCCCCACTTCGACCTGCGGCTGGAACAGGACGGCGTCCTACGCTCGTGGGCCGTGCCGCGGGGGCTGCCCGGCAAACCCGGCGAAAACCGCCTCGCGATCGCGGTGCCCGACCACGACCTCGATCACCTCGACTACGAGGACGAGCACAAGAGCATCGCGGACATCGGGTGGTGGGAGGAGCACGACCGCACACCGCGGCGGTTCATCTTCACGCTGCACGGCCGCCACGACCACGTGCGGTACGTGCTCATCCACACCGGCGCCGACTGGCTCCTCCGGCGCACGAACGATCAGGACGAGCCAGCTACGGGGTGAGCTCCGCCTCGTCGGCGGCGGGCTCCTCAGGACGCTTCGATGGCTTGGACGATGAGTTCGTTGCGGGCATTCTGGCCGAGGGGTACGGAGGTGTGGACGCCGTCGCGGAGGTAGGTGGTGAGTCGGGAGGGCATGGCGGCGAGGAACTCGGCCCAGTGGATGACGCGAAGGGTGGGGTGGCGGCGTTGGGCGTCGGCGAGTTGGAGGTTGATCCAGGCGCTGTTGCGTTGGTCGGCCAGTTGTACCGCGGCGGGTTGGGCGGTGCGGCAGACCTGGGTGTTGATCCAGTACACGGTTCTGGTGGGGCCGGCGATGGTCATGGTTCGGTCGATCTGGGCGGCGAAGACCGGGGGTGTGAAGATGTCGTTGGAGCCGGTGGCCATGAGGATTCGGGTGGGTAGGCCGTAGGTTTGCGCCCATTGGGCCAGTGCGTCGACCGCGGGTTGGGTGGGGCGGCCAGACCAGTTGTGAACGGCAATCTGGTCGCCGGTGCGGCTGAGCAGTCGTTCGGCGAGGGAGTGGCCGTCTTGTACGGAGATGCTGTCGCCGAACATGAACAGTCCGTCGGTTTGCAGGACTGGTCTGATCTGGGTGATGGTGGAGATAGCCTTGGACGAGTTCTGCCACGGGCCGAGGGCGCCGGAGCCGTAGCCGTCGGCGGAGGCCGGTGTCGTGGTGAGTAGTGGTACGGCGAGGGCGCCCAGCGTGACGGCGCCAGCGCTCAGCACGCCTCGACGGCTGATGCTCATCCAACTTCCTCCGGAGATCGAGGCCATTTGTATTGACGGTTATTAACGGCCGAGTACACGTGAATTCATTGCGGTAGTCAGTCGGGTTGGGCTGCGCTGAGGTTGGCACGTGCTCCTAACAACTCTCTAACACCCGGCGGAAGGGCAGGTCCGGCTGGGTCAACGCCCGAAACCAAGGTAGTTGCGGTCATGCGCGTTGCCGCTTTCGGCTTGGGTGGTCCGGAGAGCGCCGGCGCGCGGCCGGGTCGCGCATTCCGGCCACGAGCACGCAGGTCGCGCCGATCAGAATGCCCGACCATCGCAGGTGAGCTGGGGTCCATTGTGGCCCGGAGCCGACCAGCATCGGCGCCTGTGGGATCGACGCCGCCAGCAACAGCGCGGCCAGGAGCGCGGGAGTGGTGATGATGCCGGGGTGCTCGAATCCGTGGCGACGGCCCCAAACGGCCACGGCCCAGATCACGGTGAGTGCGGCGGCGAGCTCGATCGTGAGGCCGAGGCCGATGGCCCACCGATCCCCGGCCGGTGCCGACGGGAGGAAACGTGCGAGCACGGCCGTCCACAGTGGGACGACAACGGCCGCGGCAGCGCCGATGCGCAGCCAGAGCCGGCGGGCCAGACTGTACGGGCTGGCCTGAAGGGTGACCGCCGCGCCATCGTCGAGCACGTACCCGCTACCCAGTGCCAGCAGCAGGCCCACCACGCGCAGATCTCCAATGAACTCGTCGCCGCCGCGGACCGCCAGGAACGCCGCGACGGCGACGACAGCAGCCGCGTTGGGTGCCAGGCGCAGGCTGCGCACCAGGTGGCCGCTGCGGACGAGTGCCCACGCCACGGACGGTGTCATGCCAGTTGGAGCCAACCGAGGACGAGCGTGGCGGCCAGGACCGGCCCACCGACGACGGCCAGTCGCCGCCACTGTGTGCGGTAGACAGCGGCGACGGTGGCGCAGGCGCAGAGCCCGGCCAGGTAGGCGACATGCAGCCACGGTTCGCCCGGCACCGGCGCCCGATTCTCGAAGGCGGTCTCCGTGCTCCACCACATCCACCAGATGCCGGCGTCGAACCGCCCGAAAACCACTACACCGCCCAGGGTCGCGGCGACGAACATGATCACGACGCCGCCCGCGAAGGGCAGCCAGCGGGCGGCGAGGACGCCGAGCAGCCCGGCGCCGGCGAGGACGAACGGAAGCTGGGCGAGCTCGCCGGCGGTCTGCAGGTCCTTGGGCGGGATGTCGTTGACGCTGTCGATGAAAGCCATGGCACCTGCCGCGATGGCGCCGACTCCGGCCAGTGGGAGCGCGACACCCAGAGTCATCGCCAAGGTCCGACGCGTGTCCGTGGTCGGCGTGACGTTCAGCATCTCCTCGGCCCGGCCGCGGCGGGCACCGCTGGCGACCAGGTTCGCCGCGAAGAGGACGAACAGGGGCGCGAAGAACGCGACGGCGACGAAGACGGTGCCATACCAGTAGCCGGCGGTCCGGCCGCCGCTGGCCCCGTCGAGAGCGCTGGTCACGATGACGACGACGGGAACCAGCCACAGCACGGGATGCCGGGCGAGGCGGCGGGCCTCCTGGCCGACCAGTGGCGCCAAGCCTCGGGAGACGACGGTGTCCACAGTGGTCATGAGCGGGTGACCTCCAGGTCGGGTTCGCCCATGAGCAGGAGGTACGCGTCCTCCAGCGTGGGTGGGATCAGCTCGGCGCCTTCGGGCGGGTCGCCGACGTTGCGGTAGGCGCCGTCACCGGTGCGCCAGGCCGCGAGTGCGGCGGGCGACCGCTGCGTGTCTGTCCACACGCGACCCTCGGCCTGCGCGGTCAGCTCGGTGGGGGTACCGGTGAACAGGGCTCGGCCCTGGTGGATCACGGCGATCCTGGTGCACAGGGCGGTGATGTCCTCGGTCTGGTGGCTGGACATGACCACCGTGCGCCCCTCGCCGGCATGCGAGATCATCTCCCGGAACCGCAGCCGTTGCTCGGGATCGAGACCGACCGTCGGCTCGTCGAGGACGAGCAGGTCGGGATCGCCCAGCAAAGCCTGGGCCAACCCGACCCGCCGGCGCATTCCGCCGGAGATGGCCCGGATCCGCTTCGCGCTGACGGACGCCAGCCCGGCCAGCGTGATGACCCGGCGGACTTCGTCATGCCGGGCCCGCCGGTCGGTCATCTTCTTCAGAATCGCCACGTAGTCGATGAACTCGAAGACCGTGAACCCCCGATGGAAACCAGCTTCCTGGGGCAGGTAGCCCAGGCGTTCGCGGATCCGCATACGGTCGTCGGGTCGCGACGGGTCGCGGCCAAGCAGGGTCACCGTGCCACGGTCCGGCGCCAGAACGGTGGCGATCATCCGGAGCAGAGTTGTCTTTCCCGCCCCGTTCGGTCCGAGCAGTCCGGTCACCCCTGGGCCGGCGTCGAGGTCGACGCAGTCCAGCGCCCTCGTGCGACCGAAGGACTTGGTCGCGCCTTGCACGCGTACCGTGGTCATGCGCTTCTCCCCAGCTTGATGGTGAAGGTGTTACGGGTGACGGCGAGCCAGGTGCCGCCGCCGATGGCCACGGCGAGCCAGAAGAGCTGGGCGCCGACGCCGAAGGCGAGGTCGAGGTGACCGGCGATGGTGGTCGGGGCGGTCACCAGCACCCATGCCGTGGCCACGACGCCGACCGCGACGACGGGCGTCATGCGGGCAGTCAGAGCCAGCGCGACGCAGGTGAGCCCGGCGGTGGGCAGGAGCCAGGCGGCGGCCAGCCAGTTCGAGCCGGGTAGCGCGAGCCCGGCCGCGGCCACGATCGGCACGGTGACCGCCAGGACCGCGACCGTGCGGATCAGCAGTAGTCGCAGCCCTGAGTATGGCGCGGCGAGCCCGATCTCCCTGGTCGGGTCGAGGCCGCCCGCGAAGGCCACCGCGACACCCGCCAGCGGCCAGAGTGGGGCGACCACGAGAAACATCCGGAGGAAGCGCTCATCGAACTGAGCCGCCCAAGCCGCGAGCGCGAGTACACCGCGACGGCCAGGAACCACGGCCCCCGCAGGGTCGGCGTCGCTGCGACGAGGCGCGCCGTCGCCTCGCCGACGCCGAGCCGGGCCAGCATCCGCTCGGGCCCGCTCCGCCGGGGGGCGTCGACCCGGTCGACCACCTCATGCCAGATCGTCGCTACCCGCCGAGCATCCACATAGGACGAGAGCACGCCCCGGCAGGCCGCGCATTTCATCAGGTGCGCCTCGGCGGACGCGGCCAGCTCCGGTGGAGCGGCTCCCTGCGCGTACCGGCGGATCGCCTCCGGGTCCAGGTGCCAGGTCATTCCGACCTCCCCGTCATGCCAGCCGCTCCCGCAACAGAGCGCGGGCGCGCATCATCCGTGTCTTGACCGTGCCGGACGGGATACCCAGCAACTGGGCGGCCTCCCGCGTCGTCAGTCCATCCAGGACAGTCGCCTGCACGACGGCCCGCAGCTCCGGTGACAGGCTCGCCAGTGCCGCGCCCACATCGCCGTACTGGACGGCGAGCAGCACGTGCTCCTCGGCTGACGTCTCGACGCCGGCGAACTTCGTCAGCTCATCGGCCGGCGGCCGGCTACGCCGCAGCGCGTCGACCAGCCGGCGGATGCCGATTCCCCAGATCCACGCGGCCACCTCGCCCCGGCGATCCCACCGCCCGGCCGACCGCCAGACCGCCACGAACGTGTCCTGCACGACCTCATCGACGAGCTCCGGCGACGAGCACCGCCGCCCGAGGCGCACCAACAGCCACGGCAGGTGCCGCCGATACAGCTCAGCGAACGCCTCCCT
>Ga0193716_1001654_pt1 | contig 12876 bp, 13 predicted proteins | sample U2c1metaG_FD_145901 | JGI IMG/M metagenome (GOLD analysis project Ga0193716, IMG submission 145901) | Soil microbial communities from a riparian zone of the East river system, Colorado, United States - U2c1 | ecosystem: Environmental > Terrestrial > Soil > Riparian zone | place: USA: East River...
TCCACTCGACGGCACGCGCGAGTTCGTCAAGCGCAACGGCGAATTCACCGTCAACATCGCGCTGATCGTGGAGCACGAACCTCTGCTCGGCGTCGTTGCCGCACCTGCTCAAGGAATGATTTTTTGGGGTATTGCCGGCGTCGGCGCATTCAGCCGACGCTACGGCGGCGAGGCACGCCGCATTCAAACCAGCCCTCCGCAGCAGCCGGTGCGCGTGGTCGGCAGCCGTTCCCATCCCAGTCCGCAGACGGCGGCCTATTTGACTCGCCTGGGCCCTCACGCCATGTCGGGAGTCGGAAGCTCGCTGAAATTCTGTTTGCTTGCCGAGGGAAAAGCCGATCTATACCCGCGCTTCGGCGCCACATCGGAGTGGGACACCGCCGCGGGACAAGCGGTACTGGAAGCCGCAGGCGGTCATGTCACGCGCATGGACGGACACCGCATGCGCTACAACTGCCGCGAGAGCGTGATCAACGGCGATTTCGTGGCCTTCAGCGATCCGAGCGTGCTGCCGGCCTAAAGCTTGGGTCGTCTCAGGCGTGACCCACCGGCTCGCACAATTGCAACGTGGCGTCCAACAAAGTCGGAATATCGAATACGACTTCGTCCTCGGCCATCGTCAGCTTGGCAACACCGGCCGCGGCGATGAGCGCCGCCGGCACGTGAATCTGATCGCGCCGCTGCGGCATGGTCCAGGAGCTGACCCGGGCATCGCCGAAGGCACGGTTCAACGCGCTCCAGCGCAGGTGAGCAGCACGCGCCAAGGCGGTATCGCCGCCCCATTGACGCTGAGCAATGGCGATTGACATGTCGCCTGCAAGCGAGGGCGGAGTCGTCATCAGATCGTGCACATAGCGCACCATCTCGTTGGGATCCACGCGCACGGCCAGCGACGGCTGATGATCATTGGTCATTTTGCTTGCCTCTGCTTCCATGCTCCTTGAGGTTGGGGTCAAGTCCTGAAAACCAAGGGGCGGCACCATAGGCCCCGAAGGGTTAAGATCCAGTCATGGAAAATGACCTTATTATGCTCGTGGCTGTTGCGGGCTCTCTGGCGGGCGCCTACAGGGTCTGGCAGATCTCCCTGGATGCCCGCGAGGCCGCCAATCGCATCGCCAAGGACACCTGCTCCCGGGCTGTGGTGCAGTTTCTGGACGATACGGTTGCATTCGCCGGTTTTAGGTTCACCCGCGATTCCCGGGGCAAACGGCGGCTGCTGCGCACCTATACCTTCGATTACACCAGTGACGGCTTCGAGCGCGCGCAAGGGTTCATCGTGCTCGCCGGGGGCCGGCTCGAGGCGGTGGGACTGGCCGGCAACCCATCGTGAGCAGCGCACTCAACATCGACCTGCATACGCATTCGAATTGTTCCGATGGTTCCTTGACGCCGGCCGCGCTCATCGAACGCGCGGCAGCCGCCGGGGTTGAGGTACTGGCGCTCACCGATCACGACACGGTCGCAGGACTCGACGAGGCACAGCGATCCGCGCAAGCGCTGGGACTCACGCTCGTGCCCGGCGTGGAGATCTCCGCTTCCTGGCGCGCCCAGGCCATTCACGTCCTGGGACTGTGGATCGATCCTGCATCGACTGCGCTGCGCGGCATGCTGCACGCACAAGGCGAGCTGCGCCGCTCCCGCATGCGTAAGATTTGCGCGCGCCTCGAGAAACTCAAACTTCCCGGCGCGCAACTGCTGGCCGCCGTCGAGACGCACCCCGGCTTGCCCACTCGCGCACATCTGGCGCAGGCGTTGGCGGCCGGCGGCCACGTTGCCACCCCCGATGCGGCGTTCCGCAAATACTTGAGCAAGGGCAAGGCGGCCCATATCGCCGCAGAATGGCCTGCGCTCGAGGAGGTGGTGGGCTGGATTTGCGGCGCCGGCGGCGTGGCTTCCCTGGCTCACCTGCGCGCTATTCCCTGTCCTCGGGCGCGCGGCGGCGGCTGCTCGCCGACTTCACCGCCGCGGGCGGCACGGCGCTCGAGGTCGTCACCGGCGGCAATGGGGCCCAGCATGCCGACACCTGCGCATCGCTCGCCGTGACCTATGGTCTTTTGGGGTCGGTGGGTTCGGACTTTCACAATCCGCAAGCGGCTTGGAATCCCCTGGGCCGCTCCCTTAAGCTACCGGATTGCGTCGCTCCGGTGTGGCGCAGCTTCGGCCTATAAACGTGACTGACGAAAAGAACAACGTCAATACTGATTTGTTCAAGAACATCGAGCGCCTGCGCCAGCTGCGCATCGAGCATCGCGATCTCGACGACGTCATCTCCCGTCTCAGCATGGACTTCAAGGTGGACGAGCTGCAAATGAAACGCCTCAAGCGGCGCAAGCTGCTACTCAAAGATCAAATCGCGAGACTGGAAAGTCAGCTCATACCGGATTTGAACGCATGAACGAGTTTCGGCTGCGCATCCAGGCGTTCTTCGATATTTTATCGAGCCGCAATGTGCTGATTGAAATCGGTGTGTTGGCCGCGTGTCTGCTGGTCGGCGGCTTCGTCGGTTTGGAGTTGACCCGACGCTATCAGCGCCAGCAAAGCAAGGCGCCGATGGCACTGGCGTGGCGATACTTCGCCACGCAGGGCAACGTGGTGGTGACGCCCATCATCGTGGTATTCGTGCTGGTGCTGCTGGCCAACAGCTCGCTGCAGGCGGCGCACTTCGACGTGACGTTGCTCGGCGCCGCGGCGCGCCTGGTCCTTGCGTACATCGTGGTGCGCATCGGCGTGCTGGTGTTTGCCGCGAGTCTCGGCAACAAATCCTGGATCCAGAATTGGGAAACCCGCGTCGCGCTGCTGATCTGGCTGGCGATCGCGGCGGAATATCTGGGCTGGCTGGATCCCATCATCGCCACCTTGGACAGCGTCGGCATTGCCGCCGGCAAGACCCGCGTCACGGTATGGTCGGTGCTCAAATTGCTGTTCACGCTGACGCTGTTCATGCTGGCAGCGGCGTGGATCAGCCGCTGGGTCGAACGGCGGGTGAAAAAACTCACCAGTGTCGCGATGTCCACGCGCATCGGCATCGCGAAATTCTCCAATGCCTTCTTGATCGCGCTGAGCATTCTGATCGGCCTCAACGCCGCCGGCGTCGATCTGACCGCATTGACGGTGCTGACCGGAGCGGTGGGCCTGGGCTTGGGATTCGGCCTGCAATCCATCGCGGCGAATTTCGTCTCAGGCTTCGTGCTGCTGATGGATCGTTCGATCAAGCCGGGCGATGTCATCAGTCTCTCGGGCCAGGCCGGCACCAGCACCGAGAATTTCGGCTGGGTGCAAGAGTTGCGCGGCCGCTATGTGGTGGTGCGCGATCGCGACGGCGTGGAAATGCTGGTGCCGAATCAGCAGCTCATTTCCAACGCCGTGATCAATTGGAGCTATACGGATCCGCGCATCCGCCTGAAGCTGCCCATCCGCATCAGTTACCGCGACGATCCGGAATTGGCGCTGAAAATATTGCTCGAGGCTTGCGAGGGCCAGGCGCGCGTGCTGCGCGATCCCGCGCCGGTGTCCCGCTTGATGCACTTCAGCGACAGCGGCATCGAGCTGGAACTTCGATTTTGGATTTCCGATCCGCAGGAAGGCGTCAACAACGTGCGCTCCGAGGTGAACCGCGCCATATGGCGTTTGTTCAAGGAGCACCGCATCACGATTCCGATGGCGCAGCGCGAAATCATCGTGCGCAACGCGTCTTCGGAGCTCGACTGAAGACTGACTCCAAGTGCCGATCGAAATCACACCGCACATTTCCATCCCTGACGAAGAGCTGGAATGGAAATTCATTCGCGCATCGGGCCCGGGCGGTCAAAACGTCAACAAGGTGTCGAGCGCCGTGCAGCTGCGGTTCCTGTTGCCGCTCAACACCAGCCTGCCCGTTTCGGCCAGGAATCGGCTGCGCGCCATCTCGGGACAGAAGCTGGTCGATGACGGCAGCATTTTATTCAGCGCGCGCAGCGAACGCAGCCAGGATCAGAATCGCCGCGCGGCGGCCGAGCGTTTGGCGGCGTTGATCCGCACCGCCCTGATCGAACCGAAGATTCGTAAAAAGACGCGCCCCACCAAGGGCTCGAAGGAGCGGCGCATCGAGTCGAAGAAGCGGCGCGGCGCCACCAAGTCGCAGCGCGGCCGGCAGGGCTGGGACTAGCGCGATCCCGGCGCTGCCGGCTCATTGACCCAGCGTCACTTGCAGGATGCTGTGCCTGATCTGCTCGGACAGCACCAGCTGAGCGTCGGCCGCAACCCCCAGCAACGGCTCACCGAAAAGCAATCGCTGATCCTCGGACAGTTGTATGACGTTGCGCCGGCGCAAGAGCTCGATGAAATTTCGGAACAGGCTCTTGTCGACGAACTCAGGCGAGTTCAGCCCATAGAGTAGCGTCATGCGTTGCGCCATCAGATGGCAGCGTTCTTCGAGCGCTTCATGGGTGATCGTGCCGCTGCCCGCCTGCAGCAGCAACGCAATCGCCAGGTAATATCGCTCCAGGGTTTGAATCGTTGCCTGCGCCAGCACCGAGAGCCGGATGGCCTCGAGCGATGTCGGCGGCGGCCGCTGCCACTCGCTGCGATCGGCGTTGCCCTGCAGCAGATTGAGCTGCACGAAGGTGTCGAGCAGCGAATCGGCCACTGCACCCACCTGCGTCTCATCCCAACGCAAAAACAACTCCGCAGAAATATAGGGATAGACCCGCCACACCAGCCGTTGTATGTCGGCAGTGCGCATCGTGGTGTTGCTCACGAAGGCGCATGCCAGCAGCGAGGGCATGGCGAACAGATGCAGGATGTTGTTGCGGTAGTAGGTCGCCAGCACGGCGTTTTCGGCATTCATGCGCATGATGTCGCCGAGCGGATGCTTCTGCCGCTCCAGGATCCCCATCGATTCGACATAAGCCACCATTTGCCGGCCGCTGTCGGCAGTCACCGTCACCAGCGGGGAATACGGCGCATCGCGCAGCAACCTTTGATACAGTTCCAACTGGCGTATGAGATCGAGTTCCGGCAGCGCCTGCCTGGGGGTCGCCAGAATCGCCATGGCCACCAAATTGATCGGCGTCACCGCGGCGGCCGCGTTGATTTCGGTATTGATCCGAACGGCGAGATTTGAAATCGCCTCTCCTATCCAACCGGCGCCCGGATCGTCATTTTCAGCCGGACTCGAGCGCCAGTTGGGATTGTGCCTGTCCAGCAGCTCGTCGAGCGCAATGGGCCGGCCCAAATTCACGTGGACTTTGCCGAATTTGCTGCGCAACACCGAGACGATCGACTTGAGCAAGACGAAGACGCTTTCCTTTTGCTTCGGCTGTCCCGACAGTTCGCCGATATAGGTCCTGCCCTCCACGATGCGTTCGTAGCCGAAATACACGGGCATGAAAATCACCGGACGCTTCGGGTCGCGCACATAGCTGCGCACCGTCATCGACAGCATCCCGGCGCGCGGTGAGAGCAGCCGCCCGGTGCGGCTGCGACCGCCCTCGATGAAATACTCGAGCGGATGGCCGCGCGCCATCATGAATCCCAGGTACTTGGCGAACACCACCGGATACAGTGCGTCGCCCTTGAAGCTGCGCCGCAGGAAGAAGGCGCCGCCCTTGCGCAGAAAGCGTCCGATCAGCGGCATGTTGAGATTCGCGCCGGCGGCGACGTGCGGAACGGCAAACCCTTTGCGGTAAATGATGTATGACAGCAGCAAATAATCCATGTGGCTGCGGTGGCAGGGGACGTAGATGATTTCAACCCCATCGCCGACGGCGCTCAAATTCTCGAGGTGCTCGAGTTCCACGCCGTCGTACAGCGAATTCCACAGGCGGCCCAATGCCATGGCCATGAACGTAACGAAGGCCTGGGAATAGTTCGCGGCGATTTCCAGCGCATACTTGCGTGCCAGCAGCAATGCGGGGCGCCTTTGCAATTGGCGCACCTGCATCTCGTTGCGCACGGCCTGGCGAACGGCTTGAGTCTTCAGGATCTGCAGCACCATGGTGCGCCGATGCGACAGATCCGGACCGATGCTCGACGCTCGCTGTGCACGCAGCACCATGCGCAGCGAGCGCAGCACCCGCCGTACGCTGCGCGGCTCGGTGAGGCCATCTTCCATGACATCGCGCAGCCGTACGGGCTCGCCGAAGTACACCAGGGTATTTTTGCCGTTGAATATCACGCTCAAGAATTTTCGGAAGCGCCCGACCAAGATCCAGTCCTCGGTAAACAGCAGGCGCCACCAACTCACCTCTTTATGCGGCGCGCGGCCCCAGAAAATAGCCACCGGCACGAGATCGACGTCGAACTGAGGGTAAGCGGCCGCTGCCGCAATCAGTTGCACCAGGTAGCGCGGCGCGCGTGCAGCGCTGCGGGTGCGGAACAGACTCGGGCGCCGTTGCAACTCGAAATAGGCGCGATCAGCGCGCTTCTCTCCCATGATCAAGCGCCTCGCGGGCCGGGGCAGATTGTGCTGCGCGCAGACGCTGCTGAGCACCGCGAAGTCCGTTTGGCTCTCGCGCTCCAGGACGTAGCACACGGGCCGCGGTCTCGAGGCGATCGCCGCCACCGCGTCATCGGGCTTGATGGTCACGCGTACCCACAAGCCTAAAAGCTTGCGCACGCTCCAACGCCACGCCTGGCTCAAGCCGACAAAAGGATCCATGGCGCTTGGATGCTAGGGGCGGTTGTCGCCGCTCTCTTGATTCTCGATCTGTTTGCGCGTCTTTTCCGCGTTCTCGTCGACAGTTTTCTGTACCTCGCGCGCCCGATCGACTTGACGAGTCAGCGGATCGAAGACGGTCTTCGCAGGAGGCGGCGGCGGTTCGGGTGAAGAACAGGCCGCAATGAACAAAACCGACAGCGCCATTGTCGAATACTTAACGTAACCCATGAAGCACCTAGAGGTTGCCGGCCAGTAAGGAGCTTGAGTGTACAATACGCGCATGTCCCGCTTTGCATTCCTCTTGAGTCTGGCCGCGATGGCGCATGCCGCCGTGGCCGCGCCGGTCGATATCGACACCGCAGCGCAGCTCTATCAAGCCGCCGCCATCCGCGAACAAGTGCGCGCTTCCTTGGGCTCAATGCCGGGGCATATTCGCAAGCTGTTCCAGGGCAATACCTCGTCGCCGCTGTCCGACACGCAGCTTTCCGCCGTCAACGTTGCCGCGGTCCGCGCTTTTCGGATCGATGTGTTCGAAGCACCTGCCTTGAGCGCGTTCGCGTCAAATCTCGACGCGGATACGCTGAAGAAGTCCGAAGCGTTTTTCGTCAGCGACTTGGGCAAGCGGTGGGTGGCCGCCGATGTCGGTCTGGCCTCGCTCAGCGACGAGGACGCCGACAAGATCATGAATGGCGACATGGCTGCGGCATCGACACCGCAACGAAATGTCCTGTTCGAAAAACTGGAACGCGCGGAACGCTCGTCCGAATCCACGATTCAGATACTCTTGACCATGGGCACCGCCGTCGCATTGGGCACAGCGGTCGGCTCCGGCATGGATCCCGGACCTGTCGAAGAGCGTGCCCGCAAATCCGGCGAAGCCAGCCGGCAGACTCTGGAAGACAACATGCGCGAGCCCATGCGCCGCTACGTGGCCTATGGCTATCGCGACTTGAGCGATGCGGACTTGAAGCGCGTCTTGTCTTTTCTGCAATCTACCGCGGGCAAGCAGTACGTCTCCGCTTACATCGCTTCATTGGATGCCGGCTTTCACGCCATGGGCAGGCGCTGCGGCGAGCAATTGGGTGAGAGCTTGCGAGAATTGGCGATGGCGCAACTGGCCACCGAACACGCGGAACACGCGGATCACACGCCGCCCCCCGCCGTGGCTAAGCCGCACCCCTGAGCGCAGCTAGAAAAGCTCGCAGCAGCTCACAGATCTGACCGATCCGATCTTCCAAGCGGTGATCGGAGTCGAGCACGTGGAGCGTTGCGTGATGCTCGCGGGCCCAGCGGATGCTGTTTTCAACCGGCACCACTTCATCGCGCCAGCCGTGCACGATGGCGGTGGGAGCGGCGACCTCTTGCGGCGTGTGTTCTTCGAAGCCGGGCATGTAGAAGGCCGGCGCCAACAGAAATAGGGCGCGCGGCGTCAAACGTGCGGCGGCGGCGGCAGACACGTGTCCGCCCATGCTCGAGCCCACGAGTACCAGCGGTCCTTCGAGTTCACGGCCGACTTGGACGAGTTTTTCGACCCGCCGGCCCGGGTCGGCCATTCCGCGGTAATCCACCGATTCGACCGCCAAATTCAGATCGCGCGCCACGGCGGCCATCGCCGTGATTTTGCCGCCCCAGGGACCGCTTTCCTTGCCGTGCGAAAACACCACGGTATTGACGGTTGGACTCAAGAAACACCCCTTCGCAGCCGTTACAGACGTATGGCATTGGATGAAGAACAGTCGAGTGCAGCGCACGAAATGCACCGGGCCATCGACTGGCTGCGCCATTGCGCCGACCTGGCCGGCGTCGACCCGATTGCACTCGAGGCTCTGGCAGCAGGCGCCGTGCATTTCTCACTGCCGGCGGGCCACCTGCTGTTCGAAGCCGGTTCCGAACCGGATGGAGTATATCTGCTCACCAGCGGCCGGCTAGGCGTCAAAACTCCGTCAAAAGCGGGGCTGACCGCCGAGATCGAACATGGCGAACTGGTTGGAGAGGCAGGCTGGCTCTTGGGAACACCGCGCAGCGCCACCGTGGTCGCGTTGCGCGACAGCGAGCTGTTGTTGGTGCCCAACGCCGAATTGGATCGCATTACGGCGCGGTCCACGCATTTCTCGCTGGCGCTGGCGCGCCTCTGCGCCCGGCGCTTGAGACACAGCAACGCCCAGGAATACAAACCAAAACGCGCGCATATTTTTGCCATCGTGCCGAACAGCATCGAGGTCGACGTGGCTGACTTTGCCACCCGCCTGGTCGATGAGTTGGCCAAATCCGGCCGCACCGAGCTGGTATGGGATGCACGCGCCACCACGCACACGGCGACGTGGTTCAACCGAATCGAGGAAGTCAACGACTACGTCGTGTACGTCGCGAATTGGGCCGCCTCCGGCTGGACGCGCCAGTGCTGCCGCCAGGCCGACGTCGTTCTCATGGTCGCACCGGCCGGCGGGCGCATCAGCGCATGGCCAACGGGCATCGCTGAATCAGCGGTCGCGCGCGGCGCGCGGGTCGAACTGGCTTTGCTGCATGCGGGGAAAATCGAGCCGGGAGCTGCCGCGGCCTGGCTCAAAACGCTGCCCACGACGCTGCATCATCACATCGTCGAGCCGGACGACTATGGCCGGCTCGCACGCCTGCTGATGCGCCGAGGTGTCGGACTGGTGTTGTCGGGAGGCGGCGCGCGCGGCTTTGCCCACCTAGGACTCATCCGCGCGCTGCGTGAAGCGAAGGTGCCGATCGATTTTCTGGGCGGCGCAAGCATCGGCGCCATCATCGCCGGCGGCGTGGCGATGGGCTGGAGCGATGAGGAAATGCGGCAGCGCTACCGCCGAGGCTTCGTCGACACGAATCCGGTCAATGACTACACCTTTCCCCTCCTCGCCTTGACGCGCGGTCGAAAAGTATCGCGCCTGCTCGAGCGCGAATATGGCGAGGTGCTGATCGAGGATCTGCGCCATCCCTACTTCTGCGTCAGCGCGAACCTCACCACGGGCCGCTTGTTCGAACATCGCTCGGGCCGCCTCGCGCACGCGTTGCGTGCGTCGGTCGCGATTCCGGGCGTCATGCCGCCGGTGTTTCACGAAGACGGCGTGTTGGTCGACGGCGCCGCCATCAATAACCTGCCGGTGGACGTCATGCAGAGCCACTCACCGGGCTTCGTCATCGGCTGCGATGTCGGCGCCGATCGGAATTTCGGTGAACGCCGCGTCAATATTTTCCAGGTGCTGATGCATGCCGGAATGGTCAACAGCACCGCGACCGAGCGGGCGCAACGCGAGCTGGCGGACGTGTTGTTGAAGCCGCCCCTGCCCAATATCGACCTCCTCGACTGGCAGGCTTTCGATCGCGCGATTCAAGCCGGCTATGACTACGCGCGCATTGCGCTCGACCGGCTGCCCGCGATGCCGCGCCTCATACCTGCCGCGCTCAGCGCGGTCAGAACCAATTCGGCGGTCATTGAGATGGAACGGAGAATTGCCGCCACGATTGCAGCGGAATAGGAGCGTGTCTCAAATCAGGCTCTTCGCGATACTGTCGACCCATTCGAGTTCCGCGGGGCTGTACTGCGAATAATTGAGCCGATTCAAGCTGACGGGTTGAATTTTGCCGCCCGCCGCCGACTGGGAAATGCGAAAGCAATGAAACTCATGTTCACGGCTCGCCGCAAAACCGATCACGAACTGGACTTCACCGGAATCCTGCGACCAAGAGGCGTTGACCCGCTGGTCGCAAATGACGAAAAAGGCATCATCCGCCCGCCGCGAGCCGAAGGCCCCTGCTTCGCACAGGCCCTCGAGAAACGCGCGCACTTGCGAGATCAGCGTCTCGGCAACGTCGGCCGGGGAGCGGCCGGCAGCGATCCAGCGCGTTCCGCACTCGATACTGTTCAAAATGAATAGCGCCAGGCGGCGCGCCGGCAGGTAGCGCCAATCGGCATTCGCCGTATTGCCGGCGGCCAAGGTGCGTCCGCGCACGCTCATGCGCCCCGTCGAGCGTATGGCCTGTACGGTATTGACGCCCAAGCTCGCGAGTCTCATGCGCCGATCTTCGCCCACCAGACAGGCCGGCCTGAAGCCGGGACGCAGGATGGGCTCCTCACGCTCCGTCGGCAGCCACACCGGGGAGGTCTCATCGCATCGCGCCAGCATGCCGGCCACCGCCCCGCACGGTGCGAAAGACTCAAAATGGCCTCGAAGCTTATCGTGCGCGAGCACGCGCGGAAAATACATCAGCGCATTTTCATTGGGAAAATCCCAATCGCGCAAGCCCGCCAGGGCATCATCGGCGGTCTGCCAGCTCGACGGCGGATCGACAATCAGCAGTGCGCGGCGCTCCTTGCAATAGCGCGCCGCAACCAACAGGGCGCTCGGTCCCACGTCCTGATCGCGCGACAAGGGCGGAATGCACAGAAAATTGAAGTACGCTGCGTGATCGAGCGCGAATACGCCCGTGTGATCCTGACTCGAACCGATCAGGTCGTAGTCGGTGAGCGGCGCGCCATCGTCGCCGTCGGTATTCAAATTGATGTAGGCGGTGGCAAGGCCGCTGGCCGGATCCAAGGTTCGATCGGGCCGCTGCGCCGGCATGTCCCCCTTGAGTCGAATCAGTGCGGATTGCGCGATCGCGCGCGGCAAGTAGCGCTCGTCGGTCGGCGACATCGAGAGCCGCTGGAATATCTCCTGATCTTCGACTTGGCCGGTGCCTTGAGCGCGAACCCGCTGCACGGTCAGATTGAACAGGCCGATCTCATCTATGGCGATATTGTCGTAGTCGACGCTGGCCCGCAGGAATTCGCGTGTTCCGGGCCGCAGTGCGTGCAGACGAAGTGCCTCTGAGCCCGCCTTCAAGGTCAGCGTTGCGGAGCGGGCGCCGTTGACCACGCGGACGATCAAGGCCTCGCGGCCGCCGTTATCGAAGAATTGCTCGATGGCGTAGCCCAAGAGGCTGGGCTGCCACAGGCCGCCGAACACGTACTGGAATTCCGCGAAACTCTTGATGAAGACGGGACGATTGACCGGACCGCGCAATGTGCGGCCGACGAAGGCGGTGCGCGCCGCGGACAGGCGCGAAATTGATTGGTCGGGGCCGCGTTCTTCGGCGACCTGTAGTTCTAAATTGCTGGGCGTCACCAAATTCTAGTCATTAGAGGTGCACTTCGCGGACTGTACCACAAGTCCTTCCTCGCGACGCCGCTGCTCTTCGATGCGCGCCTGCTCCGCTTCGGCCTTCTTGCGCGATATCTCCTCGAGCATGACCTTCATCCACTCGCTGATCATTCGTCCGTCTCTTGCTTCGGAACGACGATGGCTTCGATCGCCTTGACCGTTTCCGGATGGTAGCCGGGGCGTGCCTTGGCGTAGACGCGTTTGGCGACAACTGCGCCTGAGGGCGTTTTCATCAGCGCCTCGTACAGCGGCGCAATGAGCTTGCGGCGTCCGACGGTTTTCAAGTATTCCTCGAGACGCGGAAAACTCGGCTGGTAGTCATTGGCGATGACCAGCTTGAACCAGCTATGCGCGATCTCCGCATTCGGGCTCTTGCTGAATCCAAATGCCTTGTCGAGATCGGCCAGTTGCGAAGCCGGCAGCGTCGCGGGCATGTTGTTCAGGAAGTACAGCCACTGCTGAGCGTTCCAATCCATGCCCAGTTTCTTCGGCGCGAGTTTGCCGGCGAGCCATGCCGCTCTCGCCTCGTCCACCGGTTCAAACATCGTGGTGACCGGCAGCACGGCATCCGCGGGCAACCCGGGGCTCAAGACCCATGCGTTCACTTGAGTGCGGTTGACGATGCCTGGAAATCGATCGAGTAGATTCTCCTGCAGGTACGCCAAGAACTGCTCGGTGGTGATGCTCTTGAAGGCAAAATGCTCGAAATAGCCCCGCAGAAACGCATCGAAGTGTTCCCTGCCGAACTTGGCGTCGAGGTAATTCAGGAACAGCCGGCCCTTTTCATAAGGAATTTCGCTGAACACGTCGTCCGGATCGCGGTCGCGCAAATCGATGGCGAGAATCTGGTCGGCAGGCTTCAGTTTCGCAAGATCGGACCGCAGCGATTTCAAGCCGAGTACGGCCTCCATGGAGGAACGCTGCTCCCCGTACACCGCGCTCATGATGCGGCCTTCCATATAGTCGGTGAAGCCTTCGTTGAGCCACAAATCGCGCCACGTGGCATTGCCGACCAGGTTTCCCGCCCACGAGTGCGCCAGCTCATGCGCGATCACGGACACCAGACTCTTATCGCCC
>Ga0193716_1001655_pt1 | contig 12876 bp, 14 predicted proteins | sample U2c1metaG_FD_145901 | JGI IMG/M metagenome (GOLD analysis project Ga0193716, IMG submission 145901) | Soil microbial communities from a riparian zone of the East river system, Colorado, United States - U2c1 | ecosystem: Environmental > Terrestrial > Soil > Riparian zone | place: USA: East River...
CCCGCGTAAGCTTTATGCTTTTATGTCGGTCAGTTTCCCTTTGTCCGACTCAGCGACAAGCTCAGGGATCGCTTTGTCGTATGGCATTTTCCAGTCGAGCATGAGGCGGGCGAGACGTAGCACAAATACGGTCGATTCGGCAAGTTTATTGGCCGCCAGGCCCACGTTGTTATCGGGAATTGCTGGAGGGAGGAACCTAAAGTCGCTATCGTCACTCCCGTGGAAACACTCTCCGATCTGGCTGAAGCGTTTCAACGATTCTCCATGCTCACCGTTCCCAACCTTCCATTTATCGTTAGCAAGCTGGCTGTCAACGATCAACAGGTCGAATCGGAAGTTGAATTCATACAACTCCCAAAGAACCTCCCGTTCGACGGCATCCAAGGACGGCTCGTCGTTTGGCATGGGGATAGGCACCCCCTTCCAAGCTAACAGTTGAGGAGTATTCTCTACCTCTAACTCCTGATTTCCGTCGAACAAAGCATCTCTAACCGACTGTAGCCTCCTATTCCTTTTTTCGGCGGAAGATAACTTCCCCTTCGAGGAGGGCCCTGCCGAAGGTGGGATTTCGTTTGGGAATCCAAAGAAGAGTAGGTCGCGCCAGACTTTCGTTGGAAGGTAGTGCTTTCGGCTGGGATCATCGGTGGAGCCGCGAGTTACTCGCCAAATCCAGGACTCCCTCGTTGTGAGCCAGTGTTTCATGAACGTTCCTCCATGGTCGGAATGTGCAAACATGGCGGGGTCCGGAACACTGTAGCTTTCAAAGCTAATTGTTGCGCGGTCTTCCTCGCTAACACGCGAACGAACGTTTTCCAGAGCCCCGGCCCAAGCCGACACGGAAGGCGGATAGGAGGGTAAGTCGATCTCTAGGAACTTGTTTCGGCCAGCCGTCCCTTTTTCCTTCTTGGGTCTTCCAGATGCGTCGTCTGGGAAATATGTTTCGTTAGTGCACAATTGAACAGGGTTTTTTTCCCCCACATACATGGCTTAGCTCCAATGGTTATCGTGGGCTTAGACTGAAGGCTTCTCAAGCTCTGGGTGTGAGATTCGACTTCGAGAGACTCAAATTGATCGTCAGTTGGCTTGGTCACCCTCACTCCATTATTCGGATTGAAAAAAATGTATCTGGAACGTGAGAATTTGTGTTGCTCGATGTAACGAGCGGGATGTTCTGACGGACCCCTGTACACTACAGGATAATTCTGATTGGGACGTGGCCCAAGACATATCGATTCCGCCATGGGGGGACGCACTTTGACGATTTTGTTGATTGCGATGTTTGTCCCGATGCTGTCGATGCTGCGAATGAGCCATACTGGGATGCCGGCAGCGAAAAACTCTTGAGTGATTATTGGACTAAAAGTGAAGCAACCCATGATCGAAGATGAAACTGCAGCCCTGGACGTCTGTGAGTGCATGCGAGGAAAGTACTCTATCAAATAATCCAGAGCTGCGCGCAGCTCCAAAAAATTTCTCTGGAACTCTATGACCTCCAGCGCCTTCTCCTCGAATTTCCCCACATTGTACCGTAAACGCACCCAGCTGAAGGTCGTGACCACTCGAGCGGATGAGATTGTGATCGAAGGTGTGCGCATTAGCTGTTCTTTTGATTCCCGAAGTATATCCTCTTTATACCTTTCCAAAGCCGTCATCTCGCTGCACGAAAACAAACCCAGTCCTCTAACCCCCGCGGTTTTGGATTCTTCGAATTCCCGCCCGAGCGGAGTCCACCATAGCTCCGCGTAACGTGCGTGTGCAAATTTAGGATTCAACCGAATCGCGGCGAGGTGAGGGTATTGTTCGATATAAAACTGAGGCCATAAGGTAGCGTCGTCCATCCCATAACGCAAATCGGATCTTGGGAAGACCTCAACGGTACCTAGGCGCGGTTGGGGAATAAAGTCTGCGTTTGGCGTTGTAATTACCACGCCGCGACACAGATTCGCGGCCAGTCGTGCGTCCATACCATTAGTAGCCTCTAAGGAATCAACCATGTTAACTAGTAGATGTCATTCTATTACGACTCACCTAAGCCATTCCGCAGTGCCATCAGTCTATCGACATCGCCTTGCGACGGCTTTTCAGTGTCATTGTCTGTATATATGACATGTATTAGCGAATAATAACTCAACCAGAACACGTACCAGTAAGAATTGAAGTCGACATTGAAAGAGTTCGCAATGTCAGGCCACAGCGATGCAATGACGGCGACGATAAGTCTAACCCTCGTTTGTTTCGCGTGAGTGATCGGGTGTATGGCAGCGACAAAGTCTTACTGCGTGGTTGATGTACACGTCCGCAAGCGCCCGTGAGTTTTGCGTGAGTTGATCATTTTGGGACTTGCTGACTAATCACCCAAAGTTAGTGCTGACGCACAAATTAGTACAAACGCGCGATTAGTACAAACGCCTCAGTAGTGCAAACGCGAGGTTTGTGCTAATGTGCATAAATAAATAAAATAATAATAATAATAAAAAAGAGCCCTTCCCTGTCTTGTCTATAAAAATCAAGCAGCAGTCTTACTGTACTTGGTTGATGCACTCGAACGTATGGTTAAGTCCACAGGCGCCTGTGAGTTACTTAATCCGGCCTGCTGAATAATCACCCAGTTTGGGTGATTATCGATCACTCATCACTTACATCTTTTCTTCCATCTCCTCGATGTGCGCTCGATTCCACCCGCTCGATCTCCTACTTTCGCTCCTTTTCCGATGGCGCGTCCCTCGCTTGGCCCGATTTCATTGTTCCATCGCTTCGAGTAGTTGAGTTGTCAGACTGGGCGATGTGCCATGGTCCGGTTAAAAGTACGTCCCTTCTCTTTTTCACGCCTAATTTCACAAACCAAGAGCACTTAGACTTTGGTCGGTGCTCTTCCGCAACGTTAGACTTTTCGTCGCGTTCGCATTTATTGTTTTTATTGTTTTGTTCACTTATTCCATGTGCTTTTGCAGTGATATATTATGTATTACAACTTATTAAGCGGCGTTGCACTACTACAATGTGTGGGAGTCATCACTAATGCTTATTCCCTCGGAGTCGTGCATGGCACGACCCTTGGCCCCCGATCCCTACTATCAGCCCATCCACGTCACGTCCGTATCCGTGCTAAGCCCATATGGAATGGACCGAGCGTGGGACCCACAATTCATCTACCGACCAAAGTCTCTACGTGTTGCCCACTGTTGCCAGCACCGCACCACCGAACCAATGCCTCCAGTTCGGTTCGTTCGACCTGACCGTTGGGGTCCTTATGACCATTTCCATCAACCTCAGTCTAGATCCAAGCAGGTCCACCATTTTGTCCTTTGGATTTCATCATTTCACTCATTTTATTTTAGAACAAGAAACTGGATTCAGGAAATCAACTTGCCGATCATTTCGTAGATGCAGCCATCCGGCGCCTTATTCGGTTGCAGAACAAGTCCATAGACCCTGCCGACTGGTAAGTTTTTTTCTTTCCCTGTTTATTTCGAATGTCCCTAACGATTTACTTGCTCTAGCGATCTCATACCTATTCCTCCTGATATCCTAGAACGCGTAAACAAACGCCTTTTTGGCAAGTCCGAGGTCCAAGAGCATACCAAGTGAGTATTGTTCTTTTCTATACATTATATTCGCTCAAACTTGTCCACAGAGGAACCTTCAATCCAGATGATGGCTATCTAAGCCCTGATTGCAATGGCCCCAAGTAATCCACACAAAATTCTTATAAATTCCTTCCTGATATACTTCACACAGGGAGCACAAGAAGCCTGCTCACAGATCACGCAAGGAACGCCCAGATTTCGACGATAATGGCAAACCCACCGAACACGCCCTCAAACGTTTGACAAAAGAGATGTTCAAAATGCACTGTTACGCCGCAATCAATCGCAGTGTGTCTTTATGCCTACCGAATGGAATACATACTGACTTTAATGTAGCGAAACTCGAACACATCAATTTCAAACAACTTTGCAAAAAGAAGAAGCCCATCAAACGCCCACCCACCCTTATTACCTTCGACGGTTCCATCCCTCGTTCAGTTATCAGTGGTGATGGTGAGCTTTTGGTCATCCATTACCCCAATGCAGTGTCGGCATCCGCGAATGTAAGTAACCCGACTGCCTCCATTCTATTCATCTCTCATCTTCCATTAAATTATAGGATGTCCTCAGTCGTCAGATCCTCAAGGACTCGTCCACCAATCCCCCAAAGGCCTACTCTACTAGAGCCACCATGGGGAAACCCCGAATCTACAAGCAAATTCCTGGTCAGTGGTACGGGGAAGCCAGGATGCCTCGCTATAACCATGCCCTTGGGAGAAAGGTAAGTTTCATTCTATCTTTTTTAAATTCCACATCTGATTGCCTTTCTGCTTTACAGAAAGCCGACGATCTGACCATTAGCTCCGATATCATCAAGTCTGGCAAAAATTTCGTTGCGAAATGCAAGAGTCTGCACAACTTGCAGCTACTTGCCCACCGCATTAATGAAGTTATCCACCACAACGACCCCATCCATTATGGGCACGCTTGTCAGCTCCGACAGCACATCGAAAAGAAATTTCCTTTCACCAGGACGACTGGCGCCATCGATATGCTGACCTATGAGGGTCGGCAAATTTTGTTCAATGTTCGGAGCCCCGAGCACTCCGATCGTCAGGACCCGAAGCGCTCTTGGGCCCTTTTGGCCGGTCTTGGCTACCACCGAGAAGGATATCTGGTTCTACCAGAGTTGGGCCTTAGGATTCGACTGGAGCCTGGAGACATCTTGGCCATTAGGGGTCGAATTTTCAGGCACTACTTGGAGGACTGGACCGGAGGCCAGAGGATCTGCATTCCTCATTATACTCACTCTAGCATCTGGAGGTTGGCCGGGATGGGCCATCTTGTCGGTTTAGAAACTTTGCCGACGGAATCTGAGGATGAGGATGGTTGGGAGGACTTGGATGATGAAGATAATTAATCAGCCATTTACTATTTGTTCTTTCAAGTCACATTCTCGCTCCTACCCATTATTTTTATATATGCCAAACATTTTTATTAATTCTCCATCAAGTTTATTCCTGTATAAAGTATCCGTTCCGCATAGTTTTGTAGTCTGCATACATTATCCTCGGGCATACATGCTCATATCGGCGGGGTTTTCTTTTATGGAGTTATGTGACCATTTCTAAATACGGATGCTCGTCTTCTAAATTTGGGCCTGGTCGACATTCGGTAACCACGTTGTCGTGCACCACGGATTTGATGTCTCAGTTGCACCTATGAAATAATTGTAAATGTGCTCCATCAATATTGTGGAAATCGTCGCTGATTATATTTCCTGCTAGGACACATTGCAGTCTGGGGTTAACATTTCCGCAATACATTGCGTAATTTCAGGCAACGTATAGCCGCCTCATATCTTCCTATTGGTTCTTTCCTTTGCGGCCCGCCCTGGTTAATCCTTGGCAATATTTGTTTCCCAAATTGTGAGATATACCTGACTTCCAAATTATTTCTGGCCCTTGTCCTAAGCCCTTTTTGGTTGCAGGTTACGTTCTTATTCTTCTTTGCATATTGTCGACTTGCGTCACCCATCGGCCATACCCCATTTATCTCTTCATGCTTGGTACATCCAACAGCCACTTCGGAGAAAAAAAAAGTATATATTCAGCACCCCAAGCTTACAAGACACTCACCACCTAACCCACTTTCCAATAGCGTTAACAACTCGTATTTTAAACTCGTTACTATGCCCGTGTGTCCCACATGTGGCAAAGACGTCAAATCCCTCCCCCAGCATCAAACGGACATGCACACCGAGCCTCCAGACATGGTCGTTGACGGAGTTGTCACCAAATTCGTTAGGGACGGTGATGACCAAGCCATCGCCTGCCCACTTCCTAACTGCAACAACCGGCATAGCAGGAGGTCCAACTTAGTGCGTCATCTGCGCAATGACCATGGGTTGAACCCTGCTACCCCGAAGTCGTCTGGAAAGCGTTCACTCAGTGGCAGTCTTGAAAATCTGTCAGCTGCAGCGCGCAAGAAGGCGAAGATAGCTGTGCAAAAATTCACTCGACTTCGCAGTCAGTACTTTCGTTTTTGTGTTGTTCCACATCCTTACTCACCATCCCTTAGAAGTGAGACCCACGTTCATGAAGCGACTCGTGGTGATGTCGGATGAAGTCCCTTCTTCTCCCATCGAGCCTGTCCTTTCAAGCTCTCCCCCCACCACCCCTTGTCCCATCCGGGGTGAACCTATCCAACTAGGAATGCGTCCACTCATTGCCCCCAATGACTCTGGTATGTTCCCGATTCTGACTTTGGTTTGGTTACCATTACAATTGCTCACCATTTATTTCAGGTACTGCCAAAAGCAAGGGCAATACCAGGACGCTTGACACCATTCAAAAGGGAATCACTCGCGGTGAGCATTCCATCTAATATTTCCGCAATTTATTTCACTTATGCTTTTTCTATATAGCTTACTTTAAGGAAAAAGGCAAGAAGGAATTGGTTCGCACCGCATAAAACTGACACTCTACCTTTTAGCCACCGGCAAAGGCAAGTACAAGCACATCGTCAATGATCAGCCCCCTGGTAATGAAGTCTTCTTCACAATCTCAAATTTATTTTAATTGATTAGGTTCTATTCCAGGCACCACCACCGAAAAAGCCATTGAGCAGAATCTGGGTAATGCTTCTCGTGTCGCATGTTAGTGTCCAAGCTCGACATCGATTCGTCCCTTACTCATGCTTTCTTTTGTAGCCGACTCCCAAAATACGGTCCAGGACATTAGCGGCCGCCAGACTATTGATGGCGAGCCCCGGTTTTCAACGTTTCATAGTTCTTCAACTCATTTGGTTTGACTTCAGGCTCTGTCAAAGACAAAGGCAAAGGCAAGAACACCGATGATCAAATGGCTACCACAGGTCGGTATTCATGCAGTAACCATAAACTTATTTCACTCAACGACTCCACAGCAAAAGACAAGGGGAAAGGAAAAGCGGTGGATAATTTTATGGAACAGTATGACCGTAAGTTTTCATAACACCACCCTCTCGGCATTGGAACTCATTTTATGTACAGCATCGAATGATAATGATGACACCACAGTGGAATTTAGTGCACCGGCATTTGTGCCACTACATCCCACCGATGGTCAGTTTCAATCCTTAACATTACATTGCAGTTCGGTATTCATTTGGAAATCAGGCCGAATTCGTCTTGATGGCACACAGCGGAACCTGGCTGCATGTGACACTCTCGGACCCCTTGGTGTAGCCATCCATCGAGTCCTTCGTGTCCTCATATGCTTGGCTTGCAAGTCATGTTTTTTCCCTAGGGACTTGCGGGGACATTTGAAGGAGCATGGTATCAAAGTGGCTGATAAAGCGGCTTTCCTTGACGCATGTCAACGCTGGGGAATTCATGAACAGCATTCGGATGTTGTATACCCTGCCCCCAGAGGTCCGCCGGTAGAAGTCCTAACTTGCTACACGGGTTTTGCTTGTGCGGTCGATCCTACAGGTTGCGCTTTCGCATGTTGTTCCAAGCAATGGATGGAGAAGCATGTGCGCGGTCACCCAGAACATCCAGTCCTTCTCTCAAGCGGGTATAGGGCCAACGTTCAGGTCCAGACCCTTTTTCCGACTACCTTCAAAAAATTCTTCGAGGTCGAACCTGCCCTTTGGGATGTCCCAGAGGAAGACGTTCTCGTTCGCGTTATCCGAGATTTTATCCCTACTCTTCCTGTCCCATCTATTGCTCCACCAGAGTCAGATCGGGAGCGCGACGCTTTGTTGAGGCTCACACAATGGGACCATGTTATGAAGCCGTACATGGCAGACAATTCGAAGTTGAAGTCTGTCCTGTCTCTTAAATCCCCCAGTCGCCAGACGGATCCTGCCTATTCTACACTTCGCACCGCTATGCAAGATTATATCGCTCTTGGGTTAGAGATTGGTCGCACTGTCAGTCCCAATCTTACCGTGCGTAAACATCTCGTTCAAGGGCGAAAGCTTTCCAGCGTCCCTCTGTAAGTTGCACTTATGCACATTTGTATCATTCTGCAGTTCTGAAACTGTTTTGATTGCAGTCCCACCCACCGGGATACCTACTGGGTTCCCCTGCCGGATAATGAAAGTCCGGCTGCCTATGCCGCCGTCGGAGAGGAGTTTCTGAGGGTCGTCCTTCGCAGTTCTCAAGAACACGATTCTGGGTACATTATCCCGCTCACGCCCCGTCAACAACAATTGTGTGAGGATCTTTTTGAGCAGCTTCTTAGCAATAGGCCAACAATCGGTGATGCACTCCACGATATTCTCTGGGATATCGCTCGTGTCCGCGACCCCAACATCGAATCTACCATCTCTAATTGTCCCGTCCAGTCCTGGCTTGCCGTTCATGCAATTAAGCCCGATGCCACATTCATCAATGCCGACACATTCGCACAAATCCTGGCTAAATTGAAATATATCATCAAAAACGTTGGCATGGTCCAGGCTAGCCGACAACAGCTTGAACACCCAGATGGTATCATTGGGTGAGTTACATGATTCCCACTTGGCTCGTACACTTATTAACTCCCCCCTTTTCAGTGCCGTGATTGAAGTACACGAGAGTTCCCTTGCTCTTGGGACAAACTGCGTCTATAACGTACTTTACGAACTCCAACAGTTCACTTCGTCTTTGAGTTTCAACCAGATCCGCACCCCAAAGCTCTTTTGGTCGGATGCGATGGACCGTGTCACCATCTCGGGTGAAACGCTGGTTCTGGCAACGTTCCGGTCAGGCATTCAGCGACTCCTCGCTGATACTCGGTCGCTCATGGATAAGTTGACTGGTGGGCGCCGTTTCGTCATTAAACCTCGTGATCAATTTCGTGACGACCTTCCTAACACCACCCGCGGTTACTCCTGGCTAAGCAATGGTCCATTCACCGAATTTCCCCATGCATTCATCACCCATCTTATTCACGGTTCACAATGGGAGTTTGCATACTTGAACGACTCCGGCATGCTCTCTTGGAACATCCCTGCCGTTCACCATGTCATGGACTTGCTTTCACAGATCAATGGTAACCTTATGACACTGAATTACATCTTTAGCGACAACCGTGCCACGCAACTCTGTGACCAGACCATCCGCAACGGCCTGCAGCCACGCAACCTCTATTTTGCCCTCAACTGGATGTTCTGGCTCACCCGCAGGACCAAGACCTCTAATCTCACCGGCATGGATGCATGTATACCTACGTTTATCCCCCCCATCTTGTCTGACATGATGATCGAGTACTTGGCTGGTGGTATGCGTGAAGCTGAGCAGGTGTTCGCAAACATTGTCTTCTCCAAAGAGACTGCGTCACTGTACCACAAGTAAGTCGCCTATTCTTTAACTGATAGGCCTATCTCACGCAATCTCCCCATAGTCGTATGTGGGTACAGAAGGGCAAGGCTGTTGATTCCAGCATGTTCTCTGACGCTATCTTCAGAGTCAAATCCAAGGTGTATTTCGGTGCCTCCATCGGAGTTCAGGATTTCCGACAGCTGAAGGTATCGATGGTCCGCGAATTCATCCCTCCTTCCTTACATATCGACGGCGGAGACACCGTTGCGGATTTGTCCAGCGACCACAGCAGGAGCATCGCTCGCTCTAGATATGGCCTTGTAGAACATGACCTACCACTTCTCACAGAGGACGCTATCTGGGAGTATCGGTCTTATAACCAACAGTGGTTCAACTTTTGCGGCATAGGATCACAACCTCCCCAACAACCTCTTCGCATTCGTCATCAGGCCGAGCTTGTGCCATACTCTCTCCCCCCCAACCCGTCGACTACAACTACTGGTTTCTCCGAGTCCAGCCTCGCTGCCATCATCGAAAAATCTGTCGCAAATGCCTTGGAGATTGCTTTGGAGAAGGCACTTCCTAGGGCAATCCGCCGACTGGAGAGAGAAATCTGTGATGATTTTCTTCCGACCATTGTACAATCTGCTATTGATGCTAGGCTGGCCATCCGTGAACCAAAGGAACCTTCCATCAGCGTCAAAAAGGCGTCCGCCTCCAGGGACATCATTTCCATCAGCTCAGAACGAGATGTCATATCAATCAGCTCGGGAGACTCTTTTATCGACGACGCGGGATTGGAAGACCAAAATTACGTCGAGAGTGAAAGTGACGACGATGACGATTTAATCTCTGGTGGAAGGGATAGAGGTGGAAACGGTGGCGTCGGCAATAGAAGTGGTCGTTATGGCAGCACCAGAGGAGATGAGCATGTTGGACAATCGCGCATCTCGAAGGCTGGAAAGGGAGATCCACTGCCGAACAATGGTGATCACCTTGCGATCTTGTCTTCAATCCACGAGTTTGAGCTAGACCTTGCCGCCGAATCCTCATTACCGCCTACCCCGCTGCCATTGAAGGAATCCTTGGATGCACAAGCTCTAGAAGGAATACGCCGAGCACTTAATGATCCTAACGCCGTGGCCAAAAGCCCAGAACAGCTCGACCTTGTGTCAACTGCTATTGAAGGGACATCTGACGGTGTTTTCATCATTGGTACAGGTGGTGGGAAGTCGATGGCATGGGATGGCCCTCCCCACATGGAACCTGGGTATGCTTCAGTCGTCATGGTACCTTATGCTTCCCTTCTCGAGCAACACCTCCAAACGAGCCTTAGCAGGGGTATCGTTGCCGCCAAGTACACTGTTGGGTCTGAACCTCCTGATGACTTCCAAGTACTGTATATCCAGCCGGAGACGGGGAAGACAACCGCTTTCAGACAGTAAGATCTTCATCTCTGCTGTATATATTCCATCATTAACTATCTACAGATTTTTGGCATCTAAGAAGGCGGCTCATGTTCGTAGGGCCATATCAGATGAATCCCACGAATATACATTTCCCCATCCTGAACGTGAAGCGACATTCCAACAGTTCGCCGCCCTCTGTGCTACACTCAAACTTCAGAGGTTACATATCTCAGCCTCAATTCCACCTTCCACGCTCAAACGCTTTTTCCAAACTGCCTACATCCCACCAAACACTCGTGTCGTTCGTGCATCCACCGATCGCCCAAATCTGGGCTACCATTTCCTTCCTGTTCATCCTACAAAATCTAAAGTCTCGGTTTTCGAAGCGACGAAACGCTTGGTTCACGCATTGGCAACGACACTGGGTGGAGAAGAAAAGATCATAACCTTCTTTAAGGACCACAGCACTGCAGAGTTATTCTCCAAGGACATGCGTTGCCCTGTGTATCACAGCCAACTGGCCACCATCGGTAATAATACAAAAGGTTATAACCTCTGGCTATGGGACTCCGGCCAATCTAATCTCATCGCCGCTACCACGGCACTTATCCAAGGTATTGATCGGCCCAACGTCAAATACGTTGTTTTCCACGAGGGAACGTATGGTTTGATCTCCTATCATCAGGGTGGTGGTCGTGCCGGAAGAACTGGTTCACCAGCATCTGTATTTGTGGTGTTTAATGGCGCAGTCCAGTATATACGAGTGAAGCCGGCTGCTGATCATCAGGTTTGATTGTTACTACCACTCAAACACTTTTATTTATTGACGTTTTCGGCCCTAGTTCCTCCTGCCTATGCTCGACCTTCAAGAAAATGTAGCATCCTGTTGTCGGACATTACTCACTCGTCATATGGACGGACCTCCTCTTGAACGCAGCTGCTCCAATGTCAACGGATGTAACCCTTGTCACATTTGCAAACCCGATAGCGACATGGCAATATTTGCCCGAAACGCTTTGCTCAAGCCTATTCCCATTCAAGCTAAAGCCACATTTGTTGCAGCCTCCGCTATTCTTCCAGTTGCCCCTCAGCGCTCTTTAACTCCTTATGCATCTTCCGACTTCACTCCTGCTATGGCTGCTGCCATGGATGCTGCCGAGGCCCACTTTTCAGGTCATAACAGCGGTGTGAAGTCATCGGTCAGTACACCTGTGGCAGGTCCCTCTCGGTACATATTGTTCATCTCAGTGAACAGCATTCCATTGACTAATCGATGCGTTCCAGTGTCTCCATGCCCACGGCAACAACTCCCCACAAAACAACGTCTCCAACTCTCGATGCATTTCAGCAGGCCCGTCAGCGATCTCTAACTCCTTGGCCCTCTTCCGACTTCACCCCCGCTATGGCTGCTGCAATGGATGTTATTGAGCAGACATTCAGCGGTGAGATCGGCAACAATCAGGATACTACGGTTGTGTGCCATAACAGCCCCCTCTCTTCCACACCTGTGGCAGGTCCCTCTAGGTAAGCGCCATTCCCATAAGCAATGGGCACACCACTAATTCTAAGTTATCATTCCAGGCAAATCACTAACACATATTATTCTCAACCGACTCGTCAAACCAACACGTCCTATGCTCCCTTTGCCTCTTCACCCCTTGCCACGGCCAGCAACACCACCATCCACCAGCGCCAACAAAACGCGTTGAATGCTCAGAACATCCGGCTGTTGAAGTCAGGAAAACTCGACACTTTCATGCTCATCTTGCAGGATACCTGCCCTGCCTGCTTTGCGACATCCGGCCAACTAGTCAAGCATATTCCTTTCCGAGAGTGCCCTACGGAGATGATAGTGCCGAGCGCGGGGTGGATTGCCTTTAAACGATCTTTCCGATTTGTCCCTTATACTTATTGTTTCAACTGTGGACTACCTCAGGATCGCGGAGCCATCAAGGAATCCCCAGACTGTCATCGTCGAGTACCCTGGGGCAAGGGCGTTATTTGCCCGTGGGCCGACTACGTCTTTATCGTCATTTGGTGCATCTGGCATACCCCGCGACTCCGATCGAAACTCCTCACCGAAAACGGGTTATCTGCCGATATCACGTACGACGATTTTGTAGAATGGGCTAAGGAGGAGGATCCACTG
>Ga0193716_1001657_pt1 | contig 12869 bp, 12 predicted proteins | sample U2c1metaG_FD_145901 | JGI IMG/M metagenome (GOLD analysis project Ga0193716, IMG submission 145901) | Soil microbial communities from a riparian zone of the East river system, Colorado, United States - U2c1 | ecosystem: Environmental > Terrestrial > Soil > Riparian zone | place: USA: East River...
TGGCGGATCCGCGCGACATGGCTGTGCAGGGTCTTGACCGCGGTGCGCGGCGGCGACTCTCCCCACAGGACGTCGATCAGCTCGGCGTAGGGCACGACCTCGCCGGTCCGCACCGCCAGCACCCCGAGGACGACCCGCTGCGTGCTGGTCATGGCGACCGTGCCATGCGGACCGACGGCTTCCACGACGCCGAGCACGCGGACCTCGAGACCGGTCACCCACCGCTCCTTCCAGGGGCGCATCCGCGCCACATCCGCAGCACATCCGCCCCTCAACTGCCGATCCGTAGAACTTCTCCCAGGACGGCGGACTTGCGGTGCCGGCCCACCTCACGAAAGGAAAATACCCATGCGTTCACGTGTATCTCGTTTGGGCGCTTTACGTCGCTACGCCCTACCACTGCTGGCGGTCACCGCCGTCACGGCGGTGCTGGTCCCCGCTCAGGTCGCGACGGCCGCCAATGCGCCGCGAGCGGCGGCAGAGGACCCGGAGTACCCGGCTCCGCCAACACCGGGCGACCTCAGATCCGACCCCGAGATCGCGTCGCTCATGCAGCAAGCCGACTACGCGCTGAAGTACTCGATGGCCGTGGTCGCCGCCGACCCGACAAAGCAGTTCGCCGCGGGCAGCATAGAGGAGGACCTGCGCACGGGCATCCTCTCGATGCCGGTCGAGCGGCAGAAGCTCGCCTCGGCGGCGGCGAAGGCGATGATCGCCGACCCGGCCGCCCGCAAGCGTGAGTTCGGCACCTTCGGCTCCATCGAACCCGCCAGGTTCGCCGAGCTGGGCTTCTCCGGCGTGTACACCTCGGACACGGTGCCGGTCGACGCCGCGGCGCTCAAGCGCAGGCTCACCGCACAGGCCGCCCAGATCGAGTCGACCCACCGGCTCGAGGAGGTCCAGGCCAAGGACATGGCGATCAAGTACCAGATCCCGGTGGCCATGCAGATCCCCACGCTCACGAGCCTGGACTACCGCATCGAGCGGGTGAAGTGCGCGGACGAGACCAACCCCGAGTGGCCGGGTGACGACGAGATCGCCATGGGCGGCGTCGCCGTCGGTCACAACGGCACCACCACCAAGGTCAACCAGTTCATGGTGGCCGACGACTTCGACGACAACGAGGTCAAGGTCTACACCGACCCGGGCAAGCTCTTCCACCGCTTCGACCTCACCGGGTCCGGCGCGTGGCCGAGGACCTACAGCACCGTCGTGATGCTCGCGGAGAAGGACGGCTCCGGCTTCGCCGACGCGATCAACACCGTGTGGCAGAAGGTCAAGGCCGACGTGCTGAAGGTGATCGAGAAGGCCGTCGGCGGCGTGCTCACGGGCTTCCTCGGCGCGGCGCTGGCCGAGGCCATCGGCAAGGCGGTCGCCTGGCTGGTCGGCGTGTTCTTCGACTGGCTGTTCGAGCTGTTCCAGGACGACCTGTTCGACCCGGGCACGCACTACGTGTACATGCCGAACCGGTACGAGTGGATGTACAAGAACGCCGCGGACTACGGCTGGACGAACTTCCGGGCGCCGACGGGGACGTTCACGTTCAACGGGCACGGCGGCAGCTACAAGGTCAACGTGCACTGGCAGGTCAACCCCTGACCTTCGTGGGGGGCAACACGCCGAGGCGTCCGGATCAGTCCGGGCGCCTCGGCGTTGTCCTGCCTTGGACAGGACGTGACCGTCGTGACGTTTGCGCGGTGGCGGCCGGGCATGCGTGCTGCACTGTGACGAGTTCGCGGTCCATACGCTCAGGAAGTCCTTCATGACACCGTCGCCAACTCAGTCCAGTGCCGCCCCGACCGGTGGGCGCCCGTTCGCGGTCGCCGCGCTGGCGCTCGCCGTCGGCGGGTTCACGATCGGCACGACCGAGTTCGTCACGATGGGCCTGCTGCCGAGGATCGCCGACGGGATCGGTGTGTCCGAGCCGACGGCAGGCCACGTGATCTCGGCCTATGCACTCGGCGTCGTGGTTGGGGTGCCGATCCTGTCGTTCTTCGCCGCCCGGTTGCCGCGACGCGGGCTGCTCGTCGCGCTCATGGCCGCCTACGGGGTGTTCAACCTGGTCAGTGCCGCGGCGTCGTCCTACGGCCTGCTCGTCGCGGCCCGCTTCTTCGACGGGCTGCCGCACGGCGCGTACTTCGGTGTCGCCAGCCTGGTCGCCGCGAGCCTGGCCGCGCCGGAACGACGCGGTCGGGCCATCGCCAGCGTGATGATGGGACTGTCGGTCGCGAACGTGTTCGGTGTCCCGGTCGCCACTTGGGTGGGACAGCACCTCGGGTGGCGGTCGGCGTACGTGCTGACCGCGGGGCTGGCGCTGCTGACCGTCGTGCTCATCCTGGCGTTCGTGCCGTCGGTGGCTGGCGACAGGAGCACGAACGGCCGCCGCGAGGCCCGCGAGTTCTTCAGCCGCAAGCAGGTCTGGCTCACGATGGCCGCGGGCGCGGTCGGGTTCGGTGGCCTGTTCGCGGTGTACTCGTACATCGCCACGACCGTCACCGACGTCGGCGGCCTGACGGAGGGCACGGTGCCGCTCTTCCTGCTGGCGCTCGGCCTCGGCATGACGTTCGGCACCTGGGTGGGCGGCGAGCTGGCCGACTGGTCGGTGCTCAGGTCGCTAATCTGGTCGAGCATCGCCTCCGTGGCCATCATGATCGTCTTCTGGGCGGTGGCGCCGTACGGCTGGTGGCTGCTGCCCGTCGTGTTCCTGACCACGGTGATCGGCTCGGTGACGGTGACCAACCTGCAGCTACGGCTGATGGACGTCGCGGGCAACGCCGTCACGCTGGGCGCGGCGATGAACCACGCGGCGCTGAACGTCGCCAACGCGTTGGGCGCCTGGCTGGGCGGACTCGTGATCGCCGCCGGTTACGGCTACCGCGCGCCTGCCTTGGTGGGAGCGGCACTGTCCGTGGCCGGCGTGGTGATCCTGCTGTGGTCCGCCGCCACCGACCGCCGCACCACCGACACCCGGCCCGCCGACGCCCACCAACTCGACCCGGCATAACAGAACCGCAGGTCAGCGGTGACGCTGACCTGCGGTTCTGGTGTACGCCGCCAGGGACTCGAACCCCGAACCGCTGGTTAAGAGATCGCGGGCTGACTCTGCCCACCATTGGTCAGTGGGTGCGGTGGGCGGTGGGCACCGGGTGTACGGGGTCGCCGGCGACCACGGAGTTCTCGATGGTGCCCAGCCCGTCGACCTGCATGGTCACGGTGTCGCCAGTGGCGGGGGTACACGTTCGCCACCTGCCCGGCCCCAGAACTCGATCAGGCAGCCGTCGCCGCAGGTCCCTGAACCGAGGATGTCCCCAGCTCGGACGTCTGTGCCGCGGCTGGCGTAGGAGATCATCTCCGGGAACGACCAGGCGGAGTTGGCCAGAGAGTCCTTGCCGATGAGGGTGCCGTTGACCGACACCGTCATGGTGAGGTCGAAGCGGTCGCCCTGGCGGTAGGGCTCGAGCTCGTCCGGGGTCACCAGGTAGGGGCCGAGGGTGGCGGCGGTGTCCTTGCCCTTTGCCGGGCCGAGGCCCAGGCGCATCTCGTGAATCTGCAGGTCGCGCGCCGACCAGTCGTTGAAGATGCTGTAGCCGGCGATGTGCCGTTCCGCGTCCTCGACCGGCAGGTTGTGGCCGTCGACACCGATGATGGCGGCGACCTCCAGTTCGAAGTCGAACACGGTGCAGCCGGGCGGCATCGGGACGGGGTCGTGTGGTCCGATCAAGGCGTGCGGGTTGGTGAAGTAGAACGTCGGAATCTCGTACCACTCCGGCACGACCGCGGGCTCGCGGATGCCCGTGAAGGAGCCCTCGACGTGTTGTTCGAAGGTGATGAAGTCCCGAATGGACGCCGCTTGGACGGGCGGCAGCAGGCGTTGCCCGGCGAGTTCGACAGGTGCGGCACACCGGCTGAGGACCTCGTCCTCGGCGGGCCTCGCGGCCAGCAGTTCGAACAGGTCGGTGCCGGCCGGGAGCGGGTGCAGGCGGTCGTCGTGCACGAGTGCCTGTCGGTACTGGCCGTCGATCAGCAGTGCCGCGAATTTCACGCCTTCTCCTCGGGGTCGTCGATGATGGCCACCGCGCGGGTCCAGCCCGCGGAGGCGGCGTGGATCTTGTGCGGGAAGCAGGAGATCCGGAAACCGGTGGCGGGCAACGCCTCCAGGTTGTGCAGCTTTTCGAGGTGGCAGTAGCCGATTTCCCGGCCGGCCTTGTGGCCCTCCCAGATGATCGAGCCGTCGCCCGTCTCGGCGTAGCGGCGAGCGGTGTGCGCGAACGGCGCGTCCCAGCTCCACGCGTCCGTGCCGGTGACCCTGACCCCTTGCTCCAGCAGGTGCAGGGTGGCGTCGTGGCCCATGCCGCAACCGCGGGCGAGGTAGTCGTCCTCGCCGTAGCGGACACCCGCGCTGGTGTTGACCACGACGATCTCCAGCGGCCGTAGGGTGTGCCCGATCCGTTTGAACTCGAGGTCGATGTCGTCCGGCTGCACCACGTAGCCGTCCGGCAGATCCCGGAAGTCCAGCTTCACGCCGGGCTGGAAACACCACTCCAGCGGCACCTCGTCGATGGTGATCGCCCGCTGCCCATTGTCCATTGTGGACGCATAGTGGTACGGCGCGTCCATGTGGGTGCCGCAGTGGGTGGTCAGCTTGATCCGCTCGATCGCCCAGCCCTCACCGTCGGGCAGGACGTCGAGCCCGGCACCGGGGAAGTGGGTGAGCATGTCCGCCGCGGTGTCCTTGTGGTTGAGGTACTCGATCTCCGGTCGCCCGCCGGGCGGGTCGGAGGCTATGCCGGACCGGAGCGGTACCGAGATGTCGACGAACGAGAGCATGATGCTCCTTCGGTCTCAGGTGGACAGTGTGGGGACCGGCGCCTTGGCCATCGGTGTCGCGGGGACCGGTGCCGCGCTGCGCAGGTTGGGCAGGAAGGACATGACGAACGCCGCGCAGAGGAAGAACCCCGCACATATGACCAGGCCGGTGCCGAGCCCGGTGCCGGCGGCCAGTGCGCCGAGCGCGAACGGGGCGAAGGCGGACACACCGCGCCCGATGTTGAAGCAGAACCCGGCGCCGGTCGCCCGCACCCTGGTCGGGAACAGTTCGCCAAGGTAGGCGCCGAAGATTCCGGAGAACGCGGCGAAGAAGGCGAACAGCGGGCCGAGCCAGAACAGGGTTGTCCGGCCGGCGGCGACCACGTAGAGCGGCAGGGTCACCGAAACGCCGATCAGACAGAGGATCAGTGCGTACTTGCGCCCGATCCGGTCGGCGATCAGGCCGAAGACGTTGTAGCCGACGAACATGCCGAGGTTCAGCACGGTCATGAACAGGGCGACGGTCGCCGTCGGAATGCCGCGGTCGGTGTGCAGATAGGTCGGCAGCCAGGTCGACGCGCCCCACCAGCCGAACAACGCCAGGCCGGCAACCGCCGTGCCGAGCAGGGTCCGCCTGCGCAGTTCTGGCGAGAAGATCTCCGCCACCTTCACCGGTGTGCTCTTCTGCGCCGCCCACTCGGCCGACTCACCGAAGAACAGGCCGACGATCAGCAGCGGCACCACCACGCCGACGCCGGCCAGGAAGAACAGCAGGCGCCAGTTCGGCAGCAGCGCACCGGCCAGCAACGCCGCGAGCGCCCCGCCGATCGGGAAGGAGCTCAGCACGAACGCGGCCGCCCGGCCCCGCTGGGCGGCCGGCCAGGTCTCGACCACGTAGGTCGACACCGCACCCCATACCCCGCCGAGACCAAGCCCCGCGACAAAGCGCAGCACCAGGAACACCGTGAAGTTCGGCACCAGTGGCAGCGCCGCGGTGAAGATTCCGAATACCGCGAGCGAGGCAAGCAACGCCCGCTTGCGGCCGTAGTTGTCGGCGAACCAGCCGACGGTCACGCTGCTCACCCCGATACCCAGCAGCGTCGCCGTCGCAAGCAGGCCACCCTGCGCCGTGGTGAGCCCGAACTCCGTGCGGATGGCGGGTAAGGCGAACGACAACAACAAGATCTCCAGCGCGTCGAACAGGTAGGCCACGAACGCGCCGACCAGCACCACCCACTTGACGGAAGCTCTCATCCGAACCAGTCCCTTCGGTGAACCCCTTCGTTCCCCGGCAACACTGACTGTACGTACGTACAGTACTATCGTGCAAGAGTAGATTCGGTGATCGCGGCCAACGGGAAGGACGTGCTCGGTGACGAGTGACGGCGGACGCCGCCAGGCGATCCTGCGCGCGGCCGAAAAGGTGTTCGCGCGGGAGAGCTATCACGGTGCGACGATGCGTCAGATCGCCGCGGAGGCGGACGTCAAGCTCTCCTTGGTGGTCTACCACTTCACCTCGAAGCTGGGCCTGTACACGGCGATCTTCGAAAGCCGGCAGTACGTCAACGAAGAACGGCTGGCTCGGCTCGCGGCCATCGCGGACCTGTGCGCCGAGGACGCGGTGGAGCAGATCGTGCACGCCTTCGTCGACCCGGTGCTGGCGTTGCACGAGGACCAGGAGGACATCTGGTTCGCCCGACTGGTGCTTCGCGAGGCCTCCGATCCCTCCAGTCAGGAACGACCGGTCATCTCCGAGTTGTTCGACCCGATGGCGCGCGAGTTCATCAAGGCACTGCGTGAGGCGCTACCCGGCAAGGTCGACGGCTTCTACCAGTGGGCCTACCTGTTCTCGGTGGGCGCGCTGACCAAGAGCTCGTACGAGGAGCGGGTGCGCAACCTGAGCGAGAAGCCGTTCAGTGGCCAGAAACAGGACATCCTGCGCTCGTACATCATCGCCGCGTTGCGATACGGCTGAGCTCGTTCGCCTCAGCGCCCGCGCCCGGCGGCGTGCAGAGAACCCAACAGCGCCATGGCGTCGGCGCTCGGACTGCCCGACTCGGCCGTACCGACCAGCAGGTACTGACCAGACGCGCCGCGGACGTCGAAGGCCTGGCAGGTGAGCTCTATCAGGCCGACGTCGGGGTGGTCGAACAGCTTGATTGCCCGGTCGAGGCCCTTCGCCCGATGGTCCCTCCACCGGGCGGCGAACTCCGGGCTGGCGGCGCACAGGTGGGTGACCAGGTCGGTAACGTCGGTGGGTCGTACCCGCTCGCCAGCCGCAGCGCGTCGACCGCGCTCGCGGCGACGGCGTGCCATTCGGTGAAGAGTGTGCGTGCGGCCGGGTCGGTGAACAGGGCGTGCACCATGTTGTCCGGCTTGCCCGGCGGTGAGAGCAGGGCGTCGGCGAGGGCGTTGCCCGGACCGTGATCAAAAGCTACCTGCGTAGACAAGACTCATTGGCGACGATGTCCGTACTGGCCCGGGCGCCGTGCGGACGAAGTTCGGTGCGAAGTGGGTGGAGATGCCGCCTGCTCAGCGCGCTAAGCCGATGCTGTGGACTGCTGAGCGGGTCGCGCAGTGGCAGCGGTCCGGCGAGGTCCCTGGTCGGGTGATGGTGTGGACTCCGCAGCAGACTGGCGTGTTCCTCGATCACGCGGTGCATGATCGGCTTTATCCGTTGTATCACTTGGTCGTGCATCGTGGTGTGCGTCGTGGTGAGGCGTGTGGGCAGCGGTGGGTGGACACGCACCTGGATGCCGGGAGCATGGAGGTGCTCAACCAGCTCGTGCAGTACGGCTGGGAGACGGGTATGGACACCCCGAAGACTGACGAGTCCGCCGCGACGCTCGCGTTGGATTCCGACACCGTGCTGGTGCTGCGTGCGCACCGGGCTCGGCAGGACGCCGAGCGCGAGGAGGCGGGTGCTGGGTGGGTGGCGAGTGGTCTGGTGTTCACGCAGGAGGATGGCAGTCCGCTGCATCCCGCGGACGTCACCGACCACTTCCGGTACCTGTCCCGCCAGGCCGGGTTGCCGCCGATCCGCTTGCATGACCTCCGTCACGGCGCCGCTACCACCGCCCTCGCCGCCGGGGTCGACATGAAGGTTGTGCAGCACATGCTGCGACACGCGTCGATCACCACGACCAGCGATCTTTACACGAACGTGCTCCCCGAGCTGGCTCGTTCGGCGGCGGAGGCGACCGCGCGGATGATCCCCCGAACCAAGATCAACAGTCTCGGGCTCCCCTCGGGCCAGCAGCAGCCCGAAGTAGACAGTCGCGAGGCGCTCGATAAGAGCCTAGAAATAGCAGAACCGCAGGTCAGCGGTGATGCTGACCTGCGGTTCTGGTGTACGCCGCCAGGGACTCGAACCCCGAACCCGCTGGTTAAGAGCCAGCTGCTCTGCCAGTTGAGCTAGCGGCGCGTAGCGAAGGATGCTCTCCAACGCGACGTCAGAAAGGTAGCACGGGCCATCGTGCCCTCCGAAACCGGATTCCCCTTCGGAGTGGATGGCCTGATCCGGACTGTCGGACCCATCCGGCACACTATGGGGTGACGATCACAGGTTGCGGTAGATGGGCGGTTCGGGGATGGCGCGAGCTGATGGGGTGACTCGGCGGCGGCGAAGGCTGGTCCTGGGGGCGGTGCTCGCAGTTGGTGTGTTGTCGATCGCGGCGTGCACCAGCGCGGCCTCCGGGGAGGACGACCGGCCGGAGAAGAAGCCCACGTCGTCGGCGCGGCCGGCGCCGCCCAAGAAGCCGGTGCGGCTGACGATCAACCCGGCGAACCAGGCCGCGGACGTCGCGCCGGGGCTGCCGATCACGGTGGCCGCGGTGGACGGCAAGGTCACGCAGGTCGCTCTGGTCAACAATGAGGGCGCGCCGGTCGCGGGGCAGTTGTCGCCGGACGGGTCGACCTGGCAGACGACCGAGCCGCTCGGCTTCGGCAAGGCGTACACGGCCACGGCGACCGGTGAGGGCACCGACGGCAAGCCGGCGACGGTCACGTCCACGTTCACCACGGCCAAGCCCCGCGTGAAGGCCGACCTGTCGATGAACCCACTCGACGGGCAGACGGTCGGGGTCGGCCAGCCGCTGGCGTTCTACTTCGACGCGGCGATCGTCAACAAGGTGGCTGTGCAGCAGGCCATCCAGATCAGCTCGACGCCGGCCGTCGAGGGCGCGTTCTACTGGTTCGACGACAAGGAGGTGCACTGGCGGCCGAAGACGTACTGGCCGGCGGGCACCAAGGTGTCGGTCAACGCGGCGATCTTCGGCAAGGACTTCGGCAACGGGGTGTTCGGCAATGACAGCCGCACGGCGAACATCGCGGTCGGCGACGCGATCGTGGCCACCGCGGACGGCGCGACGCACCAGATGACGGTGACGGTCAACGGCGCGGTCGCGCGGACCATCCCGATCTCGATGGGCAAACCCGCGCACGAGACGCCGGTCGGCACGTACGTGGTGATGAGCGAGCACACGGACTACACGATGGACTCCGGCACGTACGGCGTCCCGGCCGACTCGCCCGCCGGGTACCGCACGCACGTGGACGTCGCGAGCCGCATGTCGAACAGCGGCATCTTCTACCACTCGGCGCCGTGGTCGGTGCGCGATCAGGGGTCGCGCAACGTGAGCCACGGCTGCATCAACATGACGACCGACAATGCCGCCTGGCTGCAGAGCATCAGCAACAAGGGTGACGTGATCGTGGTGCAGAACAGCGGCGGCCCGGTGCTGGAATCGTGGGACGGCTTGGGCGACTGGCAGATCCCGTGGGATCAGTGGCTACTGGGCGGCAAAAAGTAGCCAGCGCACCGACCGCTCAGGGTCGGCCGGGCGAGGGCAGGAGGCCGGGCGGGGGACGGCCGGGGGCCGGGCCGGGGGGCCGGGGATGGAGCGGGTTGGCAAACTCGGGTCTTTGGCATGCCAGCTTGAAGCGACGGGTGGTTCGGGCGCGGGTTGGCATGCGGGGCTGAGTTGGCTTTGGCCGGTTGGGGTTGGCCGACTTTGGCCGGTGGGTCAACGCCCTGAAGGACCCTTTCACGGCATTGCCGGTCGACCGGAGGGCTGGGGGCGGCCGGGGCCGGGGCGCCGGGGCGCCCCCCGGGGATATGGAGCGAGTTGGCAACTCGGGTCTTTTGGCCGTGCCGGCTTGGCGCGGGTTGGCATGCGGGGCCGAGTCGGCATTGGCCGGTGCGGGCAATGCGGGGGAGAAAATGCCACGCGCCAAAGAACGCGGTGAGGCCCCGCGTCGGCGTGCCACTCGCCAGTGGAGCAATGCCGTGAAGGACCCCTTTCACGGCATTGCCGGCCGACCCAAAGGCGAACCCGAGCCCCAACACGAAGGCGAAGCCAAGCCCCCAAGGATGGCGAAGCCGACCCACAAGCGAAGGCGAAGCCAAGCCCCGTACACACGATGGCGAAGCCGAGCCCCCGAGCCCCCAAACGAAGGCGAAGCCGAGCCCCCCAAGATCACGGTAGGCCGAGCGCAGCGAGGCCAGCAAAAAGCCCCCCGCAGCGACACGCACCGTGGGGGGCATGGGGGGGCTCGGCCCCCCATGACAACGACGAACCCGCCCCGCGAAGGTGGCCCCAAAGGGCCACCGAACACGGCTCGCCACGGGTGAGTGACGGGACTTGAACCCGCGACATCCTGGACCACAACCAGGTGCTCTACCAGCTGAGCTACACCCACCATTTGCCGCAACCGTGGGCTGCGGACAGAAGTATCGTATCGGGGGTGGCAAACGGTTAGGGGTTGGGGGTCACCAGTGCCTCTGCCACGGCTTTGGCCTGTTCGCTCGTGGGGCCGGGCATGGGGACGAAGGCGGTGCCGCGGTAGTACACGAGCTCGCGGATGGACTCCTTGATGTCCGCGAGGGCGCGGTGCGCGAGGCCCTTGTCGGGCTGGGCGTAGTAGATCCTCGGGTACCAGCGGCGGCACAGTTCCTTGATGGAGGACACGTCGATCATGCGGTAGTGGAGGTGGCCGTCCAGCGCGGGCATGTCCCTCGCGATGAAGCCGCGGTCCGTGGCGATCGAGTTGCCGCACAGGGGGGCGGTGCGCGGGTCCGGAATGTGTTTGCGCACGTAGTCGAGCACCTGTGCCTCGGCCTCGGCGACCGACACCGTCGACTCCCTGACCAGGGACGTGAGGCCGGAGTTGGCGTGCATCTCCCGGACGACGTCGGGCATGGTGTCGAGTACGGACTCGTCGGCGTGGATGACCACATCGACGCCGTCGTCGAGGATGTTCAGTTCCGAGTCGGTGACCAGCACGGCGATCTCGACCAGCGCGTCCTTGCTCAGGTCGAGGCCGGTCATCTCGCAGTCGATCCACACCAAATGATCCGTCACCCGACGCAGCTTAGCCCGGTAGTCTGGTTTGATCTCGCGGCTTGCGGGGGACACCGGCACGCGCCAGGCTTCACCGGACCGGATTCACCTAGTGGGGCGATGCGGATGGGCAAGGATGTCGAGCGGACCGAGTTCACCCGCGCGGACCGGCAGCGGTTCAGACAGAAGGTCCGGCAGTGTCTCGACGTGTTCGAGCAGATGCTGTCGGAGTCGCGGTTCGACGCGGAGAACCCGATGTCGGGGCTCGAGGTCGAGCTGAACCTGGTCGACGCGGCCGGCGACCCGACGATGAAGAACGCGGACGTGCTCGCCGCGATCGCGGACCCGGACTTCCAGACCGAGCTTGGCCGGTTCAACATCGAGATCAACCTGGCGCCCCGGGTGCTGGGGCCGGACGGGCTGGTCGGGTTCGAGAACAGCCTGCGCGAGTCGCTGAACGCGGCTGAGCAGCACGCGCGGTCGGTCGACGCGAACATTGTGATGATCGGCATCCTGCCAACGCTGCACGGCGAGCACATGCACGCCGGCACGCTGTCGGCGAACCAGCGGTACAAGCTGCTTGACGAGCAGATCTTCGCGGCGCGCGGCGAGGACCTCGAGATCGACATCTCGGGTGCGGAACGCCTGATCACGCACGCCGACTCGATCGCGCCGGAAAGCGCTTGCACGAGTGTGCAGTACCACCTGCAGGTCGCGCCGGAGAAGTTCGCCGACTACTGGAACGCGAGCCAGGTGGTGGCCGGCATCCAGGTCGCGCTCGGCGCCAACTCGCCCTACCTCTTCGGCAAGCAGCTGTGGGCGGAGAGCCGGATCGCGCTGTTCGAGCAGGCCACCGACACCCGTCCGGACGAGCTGAAGGCGCAGGGCGTGCGCCCGAGGGTGTGGTTCGGCGACCGCTGGATCACGTCGATCTTCGACCTGTTCGAGGAGAACGTCCGCTACTACTCGGCGCTACTGCCGCTGTGCGACGACGAGGACCCGGCCGAGGTGCTGGCACGCGGCGAGACCCCGCAGCTTGGCGAGCTGCGCCTGCACAACGGCACGATCTACCGCTGGAACCGCCCGATCTACGACGTCGTCGACGGTCGCCCGCACCTGCGGGTGGAGAACCGGGTGATGCCGGCCGGGCCGACGGTGGTGGACGTGATGGCGAACGCGGCGCTGTACTTCGGGTTGGTGCGCGCGCTGGCCGACCAGGAACGTCCACTGTGGACACAGATGAGCTTCTCGGCGGCGGAGGAGAACTTCCACTCGGCCGCCAAGGACGGTATCGGCGCGCGGGTCTACTGGCCGGGCATCGGCGACGTGCCGGTGACCGAGCTGGTGCTGCGCAGGCTGCTGCCGCTCGCGCACACCGGGCTCGACACCTGGGGCGTGGCGCCCGAACAGCGGGACCGGCTGCTCGGCGTGATCGAACAGCGTTGCATCAGCGGACGCAACGGCGCCACCTGGCAGGTCGACACGGTGCGCTCGATCGAGGAGACCCGGTCGGTGTCCCGCGAGCAGGCGCTGCGCGAGATGACCAGGCGGTACGCCACGCACATGCACACGAACGAACCGGTGCACAGTTGGCCAGGTGTGTGAGCGCATGAGCCGCCAGACCAGAGTCTCGACCTTGCTTCATGCGAATGCGCTGCGCGCCGAACGGAGAGAGGCCGGTGTCACAGCATGAGCCGCCAGACCAGAGTCTCGACCTTGCTT
>Ga0193716_1001660_pt1 | contig 12863 bp, 14 predicted proteins | sample U2c1metaG_FD_145901 | JGI IMG/M metagenome (GOLD analysis project Ga0193716, IMG submission 145901) | Soil microbial communities from a riparian zone of the East river system, Colorado, United States - U2c1 | ecosystem: Environmental > Terrestrial > Soil > Riparian zone | place: USA: East River...
ACTAGCAGCCGCGCCGTCACCGCCGAGTCGCGCGCGGCTGCTAGTGGCGCTGCTGCCACCGTCACCAACGTCTCCGGGCGTGCGGCGACGGTCGGCGCTCCCGAGCGCTGCATACCGCGCACGGTGAGCGCGCTCGTGAGCACGGCGACGAGAAGACTGCTCGTGAGCATGAGTCCCGCGAGAAGCCAGCGATCAGCAGTCGCAAGTCCCGAGCGAGTGGCCACCGCTCCGCGCGGACCGGTCATTCCCTCCTGCGACGCGCGCCGCGCTACCCACGGATTCGGACGCGTGCCGGTGATCTCATCGCGACGCAAGACGTCGGTGCCGACGCTCGGGCGAGATGACACCGTCGCCTCGTTCCCCGCCTCGCTCGCTGCGATCGCGCGGAGCGAGTGATGCATCGCTTCGATCGGTTGCGTCGTTCCGACGCGCGGCGATGTGACGCGCTCGCGCCGCGCGCCCGCGCGAGCGGCCATGTACGCGCGCGGCAGCGCCGCCTTCTTCTGCAGCGCACGACGAGGCGCCGTGCGCGACGTCGTGACCGCCACCGCCCCGGTGCTGTTCTCGGGGTGCATCGCGAGCGCAGCCGGCAGCGCTGCGAGAAAGTCTCCCCATGTGACCTCGGCCGTCGGCTGCTCACCCGCAGGTGCAAGCGAGACCTCGACGCGCACTGCCGCGTTCACGATTTCGCTCTGCGCGCGCGGTGGCTCCAGCGCGACGACCGACTTGCGCGCGTCCTGCGTACTGGTGCCGCCGACAGCGCCTGCACATGCGCAACCCAGATGCGGCGCGAAGTCGATGAGGTTGTTTCCGCGCGCGAGCGTCTGATTGGCGAGACTCGCGAGCGCATCGCTGGCGTGCACGTCGACGAGCGTGCGCTTGGGCCACTGCGCGCCGAGCCACTGCGGCGACGGAACACCGCCGGGGATCGAGTAGAAACGGCGGCGATCGTGCGCGACATGCGCGCCGAGATCGGGGCGCTGCGTCGCGGGGAGAATACCGCGCTTCGCGAGAGTGCTGAGCAGCTCGTGCGGCGAGAGGCGGACGTCGATCGATTCATCGTCGGCGCCCGGGCAGTCGCCGACGTACGTGATGCGAAGCGCCTCATCGGGATAGAGCGTGCGCAGATAGCGCGCGACCGCCACGGGCGGCGAGATGAGCGGGATGATGAATCGGCGCAGCTCCGCGGCCCCGCGCAGTTGCTCGGCCACGAGCGGGCACGCGCAGAAGATCGCGGGGCCGGTACGACTCTCGAGCTGTTCGAGACAACCGGCCGCGATCAACTCGTCGCCCCACGTCGCCGGGAACACCTCGGCGAAGCCACCAGCGAAGCACGCGTTGGCGAGCTGTGTCGGTGTCGATGGAAGTGCGACGAGAAGAGCGTCCGCGCCCAGGATGGCGACCGAGCGCGGCGTCGATTCAGCGGCGGTGTCTACGTCGGACATTTTGGCCCGTGGTCGATGCGCTCCTGTCCTCCGGATGCGCTCTTTATCGACGAATGGCCGTCACGCCGAGTTACGAAATTCTCATCCTTCCGGCTGCGGCTCCGCGAACCAGCGGAAGAACAGCACGGAGATCACCGCGAGCACGTACGTCCCACCTATGGTAAGTAACAATCCACCAGCCACTTGCTGATCCTCCAGGGCCGACAACCCGGTGACGCGCGGGGCGAGCTCGTAGATGCCGTACGCGGGGTATTCGGCGAGCAGAAGCCACATCGAGAGATAGAGATGCGCCTGCGTTCCGGCGAAGAGATAGAGCATGCGCATCGGTGGCCCGAAGTGCTGGCGCATCGGGAGCTCGATCACGACCGGCCACCAGAACACGAGCCCGGATAGGAACCAGGCGAGATCCAGCGCAAACGCGCCGAGTTGCGTGCGCATGAGCGTGTCGACGACGAGCACGGCGTGCGTTCCCAGCATCACGACCGAAAACAGGATCATCGCGAACAACGGAGTGGTGAGCGCGCGAATCACTTTCGCTGGTGCTCCGTTGCGCTCGAACAGCGCTCGCACGCGATCGTGATCGAGGCCGCGCAGCATCAGCGGAGGCGCGACCATCGCGAGCGCGAGGAACTGTGCGGCGTGCACGCTCGCCAGGTAGCCCGTGCCGAGCGGTCCGCCCGGCCAGTCGAGCGCCATCCAGATGAGCGCGATGCCGATCCAGCCGCCGATGCGCCGGCCTTTGCTCGACGCAGCGTCGTGCGCTCCGCTCGCCGACGGACGCGACCAGCGCGCGTAGGCGGCGCCGATCGCGAGGACGGCGAGCCACACGCCGGGATATGGCTGCCATTTCCACGTCCAGGGAATCCCGCGCGCCGAACACCACCACTGCACGTTCATGCGCTCACTTCACCTGCACGAGGAGCGGAAGGTCATGCGCCCAGTCCATCTGGCGCGTGCCGAACGGATAGACGACGTGCGCGCTGTCATCCCGCGTGAATGCGAGCACCTGCGCGGCGTGCCCGACTTCGTACGCTCCGGATGAATCGGGCGTGCCGAGCGCCGCGGGCGCGACGTCGACTGACTTCTCGATCGCCTTCACTTGTTCGGGCGTACCTCGCAAACCGATGAACGACGGATCGAAGTTCGCGAGCCAGGCGCCGAGCTTTTCCGGCGTGTCGCGCGCGGGATCCGTGGTGACGAATACCACTCGCACCTTACCGGTGACGTCGTACGGGAGGTTGCGCATCACCGCTGCGATGTTCGTCATGTGCACGGGGCACACGTCCGGACAGTTGAGATATCCGAAGAAGAGCAGCGTGACTGTGTCGTCCGTCTTCGCGCGGAAGTCGAACGGCTGCCCGTGCGTGTCGGTGAGCGTGAAGCTCGGACGGGCTACGGCGTGCGCGAGCGTGGTGCCGCGGAAGGCCCGGCCTCCGCTTTCAGCGCTGACGCCGCATCCCGCGAGGGCGAGCATCGCAGGGAAAAGCACGAGCGCGAGCAGGTTGCCGGTGAAGCGATACGAGGAAGAAGTCACCCGCGAAAGATAACGGCAGCCAACGTGCGACACGTGCGAAGATCTCAGTGCGTGTCAGCGCGCCTGGTTCATGAGTCCGAGGAGACGATCATCGTCGAATGAGACCCAGTCGGACGGGAAGTGCCAATAGCGGCGGCAGATCGCCTGACTGTCGAAGACGAGACAGGTCAGTGCGACGGCGCCGGGAACGTGGCGCGCGTCGAGCTCCGCGATGAGCCAGAGCGTTCCTGCGGAATCCCGCACCGTCCGCCTGTGAATCGTATGTGAGCTGAACAACATTGCTCCACGAGGCGCTTACTCTCGCCGTTCGCGTACGCGATTGTACGTCCGCGTCCGCATCCATCCGTGAAGGAGTCTTCATCGCAAGAACAGTGCGACGGGTATCAGATGACCGGCGAGTTCTCCCCGGCGTAGTACTCATCGATACATGCGGAGACGATCCGATTGAGGCGATCTTCGGTACGTGTCGACAGCATCGTCGGGATCGTCATCCACACCGTTTTCAGATCGACGAGCAGCTGCTCGGCCCGAACTCGCTGCAGGCGCGCCTTGGCGCAGGAGACGCGCAGCGCCTTGCGCAGATCGACGTCGATGTCGGCCTGGGACGACGAGTGAATCTCGCCTTCGCAGAGCGAGCGCTCGATGGCAGCACTCAGCTCCGCCACGTCGTCCGCATCGAGATGCGGCGCGATCACCGTCCCTCTGGGAGCACGATCGCGACCTGCTGTCGCTACAGTCGATGAGCTGAGCGAGAGGTGCGGCCCGGTCTCGTTCTTCGTTCGATCCATGACGTGCCTAGCTTGCGAGCAGTGCGTAGTCGTCTTGCGTTGCCTGATAGCAACTACAGGACGCTCCTTCGAGCCCGGCGCGATTGGTAACGGTAATCGTGCCGCGCGAATATTTGATGAAGCCTGCAGTCTGCAATATGCCGGCGGCAAGCGTCACCGCCGGGCGATGCACACCGAGCATGTAGGAGAGGAACTCCTGCGTGAGCTTGAATACGTCGCCGTCGATACGGTCGTGCGTGATGAGCAGCCAGCGCGCGCATCGCTCCTCGAGCGAATGAAGGCGGTTGCACGCCACCGACTGCGCGACCTGGTTGAACAGCGCGAGCGCGTACCGAAGAAAGATTCGCTCGAGATGCTCGCTCTCCGCCACGACAGCGAGGAAATCTGCCGCGGCGATCCGGTAGCCCTCACCTTCCACCTGCACGAGCGCCCGCGTGGGCTCAGAGTTCGCACGCAACAGCACGGGAATTCCGACCATCCCTTCGAGGCCGATGGTTCCGACTTCGACCGATCCATCGGTCGTGCCCTGGATCATCGAGACACAGCCCGTTGTCGGAAAGTAGACGTGGTCGATCTTCGCGCCGGGTTCGTACAACACTTCGCGCAAGGAGAGGATCACGTGCTCGAGGTGGGCAGAGATCAGCTCGAGATCATCGGGCGAGAGTGCGGCGAGCAGAAAATTCGTCGTGGCTGGCCGCACTGTTGGCGGCGGCAACTTCATCCTGAGTGACATCTGATTCCCCGATCGCGCCGAATGGGAACACCCACATCACGGCAGATGGGAATGAGCGGAGTGAGCACCGCGATCCCGAGTGTCGATCGATGAATGCGTGGGAACATGATCACCACGATTCGATTTTATCCTGACTTCCAACTGTAACACATTATACAGAGGACCTTGCGTACAAATTGGTCCGTAGCGACTTAGGGCCCCTCCGAGAGCCCTACCTCGCTATTGTCTGAAAAACCCGGACATGAAATCACCGGCAACGGTGGATACCGACGAAATGCGGGATCGACATCGGCGAGGCGGCAGCGGTAGAATCGGGACCCTCGCCGGTTCTCGATGACGTGGACATTTACACATCGCACGCACAGGCCGACCCGCGCGAAGTCCTCTTCGTCTTCAGCGTGCATCGCTCGCGCTCCCTTCGATCAGTGCGCGCGCCGCGTCGACAGCCTCTGTGCTCCCGGCAACGGCAAGGACATCGTCGGCGTGCAGCACATCTCGTCCACGCGGCACAAGCACCTGCTCGTTGGCGCGTACGATCGCGAGGACCGTCGCCCCAGTTCGTCCGCGCAGGTTTAATTTCGCAAGCGAGATGTTCGCGGCCGCGCTTCCCGCCATCACCTGAATCGCGACCGGTGCGCCGAGTCCTGGCAGCACGTCGTCGATCTTCGCCATCGCCCCGTGTACGGCGTTCGCCTGCCTGTCCTTCGACATCTGCTCGCCGAGCATCGACACGATCGCCTCGGCTCCCGCACGCGTGTGCCCGTGCAGCGACTTCGCGCTGCGCCAGAACGCGATGCCGAGGACGAGCGCGACGACGCCGATCGTGAGCAGCCCGGGCGCGGCGGTGACGAACGGCTGCGTGATCGCCAGCAGCGGGATGAGAATGCTGAGCATGATCGCGATTTGCAGCGTGACGGTGAGTGCGCCGCGCGGCGCGGCCGCGAAGTCGACGCGTCCCTTCGCGGCGTCGGGCATCGCGCGCGTGGCGAGTGTGCGCCCGAGCTGGCGCGCGGTGCGCGCCATGCCGATGAGTGGGAGTGCCGCGAGCAACAACGCTCCGAGAACGACGACGGTGGGAATCGCAGATGCGTCGATCCCGAGCCACGACTGAAGCATCGGGCCGATCCGGCCGATCTCCGCCGCAGCGCCGATGACGACCGCGAGCAGCAAGGCGGCATCGATCAGGAGCACTTGCATGAGCCGCCGCACGTGCGACCGTTCCTTGACGTCACCGGTGTCCTTCCGCGTCTTCTCGATCCATGTGCCGTACAACGAAGCGAACGTCTGCACGCGCGCAGGAAGCTTGCGATCGAGGAACTGCGTCACCGGTGCCGCCGCGCGAATGAGCCAGGGCGTGGTGAGCGTCGTGATCGCGGAGACGGCGACGGCGATCGGGTAGAGGAATGGCCGCGTCGCTCCGTTGGTGAGGCCGACCGCTGCGATGATAAAAGAGAACTCGCCCACCTGCGCGAGCGTCATGCCGCTCTGCACGGCGAGCCCGAGCCCGTTCCCCGTGAGGAAGGTGCTTACCGATACCGCGACCACCTTGCCGACGATCACCACAGCCGAGAGCACGAGCACCGCGCCCCAATGCTGCATGACGACGGCGGGATCGATGAGCATGCCAACGGAGACGAAAAAAATCGCCACGAAGAGATCGCGCACGGGATGCACGAGCGTCGCCACCGCCTTTTCCTCACCGGACTCGGAAACGAGTGAGCCGGCGATGAAGGATCCGAGCGCCACCGAGTATCCGAACGAGTGGGCAAGCACCGCGAGCGCGAAGCAAATGCCGACAGCGGCGACGAGCGTCGTCTCCTCGCTCTGGAGCTTGACCACCAACCGCATGAAGCGCGGGATCAGAAGCAATCCGACGGAGATGATCGCGATCAAGAAGGTCGCGAGTCGCACGACCATGACCACGACGTCCACCGGTGACAGCCCGCCGCCGGCAGCAACCGCGGTGAGCACCGCGACGAGCACGATCGCGATGAGATCCTCGAAAATGAGGATGCCGAAGACGATCTCCGTCACGCGACCACGAATTCCCTGCTCCACCAGCGCCTTGCTCACGATCGTCGTGCTCGAGATCGCGACGATCCCCGCCGTGAAGAGGCTCTCGATTGCGGTGAATCCAAGTAGACGTCCGACGAGATAGCCGACGCCGAGCATGAGGCTCGTCTCGCCAAGCGCCGACAGCCCCGCCGAGACGCCGATCTGAATCAAGCGCCCGAGCCGGAACTCGAGGCCGAGCGAGAATGTAAGGAGAATGACGCCGAGCTCGGAGAGCGTCTGCACGATCGCGGGATCGGCGACGATCGGCAGTGGAACGTTCGGTCCGACGAGCAGCCCGGCGATGATGTAGCCGAAGACGACCGGCTGCTTGAGGCGATGAAAGATGGCCGTCGTCAGGGCCGCGACGCCGAGGACCAGCGCGAGTGTCTGAAGAAATGCGGCTGACGAATGCATCCGCTAACCTAGCCTCCCGGCATATCTCCCAGCCCACGTCCCTTTGCCTGCGCGCCGCTCAACACGAGACACGTGCTCGTGGCATGGCCGATCAGTCTATCGCGTTCGTCTCTCACGTGGCACTCGACGAGGCCGGTCGTCTTGCCGCGATGCACGACGGTGGCTCGCGCCGTGAGCGTCGACACCCACACCGGTCTGAGAAAACTCACTTTCATCTCGAGCGTCGCGAAGGTCTCGTCGCCCGCGAGCGTCGTCGCGAATGCGAAGCCCATCGCGGTGTCGGCGAGCGTGGCGAGCGCGCCTCCGTGCAACGTCCCCATCACATTGCCGTGACGCACTGGATCGGTCTTCATCGTGAACTCGGCCGTCCCCTCGCCGAACGAGCCTGCTTCCAGGCCGAGTGTGATCGCGAACGCCGGCGGCGCGATCTCTCCGCTCAGCAATCGCTCGAGAAATCTCCTCGCCTGATCGGTGTCGCTCATACCCTCACGATCCCCACATAATTCTCGGCGAGACTCGCCGCCGCATCGCGCGACGAGGAGACCCATCGCAGCTGCGCGAGCTGCAGCTTCCGCTGAAATGCGTCGTCGGTCGGGAAGCGATGGAGCATGGTCGTCATCCAGTAGGAGAAGTGCTGCGCACGCCACACACGGCGCAGACACGTTTCCGAGTACGCCGCGAGTGCGGCGGGCGAGCCGGAGCGATACCACAGGTCGAGCGCTGCCGAGAGCACGCGCACAACGTGCACCGCGAGATTGAGCCCCTTCGCGCCCGTGGCGGGGACGATGTGCGCCGCGTCTCCGGCGAGGAACAGCCGACCGTGCTGCATCGGCTCAGTTACGACACTGTGCATCCAGGCGATCGTCTTCTCCACGATCGGCCCCTCCTTGAGCTCGAAGCCTTCGTCGGTGGCGAGGCGGAGATGGAGCTCCTCCCAGATGCGCGCGTCCGGCCAATCGTCTATCGTGTCGCTGCGGTCACACTGCACGTACAGCCGCGTCAGCGTAGGCGAGCGCATGCTGAGCAGCGCGAAGCCGCGGTCGTGCGACGAGTAGATGAGCTCTTCCGCCGACGGCGCGACCGACGCGAGAATGCCGACCCAACCGAACGGATACTCGCGCTCGTAACGCGTGAGATGATCCGCCGGAATCGCGTCACGCGACACACCGTGGAAGCCATCGCACCCAGCGATGAAGTCGCACTCGAGCTCGACGCTCTCGTCGCCGAGCGTGTAGCGCAGCTTGGGCGCGCTCGAGCTCACGTCGTGCGCACTCACATCCTCGATCTCGAAGTGCAGCCGCTGTCCCGCCGCGAGCCGTGCAGCGATGAGATCCTTCACCACTTCCTGCTGACCGTACACCGTGATCGTGCTGCCGCCGGTGAGATCCTCGAAGTCGATGCGATGATCGCCGCCCTCGAAGCGTAGCGCAATGCCCCGATGCACGAGTCCTTCGCGATCCATGCGCGCGCCGACGCCAGTCTCGCGCATGAGGTTCACGGTGCCCTGCTCGAGCACACCCGCGCGCACCCGCTTCTCGACGTACTCGCGACTCCGGCGCTCGAGCACCACGGAGTCGATGCCGACTCTCGCGAGCAAGTGCGAAAGCATGAGCCCCGCAGGCCCCGCACCGATGATGCCGACCTGCGTTCTTTCCTTCGCCATGCTACCTCGCGCGCGTAGTCGAGTTGATCTCCGCGATCACCTCGGCAACCACCCGAAACGCGGCGTTCGCCGCCGGCACGCCGCAGTAGATCGCCTGCTGCAGCACGATCTCCTTCACGTGATCGGCGGCGAGGTCGCCCGATGCGAGCGCCGCGCGCACGTGCATCGCGAGCTCCTCATGCTGCCCGAGCGCCACGAGCGTACCGATCACGAGCGTGCGCCGAGTGCGAAAGTCGAGCCCGGGTCGCGACCAGATCTCTCCCCAGGCGTAGCGGGTGATGAGATCCTGAAAGTCCTCGGTGAGCGACGTCGTTGACGCGATAGCTCGGTCGACGTGCGCGTCGCCGAGCACCTTGCGACGCACGGTCATGCCTTCGGCGTGGCGATCGGCGTCTGTCGTGGGCTCGTCGGTCATGTGCTTCCTCTCGGTGCCTCGGGATGTTCGGCCGCGCGCGCGCGCGCGCGTGCGCGATGCTCGAGCGCCGCACGCACCATCTCCTCGCTCGCGCCGAGATACTGCTCGGCGCTCAGGCGGCGCGTGATCTCTTCGTTGCTCAGATGATTGGTCACCTCTGGCATCGATGCCAGCACCTCCGCGAGCGGCCGATGCTCGGCCAGCGCGCGACGGCTCGCTGCAGTGATCGTGCGATGCGCCTCGGCCTTTCCGAGGTGCGTCGCCAGCGCCATCGAGATTGACTCCGCGAGCGAGACGCCGTCGGTCATGTCAACGTCGGCGCGCATCTTTTTGGCATCGACCTCGAGCGCGGCGAGCATCCTCACCATGTGGGTCGCCGCTCCGCCCGCGAGATGCACGAGCTCGGGCAGCGTCTCCCACTCGGCCTGCCAGCCGCCGAGCCCGCGCTCGTGCTCCTGCGGCATCGCGCTGAGCATCGTCGCGACGAGTCCCGGGGCGCGCACGGACGCCGCGAGCACGACCGAGGCGCCGACTGGATTTCGCTTCTGTGGCATCGTCGACGAGCCCCCGCGGCCGCCGGCGGCAGACTCGAACGCCTCGGCGACCTCCGTCTGCGCGAGCAACGCGATGTCGCGCGCGATCTTTCCCATCGTGCCCGTCGCCACGCCGAGCGCGCACGCGAGCGTCGCGAGGCGATCGCGATGCGCGTGCCAAGGGAGCTCGGGCACCGCGAGCCTGAGCGCGTCGCCCATCATGGCGGCGACCTCGGGTCCGCGATCGCCGAGTGCGGCGAGCGTGCCGGATGCGCCGCCGAACTGTAGGACGAGCGCGCCGACGAGCGCATCCGCGAGATGCGCGTGTGCGCGATCGAGAGCGCTCATCCATCCTGCAGCCTTGAGCGCGAAGGTGACCGGTGTGGCATGCTGCAGCCAGGTGCGCCCCGGCATGACCGTCGCACCGTGTCGCCTCGCGAGCGCCTCAGCCGCGTCGCTCGCGCGCGCGAGCGATCGCAGCACGATCTCGGTCGCCTCGCGCAATTGTAGCACCATCGCCGTATCGATGATGTCCTGGCTCGTCGCCCCCCAGTGCACGTACCGAGCGGAATCTTCGTCGACTCGGCCGACGTGTTCGGTGAGCCGCTGCACGAGCGGGATAGCGAGATTCCCCGAGATGACGGCCTCGCGCGCGAGCGCATGGAGGTCGTAGGCGGCGACGTCGGCGCTCTGCGCGATCGCGTCGACTGCGCGCACGGGGATGACGCCGGTCGCCGCCTCCGCCCTCGCGAGCGCGACCTCGACGTGGAGCATCGCGGCGATGCGGTGGGCGTCGGAGAGCACCGCGTCGACGTCCGGATCGCCGAACAGCGAGTCGAAAATCATGGCGTGCGCTCAGACATCGAAGAACACCGTCTCGCCGTCGCCCTGCAGCACGAGGTCGAACCGATAGCGATCGCCGCCCTCGCGCTTCGCGATGAGTGTGTCGCGTCGATTCGCGGGAACGAGCGAGAGAATCGGATCGTCGGCGGTCGAGGGCTCGTCGGCGAAGTAGACGCGTGTAACGAGGCGCGTGAGGACCCCGCGCGCGAGAATGCTGAGAAGCAGATGCGGCGCCTGGAGCTGTTCATCGGGACCGGGGACGCGCCCGGGCATGATGGTCGCGATCGAGAATCGTCCCTCGCCGTCCGTAGGCGCGCGACCGTAGCCCGTGAAGTGCGGATCGAGCGGCTTCGTCTGATGATCGTCCGGGTGTGCGTACTTTCCGGCGGCATTCGCCTGCCAGATTTCAACGAGCGAGTCGGGAACGACGGCGCCGGCACCATCGCGCACCGTTCCCTCGATGGAGATGTGTCTTCCGACGGCTTCCTCAGCTGATAATTGCGCGCACCCGTCCTCGCTCAAACAGATTGCGAAGAACGGACCGACCGTCTGGAACGGTGTCAGCTCAGCCATGCGACTTCTCCATGGGAGTGGCCTGGCGACCGCGGAGGACGATGTCGAATCGATAGCCGAGTGCGTGCTCGGGCTGGGTGAGCGAGAGGTCGAAGTTGGCGAGCAGACGCTCGCGGCCGCGAGGATCGGGGACGCTGTTGTAGATCGGATCGAGCGCGAGTAGCGGATCGCCGGGAAAGTACATCTGCGTGACGAGTCGCGTGAGGAAGCTCGGGCCCCACAGTGAAAAGTGGATGTGCGCGGGACGCCATGCATTCGAGTGGTTGAGCCACGGATACGCGCCCGGCTTGATCGTGACGAAGCGATAGCGTCCCTCGGCGTCGGTAAGCGCGCGCCCGGCACCGGTGAAGTTGGGATCGAGGGGCGCGTCGTGGCGGTCGACGCGATGCGCATAGCGGCCGGCGGCGTTCGCCTGCCAAAGCTCCACGAGAGAATCGCGAACGGCACGGCCGTCTTCGTCGATCACGCGCCCTTCGACGATGATGCGCTCGCCGATCGGCTTGCCGCGGTGGCGGTTGGTGAGATCGCGATCGGCGTCGGTGACGGAGCCGTGACCGTACACCGGGCCGGTGAGCTCGGACAGCGTCTGCGGGATGATCACGAGCGGCTGTCGCGGATGACGCAGCGTAGTGCCGCGATATCCGGGAAAGTCGCGCGGGGGGTGAACCGATAGGTCTCGCCGGGCATCAATCACTCGGGAAGCAGACAGTGCCAAAGATGGTGCGTGGAGGATGCGTCTGCACAGTAGCCGATGCAACTCGCGCACGCTTGCCCCACGCGGCGCGCAGGCGCAATTTCGAGCTGGCTCGATTCCCGTGAGAGGAGCGCTGCGCGCCGTGCCGACCAACCGCGATGCACGATTCATCGATCTCAGTCACACGATCGAGAGCGGCATGATCACGTACAAGGGGCTGCCGGGTCCATTGATCTGCGACCATCTCTCGCGTGAACAATCGCGCGCCATCTATGCTCCGGGCACCGAATTTCAGATCGGGAGGCTCGAGATGGTCTCGAACACGGGGACGTATCTCGACACTCCATTTCATCGAGATGCCGAGGGCTTCGATCTGAGCGGCCTCTCCCTCGAATCGATCTCTGACTTGCCGGGTGCCGTCGTGCGCATCGCGCCGTCGGCCGAGCGCGCCATTGGCCGAGCCCACTTTGGAGCGATCGAGGTTCGCGGGCGCGCGGTGCTCGTGCATACGGGATGGTGCCGGCACTGGCGCACCGATCAGTACTTCGAGGGTCATCCCCATCTCACCGAGGATGCCGCGATTTATCTGCGAGACGCGGGCGCCGTGCTCGTCGGTATCGACTCGCTCAACATCGACTGCACGGATACGGGCGAGCGCCCCGTGCACACCACGCTGCTGCGCGCCGGAATCCCGATCGTCGAGCACATGACCAATCTCGACGCGCTCCCGAGCGACGGGTTCCGATTCACCGCGGTGCCGCCGAAGATAAGCGGAATGGGCACCTTCCCCGTGCGCGCGCACGCGCGGCTCGCGCGCTGAGAAGCGGCCGGCGGCATTGATAGGCGGGCGCGCGTGCTGCACATTGGGGAATGATTGAAACCTTCCTGATGGAACGCATGCAGTCGACGTACGAGAATGTCGTCGACTTCGACCTGAGCGAGTCCGGCGTGCGCCCCGTGACGCTCCGCGAGATGGTCAACTACGGCTTCGACCTCGACGCGTTGATGGATGCGCCGCTCGGCTACAGCCAGTCGAACGGAACGATCGAGCTGCGCGAGAAAATTGCCGCGATGTATCCGGGCGCCTCGATCAATCACGTCGAGGTCACGAACGGAACGTCGGAGGCGAACTACATTCTCGCTCTCACGCTGATTCGCGCGGGCGATGTCGTC
>Ga0193716_1001661_pt1 | contig 12859 bp, 11 predicted proteins | sample U2c1metaG_FD_145901 | JGI IMG/M metagenome (GOLD analysis project Ga0193716, IMG submission 145901) | Soil microbial communities from a riparian zone of the East river system, Colorado, United States - U2c1 | ecosystem: Environmental > Terrestrial > Soil > Riparian zone | place: USA: East River...
GCGGGAGCGGCTCTCTCCGCTGGCGCGCACGCTGAACGCGGTGAGCCCGCTGGCGACCTTGGACCGCGGCTACGCCATCGTCAGTCGCGAAGGCGGCGGGATTTTGCTGGACGCCGCGGACGCGGCGCCGGGAACCATCATTGAAGCGCGCCTTGCGGTGGGAAAAGTTCGCGCCAAAGTGGAAGCGTCGTGAGGCGTTGCATGCTGCTGTTGCTCTGCTTGGGCCCGTCCCTGGGCATTGCCTATGTGCTGCCGCGCGAGAGCGCGGTGCCGGGCGGCGTGAAAATCATCCGCCTCGACGTTCACAGCGATTCAATGCCCTATGTCGAGGTCGACGGGCATCGCGCCATGGTGATTCAAGACGGTGTGGATTGGCTCGCCGTCATCGGCATTCCCTTGTCCGCGCCGCTGGCGCCGCGGCAGGTGTTGATACACAGCAACGATGCCAGACGGGAAGTCGAATTCAGTGTCGGCGAAAAAACCTACGCCAGCCAGTCCCTGAAAGTGGCGCCGGCGCAGGTGAACCTATCCCGCGCCGATCTTGAACGGGTGAATCGCGAGAAGGTGGTCATCGATCATGCCATGAGCCGCTGGACCGACGATCCGCCGCGGACGCTGCGCTTGCTGCAACCCGTGCCCGGAGTGCGCAGCAGCTCTTTTGGCATGCGCCGCATATTCAACGGCGAGTCCCGCAATCCGCACAGCGGCATGGACATCGCTGCGCCCAGCGGCACGCCGGTGAAAGCACCGATCGGCGGCACCGTGATCGACACCGGCAATTATTTTTTCAATGGCAATACGGTGTTTGTGGACCATGGCCGCGGCCTGATCAGCATGTATTGCCACTTGAGCGCCATCGACGTCAAACCCGGTGAACACGTGGCCGCGGGAACGACGCTGGGCGCGGTCGGCATGACCGGCCGCGCGACCGGGCCGCATTTGCACTGGGGCCTAAGCCTCAATCGCGCCTGGGTGGATCCTGAGCTGTTCGTGCCGAATTAACCGGCGATTCAAGACCCGCCCAACATTTGATCGACGGCGACGGCTTCCATGGACGGCAACATTGCGGCCTGACGCAGCCGCGCGCTGTGCTCTTGGACGGCCGCACCCGAGGGCTGCATTTCGATCTGGCCCTGGAAAAACGCTCCCTCGCTGATCCCCACGCGCGGCGCGAAGACGTTGCCTTTGACCTTGGCGGTGGCGCGGATGTTGACCGACTCCGTGGCATACAGATCACCCTCGACCTTGCCGTCGATGACGATGACGCGGGCGCGGACGTCACCCTTCATCGTGCCGTCGGTACCGATGGTGAGGCTTTGCGTGTGAGTGCTCGACCCCTCGACGCTGCCCTGAACAATCAGATCCTCTTGGGCCGACAGTTCACCGCGAAATTTCAACGTGGGGCCCAATACGGAAGCCCGCGATGCCGGTTCCGCTGCCTTCGCTTCGGGCGCCCGCGCCGGCTCGGCGCTGCGCGGCGCCGGCGATCGTGGTTCGGCGCCGGGTACTCGCGGCTCCGGGCGTGTCAAGGAAGGTTCGGGCGCGCCGGAACGGCTTGAATTCGTATTCATCATGAGATCATCTCCATCGAGAGGTTTCTTGAACCACGACATTGTCAGGCGACGCCACCGGCGGCTTTGGCGGGCCGGACCGGATCGAATTTGCCAGACTGCTGTGCGGCTTTTTTACCGTCCATGTCGATGCTGCCGCTGAAATTGGCGCCTTCGGTAATGCTGACGGTGGGCGCGTAAATGTTCCCGCATACCTTGGCCGTCTCCTTGACGAAGACGGATTTCTCGGCCTGCAGATCGCCGTCCACGGTGCCCTCAACGATGATCAGCTGCGCTTTGATATTAGCCTTGACGGTGCCCTGCGGCCCCACGGTCAGGCGCTGCGTGTGAGTAATCGAGCCTTCCACGCGTCCCTGAATCAACAGATCTTCTTCGGCCGTCAGGTCGCCTTTGAAAAAAAGCGTCGGACCCAGAATTGATGCTCGCTCGGTCGCGCTGTTGTAGGGATTGCTCATTCGGTTTTCTCCGTATGCCAGTAGGTCGTGAGGGCAGGAGGAGAGTAACCGGCATAATCGGTCTGAAAATGAGACTCAGATCACGAAACGTTTCGCTGCAAAATCCCTGTAACAGCTTGTCGCCAAAAACGGACGCCCTTGCGGCGAACGCTACTCGACACTCTCCCCGTGCAGGGAAATGTCCAGGCCTTCGCGTTCTTGCTCCTCGCTGACGCGCAGGCCAATGCTCATATCGATAATTTTCAGAATGATGAAACTGGCCACAAAGCCATAGGCAGCGGTAACCGCGACGCCTTTGAGCTGGATCCACACCGAGCCGTCCACACCACTGATTTCCTTGCTGACAAAAGCGCCGGTCAGCAGCGCACCGACGATGCCGCCGACCCCATGAACGCCGAACGCGTCCAGAGAGTCGTCATATTTGAGCGCATGTTTGAGCGAAGTGGCGGCGACGAAGCACACGACCCCGGCGACCAAGCCGATGATCACCGCGGGCGTCGGACCGACAAACCCCGACGCCGGGGTGATGGCCACGAGTCCGGCAACGGCGCCCGACGCGATTCCGAGGACGCTGGGCTTGCCTTTGCTGATCCACTCGGCAAACATCCAACTTAATGCCGCCGCCGCCGTCGCCAGTTGGGTCACCAACATCGCGAGGCCGGCGCGCCCATCCGCAGCCCCGGCCGAACCGGCGTTGAATCCGAACCAACCCACCCACAAAAGGGATGCGCCGATCAGCGTCAGCGTCAAATTGTGGGGAGGCATGGCTTCTCGGCCATAACCTAAGCGCTTGCCCAACACGAAACAGCTTGCGAGCCCCGCCATGCCCGCATTGATGTGCACGACGGTGCCGCCTGCGTAATCCAGAACGCCCGCGATGTTCAGCCATCCGGTAGGCTCCCAAACCATGTGCGCAATGGGCGCATACACCAGCAAAGACCATGCGGCCATGAATGCGAGCATCGCGGAAAATTTCATGCGATCGGCAAACGCACCGCAGATCAGTGCCGGAGTAATGGCGGCGAAAGTGAGTTGGAACATGGCATAGACGGTTTCCGGAATGGTCAATGCCAAATGCGAAACAGACAGCTTGTTCACCGGGTCATGCATGAATGTCATGCCGTTGAATAGAGCGCGGCTGAAGCCGCCCAAAAACTTGCTGCCGGGCGTAAAGGCCAAGGAATAGCCGACCAACCACCACAGAATGGTCACGACGCAGACGATGGCAAAGCTCTGCATGAGCGTCGCGAGCACATTTTTCTTGCGCACCATGCCGCCGTAGAAAAGCGCCAGCCCCGGTATCGACATCATCAGCACGAGTGCCGTGGAAGTCAGCATCCAGGCGGTATCGCCGGCGCTGATCTTGTCCACGCTGATGAGAGTCGGCTCGGTCGGCGCATCGGCCCACGCCTCAGGCATCAGCAGCGTCGTCACCGCAAGAAAAGCCAGCATCGGCAGTTTTTTCACTATATCTCCCATGGTCTAAATAGCGCTCGCGTCGCGCTCGCCCGTTCGAATGCGCACGACTTGCACCAGGTCAAAGACAAAGATTTTCCCATCCCCCACTTTCCCCGTTCTGGCCGACTTGATAATCGCCTCGATCACCTGATCGAGGAGCGCGTTATCGACTGCGATTTCAATTTTTGTCTTCGGTACGAATTCAATAGCATACTCAGCGCCGCGATAAATCTCAGTGTGGCCCCGCTGCCGGCCGAAACCTCGAACTTCAGTGACGGTCAGGCCCTGAACGCCCACGTCGCTGACTGCTTTTCGAACCTCGTCGAGCTTGAACGGCTTGATTATCGCTGTTACGAGCTTCATCTACGGAACCCCCGGCAGCATCGACTGCTTCGGCGGTAAGCACCGCTTGTGCCAGTCTTGAAGTCCTGAGTGCGATCAGCAGGTTAAAGAAAGTGCATGGCGCGGCGTGCTGCATTGACGCACCGATCAAGGGCATCAATCAAGCGTCAACGCAACAATACGGTGCGTGACGCGGCAGGGTCATCGCAGCGACAATTCCAATCGGACCCGTCCGTCCTGGTTCTTTGCCTTGTCATTGGCAACGAGAAATATCCTTGCGGGGTCGAGTTGCGTGTCGGTCAACAAGGCTTGCTGCAGGTTCATGGCTCGTTGTTGCCCCAATGCCGCCAAGTCTGAGTCGCTGATCGTGATGTGTTGATGCAATTCACGGCTCAAGAATTCGATTTTGGCCGCGGCTATCTCCGGTTTGCCCTTGATTGCCGCGATCGGCTCGGGGAATTTCGGCTCGGCGCGGATATTCTTTGCGTAAAGCTGCGTCAACAGCTCGAGCTGGGCGGTCGCGTCCAATTGCTCAAAACCGATGGTCGGGCCTGCTGATTTCTTGCGGGCAGCCGTTGCCGCCTGAATTTCGTGGATCTGCGCCTGAAACGTCTCCTCGACCAGCCGCGGGCGATCGATCTCGCTGACCACCGCAATCGGGATCTCGATTTTCAGTTGCGGCCGGCCGTTGAGAGCTTTGACCACGGCCCGGGCCTTCTCGGTGCCGGCGGGATCCAATTCGGCGGCGCCGGGCTGAAAATCGACGAACTGCAGATCCGGGCCGCCGCCGAACAGCGAGCCCAGCAACGCAAAGGGCGCGGTGACCGCCTTTTCCAGGATATTGACGAAGACCTTCCAAATGATGGGGCCCAACTTGAATTTGGGATCATCGAGCGAACCGGTCACGGGAAGATCGAGATCAATCACGCCGTCGCGGTCTTTGAGCAGCGCCACGGCGAGCTTGACTGGGAGAGACACCGCGTCCTTGCTTTCGGTCTTGTCCCCGAACTCGAGCTGATCGACGATGATGTGATGTTGCGCATCGAGCTTGCGGCCGTCGACTTTGTAGTGCAGCTCCGTGGTCAGTTTGCCCTTGCTGATGTTGTAGCCCGCAAACTTTCCGGAGTAGGGATTGAACGTGCTCAGCTCGATATTGCGGAAGCTCATAGTCAGATCGGTGTAAAGAGCCGCACTCAGCACATTGACTTCGCCGGAAATGGACACCGGCGCAAAAGCATCCACCGATCCATGCAAATCGACCTTGGCGCGCGAGTTTGTCTTCGAGGAGAGGCCCAGAACAGATCCTTGAAGACTCTGGATGCCGGTTGCGAAGTTGGGCTTCACCGACAAGTCGGCAAAATTGGCCTGGCCGTCTTTCAGTACTATTTTCTTGATGAGCATGGGCATGGACGGCGCCGCGTTCGGCGCGGCCGCAGCGGGCGTTGCGCCGGTGGCTGCGCGCTTCGCAGACGCAGGCTTCCTGCCGGCGCGCGGCAGCGGTGCTGCCGGAGCCGGCGCGGCGGTCGCGGCGATCGGCGGTCCTGTGTTGCCGCTGGGGGCAACCACCGTGGCGCCCGCGCCGGACAACACCCGCTTCACGTTGATGGATTCATCGGGTTCGATGATGACTCGCGCGTACAGCTTGCGAGCCGTGACTTGATCGATATTCAGACGATCAGGGTCGTGCTGGAAATTCAGTCCTTGAATATCCAAGCGATCCCAATTGATGAAGTCCTGGTGCAGTGCATTGTCGACGGTGTGCAAATTCGCGACGCTGATATTTCCGGCGAATTGCAATGCAGGTTGCTTCGCGCCGTAGCGGACCTTGGCATCGCCGCTCAGCGCGCCCGCCAGCAGGGTCATCGACGTGTATTGCGCGACGTAGGGCTGAATTGCGGCCAGTTCGATGCCGGCCAGCTTTAAGCTCAAATTCGCATCCAGGGGTTGCGGCGTGACAACTCCCGTCACATTCAACGAACCTGTGTCGTTGATCTTTGCATCGAGCGCGACGGTCAAGGATTTCGTAAGATCCAGGTTGGCGCCTGTGACCTTGACGGACAGGGGCGCAATGAGCACTTTCGCGGCCGGCTTGGTGCGTCGATCCTCGGCTGAAATACTGGCATCGCGAAGCGCAAATTCGCGCAGATCATATGCCCACGCGGGAGCCGCCGCTGCGCCCGCGGCGGGAGGCACGCTCAAGGTCGGCGGCGAGGCCGGCGGCGAGGCCGGCGGCGAGGCAGCCGGTACGGGTGGCGACGGCGCCGGCGGCGCGGTGAGTTTGAGCAAATTGACAGAGCCGTCCGGCTCCAGCCAAGTCACGAGTTTCACGCGCTCGAGTGATAGCAAATCGGAATGTGCTTCTCGCCGCTTCAGGTCGAGCGTAGTGCCGCTCAAGATCAATTCAGGCACCGTAATCCAATCAATATCGGAACCCTTCGGCCTGACGGCAAGATCGGTCAACGCGACTTTCGACACGTCGACCTTCAAATCGACGTCATCCTTCAGAGAAAACTTATAAGTGGCGTTTACATCGATTTTGCCGGAATTAACCAGGAAGCTCAGCTGATCTGCCAGGTATTCCCAAATCGTGTGCGCCTGCAGTCCGGCAATTTGAAATTCGCCGTCGGACTCGATCGGTTGCACCGAGAGGTGTCCGTGCCATTCGATTCGTTCGCCCAGCTTCGATGCACCGGTGAAAGTAAAGCGTCCACCTGCCACGCCGGTGCTGAAGTTCTGCAGCTCAAAGTTGATCGGTTCCAGCCGGGTGGCAAAAGCGGACGGTCGCCTGCGATCGTCAAATGACAGAAAGCCTTGAGTCACCTTGAAGGACCGGATACGCAGCGCAGGTATGGGCTCGGCGTTGGTAGGTTCGGGCTTGGGTTTCTCAGTGGACTTCGGGATCAACTGCGACAGATTCAAGCTGCCGTCTTTGAATATGACGGCATTCGCAAACGGCGATGCGACGTCGATGTTGTTGAAGGTGTAAGCACGGTGCCAAATCGACGACACCTGGAAGTCGACAAAAAGCCGTCCAAATCCTGCGAGCTTCGTGCCGTTCGCCTCGGTAAGCGAGAAATCCCTGATTTCGACTTTGAACAAAAATGGATTGACGCGAATCTCACCCACGGCCGGTGTGACACCGGGCAGTGTTTTCGGAATCTCCTTCACCAGATTGCTGCGCAGCAGCTTGGGCGCCAGCCAAAATCCCGCGATCGCATAGACGACGAGCAGCAGCGCCACGACGCCCAAGATTCGAAAGTATTTTGTTTTGAAGAACTGCCGCAAGGGAGCATCCCGTCGTAGCGCAGTCCGATCTTACCGCTTATTGCGTTGGATCAACCGTTTACGTTTACGCACCTGCCTCGGCGTCAAGGGATTGCGCTTGCCGGCGAAGGGGTTTTCCTCCCCCCGAAAGGCCACCCTGACCGGGGTGCCCAGCAGGTCGAAGGCCTTGCGATAGACATTGACTAGATAGCGCCTGTAGGCGTCCGGCACGTGATCGGTTTGATTGCCGTGGATGATCACCACAGGAGGATTGCGGCCACCCTGGTGCGCGTAGCGAAGCTTGATACGGCGCCCACTGACAAGAGGCGGCTGGTGGCTCTCGATGGCGGCTTCCAGAACGCGCGTCAGTTCCGGCGTGCTCATATCGCGCATGGCGGCCGCGTACACCTTGCGTACCGACGCGAACAGCTCGCCGACGCCGCTGCCGTGGCGGGCCGAGATGAAATGCAGGGGTGCGAAATCAGCGAATTGCAGCCGTTGCTCGATTTGCTGGCGAATCAAATCCCGCTGCTCCGTGGGGATGTTGTCCCACTTGTTGACGGCAAGAACCAAGGCGCGGCCCTGCTCGATCACCGTGCCCAAGAGGCTCGCGTCCTGCTCAGCGACCGTATCTTGCGCGTCCATCACGACCACGACCACGTGCGCGGATTCGATTGCCTGCAGAGTCTTGATGACGCTGAATTTCTCCACCGCTTCCTCGACGCGCGAGCGGCGCCGCACACCGGCGGTGTCGATCAAGGTATAGCGTTCACCGTCGCGCTCGAAGGGTACGAGCACGGCATCGCGCGTGGTGCCGGGCTGATCGAAGGCCACCATGCGGTTCTCGCCCAGCAAGCGATTGATCAACGTGCTCTTGCCCACATTCGGCCGGCCGATCACGGCGACTTTGATGCTCTGCATTTCCGGACCGTCTTGCGGATCCGGGGTCAGGCCCGCGAGGACCGTCTCGAGCAGCGATATCACGCCTTGGTCATGGGCTGCTGCAATCGGCAGCGGCTCTCCCAATCCCAATTGATGAAAATCCGCAACGGCGATGTCTTGATCGAAGCCTTCGGTTTTATTCACGGCCAAGAACACCGGCTTGGCGCTGCGTCGCGCCAGCTGTGCCACGAACTGATCCTGGGGCGTCACGCCGGCACGGCCGTCCACCAATACGACGATCCGGTCAGCCTCGCTGATCGCGCGTTCGGTCTGGGCGATCATCAAGCTCTCGATCACGTCGGCGTTCTCGACCAGACCACCCGTATCGACGACGATGCACGGCACCTCCGTGCGCCTGGCGAATCCGTATTGCCGGTCGCGCGTCAGGCCGGGCAAATCCGCAACCAGCGCATCGCGGGTACCGGTCATGGCATTGAACAGCGTCGATTTGCCCACATTCGGGCGACCGATCAACGCGACTACCGGAAGCACGCCTATGCCTTAAGGAGGCGGCGGCGCGGCGGGAGGCGGAGTCGCGGAAGGAGCCGGGCCCTCCGCGACGGGAGGCGGCGTCTCGGTGGCGGGGGGCGGCGTCTCAGTGGCGGCAGGCGGTGTCTCGGTGGCCGCCGGCGCCGCCGGAGTCGCGGGCTCAGCGGCCGGTGCTGCCGCAGGCGCGGCTGGAGTTGCTGCGGGTGCCGGAGGCGAGCTCGACACTCGAGGAGCGGCTCGGTACGCCGCCAGGGTCCCGCCGTCGGTCAGCACGACGATGGTGTCGTTCGCGCCGGCCGGCGGATTGGAAACACGCTGCTTCGCGATGCGTTCCCTGGCCACCAGCACACCGGTGCCTTTGTCCAGCCAGTGTATGTAGCCCTCGAAGTCGGCGATGGCGATCGCCGTGCTGGCGACGATCGGCGCACTCAATCCGCGGCGCTTGAGTTTGTCATTGCTCCACAGTTCGGCGCCGTCGCGCTGGCGCATCGCCACCACGGTCCCGTCGGACTCGGTGACATATAAATTGTCGGCGTCGACCGCCAAGCCGCGATAGCTCGACATGTCGTGCGACCACCAAAGCTGCCCCGAATCGAGCGCGAGCATCGCCGTGCGTCCCTGAAACCCGGCGGCAAAGACGTTTTCGCCGACCACCCGAACCGCCGAATCGATATCGACGAGCCGATCCAGTTCCGTACGGCCGTGCGGGGACGCCAGTGCCGTATCCCAAATCGTGTCGCCCGTGGTCAGCGACACAGCCATGACCTTGCCGTTGTCGAAGCCGCTGATCGCCACTTCCTTGGCCACGATGGGGATCGCCGTGCCGCGCAGGCTCAAGCGCGGGACCTGCTGCTCGACGGACCAAAGCTCCTTCCCGGTGCGCGTTTCGAGACCGTGCAGCCGTCCGTCGACCGAGCGTATCACCACGACTTTTTCGCTGATGGCCGGAGAGGACAGGAGTTCCGAATTGACCTGCGAGCGCCACAGCTGACGGCCGGTGGCGCCGTCCAAAGCGATGACCGCGCCCTTACTGCTGCCGGCCACGACAATGCCGGCGCCCGCCGCCGGTCCTGCGGAAATCGGCACCTTCAACTTCTTGACCCACACGTTGCGGCCCGTATCGAGCGCGACTGCAACGACCTCGCCCTTGTGACTCGCCGCGAACACGAGGCCATTGTCGATCGCCGGCCCCAACCCCAAACGCAGCTTGATCTGCTTCTTGCCGCCGCCGACACCTTCGCTCCACAGTTTTTTCACCGGCAGCGTGGTCGGAAAATTGACCAATTTCGCCGGCGGCTCGACGTCTTTATCCTTGCTGCAGCCGGCGGCAATGAGCAACGCTGCGAAACTCAAGGGGAGCAATAGGCGCATCAGGGTTTAGCCTTTTCGTTCGAGGCAAGATCGGCAAGTTTCAGCTGCAGCATGGCGGTTTCGACGCCGCCCCCGCTCGCACCCAAGGCTGCGTTGTATTCCGTAATGGCGCCGGGAATGTCCTTCTTCGAGTAGAGCGCGTCGCCATGAACTTCATGGTAGCGGCCTGCGAAGCTTCCCGGCGTGCCCGCAGCGAGCAGCTTGATCGCATCGTCAGGCTTGCCCTGATCGATCAGCACACGCGCCAGGCGCAGCCTTGCGATCTGCTGCAGCTCCGTGTCCTTGGAGTTGTTCATGACGTGGGTCAGGGGTGCCACGGCATCGGCGGATTTACCGCTTTCAACGTCGACGCGGGCAATCGTCAATTGCGCCTGGTCGGCGTACGGCGAGTTCGGAAAATCCTTGATCAGACCGTCGGCGATCTGCAGGGATTTCTTGGAATCGTTCATTTCCAGGGCGACGGTCATCTGACTGAACTGGTCGGCGGCCCGATAGGCGACTTCGTTTTGATGCGACTGGTAGCGTTGAAACCCGTACCAACCGCCGACGCCGAGTACGACGCCACCCAGTATCCAAGGGGCATATTCGGTAAAAGCGCGCTTAACGGCTTCCAGTTGTTCGTCGTCGGTTAAATATTCTTCAGCCATGATTCCGCTCCCCGCCCCCTTTGAGACCTAATAAGATGCCGATACGTTCACTGATTCTTTCCACGGGGCATTCCTCCTGCGCCAGTTCCCGGCGTAGCGCCTTCACGGCCACCACCCCCCTGGCCGCCTCGTCATCCCCCAATACGAGCGCGAATTCGGCGCCGCTCTTGTCGGCGCGCTTGAACTGCGTCTTGAAACTCCCGCCGCCTAAATTGATCTGCAAGGCCAGCTGCGGCCAGGCATCGCGCAATTGCTCCGCCAATTTGAAACCCGGGATCTGCGCCTGCTCCCCGACCAGTACCAAGTAGACCTGCGGCCGCTGCCTGCGTATTTCCTCATCCCGCTGCTGCAAGAGCATGACGATGCGCTCCTGTCCCATCGCCCAGCCGACCCCGGGCGTGTCGACACCCCCGAGCTGCGCCACCAAGCCGTCATAGCGCCCGCCGGCGCATACGGTGCTTTGCGAACCCAGGGCGTCCGTGGTCCACTCGAAAACGCTGCGGGTGTAGTAATCGAGTCCGCGCACCAGATGCGGTTGCACCTGATACTCGATGCCGGCGCTGCGCAACTGGGCGCACAAGGATTCGAAATGCTCCCGAGACTCTTGGTCGAGCGAATCGAGCAGCAGCGGCGCGCCGGCGACGATGCGCTGCATATCCGGATTCTTGCTGTCGAGTATGCGCAGCGGATTGCCGGCCAATCGCCTCTTGCTGTCTTCGTCCAGGGACGCAACATGCGCGCTGAAATAGGCGGTGAGCTTTTCGCGATAGGTCGCGCGCGATGCCGGCGTACCGAGCGAGTTCACCACCAGCTTCACATCGTGCAGTCCCAGCAGCTTCAGCAGCCTCGCCGAGAGCAGAATCATTTCCGCATCGACATCCGGACCCTCGAAGCCGAAGGCTTCCGCGTCGATTTGATGAAACTGGCGATAGCGTCCGGCTTGCGGGCGCTCGCGCCGAAACATCGGCCCCATGCACCAGACGCGCAGCCGCCCCTCGCGCAGCATTCCATTCGAGATCACGGCGCGCACGATGCCGGCGGTCGCCTCGGGCCGCAGGGTGATGTGATCTTCACCCTGGTCGATGAAGCTGAACATTTCCTTTTCCACGATATCCGTGAAATCGCCGATCGAGCGTTTGAATAATTGGGTTTGCTCGATCACGGGCACGCGGAACTCTTCGTACCCGTAGCTTGCAAACACCTGGCGCGTGATGCGCTCCAAGTGCTGCCAGGCTGCGATTTGCGCAGGCAATACATCATGCACACCGCGCAGGGGCTCGATAATCTTGCTCAAGGGTCCTCTCAGCCGGGCGGACGCGTGGTGCGTGGCGGCGCACTGTGCGCTTGATCGCTGCGCGAAGGTTCGCCCCGCGAATCGCGCCTCAGGACACCGTCGGCGCCGGCCTCGAAACGCGCCACTTCGCCTGCGAAAAATTGCGGTCCGATGGCGACGGCGCGATTGTTGATTTCCAGTTGCACGCCGCTGCCTGCACCCAAGTACACGCGCAGCGGGGCTGCGCCGGCGATGGTCTTCACGCTGTTGGCCAGTCCGTTACCCGCGAAGGTGCGCTTGCCGTTGGCGTCACGCACGTCCACCCAGGAATCCGCGGAGAAGCTCAAGCGCAGTCGCGCTCGGCCCGCGCCCGGAGGCGGAGCTGCGGGCGCATCGGATGCCGGGGCCGCCGCACTGCTATCGATTGCCGGTGTCGCGACGTCAGCGGCCGGCATATCTTTGGCGTTGACGGGCGACGCTGTCGCGGAGGAGACAACGCCGGACGCGGCCGGTCCCTCCGGCGCCGCCACTGGCGCCGCGGCGACCGATGCCTCGGCCACGGGCGGGCTGCCGGCGGGCACCTTGCTGCGCTGCTGCCAGGGTCTCCACCACAGCACGCCGGCCAGCAGTAATGCGGCGATCAGACAGCCCACGATCTGCGTCGGCGACCAATTGCCGAAGGCCGGCCCGTCATCGCGCGTCGACAGCAGCATGCTCGGGCCGGCGGAGGTGATCTCGACCGGCCCAGGCGGGCGCGATTCGTAGCCGGCCAAGATCTCGGCTGCCGGCAAGCCCAGCAAGGCGGCGTACTTTTTCAGATGCCCTTTGGCGTAGACCGTCGGACCGATACGCTTGTAGTCGTTCGCCTCGAGCGCATCGATGACCCATCGATCCAAGTGCATTTCATCGGCAGCTTTTTGGGCGCTCAAGCCACGGCGCTCGCGTTCGGCCTTGAGCTTGGCGCCCGGCTGCAGCGCGGCCTCGCTCATCGAGTGACGCCATTGCGCATATTTTGTGCTTGCTCGGAATCCGGAAATTCAGTCTGCA
>Ga0193716_1001662_pt1 | contig 12850 bp, 10 predicted proteins | sample U2c1metaG_FD_145901 | JGI IMG/M metagenome (GOLD analysis project Ga0193716, IMG submission 145901) | Soil microbial communities from a riparian zone of the East river system, Colorado, United States - U2c1 | ecosystem: Environmental > Terrestrial > Soil > Riparian zone | place: USA: East River...
TGAAGGTCTTCACCGCCTCATCCATTGCCGTCCAGCGCGATGGCGGGCTCCTGGCGATGTCCGGATAGAGCGTGGCGAGGCCGAAACTCTTTATCGTGCGCTCGGCAAGGTCGTGACTGCCGAGCATGGCGGCATGCGCCAGAACGATTTCACGCCGGTCGGCCGGGGTCATCTCGGTGACGGGCGCGCGATTGACGTCCGGGATCGAGCGGTCACCAAAGCGAACCACCAGCTTGGCGGTCGATTCATATTCCGGCGTCTTGAGCAGGACATAGACAGCGCCCGTCATGAACCATGCCAGCAGCATGGCCAGGGCGGCGCCGCGATGCTTGAACAGGGTGGCGATGAAACCGTAGGGCATGTTCAGCGCACGATCGGATTGATGTTGTAGGAGAAGCCCCAGCTCGACGGGACGAACTGCTGGATGTACTGGTTCCAGTAGGTCCAGGTCTCATAGATGCCCGTGCGCGGCACATAGACGACGTCATATTGCGCCAGGCGCACGTCGGCGGTGGGCCGGTTGGCGGAAATGATGCCCGTGTAGTCCACGGCAAAAGCCTGCGGTAAGTCGTTCAACCCGCGCCGCAGCACGAAGATGCGGTCGCGGTCGGCGCCCAGCTTGACGCCGCCGGCGCGGGCCACGGCCTGGCTGACCGTCAGGTTGGGCCCGATCGTCACGAACTCGCCCGGACTGTTGACCTCGCCCGCGACATAAACGCGGTTGGGTGCAAAGGAATGGACGATGACAGAAATCTGGGGATTGCTGAGGTTGGACTTGTAGCTTTCCTTCAGCGCCTCGGTGATCTCCATCGGGGTACGATTGTAGGCCGCGATATCGTGGGCGACGGCGGTGGAGATCATGCCGTCCGGGCGCACAGTCACTTCGTCATTCAGTTCGGGATTGAGGAACAGCTTGACGTCCAGCACATCGCCGATCTGCACCCGGTAGGGCGGCAATTGCGCGACCGCCCCAGGCTGCGGATCGGGCGACTGCGGGATGGGGGGCAGGTTCGATGTCGCTGTCGCGCAAGCCGCGAGGGGCAGCATAAGCGCGACGGCGGCAATCCGCTGCTTGAACCTGTCCACCCATCCCGCAGCGGCCGCCCGCGGGTGCGATGAGTCGCAGTATCGCAGCCGGGAGACACGCATCGGACTAGCGGGCGCCTTTCTTCTGGATCACGACCTGCACCGTCTTCAGCAGGATCAACAGGTCGCGGCCCAGGGACCAGCGGCGCGCATAGTCCTTATCCAGTTGCACACGTGTGCCATAGTCGATGTCGTTGCGGCCGCTCACCTGCCATTTCCCGGTGATGCCGGGCCGGCAGCGCCGGTAGTCATGGAAGGCCGCACCATAAAGCTTGATCTCGTCCGAGACGATCGGCCGGGGACCCACCAGGCTCATTTCACCCTTGATGACGTTGATCAGCTGCGGCAATTCGTCGAGGCTGGTGACTCGCAGAACCTTGCCAATCGCCGTGATGCGCGGATCGTCACGCAGCTTGTATTCGCGCTCCCACTCGGCGCGCGCCGCTTCGTCCGTTGCCAGCAGATCCGCCAGCACCTTGTCGGCATCGGGCACCATCGAACGGAATTTCCAGCAGCGGAATGCCCCGCCATCGGCGCCGATGCGGCGATGGCCAAAGATGGCTGGGCCGCCGTCACGCCGCACCAACGCGGCAATCAACAACATGCCGGGCAGGAGCAGAACGAAGAGAATCGAAGCGAGCAGGATATCCAGGCCCCGCTTGATAACCATTTCTGCAGGTCGGCCGGAGATACGCCGATCCAGGCGGCGATCCATTGCGGCAGCCTGCATGCGGGTCCATTCGGGGGCGGCGTAGCGGCCTGCGGGTCCGCTCAAAGCTGTTTGGCGCATGATGGTTTCATCCTCTTTGAGGCGAAAGAGATTTTTCGCCGCTGTGGCGTCTGGCGTTAACGTCAGGACGCTTTCGCAGTTGCATCACGGTAGACGCAGTCCCGCGCCGGCGGTGTGGCCTTTCTGTGTTTTTGCCGCACACATTGTTTTCGCGTGTTTGGGAAGGCATTTGAAGGGATTGCACCAATTGTGGCGCTCAGATGACGGGCGCACATTTCGCAAGAATCGCATCGGCATAAACTGCGCTGCGGTGCCACATCGCGGCCGAATGGATCATCGCATCGACACCGCGTTCCGGCCTCCAGCCCAGAATGTCTCTGGCTCTGGCGCTGATTGCCACCAGACTTGCAGGATCGCCGGCGCGCCGAGGACCGGCGGGTGGATCGAAGTCGGGCCTGTTCAACACCGCACGCGCCGCCTGCACGATTTCCCGCACCGAATAACCCCTGCCGCTGCCAAGATTGAAGACGCTCGTGCGCCCCCCGGCCAACAGATATCGCAACGCCCGGACGTGCGCATCCGCCAGGTCGAGCACATGGATATAGTCGCGCACGGCAGTGCCGTCGCGGGTGGGATGGTCCTCGCCAAGAATCCGGAAGCCCTGCGCCAGGCCGAGAGCTTTCTGGATCGCGGCGGCCGCACCGATCAGCGGCAACACGATGCGCGGGATCAGATGCGATTCCGGAAAGTGCGCCTCGCCAAGCCCCACCTCGGGCGCCGCCCCGGCGACGTTGAAGTATCGCAGGGTACAGGATGCGATGGAGGCAAGACTGCGCAAGTACCGCTCCGCCTGCAGCTTGGACTGGCCATAGGGGTTGACCGGGCGCGCCGGACAATCCTCGGTGAGGTTTTTCCCGCCTTCCCCATAGACCGCCGCGGTGCTTGAAAACACGATCTTGCCGACACCTTCCGCAGCCAGCGTGTCGAAGAATATTTTCGCCCGATCGAAATTGTTGGAAAAATATTTGCGCGGATTGGTCACCGATTCGGAAACTTCGATGAAAGCCGCGAAATGCAGCGCAGCCATGGGGCGGAATTCCCTGCAGACCTGGCGCACGAGCGCGGCGTCGCCAATATCGCCCTGGCGGAAGACGGCCGCGTCACGGGTCGCCCATCTGTGACCATTGACCAGGTTGTCGATGACAATGGGCGAGAAACCGCTTCTGCCAAGCACATGAACGACATGGCTGCCGATATAACCGGCCCCGCCTGAAACGATTACTGGATTGGCGAGCACGGGATCCATCGCGGGGTTGTTCATCACAGCTTTAAGCGTGCCCGGCGCGCGGCGGCAATGGATCGCGGTGTGACAAAGACGAGGCGGCGGGCGGCCGTCGCGTGGCGCAGGCCGCGCAAGACAAAGGATTCCGGCGGCCCGCCATGAGCGAAGCGACTGGTGGGCCCGCCCCGCGCCGCACAGCGGCGCCACCAAATAACCTGGTGGGACGCCATGAAGGCGGCATGGGCCTCGGCCGGCTCAAGTCGCTGCCGCGCGCCGGCCTCGGCACCAACCAATCCGCGCGGAACGCGCGGATTGGTTGGTGGGCCCGCCAGAACCCATACCGGCCAGATTGCAGCAATATATCAAATGCTTGGTGTATCGGCCGCAAAAATACCAACATAAGTACCAACAGCGGCGTCTGCACAGAAGGCGTAGGTTTCCGGGTGTCGCAAGACCTTCATCGAACTGTAGTAGTTGGCGCCCAATGACTTGCACGCTATGCGGCTGGGGCTGCCTCAATGGATGAAATAGACGTTTTGCACACGGCCAAGCTGATGCTTGAACAGTATGGCGTCGAGGCGGAGTCACAGGCTGCTTTGCGCGTGGACAAAGCCTTCCTGGCGGGCGACGTTGAGCTTGAACAGACCTGGAAACGGGTTGTGGCGGCCATCCGAAAATTGCGTGCCGAAGAAGGCTGATCGGCATTGCGGGTGGCAAGGTCTCAATGGATAAGCGGATTTTCATCTAAGCCTGAGGGCGCATTTATCTGGGCCGGATAGCGTTGCACCGACACGCATTGGTGCTGCCGTGAGATTCAAGTCCAATACCACCACTTCCGAACGGCAGCTCTGTGTCGCGCTGGCCGCCACCGGGCGCACGACCTCCTTGGACGAATTGTCGGCTTGGCGGAAGGACGGGCTGCTGCCATCGATGGCAAGCACGGGCTTGGGAACCGGCAAGGGCAAATCTTATTCCTGGCGGGAAGAAGACATTCTGGCGCGGGCCCAGGCCGTGTACGACGCCATGCGCCGGCATGGCCGCCCCGACCAGGCCTTGATCACCCTGTTCCTGTTCGGCTTTGCCGTGCCGTTGGGGCAACTACGCCGGGCATGGCTGCACCGCGCCAAAATGCGCAGGCCAGCGGGCATACGGGTCATTCGCAAAAGCCTGGATACCAACGAGTTGATGGATTTGGGAGGCGACCGCATTTTGCTTCAGGCAGCCCTGTGCGTCGGCGCGGCGATGGAGGCCGAGGTGTCGCAAGGCATTGCGATACCGGTGCTGCTGGATCAGGCCTTGTCGAAGCTGGGCCTGGTACAGCACGGCACCAACGATTCCGATCTGGCGGACCAGCTGTGGCACCTACTTAGCATTGTCGGCTCGATGCTGGATTCGAGCGGCCTGGTCCGCGAAGCCTGTGATGACGAATTGCTCACCGCTCAGCGACATCTCGGTGTGGTCATAGCATTTTTGCGCGATTGCAGCGGGCCCTCCGAGGCGCTTGCCGAAACACTGGGGCCGCAACTGCTCCTGTTTATCCTGGCATTGCTTCGTTCGGGCCAGACCCGCACGCTGGACCGCGTGATGGCTTATGTGAGGGGCGCAGGCCGGCAGGCACCCGTTTCATCGGCCCGAAGCCTTTCGCTTACTGCCTAGGTTTGACCCTTCGGCTCACAACGCCTGATATCTCACGAAGGAAACGGACCGTGTCCTTTCGCACTGCCCTGATTCAGTCATCACTTTTCGTGCTAATCGCAGCACCCGCCATCGCTGGGCCGCGCGAGGATGCGCTTGCGGGCATTTCGCGCTGCGCTGCGCTGGCCAACGACCGCACCTTTCTGGAGTGCATGTATGGAGCGGTCCAACCGCTGCGGGCCAAGTTGGGATTGCAGCCAGCTCTTGATGCCCAGGTGCGGTTGGTCCCGCCTGCGGCTGCCGCATTGCCGCATAGCACGTCATCACAAGCAGATATGCCGACGATGACAAGGCAAGAAGGCAATGCCGGGGGCGTATTCAGCGGTCTGTTTGGCGGAGACACGATGCACATGGTGTCTTACAGCTTTGACTCTCGCGGCTTGTTCACCGTTACGCTCAGCGATGGTCGGGTTTGGCGACAGGACCCTGACGACACCAACTATGCACACTGGAGCGGCAGGGCAGCGAACTATTCAGTAACGCTGATACCTGGAGCGTTTGGAAAAAGCCGCCTGGATGTTCGAGGGGAACCAGGTCCCTATAGAATCGAACCGATCCACTGACATCGCAACAATGTGAAGTTGCGGAAGAACATTTCCCGACGATAAGAAGGGCGGGCTTTCGCCCGCCCCTTGTTACCTACATCCCGGAGCCCTGGATGGCCTTCCAGCTGGCTTCAATCGCCTTCACCGCGTTATCCGGCAGCGGTACATAATCCAGACTGGTGGCCAATTGGTCACCTTTTTCAAAGCCCCACTTGAAGAACTTGAGAGCATCAGCCGTTGCCTTCTGGTCAGGAGGATTCTTGTAGACCAGCACGAAGGTGGTGGCAGAGATGGGCCAGGACTGCGCTCCTGGCGAGTCCAGGAACAGAACGTAGAAATCGTTCTTGGCCGCACCCACCCAGTCGGCGTTGGCGGCAGCGGCACGAAACGACTCGATTGTCGGTTCAACTGTCTTGCCAACCTTGTTGATCATCTTGGTGTAAGCCAGATGGTTCTGCTTGGCATAGGCATACTCGACATAGCCGATGGCGCCTGCGATCTGCCCCACATTGCCCGCCACGCCTTCGTTGCCCTTGGCGCCGATGCCCGTGGGCCACTCGATAGCGGTATCGGCACCGACGTTGGCTTTCCAGTCCGGGCTGATGCGGCTGAGATAGGTGGAGAACTGGAATGTTGTGCCAGAACCATCGGAACGATGCACTACGCTGATGGCTTTGCCGGGCAGCGCGATGCGCGGGTTCAGTTTTTTGATTGCTGGATCATCCCAGCGCGTAATCTTGCCCTGAAAGATCAGCGCCAAGGCCGGACCGTCCAAGGTCAGTTCGCCCGGCTTGACTCCGGGCACGTTGACCACAGGCACGATGCCGCCGATCACCACCGGGAACTGGGTCAGGCCCACAGCCGCCAGTTCCTGGGATGTCAGCGGCTTGTCGGTGGCGCCGAACGTAACAGTCTTTGCCTTGATCTGGGCAATGCCGCCGCCCGAACCGATGGACTGGTAGTTCAGTCCATTGCCTGACACGCCCTTATAGGCATCCGCCCATTTGGCAACGATCGGAAAAACGAAACTTGAACCTGCGCCCGTGATGTCCGCGGCCAGGGCGGTCGTGGCGAGCATACTGCTTAGCGCTACCGCGCCCGCAGCACGCACAAGCATTCTGCAAACATCTTTCATTTCTCGTTCCCTCTTCGGTACACGCAGTCATTTGCGTGGATACGGCCTTCATCCGAAAGCCCATGCAGGCGATAAGACGGCAATGTTGCGATCACGTGACAGCAAACTGAGTATTACACAGTCCTGCGCGAATACTTCGACGACAAATGAAAGCCAAGTAAAAGCCAGATTAAAATCCACTTATAAAAGCGCGCCGTTGCAAAACTGTCGTGCAGCACGACTACCCACGCGCGTGACGGCCGCTTCTGGCCGTGAGCGGGAATGGGATATCAAAAATGACGATACGTATTTCAAAACGCGCCGGCGCGAGCATCGGTGTGATCATGGCCATGATGGCGGCTACGCCGGCGTTGGCCGACTCCACCGCCGATTTCGGCAAGGTCACTGTCACCCTGGGCGGCTTCCTGGCGATGGAAAGCGTTTATCGCTCGCGCAGCGAAACCGCGGACATCGGCTCCAGCTATAATGGCGTGCCCTTCGCCAATCAGCCGACGGCGCACATGTCGGAACTGCGCGGCACCGCCCGTCAGAGCCGGTTGAGCCTGCTGGCCCAGGGCGATGTTGATTCCGATACGCACCTGGCTGGCTATTACGAAATGGACTTTCTGGGCGGCGCCCAGACCGCGAATTCCAACGAGAGCAACTCCTTCAATCTGCGCATCCGCAACATCTATGCGACCGTCGATTGGGATTCGCTGGGCCTGGAAGTGCTGGCGGGCCAGAACTGGTCCCTGGTGACGGCCAACACCCATGGCATCACCCCGCGCAACGAATTGGTTCCCGCCACCATCGAGGCGCAGTATGTCGTCGGCTTCAACTGGGCCCGCCAGCCACAGATCCGCATCACCAAGAACTGGAATAAGGAGTTCTGGATGGCGGCCTCGGTCGAAAATCCCCAGACCACCTTCGCACCAAACGCCGCGACCGCCGCGGGCGTCAGTATCACCAACGTCCACACCGGCGGTTCGCTGCTCAACAACACCAACAACTTCTCGTTGAATCATGTTCCCGATTTCGTCGGCAAGATCGCCTGGGAGCCCATGATCGGCGGCGCGCAGCCGCTGCACATGGAGGTGCTCGGCATCTACCGCTCGTTCTATGATCGCATCAATGTCGCGGCGACCAACCCGCTGGGCCTGCCGGTCGGCATTCACAATTCCAACTCCGATGGCGGCGGCGTGGGTGGCAGCATCACCTGGGCGGCGATCCCCAAGGTGATTGACCTGCAGGTGACAGCGCTGACGGGTACCGGCATCGGTCGCTATGGCAGCGGCCAGCTTCCCGACGTAACCTTCCGTCCTGACGGCACGCTGGCGCCGGCCCAGGAAACCACCTTCATGGGCGGCATTACCTGGCATGCCACGCCGCTGCTGGACATCTATGCCTATGGCGGCCAGGAAGCGCAGCAGCGCAAGACCTTCGTCACCGGCGCGGTGACCAGCGGCCTTGGCAGCCCCACGCTCAATCTGGCTGGCTGCCTGGTCGAGGGCGGCGCCTGTTCGCCCAATCTGCAGACCGAGAACCAGCTCACGGCCGGCTTCTGGTGGCGCACCTATCGGGGCAAGTTTGGCAGCCTGCGCCTCGGCGCGCAGTACTCCTACACGCGCCTGAGCGCCTTCAGTGGCGCCGGCGGCGTACGGCCAACAACGGACGACAGCATGGTCTTCACCAGCATCCGTTATTATCCGTTCTGAAGCTTATTTCCCTGAAACACTGGTGGCCGTCGCGGCATCCGCGGCGGCCATTTTGTTTTCGGCGCCAGCCGACAGCAATGGAATCTCGACCTTGAAGCAGCTTCCGAATTCCGGGACGCTACGCAGGGATACGGAGCCCCCATGGGCGTGGCAGATGGATTTGACAATGGCCAGACCGAGACCCGCGCCCACATCACCGCGATCGGGCAGGACGCGATAGAAACGGTCGAACACCCTGTCATGGTGATTCAGATCGATTCCGATACCGCTGTCTTCGACAGTGACAAAACCCATCTCATCTTCGATACCGGTTTCGACGGATACACGGCCGCCGGCGGGCGTGTATTTGATGGCATTGTCGATCAGGTTGACCAGAACCTGCTTCAGCCGGTCGCGGTCGCCCGCCACGATCACCGCCTGGCCCGACGGCCGGCTCAGGGCAATGTGCTTTTCTTCCGCCAGCAGGTTCATCTGATCGATGGTTTCGACCGCCAAGGCCTGCAGATCGATGGGCGCATGCGATTGCTTGCCCCACAGGCTTTCCATTCGCGACAGGGTGATCAGGCTGTCGACGATGCCCGAGAGCCGCGTCATTTCCTCGAGCACATTGCTGATAGCGTGATCCACTTCGCCCGGCAGCCGTTCGCCCGACGCCACCAGTTCCAGTTCGCCGCGAATGATGGTGAGGGGCGTGCGCAGTTCATGCGCGGCATCGGCGGAAAAGCGGCTGACGTGGGAATAGGCGCCATCCAGCCGGTCCAGCATGCGGTTCAGCGCCAGGCCGAGCGCTTCGATACGCGGTTCGGTGCCGACCATGGGAAGGCGCTTGTGTGGATCGTTGAAGGTGTAGGTCTCGGCGGCCTTGATCATGACCTCGACGGGCGTCAACGCCCGGCGCATCAAGACGTATCCGGCAAGCGCGGCCAGCAGCAACAGAACCGGCAGGCCGACGAAGAGCGAGGTCGCCAGCCGTGCCTGCACCGTGCGGGCGAACAGGTAGGATTGCCCGGTGTCCACCGTGAAGCTCCTGCCCGTTTCGTCCCGGAAGTTCTGGGAATAGAGCAGCAGGTTGCCCAGCAGCATGGCCTGCGAAGCGCCGCTGCCCGGCTCCACGACCGGCACCGTCAAGGGAGAGAACTCGCCGCCGATCGGCGTGCGGGAACGATACAACACCGTGTCGCCGGTGCGGATACGTATGAAGCGATCCTGGGCCTCGGGCGAAAAGCGCCGGTCGATGATCTGCGCCAGCAGTTGCGGCTGACCCAGCGAACTTTCCGAGATGTTCCAGATTTCCTGGGCGCGGGTGGCCAGCGTGTTGCTCAGGGTCTCGCGCGTGTAATGCCGGAAGCTCAGCACCGTAAAGGCGAGAAAGGCGCCGCCCAACAGCACCAGGAGCAGACAATAGGACAGCACCAGCCGGGATGTGACCGACCGGAAGATCATTTGACCTGTTCCGTATCGAGCGTATAGCCCAGCCCCCGCACGGTGCGGATCATCTTGGGTTCAAACCCCTCGTCGATCTTGCGGCGCAGATGACCGATATAGACGTCAACGATGTTGGTCAGTCCTTCGAAGGACTGGTCCCAGATCTTCTCCACGATCATGCTGCGCGACAACACGCGCCCCGAATGCAGGAAAAGATATTCCAGCAAGGAATATTCCTTGGGGCTGAGTTCAATGCGCTTGCCGTCGCGCCTGACCTGCCGGGTCAACCGGTTGATCTCCAAGGTACCTGCCTTGAGAACATTCTCCTGCAGCGCGGGCCCGCGCCGCAGCAACGCCTGGACGCGGATGGACAGCTCGGCCATCGCCACGGGCTTGATGACATAATCGTCCGCCCCCGCCTGGAAATTCTCCACCTTGCTGTCCAGGTCGCTACGCGCAGTCAGGATCAGGGCCGGCATCGTATGGCCCATCTCGCGCACCCGTTTGAGCAGGCTGGTGCCGGTGCCGTCCGGCAGCTGAAGGTCCAGGATAATTAGGTCGTAATGGTAGGTCTTGATATAGTCGAGGCCGTCAGCAGCGGTGTTGACGCCATCCACCATATAGCCTTCCGATCTCAGGCTGCGCTGCAGGATATCGATCAGCTTCTTTTCGTCTTCGACGATCAGGATCCGCATGCGTCGTACCTCTCCGCGGTCCCTGCCCGCGCTGCACGGGCTCGTAGCAGGTGACTGTCACCAAATTGTATCAAAAAACGACCAGCACGCTGGAACCTGCCGGACGGCTGGAAGAATGTCCTTGCTTGCAAATGTTTAACCCCCATGAGCCGCTATCCTCACCTTATCGCCGTCAGACAGGGAGTCCGGCGGGTTGTTCACCACCCGGTCGCCCGGGCTGAGGCCGGACGCGACGATCACCGTCGTTCCCAGGTCCGTGCCGATGATGACTGACTTCATGGCGATGCGGTTCTGCGGTCCCAGGGTCGCGACCTGCAATCCCGCCGCGCGAAACATCAGCGCGCTGGCGGGCAGCCGCAGCATCAAGGCTTTGCCGGGAAGGGCCAGACTGACCTGGGCATAACCACCCGGCTTCAGAAGCCCCTCCTGATTGCCCGCTTCAAACTGCACCAGCATGGTCGATGTCTGGGCGTTGATAGCGCCTGACGATGACACCAGCCTGGCCGCGAATATCTTGCCGGGATATTCCGGCACCGTGAGCGTGACCCCCATGCCGGGCACAAGCTGGGCGCTGTAGGACTGGGGCAAATCCACATAAAGGCGCAGGTCGTGCACATCCGACACGGTGAAGAGCGGATTGCCGGTAGCCGAAGTGCTGACCAGCGCTCCGATATCGGCGGTGCGCCCCGTCACCACGCCGTCGAACGGCGCAACGATACGCGAAAAGGTCTTGGTCGCGAGCAGCCGCTCCAGATTCGCCTGTGACGATTTCACCGCATCGGTCTTGGCGGCCAGGTCAGCATCGTCCACGTCCTTATCCTGGCGTGACACCGCGCCCTGCGCAAACAGCGAGTCATAGCGCGCCGCCGTAAGAGCGGAGAGTTTCTGCGCCGACCTGGCAGATCCCAGATCGGCGCGCGCCTGGGCAACCTGCTGGTCCACCTCGGGCGTATCGATCTGGGCGAGCACATCGCCCTTCTTCACCTGGTCGCCAATATCCTTGTACCAGGCATGAACATAGCCTGGCACCTGGGCATATATCCTGGCGTCGTAATAGGCCTGCAGCGTACCCGGCAGCACCAGGGCCTGCGCCTTGCCGCTGCCGGCAGGCGACACCAGCGCAACCGTCGGCAGCTGGGATTCGCGTGTCCAGGTCTTCAGGCTGCTGGCCTCGCTGAAGCGCATGTAGGTGCCCAGCACAACAACGATCATCGCGATGCAAAGGGCCGCAATGCCGGCGCGCTTCAGGTTGCGCTGCATAATCTCATTCTCCGGGGACAAGCGAGTCTCTTCCAATCGGGTGGGCGGCGCCCACCGGCTGTCCCCGCACCAGCGCGAACACGGCCGGCACGAAGAAAAGGGTGGCGAAAGTTGCGAACATCAATCCGCCGATCACGGCACGGCCCAGGGGCGCGTTCTGCTCGCCGCCCTCGCCCAACCCCAGCGCCATCGGCGCCATGCCGATGATCATGGCCAGCGCCGTCATCAGTACCGGGCGGAAACGCGTCACCCCGGCCTCGATGGCGGCTTTGACGGCGTCACCCGTGATCTCCAGCCGCTCGCGCGCAAAACTGACCACCAGGATGGAGTTCGCCGTGGCCACGCCCATGCACATGATGGCGCCCGTCAGCGCGGGAACGCTGAGCGACGTGTGGGTGACGAATAGTGTCCAGGCAATGCCGGCCAGCGCGCCCGGCAAGGCCATCACGATCACAAAGGGATCGGACCAGGAGTGAAAGTTTACCACGATGAGCAGGTAGATCAGGATGATGGCCTCGGCCAGGCCGAAGAACAGGCCGGAAAAGGCCTCGTGCATCGTGCCCACCTGGCCACGCACGGTCACGATCGCGCCTGGTGGTACATCGCGCACCGTCTGGTCCAATACCTGCTGGATGCCCCGCGCCACCGTGCCCAGATCGGAATCCTGTGTCGTGGCGTAGACGTCGAAAGTGGGCTCGATATCGTAATGCGACACCACCGCATCGCTGTCCTGGCGGCGGATGTCGCTCATCCCGCCCAGAAGCTGGGTATTGCCGCCCGCACTCGGCGTGATCGGCAAGGTTTTCAGGCTGCCCAGCGTATCCAGCCGGTATTGGGGGGTCTGGATCACGATGGGATAGGACACACCGTTTTTCGGGTTAAGCCAATAGGCGGGCGACACCTGCGAACTGCCCGCCAGGTTCACCACCATGGAATCGGTGACGTCCTTTTCGGTGATGCCCGTCAGGCCCGCCCGCGTACGGTCGACGTTGACGCCGAATTCGGGATAGTGGGAAGACTGCTGCAACCGCACATCGACAGCGCCGGGAATGGCCCCGACGCGTTTTGTCAGTTCCGCGGCATAGGCTTCGTTCCTGGCCTTGTCGGGCCCGGAGACCTGCACGTCAATCGGTGCCGGCGCGCCAAAGTTCAAGATCTGGCTGACAATGTCGGCGGGCAGGAATGCGAAGGTCGAGCCGGGAAACGCCTGCGGCAGAAATGTCCGCAATGTCTTGACGTACGAAGCCGTGGCGGCATGGCCTTGATTGAGGCTGATGAGAATGTCGCCATCCTCCGGCCCCAC
>Ga0193716_1001663_pt1 | contig 12832 bp, 11 predicted proteins | sample U2c1metaG_FD_145901 | JGI IMG/M metagenome (GOLD analysis project Ga0193716, IMG submission 145901) | Soil microbial communities from a riparian zone of the East river system, Colorado, United States - U2c1 | ecosystem: Environmental > Terrestrial > Soil > Riparian zone | place: USA: East River...
GATGAACAGCTCAGAACCTTCGGTGGCGCTATTGGTGCAGTCGGCGAGCTTGCCGGGCAGGCGCAGCTTCTTCACCGCGGTCTTGCGCGAGGTTTCCTTCTCGGCGCGGCGGCGCAGCCGTTCGTCGGCGCGCTCGATGACGAAATCCATCAGCTTGCTGGCCTGCAGCGGATTGCCAGACAACCAGTGGTCGAACGGGTCCTTGATCGCCTGCTCGACAATGCGCTGGGCTTCGGCGGTGGCGAGGCGATCCTTGGTCTGGCCCTGGAATTCCGGCTCGCGCACGAACACCGAGAGCATCACGGCAGCGCCCACCATGACATCTTCCGAGGTGACGGAGGCGGCGCGCTTGCCCTGTCCGACGCGCTCGGCGTGATCCTTCAAGCCACGCAGCAGCGCGCTACGCATGCCCGATTCATGGGTGCCGCCATCCGGCGTCGGCACGGTATTGCAATAGGAGGAGAGGAAGCCATCGGCATCCGCCGTCCATGCCACCGCCCATTCGCACGCGCCGTGCGCGCCGTTGCGGCCGGATTTGCCGGAGAAGATATCGGGATGCACCAGAGTGTCGGCGTGAACCGCGGCGGCGAGATAATCCTTCAATCCGCCGGCGAAGTGAAAGGTGTCCTCGGCCGGAACGTCCTCGAGACCCTTGAGCAATTCAGGGTCGCAGCGCCAGCGAATCTCGACGCCGCCGAACAGATAGGCCTTGGAGCGCGCCATCTTGAACAGCCGCTGCGGCTTGAATGCGGCCTTGGCGCCGAAAATCTCGGTGTCGGGCTTGAAGCGGATGGTGGTGCCGCGGCGGTTGTTGACCTTGCCGAGCTCTTCCAGCTTGCCCTTGGGGTGGCCGCGCTCGAACGCCAGGCGATAGAGCTTCTGGCTGCGGGCGACTTCAACCTCAAGGCGAGAGGACAGCGCATTCACCACGGAGACGCCGACGCCGTGCAGGCCGCCCGAGGTCTCATAGACCTTGGAGTCGAACTTGCCGCCGGAATGCAGCGTGCACATGATGACTTCGAGCGCGGACTTCTTCGGAAATTTCGGATGCGGATCGACCGGAATGCCGCGGCCATTATCGGTCACGGTCAGGAATCCGTCGGCGGTCAGTTCCACGCTGATGAAGGTCGCGTGTCCCGCCAGCGCCTCGTCCATCGAGTTGTCGATCACTTCGGCGAACAGATGATGCAGCGCCTTTTCGTCGGTGCCGCCGATATACATGCCGGGGCGCCGCCGCACCGGTTCGAGCCCTTCGAGCACCTCGATATCAGCCGCGGTATAGCCGTCCTCGGCGTCGGAAGCGCGCGCGGCGACTTTCAGCGGGGCCCGGCCCTTCGGTTCCGTGGCGCCGAACAGGTCGTTGGCCGTCTTCTTCTTGGTGTTTGATTTCAATGGTTTGGACATATGTCTTCATGTGTTGCGCGCAGCATTTGCGGCGAATCGATTTGCCTGACTATGCCACGGATGGGCTTAAAAAGTGACGGCGGGATGGGGCGGGGGCGCTGGCCAAAGCCGGCCCCGCATTGGCGCCAGGAGGCGCCTCAATCCCACGCCGTCCGGAACACGATCAGCGCAAACAGCGCCGTCGCCGCCACCACGGTCAGCGACCCCACGATCGGCAGCACGATCAGGGAGGGACCTTTCAGGATGACGATGGCGACGCCGACCGGAAACAGGATGCCGCCGACGATGTGCAGCCAACCCTGGATTTTGGCGAGCCGGCTGGCGCCGGCGGCGGGAATCAGCCGGTAATACAGCCCGAACAGAAACAGCAGGACGCCACCGACCAGGTTGAGATGGGCGTGCACAGGCTGCAGCGCGAAGTCTTCCTGCATGCCCATCGCGACGCCGGCCAGCATTCCGATCAACAGGATCACCACGCTCACGCACATCATCAACGATCCGATCATTCGAATTTCCTTGTAATTCTATTTGCAGGTTTTCGGGGCTTGGGCGGAGGATTGGAAGCCGGCTGGGAGGACCAGCTCTCGGCTCTATCCGCCCTTTGTGACTTGAAGTCACGCAACGGGCTGGCTTACCTGTTCTTAGATATTGGACTCCTCGAAAGGTTCAAGGCCAACACGGCCTCTCGGAAGGGCACTCGTTGATGGAAGATCTTGTGCGCGCACTGGCCGACTTCGTGCGCGACCATTCGGCATGGGCCGCCCCGATCGTCCTGGTGCTCGCATTCGGGGAATCGCTCGCTTTCATTTCGCTGCTGGTCCCGGCCTGGGGCGCGCTGGTCGCGATCGGCGCCCTGATCGGCGCGAGCGGCATCAGCTTTTGGCCGGTGTGGATCGCCGGCGGGATTGGAGCGGCGCTCGGCGACTGGGTCTCCTATTGGTTCGGCTTCAAATACAAGGAACAGGTCGCACAGATATGGCCGCTATCGCGCTATCCGGAAATCCTGCCGCGCGGCGAGGCCTTCGTGAAAAAATGGGGCGTGCCGAGCATCTTCATCGGCCGTTTCTTCGGGCCGCTGCGCGCCTCGGTGCCGCTCGCGGCCGGAATCTTCGAGATGCCGTACTGGAGTTTCCAGATCGCCAATTTCGTCTCGGCGCTGGTCTGGTCGGCGGCCCTTCTGCTGTTCGGCGATGTCATCGCGCAGATCGCGGAATGGCTCTGGCGCGTGGTCTGAGTCCGCGCGCCGGAATAAGGCCAACGAGCGGGGGTTAGGCCCGAAAGCGGGAGTTTGAACGCGCCGCCCGCGTCGACCGGATCGCGCAACCGGCAAAACGCTGGTAAAGGAACCTGCGCCAAACGCCTCAAGAAGCGGCAAACGCAACCAGACTTATCGTCTCATTGGGAGGACATCAGATGGAACTGACACGACGTCACGCCTTGGTTGGAGCAGCGGCCGGAGCTGCCGGGATCGCCGCCGCGCCCTTGTTGCCGGCTGCCGCGCAGGCCTCCGCACCGGTCGCGGAAAAGCAGGCACCGAGTTTCTATCGCTACAAGGTCGGCGACATCATGGTCACCGTGGTCTCCGACGGCCAGAACGTCTTCAAGCTCGAGGATTCCTTCATCGTCAATGCGAAGAAGGATGAGGTCAACGCGGCGCTCGAAAAAGCCTACATGCCGCGCGACATGATGACGATTTATTTCGCGCCCTTGGTGCTCAACACCGGTGGCAAGCTGGTCGTGATCGACACCGGCAACGGCGCGCTGGCGAAGGCCAGCACCAAGGGCGCCAACGGGCTGTTCGCCGACAATCTGGTCGCCGCCGGCTTCGATCCGAAGGCGGTCGACATGGTGGTGATTTCGCATTTCCACACCGACCATGTGAACGGCCTGCTGACGGCCGATGGCACGCCAGCGTTTCCCAACGCCGAAGTGCTGGTGCCCGCGACCGAGTGGAAGTTCTGGATGGACGACGGCGAGATGAGCCGGGCGCCGGCGGGGCGCATGGCGGGCCTGTTCAAGAACAACCGCAACATCTTCGAGGCGGGGCTCAAGAAGAAAGTCACGCCCTATGAATGGGGCAAGGAAGTCGCCCCCGGGCTGCTCGCGGTGGAAAGCGTCGGCCATACGCCGGGCCACACCTCCTACGTGCTGTCGTCGGGTTCGGGCAAGGTCTTCGTCCAGTCGGATGTCACCAACAATCCGAACCCGTTCGCGAGCCATCCGGGCTGGCATGCGTTCTTCGACCAGGACGGCGACGTGGCGGAAAAGACCCGCCGCCGGGTCTACGACATGGTGGTGGCCGAGAAGCTCGCGGTGCAGGGCTTCCATTATCCGTTCCCTGGCCTCGGCCATGTCGAAAAGGACGGCGCCGGGTACCGGGTGGTGCCCGCGCCGTGGAATCCGGTGATCTGATGCGGGAACGTCATTCCGGGGCGACACGAAGTGTCGAGCCCGGAATGACGGCACCATCTTGACGAAAATCACGCGCGGCCTTATAGCCGCGCCCATGATCAACGCTGCGACCATGTCTGTCGTTCGCCGCCGCCGTACCTCTGCGGTACGGGCGGACATCTGCGTTTAAGATATCAGCCCCTGCCGCCGGATCCCTTCCGCGGCATTTTCCTTTTAAAATCTCGCGGGTTCGGTCTGGCGGCTCCTACGTCAAGCAGGAGTTCGAGATGTATACGCCTCCGATGTTCAAGTCCGACCGCGCCGCAGCCCTCGCGTTTGCGGAAGCGCGCGGCTTCGGCACGGTCTGCGCCTGGGACGGCGCCAAGCCGATCGCGTCGCCATTGCCGTTTTACCTCGACTATGCCGATGACGGCACGCCGCGCACGCTGTTTCACGTCGCGCGCGGCAATCCGCTGATCCGGCTGGCCGACGGCACCTCGTCCTGGCTGCTGGCCGTGAACGGTCCGGATGCCTATGTCTCACCTGACTGGTACGTCTCGCCGGATCAAGTGCCGACCTGGCTGTATCAGACCGTGCATCTCACAGGCACGGTGCGGAAATTGTCCGACGATGAGCTGAGCGCGCAGGTTGAGGCGCTGAGCGCCAAGTTCGAGGATTGGCTCGCACCGAAACCACCATGGAGGTCGTCGAAGATGACGGCGGGGCGGCTGGAGGCAATGAAGAAAGCCATCGTCGGCCTCGCGATGCAGGTTGAGGAGATCGAAGGCACCTTCAAGCTGAACCAGCATAAATCCGATGCGGATCACGCGGCGATCGCCTCGGCCATGAGGCGACAACACGATGACGCCGCACAACAGATCGGAAAACAGATGGTCGCGCTGCGGCCGCAGTTGGATTACAAATCGGCGGTGCTTGTCAGCGCCTCAGCGGAATCAAGGAACGTGCCATGACCCTCTCGGACACCAAGCAGCCCAAGGACCAGGCATCGGCCAGCGCCGCCTCCGCGAAGCCTGCCGTATTCGTTGACGGCGCGGCTGGAACGACCGGCCTCGGCATTCGCGAGCGCCTGGCGCGGCAGAACGACGTCACGGTGAAAAGCATCGCCGACGACAAGCGCAAGGATGCCGGCGCCAAGCGCGCGCTGATGGAGGAAGTGGATCTTGTGATCCTGTGCCTGCCGGACGAGGCCGCCAAAGAAACCGTCGCGCTGATCGACAGCATGGGCAATTCGGCGCCCAAGGTGCTGGATGCATCGACCGCGTTTCGCGTCGCGCCTGACTGGGCCTACGGCTTTCCCGAACTCGCGCCGGATCAGGCCGACAAGATCCGGGCGGCGCGAAAAGTTTCGAATCCGGGGTGCTATCCGACCGGCACCGTGGCGCTGCTGCGGCCGTTGGTCGATGCGGGTATCGTGCCGGCGGACTATCCCATCACCATCAACGCGGTGAGCGGCTATTCGGGCGGCGGCAAATCCATGATCGAGAGTTTCGAAGACGGCACCGCGCCGGCCTTCGAATTGTATGGTCTCGGCTTCGAGCACAAGCATGTGCCGGAGACGCAGCTTTACTCACACCTCACACGGCGGCCGATCTTCGTCCCGTCGGTCGGTGACTACCGTCAGGGCATGCTGGTGTCGGTGCCGCTGCACCTCGACACGTTATCGGGCAAGCCCGATGGCGCCGACCTCCACGCCGCGCTGGCGAAGCGTTACGCCGGCAGCGCCTACGTCTCGGTGATGCCGCTCGACGACGTCGCGATCAAGAGCGGGCGGCTCGAGCCGGAGGCGCTCAACGAGACCAACAGGCTCGAGCTCTATGTGTTTGCCAGCGCCAAGCACCGGCAGGCGGTTCTGGTCGCGCGCCTCGACAATCTCGGCAAGGGTGCCTCGGGCGCGGCGGTGCAGAACATGAAGCTGATGCTGGGTATTCCGGAGTGAAGAGGGCGCGATAGGTGGACGACGGCACGCTGCAGTTCTACCGGGACAACGCGCAGGCCTATGCGGACTGGGCCAAGGCTCCGTCCACGCGGCTGGTGCGTTTCCTCGGACTACTGCCGCCGGGTGGTTCGATCCTCGAACTCGGCTGCGGCGCCGGTAATCACTCGGCGGTCATGCTCAGTGAAGGCTTTGCCGTGCGCGCGACCGACGGTTCACCCGAGATGGCCGCGATTGCCTCGCGCCGTCTCGGCCATCCGGTTGAAGCGATGCTGTTCGATCAACTCGACGCGCGTGAAGCCTATGACGGGGTCTGGGCCAGCGCCTGTCTGCTGCACGTGCCGCGGGACGAACTCGAAAGCATTCTCGGCCGCATCCACCGGGCTTTGAAGCCATCAGGCGTGTTTTATGCGAGCTTCAAGATCGGCGATGGCGACGGCCGCGACAATCTTGGCCGTTACTACAATTATCCCTCGCCGGAATGGCTTCAGACCACTTACGCCGCCGCCGGGCCATGGGATTCGCTGAGTTCAGACAGCAGCGTGATCAAGAGTTTTGACGAGACGCCCGCCAACATGCTGCATCTGACGGTGCGAAAAAACGCGGCGTAATCACCGCGCTCTTTCGATGCCATAGCTTTCGATGCGATCGTTCTCGATGCAATGGATCAGAAAATCTTGAAGATCGCCAATGCGAGCACCGCCTGCGCCAGGAAGCCGACGGTGAAGGCCAGCGTGCGGAACACCGGCAGGCCCAGCGTATAGACGATCAGATGGGCGACGCGGGCCCAGAAATAGACCGCGCAGGCCAGCACCGTCCATTTGCTGGAATAGTCGATCGCGTTGAGAATCAAGACCAGCGGCGCGAAGATGATGAGGTTCTCGACCGCATTGTCGTGGGCGAACATCAGGCGGTTGGCCCATTCCGCATGCGGCTTGTCGCCACGCGCAGGGTTTGCCATGGCGCCGCTGAGGCCACGAACCTGACAACGGTTCAGCACGTAGGGCACCCACAGCAGTCCCGTCATAATGACCGTGAGTGTCAGCCAGAACAATTCGCGCGTCATAGGCAATTCCCCCTCAATTCAATTTCAAACCCAACCGCCCGGCGGGCCGGTTCAGTTATATTCAAACGCGCTTCGTTGCGCTACGCGCGAACCCGGACATAGCTGCCGGGGGCATCCTCGATCGGCGGCAATTCGGCGGTGCCGACGGCGCGCGCGGGCACTTCCTCGGCATCGATATTCGTCAGCCATTGGCGCCAGTCCGGCCACCAGGATCCCTTGTGCTCCTGTGCGCCCTTGATCCAGTCCGCCAATGAGATGTCCTTGATATTGTCGTTGGTCCAGAACTGGTATTTGCCGAGCGCGGGCGGATTGACCACGCCGGCGATATGGCCCGATCCCGACAGCACATACCGCACCGGACCGCCGAAAAACTGCGAGCCGTACAGCACCGAATCCGCCGGCGCGATGTGATCCTCGCGGGTCGCCAGATTGTAGACCGGCACCTTGACCTTCGACAGATCGAGCAGCGTGTTGTCGAGCACCATGCTGCCTGCGGACAGCCGGTTTTCCAGATAGCAGTTGCGCAGATAATAGGAATGGTTCGCCGCCGGCATCCGCGTCGCATCCGAATTCCAGTGCAACAGGTCGAAGGCGGAAGGCGGTTGTCCCTTGAGGTAATTGCTGACGACATACGACCAGATCAGGTCGTTCGAACGCAGCATGTTGAAGGCCATCGCCATCTTGCTGCCTTCGAGCACGCCGCTGGCCTGCATGTCGCGCTCAAGCGCCGAAATCTGGCCTTCGTCGACGAACACCAGGAGGTCGCCGGCATGGGTGAAGTCGACCTGCGCGGCAAAGAAGGTCGCCGAGGTGACGCGGACGCGGCGCTTTTCGGCAAGCCAGGCCAGCGTCGAGGCGAGCAGGGTGCCGCCGACACAGTAGCCCGCGGTATGAACCTTCATCTCGCCGGTGACCTTTTCGATCACGTCCATCGCCGCCAGCGGACCCTGCTTCATGTAATCTTCGAAGGTCTTCTGGCCGAGCTCCTTGTCGGGGTTGACCCAGGAAATCACGAATACCGTGATGCCCTGATCGACACACCATTTGATGTAGGATTTTTCCGGCTTGAGATCGAGGATGTAGAATTTGTTGATCCAGGGCGGCACGATCAGAAGCGGCGTGCGCAGCACGTTTTCCGTCGACGGCGTGTACTGGATCAGTTGCATCAACTCGTTCTGGAAGATCACCTTGCCCGGCGTGGTCGCCATGTTGACGCCGACCACCAGATTGGACGGGTCGGACTGGCGGATGCGCAAGCTGCCGTGGCCGGCCTCGATGTCTTCGGCCAGCATCTTCATGCCGCGCACCAGATTGTCGCCGCTGGACGCCAGCGTCTCGCGCAGCACTTCCGGGTTGGTGAGAACGAAATTCGACGGCGCCAGCGCGTTGGTGATCTGCTGGACGTAGAATTCGGCCTTCTTGCGGGTGTGCGGATCGAGGCCTTCGGCCTTTTGCACCAGGTCCTGCGCCCATTGCGTGGTCAGCAGATAAAGCTGCATCAGAAAATCGAAGAACTGGTTCGATTTCCACTCAGGATCCTTGAACCGCTTGTCGCGCGGCGAGGGCTCGATAGCCGGCGTCACCTGTTCGCCGGCCAGACGGCGCGCCGAGGAGGCCCACAGATCGAGATAGGCCTTGCCCATCTTCATCTGCAGTTCGCTCGCCCGGGTATTGTCCGACAGCCAGTATTCGGCGACCGCGGTGAAGGTCTTGATCACCTCGCCAAGCTCGTTCGGCGGCTTATCTTTTGGCTCGCCATTTTCCCGCTGCTTGAGATAGGCTGCGAGGGCCTGGCCGCTGCTCTCCATGGCCCGCGCGAGATTCATCGCGAACGCTTCGGGATCGAATTTTTTCTTTTGCTCGGTGTCGGTCGTGACGTCGCTCATGTCGACAACACTACAGATTCGTTTGCGGTTCGTCACCGCGCTCAATCGACCACGTCAGGAGCGAAGTTAACCCTGACGACAACGCGTGCTGCATTGCGATAAACGATCTCGGTTCGGTCATATTGAAGCCTCAAGGGTTCGATTTATTGTTCAGGCTTTAAGGGTTTCCGGCGACAGTGGTTCGAGGGGTGGATGGGCCGCTGATGAAATAAGCGCCAGGATGCGGTAAAGTTCGAGTAGAGTAGGAGACTGCGGGGACGCATGTCGGCGAATCGAAAAAATACGGCACTGGTCTGGGGCGCGCTGCTGGCATCAGCGCTCGCGCTCGGCGGCTGCTCGATGTCGATCGCCGATCTGCCGCTGGTCGGTACGCCTGCGGATGCGCCCGGACGTCCGAAGGAGGCCGGTGCCTATCTGCCGGTGGAAGATCTACCGCCCAATCGGGATGAGGCTGCGATCGCGCCTGCCGAACAGGCCAAGATCAAGGCCGAATTGCTGGCCGCGCGGGACCGCCAGGCCTCGGCCGCCGCCGCCAAGGATCAGGCGGCCGCCCAGGCCGGAAAGTAAGCCGCCGTCCAGGCGGGGAAATAACGAGACATCAAGTCACCTGACGGTCATGCTGGCGCATCCGGCCTTCCGTGGTAAAAGAACCCAATTCAACCGCAAATCAGGGTCGAAGCCGCCGATTTTGCGCCTGAATTCGCTCTAAATCTTTGATTAGACGCGAATTCCGGTCGAAATCCTGTCTCGTTTCGGTGCAAAAGCTGTCGGCGATTCTACCTAAGATTCTGCCCTACCGGCTGTCGGAGCCAGGACCCATGGAAGACTTTTACCGCATACGCCGTCTGCCGCCTTATGTGTTCGAACAGGTCAACCGGGCCAAGGCGGCCGCGCGTAATGCCGGCGCCGACATCATCGATCTCGGCATGGGCAATCCGGATTTGCCGACGCCGTCCCATGTGATCGAGAAGCTGAAGGAAACGCTGGGCAAGCCGCGCACCGACCGCTACTCGGCCTCGCGCGGGATCACCGGCCTGCGCAAGGCGCAGGCGGCCTATTATGCGCGGCGTTTTGGCGTGAAGCTTAATCCGGAAACCCAGGTCGTTGCGACGCTGGGTTCGAAAGAGGGCTTTGCCAACGTAGCGCAAGCGATCACCGCACCGGGCGATGTCGTGCTGTGTCCCAATCCCAGCTATCCCATTCACGCCTTCGGGTTCCTGATGGCGGGCGGCGTGATCCGCTCGGTGCCGTCGGAGCCGACGCCGCAATTCTTCGAAGCGGTCGAGCGCGCCATCATCCATTCGATTCCGAAGCCGCTGGCGCTGGTGGTCTGCTATCCCTCGAATCCGACCGCCTATGTCGCGAGCCTCGATTTCTACAAGGATCTGGTGGCCTTCGCGAAGAAGCACGAGATCTTCATCCTGTCGGATCTGGCCTACGCCGAAGTGTATTTCGACGACAACAATCCGCCGCCCTCGGTGTTGCAGGTGCCCGGTGCGATCGATGTCACCGTCGAGTTCACCTCGATGTCGAAGACCTTCTCGATGGCCGGCTGGCGCATGGGATTTGCTGTCGGCAATGAGCGCATCATCGCCGCACTGGCGCGGGTTAAATCCTACCTCGATTACGGCGCGTTCACGCCGATCCAGGTCGCCGCGACCGCGGCGCTCAACGGCCCGGACGACTGCATCAAGGAGATGCGCGACACCTATCGCAAGCGCCGCGACGCGCTGGTGGAGTCGTTTGGCCGGGCGGGCTGGGACATCCCGCCGCCCAATGCCTCGATGTTCGCCTGGGCGCCGCTGCCCGCGGCCTTCCGCGACGTCGGCAGCATGCAGTTCGCAACCCTGATGGTGGAGAAATCCGGCGTCGTGGTCTCGCCGGGCGTCGCCTTCGGCGAGCACGGCGAGGGCTATGTTCGCATCGCCATGGTGGAAAACGAGCAACGTATCCGCCAGGCCGCTCGCGGGGTGCGCCGCTTCCTTGAAAGCGGCCTTGAAACGTTGCACAACGTGGTTCCTCTCGCCAATCGGCGGTAGGCCTGATTCCCGACAGGGATCATGCCTCGTCACAGTCTTTCCGGCAGGTTTTTCTCGTCATGGTCGCACCCCTGAACGTGGGTATTGCGGGGCTCGGCACGGTTGGCGCTGAAGTCGTACGCCTCATCGAAGCGCAGGGCCGCACCCTGGCGGCGCGCAGCGGGCGTGGCGTGCGCGTGGTCGCGGTCACCGCGCGCTCCAAAGCCAAAAAGCGCAACGTCGATCTGCGCGGCGTCGCCTGGGCGAAGAACGCGCTCGAACTCGCCAGCGATCCCGGCATCGACTGCTTTGTCGAATTGATGGGCGGTTCCGGCGATCCCGCGCTGTCGGCGATCGAGGCGGCGCTGAAATCCGGCAAGTCGGTGGTCACCGCCAACAAGGCGCTGATCGCCAAACACGGCCTGAAGCTGGCGAAGTGGGCCGAGCAGCACGGCGGCGCCTTGAATTTCGAGGCCGCGGTCGGCGCAGCCATTCCCGTGATCAAGACCCTGCGCGAGGGGCTTGCCGGCACCGATATCAACCGCGTCTACGGCATCCTCAACGGCACCTGCAATTACATCCTGACCCGGATGGAACAGGAGGGCCTGTCGTTCGCCGAATGCCTGAAGGATGCGCAGCGGCTCGGTTACGCCGAGGCCAACCCGTCGTTCGATGTCGACGGTCACGACACCGCGCAAAAGCTGGCGATCCTGGCGAGCCTCGCCTTCGGCACCAAGGTCGCGCAGAACGCGGTGTATGTGGAGGGTATTTCCTCGATCAAGCCGGAGGATTTGCGCGCGGCGGAGGAACTCGGGTTCCGCGTCAAGCTGCTGGGCGTCGCGGTGCGCACCGCCAAGGGGATCGAACAGCGCGTGCATCCGACCATGGTGCCGAAATCATCCTCGATCGCGCAGGTGATGGGTGTTACCAATGCCGTGACCATCGACGGCGAGGGCATTCCACCGATCACGCTGGTCGGGCCGGGCGCCGGCGGGGCCGCGACCGCGTCGGCTGTGGTGGCCGATATTGCCGATGTCGCGCGCGGCATCCGCGCCAAGCCGTTCGGGCGTCCGGTGGAACGGTTGCGCGCCACCAGCAAGGCGCCGATGGAGCGTCACGAGGGCGGCTATTATATTCGCCTGATGGCACGGGATTTGGCGGGCACGGCGGCGACCATCGCCACCCGGCTCGCGGAACAGAAGATTTCCATTGAATCGATTGTGCAGCGCCATCGCGATGGCGTTGACGTTGCGGCCGCGAACGGCAAAGCTTCGCCGGTACCGGTCATTTTGATTACTTATGCGACCAGCGAGGATGCGGTATATCGTGCGTTGCAAGCGGTGCAGCGCGACAAGGTGATCAGCGGGCGGCCGCAGGTCATACGGATTGAAAAGAACTAGCGCGATACGCGTTGTTACGGGCAGGCCGAAACATCTGCCATTTGGTTTGAGGGAGTGCACCGATGTCGACTCATATTTCCGTTCCGCCGCAGATGTTGCTGGAGCGCATTCTGACGCTCGAAATCGTGCGGGTGACAGAGCGCGCGGCGGTCTCTGCGGCGCGCCTGCGCGGCCACGGCAACGAGAAGGCGGCCGACCAGGCCGCGGTCGATGCGATGCGCCGCGAGCTCAACAAGCTGCCGATCGAAGGTACCGTCGTGATCGGCGAGGGCGAGCGTGACGAGGCGCCGATGCTGTTCATCGGCGAGAAGGTCGGCATCAATGCCGGGCCGAGGGTCGATATCGCGGTCGATCCGCTCGAAGGCACCACGCTGTGCGCCAAGAACATGCCGGGCTCGATCGCGACCATGGCGATGGCCGATGGCGGCACGCTCTTGCACGCGCCCGACGTCTACATGCAGAAGATCGCGATCGGTCCCGGTTACGCCAGGGGCGTGGTCGAACTCGACGCATCGCCGGCTGACAACGTCCGGCGGCTGGCCAAGGCCAAGGGGGTCGATCCCTCCGCGATCACGGTGCTGGTGCTTGATCGCCCGCGCCATTCCGACATCATTCAGGGCGTGCGCAGCACCGGTGCCGCGGTACGCCTGATCACCGACGGCGACGTCGCCGGCGTGATCCACTGTGCCACCCCCGAGGAGACCGGCGTCGAC
>Ga0193716_1001664_pt1 | contig 12822 bp, 11 predicted proteins | sample U2c1metaG_FD_145901 | JGI IMG/M metagenome (GOLD analysis project Ga0193716, IMG submission 145901) | Soil microbial communities from a riparian zone of the East river system, Colorado, United States - U2c1 | ecosystem: Environmental > Terrestrial > Soil > Riparian zone | place: USA: East River...
CCGCAAGGCATTCGGGCAGCCGATCGGCAGCTTCCAGCACAACCGGTTCGTGATGGCCGAGCTGGACACCGAGCTCGAGATCGGCGAGCAGTACATCGACAGGTGCCTGCGTGCCGTCGTCGACGGTGAGCTGACGGCCGTGCAGGCGTCGAAGGCCAAGTGGTGGTCCACCGAACTCAACAAGAGGGTCGTCGACGCCTGTGTGCAGTTGCACGGTGGCTACGGCTACATGAACGAGTACAAGGTGGCCCGCGACTACGTCGACGTGCGGATCCAGACCATCTTCGGTGGCACGACCGAGATCATGAAGGAGATCATCGGCAAGGATCTCGGTCTCTAAGCCGGCCAGCCCCAAGCGATTTCGGCGCGCTAGCGGACGGTCACCGTCCGCTAGCGCGCCGAAGCACGCTAGGGGTAGCGCTAAGCGGCAGGCGCCGGGGCGGCCGGAGCGCTCGTCGGCGTCGACGTCACGTACGTGGTGACCGTGCCGGTCGGGGTGACCGGCTCCGGGCCCGTTGCCGGGTCGAGGACCTTGTCGATGATGTAGATCCGCGCGTTGTTGGCCTGGATGCCACCGCACAGCACCTTGACGTTGTCGTTGACCTTGATGTCGCCATCCTTGCCGGTGACCTTGATCTCGGCGCCCTGCTGCGTCGGCCGCTGGCCCTGCAAGTCGCCGGGTCCCAGCAGGCCGAGGAACACGTGGTAGTAGTCCAGCTTGTAGAGCGCGGCGGGATCGGCCTTCAGCGCGTCCAGCTGGCCGGGTTCCAGCGCGGCGAACGCGTCGTTGGTCGGTGCGAACACGACGTACGGGCCGTTCTCCAGGACCGGGACGATGTTGACCTCGGGATTGAGTCCACCCGAGATCGCCGAGGTGAAGGTGCTGATCGACGGGATCTTGGCCAGCGCCTGGCCGACGGGCAGCTTGTTCAGGTTGGCGAACGTGGTGCCGCCGGCGGCAAGCTCGGCCTTGAACGGGTCGCAGTTGCCCTGCGGGTCCGGCGGCGGCTTCACGTCGACGGTGGGGGCGGGGTCCGGCGGCGGATCTGCTTGGGCGTTGATCGCAAGCGGAAGCGATACGGTCAACGCGGCGATCGCGGCGGATACTCCTATGGCTCGACTGGTGCGAGTCTTCACGTGTTTTGGCTCCTCAAGTATTTCAATCGCGTCGTCGGGGCCCGACTCCCATGGCGACGCCGGACGAATCGTACGGGCTCGGATCGCCAATCGGCAAAGTCAAGATCGTTCGGCGCACCCCGTCAGGTGCTGCTGACCTGCACTTTTCGCACGTTCAAGCAAAGTAGCGCGGCAACCCCGCACAGGCCCGATGCGAGGTAGAACGCGAGGTTGTAGTCGCCCTGCAGATCGCGCAACCAGCCGGCTCCGGCGGCCGCGACCGCTGCACCGAGTTGGTGGGAGGCGAACACCCAGCCGAAGACCACCGGTGTTCTGATGCCGAAGTAGTTCCGGCACAGCGCGATGGTTGGCGGCACGGTCGCGACCCAGTCCAAGCCGTAGAAGATGATGAAGACCCAGGTGCCGGGCTCGGCGTGCGGGGAGAGCAGCGACGGCAGCAGAACCAGCGAGATGCCCCGGCCCACGTAATAAACGACGAGCAGCAGGCGCGGGTCGACGCGGTCGGTGAGCCAGCCGGAGAACACCGTCCCCGCCACGTCGAGGACGCCGATGGTGGCGAGCAGCCCCGCGGCCACGGTCGTGGGCATCCCGTGGTCGTTCGCGGCGGGGATGAAGTGCGTTCCGATCAGCCCGTTGGTCGTCATCCCGCAGATCGCGAAGCTTCCCGCGAGCAGCCAGAACGCCGGAACGCGGGCACCGATCCGCAGGCCGTCGAATGCGGCGCGGAAACTGCCGGTCGGGACCTCGGCCGGGACGGCCGTCGTCGCCCCGTACGCCGTCAGGCCCAAGTCCTGCGGGTAGTTGCGCATGAACAGCAGCACCAGCGGCACGACGGCCAACGCCGCGGAGGCGACGATCAGCGACGCCCAGCGCCAGCCGTGCCGGGTGGTGACCTCGGCGATGACCGGAAGGAAGATCAGCTGGCCGGTGGCGCTGGCGGCGGTGAGCACGCCGGTGACCAGCCCGCGCCGCTGCTCGAACCAGCGGGTCGACACGGTGGCGACGAACCCCATCGAGATGGCGCCCGTCCCGACGCCCACCAGCACGCCCCAGAGCAGCACCAGCTGCCAACTGGCCGTCATGAAGACCGACAGCGCCGAGCCCGTGGCGATCAGCACCAGCGCCGCCGAGAGCACCGGGCGCACGCCGAGCCGGTCCATCAGGGCGGCCGCGAACGGTGCCGTGAGGCCGAACAGCGTCATGTTGACCGACATCGCGAGCCCGACGGTGCCGTGCGACCAGCCGAACTCGTGGTGCAGCGGGTTCATCATCACGCCGGGCACCGATCGGAAGCCTGCGGCGCCGAGGAGCGCGACGAAGCTGACGGCGGCCACCACCCACGCCCAATGCAGGCGGGGGCGGCGGGCGGTGTCGTCTCGCGTGGTGACCGTCACCGGACCACTGTCGCGGCCGGAGTTCGGTGGCGCTAGTGGCATGAATGACACCAGTCGTCAAAAACGTGCCAAAATGGCGTCGTGCACCGCATCGCCGTCCTTCTGCTCCCTCCCGTCGTGGGTTTCGACGCCACGATCCCGTCGATGATGTTCGGCGCCGCCGTCGACGGCGATGGCAATCCGCTCTACGAGGTGGTGACCTGTGGCCTGACCGCCGAGCGGGTGGCGTCCACCAACGGCTTCGACATCGTGCCCACCGCGGGAGCCGAAGCACTCGCAGAAGCGGACACCGTGATCGTGCCTGGCACCCGCTACGCGCCGGCCCGCGAGCACGGCACCCTGGCGCCCGACGCGCGTGCGGCCCTCGCATCGATCCGTCCTGGCACGCGACTGGTGTCCATCTGCACCGGCGCGTTCGTGCTGGCGGCCGCCGGACTGCTCGACGGCCGACCCGCGGCTACACACTGGAAGTTCGCCGACGCGCTGCAGCGGCTGCACCCCGAGGTGCGAGTCGACGAGCGGGTGCTATTCGTCGACGACGGAGACGTGCTCAGCTCGGCAGGCCTTGCCGCGGGAATCGACTTGTGCCTCCACATCATTCGCGCCGACCACGGCGCCCAGGTGGCCAACGCAGTGGCCCGCTACTGCGTGGTGCCGCCGTGGCGGGAGGGCGGCCAGGCGCAGTTCATCGATCGGCAAGTGCCAACCGCTGACGACGCGTCGACGGCCGCCACCCGCGAGTGGGCGCTGCACCATCTCGACGACGAGCTGACCGTCGAGCGACTGGCCAGGCACGCCCACATGAGCGCGCGGACGTTCAGCCGCCGGTTCACCGAGGAGACCGGTCAGGCACCGGGAACGTGGATCCGCAACCGCCGCATCGACCGCGCCCGCGAACTGCTCGAGTCGCACGATCTGTCCGTCGACGAGGTCGCCAGGCGCTCCGGCCTCGGTTCCGGCGGCAACCTACGACACCACCTGCGCCGCGGCGTCGGCATGTCGCCGTCGAGCTATCGCAAGGTCTTTCAGGGAGCCTGACCGCCGAACACGCAGGCAGAGAATCGGCCGTTTCCCATGCCTGCCACCACCACGGCAAGTGCAGTGGACAGTCGCATCAATTGCTGGGAGTGTTTGGCAATGGCCGAGCTCCTGTCTCGGATCTACCGCAAGCTCGACATCCGATCCCGAGTCGAACTCGGCCTGCGAATGGGGCAACCCGACCGATGAGCGGACGCGCCCAGTACACGATCCCCCGGGCGGAAACCACTGTTCTTTTGGATCTGTTGACGTCGGTCTCGGCAGAGCCTGCGGCATTGATCATCGAAGGCGCACCGGGAATCGGCAAGACCACGCTGTGGCTGGCCGGAATCGACCACGCGCAACAGCGTGGCTTCCAAGTGCTAAGCGCCCATGCATCTTCGGCAGAGTCCGTCATGGCCTATGCCGTCCTGGCCGACCTGTTGAGCGGCGTCGAGGCGGCCACGCTGACCGCTCTGCCCGGCTCCCAGCGTCTTGCTCTCGACCGGGTTCTGTTGCGGCACAGCGATGACCAGACCTCGACCGACCAGCGGGTGGTCGGGGCGGCGTTCCTTTCCGTGATCACCTCGCTCGCCGCGCAATCCAACGTGCTCATCGCCATCGACGACCTGCAGTGGCTGGATACCGCGAGCGCACGTGTCATCGCCTTCGCTGCCCGCCGCCTGCCTGCGGGGGCCGGAATGATCGTCACGGTTCGCACGGACTCCCTCAACGACCCGCCGGCGGTCGGCTGGTTGGAGCTGCCGAGGCCGAGTGCGATTTCACGGATCGGACTCGAGCCGCTCAAGGTGGGTCATCTGCACCAGATCCTCGCGGAGCGGCTTGGTCATTCGTTTCCGCGACCCGCCCTTGTCCGCATCCACGAGATCTCCGGCGGGAATCCCTTGTACGCAATCGAACTCGCCAGGGCGTGGTCCGGCAGTTCAGGCGGCCAGGCCTTGCTGCTGCCGCCAGCGCTCGCCGAGCTGTTGCGCGACAGAATCAGTGGGCTTGAGATCCACGACGTCTTGCTGGCCGCGGCATGTGTGGACAGGCCGACCGTCGAAGTCATCGCAGCGGCCGCTGGTGTCGAGACGAATGACGTCGCCGAGCTGCTTGCCAGGGCCGAAGAACAGGGCATCATCGAAATTGCCGGCCACAGTGTGCGTTTCACCCACCCGATGTTGGCCACCAGTGTCTACGGCAGCGTCACCCCCGACAAGCGCCGCGCAATACACCGCCGCCTCGCCGCGGTCGTCGACCAGGCGGAGCTGCGTGCCAGGCACCTCGCCTTGGCCGCCACCACCGGTGATCAGGAAACCGTCCAGGCGTTGGACTCCGCCGCCATCATTGCTCGGCATCGCGGGGCGCCCGCAGCGGCGGCCGAGTTGATCGACCTGGCGCTGAAACTGGGCGCCGATACCCCAATCCGGCGGATCTGGGCCGCCAGAAACGACTTCGACGCCGGAGACTCCTCGCGTGCGCGGGCGCGACTGGACGACGTCATCAACGAGCTACCGCCGGGCCTGATGCGGGCGGCGACCCTGAACCTGTTGGCGGCCATCCGCATGCACGACGACAGCTTCATGGAAGCCGCCGAGCTGCTGGTGCGGGCACTTGGCGAGATCGCCGACAATCCGGCGCTGCGGTCGCGGACGTTGCTTGCGTTGTCGCTCGCGCTGGTCTTCGCCGGGCAGTTCGAGGGTGCGCTGCAGCGCGCACGAGAAGCGGCGGAAACGGCCGGTGAAGCCGACGATTCGCTGGCACTGAGTCAAGCACTCGGCATGCGAGTGACGTTGGGCTGCATGCACGGAGACGGCGTTGACGAGGTGAGCGCGCAACGTTCGCTGGAGCTGGATGACCCGACGGCCGATACTCCCGCCCCGCTGCGGCCCGGTGCGAATCACGCCATCGTGCTGGCATGGCAGGGGCAACTCGACCACGCGCACACCGAGATGACGGCCATTCGCAGACGCTGCATCGAAGCCGGTGCAGAAAGCGATCTGATGTTCATCGGCTTTCACACCGTTCTGATCGAGATCTGGCGAGGGAACCTGGCAGGGGCGGCGGAAGTTGCGGACGACACCGTGGAGAGAGCGCTGCAGCTAGGCAGTGATCATGCACGCGCCGTCGCCCTCGGTGTGCGTGCCGCGGTGGGCGCCTACGCCGGAAGGGAAGTGGAAACGCGGGCCGATGCCCAGGAGGCGCTCGCGGCAGCGCTCCGCTGCGGTTCTTCCAGGTTGATGGAGTGGCCGACCATGGCACTCGGTCATCTCGAGGCGTCCCTTGGCAACCACGACACCGCGCTGGCGACACTCGAACCGCTGCTGGCCGACGTTGGCGTCGCTCCAGGAGGCACGGAGATCATCGTCGCGTCGTTCGTCCCGGACGCGGTGGACGCGATGATCTCGTTGGGTCGGCTTGCCGATGCCGAGCGGCACACGACGCTCCTGGAACGCAACGGGCGGCGGCTGGACCGGCCGTGGATGTTGGCCGTCGGTGCCCGGTGTCGCGGCATGCTGCTAGCCGCCGATGGCGACCTCGATGGCGCGGTCCTGGCCATGCAACGGGCGATGGCCGAGCACGTGCGTCTACCGATGCCCTTCGAGCGCGCACGCAGCCAGTTGGTGCTTGGCCAACTGCAACGCCGCCAACGCCGCAAGGGTGACGCCGCGGTGACCCTCGGCGAAGCGCTGCGTGTGTTCGAAGACCTGGGTACCGAGCTGTGGGCTGTACGTGTCAGAGCCGAGCTGGAGCGCACCGCAGTCGGCAAGACTCATACCGGCGAACTCAGCCCCTCCGAGCGGCGAGTCGCCGAGCTTGCGGCGACGGGAATGACCAATCGCGACGTGGCGGCTGCGTTGTTCATCAGCGCCAAGACCGTCGAAGCCAACCTGTCCCGGATTTACCGCAAGCTCGACATCAGGTCTCGAGCCGAACTCGGCCAGCGCATGGGGCAACCCGACCGATAGCCGAGCGCGTCGGCGCTGCACCCCTCTGCATACGATGTCGCCCATGCCAGAACCGCTCATCCTGACCATCAACGGTCACGCGCCGCAGTTGCACGACGAGTCCTGGGTGGCGCCGAACGCCACCGTGGTCGGACACGTCGAACTCGGCGCGCGGGCGAGCGTCTGGTACGGCGCGACCCTGCGTGCCGAATTCGAACCGATCGCGATCGGGGAGGGCTCCAACATCCAGGACGGCGTCACGGTGCACGTCGACCCCGGGTTCCCGGCCACCATCGGTGCGGGGGTGAGCGTCGGCCACAACGCCGTGCTGCACGGCTGCACGATCGAGGACGACTGCCTGATCGGCATGGGTGCGGTGGTGCTCAACGGTGCGCAGATCGGGCGCGGGTCGCTGGTGGCGGCAGGTGCCGTCATCGCGCAGGGCGCAGTGATTCCGCCGGGATCGCTGGTCGCAGGCGTGCCTGGCAAGGTCCGCCGCGAACTCAGCGACGACGAGGTGAACCACAACCGCTTCAACGCGCAGGCCTACCAGCATCTGAGCGAGTTGCACCGCGGCGCAATCGAATAGCACCGCGGTGGGTACACGCCTACGGTGAACAACGTGCGGATCCTTGTTGCCGGGGCCACCGGTTATGTCGGCTCACGGCTGGTCAGCGTCCTGTTGGACGAGGGGCACGAGGTCGTTGCGACCAGTCGGGACGCCGGCAAGCTGGTCGACTTCGGCTGGTACGAGGACGTCACCCCAGTCACGCTGGACGCCCACGAAGCCGCCTCGGCAAAGCAGGCGTTCGCCGAGTCCGGCCCCGTCGACGTGGTCTACTACCTCGTCCACGGCATCGGCCAGCCCGACTTCCGTGAGGCCGACAACCGCGCCGCGGCCAACGTGGCCGCTGCCGCACGCGACGCAGGCGTCGGCCGCATCGTGTATCTGGGTGGCTTCGTGCCCGACGGTGACGACCTTTCCGAACACCTCGCCAGCCGCGCCGAGGTGGCGCATGCCCTGACGCTGGACGACGGTCCCGAGCTGGTGTGGCTTGGCGCGGCGATGATCATCGGCGCGGGATCGACGTCGTTCGAGATGCTGCGCTACGTGGGCGACCGCTTCGTACTGATCCCCATGCCGCCGTGGGTGCACAACCCGATGGACCCGATCTCCATCCGCGACGTGCTCCACTACCTCGCCGCTGCGGCCGATCCCGCGCGGGTGCCCGCCGGGGCCTACGACATCCACGGTCCCGACACGACCACCTACCGCGACTTGATGCTCGCCTATGCCAGGGTGGCGGGGAAGTGGCGGGCGTCGCTACCGGTGCCCGGCGTGGAAGCCGCTGTGCTGTCCCGGCTTTCGGTGATGACGTCGCCGGTGCCAGGCGGGCTCGTCGCCGATCTCGTTGCATCCCTTGGCCATCCGATGATGGCGTCCGACGACGGGCTGCGCGAACTGGTGCCCGATCCGCCCGGGGGACTGGTCGGCATCGACGACGCGATCACCCTGGCCCTCTCGAGCCGTCGGCCCCGACCGGTGAATGCCCTCGCCGACCCGCACCACCTCGCCGACACCGACCCGGTCTGGGCAGGCGGCGACACGTTGCGCATCCGTCGACTGGCCACCATGGTCACTCCGTCAGTCGCGCGGCCGGTGCTGGGATTGGTCGGCGCCATCCCCGGGCCGGTTGCCGCGGCACTGCGAACCGGCCTCGACACGCTGATCGGCCTCGTGCCAAGGACCGGGCCGCGATGACGGGACTGCGCACGGAGATCGGCGATATCGTCGGCACCGTTGCCGTCGCACCCGACGAGCCACCGTCGACGGTCCGCAGACGGCGTGTGGTGGTCGTGGTCGTGCTCGCCATCGGCGCTGCGCTGCTTGGGTTTTCGCTGACGCGCAAACCCGGCGACGAGTCGTTCTACTGGCTCACGCTGGCGCTGGCCGCGGTGTGGGCGGTCGGTGCGCTGGGCTCCGGCCCCCTGCACCTCGGTTCCGTGCGGTTCCGAGGCCGAGACCAGCGGCCCGTCATCGCGGGAACGGTGATCGGCCTGCTCCTCGGCGGGGTGTTCGTCGTTGGGGGGTTGGTGGCCAGGGAGATCCCGCCGGTCCGCGACTACGTCGTCAGCGTGCTGGCGTACACCAATTTCGGCGCACTCTGGTTCGTCGTGCTGATCACCGTCGTCAACGGCGTCGCGGAGGAGATGTTCTTCCGTGGCTCGCTGTACACGGCGCTGGGCAGATTCCATCCCGAGGTGGTGTCGACGGTCGTCTACGCCGTTGCGGTATTGGCCACCGGAAACCCGATGCTGGCCTTCGCGGGCATCGTGCTCGGCGCGGCGTGTGCGATCGAACGCCGAATCACCGGTGGAGTGCTCGCGCCCATGCTCACCCACTTCTTCTGGGGATTGGTCATGGTGCTCGCACTGCCACCGGTGTTCGGCGTTTAGCGCAGCGGGTTGGCGATCTCGTCGCGCGGCATCTTGGCTGCCACCATGGCGATGGCGCCGAGAAGTACCGGCAGGATGCCTGCCACCAAGAAGATCGACTGCATCGACACCACCTTCGACAGCGGGCCGACGATCGCGAACGACAACGGCATGAACGCCAGCGATACGAAGAAGTCCAGGCTCGACACCCGGCCAAGCATCGCCGTCGGCACCCGCCGCTGCAGCAGCGTTCCCCAGATCACCATCCCTGCGCCGTCGGTGACGCCGACGACGAACGTCGCTGCCGCCATTGCAGGGAACGACGACGTGATGCCGACGACCACCAGGGGCAATGAGCCGAGGCCCCACATCACCATCATCACCGTCAGATAGCGACGAGGCAGCCGTCGCGACGAGACCGTAAGCGCGCCAAGCGCGCTGCCGACGCCGAAGAACGCCAGGATGAACCCGTACGCCCGCGCGCCGTCGGCGAAGCGATCCTGCGCGATGAACGGCAGAAGCACCTCGATCGGGCCGAGCACGACGAGCACGAACATGCTGGCGAACAGCAGGGTCCACAGCAGCCACGGTGTGCGCCACACGAACGAGAAGCCATCGCGCAGGTCGCGCAGCACGTGCGGCCGCACGCCATCCAGCGGTGCCGAGGTCCGCGTTGCCGGCCGGGTGGCGATCAAGAGCACCAGGCCGACGGCGAAGAGTGCGGCCACCACGTACGCGCCGACGGCGGGGAACGTGGCTCCGATCACCAGGCCGGCCAACGCAGGGCCGACGGCCCGTTGGAACACCGGGCGCACCACGCCCTCGACGCCGTTGGCGGCGAGCAACTGGTCGGCGGGCAGGATCCGCGGCAGGATCGCGCTATACGCGGGAAAGAAGAATGCCGCCGCAATGCCCAGCACCGCGGCCGCCACGGCCATGTGCCAAATCCGCAGCGCACCAACCGAACTCAGTACGGCGACGGTCGACACCGTGATCAGGTTCACGGTCTCGACGACGATGATGATGCTGCGCTGGTTGATGCGGTCGGCGACGATTCCGCCGACCAGCACGAAGGCCACCAGGCCTGCGCCAAGGCACGTCGCGACCAGCGACAGGGATGTCGGATCGTTGTCGAGGGCGATCACCTGCAGCGCCATCACGACGGCCCACATGCCCTCGGCGAAGATCGACAGTGCCACCGCCGCGATCAGGAAGCGGTACTCGCGATTGCGAAATGGTACGAGCACGCGCCAGCCACCGGTGGTCACCGGTCGCTCGATTTCGAATTGCGTACTCACCCATCGATGGTGTCTGATCGGACCCCTTGTAGTCGAATGATTTTCGCTCTACCGGGCCCCGTTGAGGTAGCACTGGCGGTGACCTTCACTCGGACGTTCTCGCCGGGAGTGCTACCTCAACGAAGAAAAGTCAGTCGTCGGTGAACGTCGCGGGCCGTCGCTGCTGGAACGCCCTGGTGCCCTCGCGGAAGTCGTCCGACACCAGCAGCTTCAGCTGGCCATCGGTCTCCCGTTCGAGCGCGGACTCGAGTTCGGTCAGCGTCGCGGCGTTGACGGCCTGCTTGGTCTTGCGCAGCGCCACCGCAGGGCCGGACTTCAGCGTCTCGATCACCGCGTCCACCGCGGCGTCGAGGTCCTCTGCCGGGTGCACCGCGCTCACCAAGCCCGCAGCAAGGGCGTCCGTCGCCGTCAGCCGCTCGGCCAGCAGGGCCATCCGCATCGCCCTCGTCCGACCGACGGCCGCTGCCACCAGAGCCGACGCTCCGCCGTCCGGCATGAGCCCGATCTTGGTGAACGCCAACAGAAAGTACGCCTTCTCCGAAGCCAGGATCACGTCGGCCGAGATCGCCAGCGAGACGCCGACGCCTGCGGCAGGGCCCTGCACCACGGAGACCACCGGCTTTGGCAGCGTCACGATCGAGCGAATCGCGCGGTTGACCGCGCCGAGCACGTCGTCCGGGCCGCCGCCGGCTCCGGGTTCGGCCTGGTCCGCCGCACTGATGCCCGCCCCTGAGCTGAAGCCGCGGCCTGCACCGCCGAACCGCACGACGCGGACCCGGGCATCGGTGGCCGCCTGTTCCATCGCGGTGGCGATGGTGTCGAGCATCGGCGCGGACAGAGAGTTGAGGCTGTCCGGGCGGTTCAACGTCATCGAAAGCACGCCGTCGCTGAGCGAGAGGGTGAGGTCGTCGATGCCCGTGTACGGCTGAGTGGTGGTCTCGGAGTTCGTCATGTCTCGCCTCGTGTCTGGCGAGCCTGAGGCCCGCGGTCGGTCGACCTGGTTATACAAGTAAGCTATGTCGGCGGTCAACTAGGACACCTATCGGGAGGGCGTTGCACGATGGCTGGACCACTGCAGGGATTGCGAGTCGTGGAGCTCGCGGGCATCGGCCCGGGCCCCCACGCGGCGATGATTCTCGGCGATCTTGGCGCCGACGTCGTGCGCATCGAGCGCCCCGCCAGGAAGGGCGGCGTGCCAGGTGGAAGCCGCGATTCGATGTTGCGCAACCGGCGGTCGGTGGCCGCGGACCTGAAGAGCGACGAGGGTCGCGAGCTGGTGCTGCGACTGATCGCCAAGGCCGACGTGCTGACGGAGGGCTACCGGCCCGGCGTCACCGAGCGTCTCGGTCTCGGGCCCGACGACTGCGCCAAGGTCAACGAGCGGCTGATCTACGCCCGCATGACGGGCTGGGGTCAGACGGGTCCCCGCTCGCAGCAGGCCGGCCACGACATCAACTACATCTCGCTCAACGGATTGCTGCACGCCGTCGGCCGCAAGGGCGAGCGGCCCGTGCCGCCGCTGAATCTGGCAGGCGACTTCGGCGGCGGCTCGATGTTCCTCATCGTCGGGATCCTGGCTGCGTTGTGGGAGCGGCAGACCTCGGGCAAGGGCCAGGTCGTCGACGCGGCCATGATCGACGGGTCCAGCGTGCTCATGCAGATGATGTGGGGTTTCCGCGCCATGGGCATGTGGTCCGACGAGCGTGGCACGAACATGCTCGATACCGGCGCACCGTACTACGACACCTACACCTGCTCCGACGGTCGCCACGTCGCGGTCGGCGCCATCGAGCCGCAGTTCTACGCCTTGTTGCTGCAGGGGCTCGGGTTGGATACCGCTGAACTGCCTGCCCAGAACGACGCGGCCCGCTGGCCCGAGTTGCGCGCCGCGTTCACCGAGGCGTTCGCCGCCCAGGATCGCGACCACTGGGCCAAGGTTTTCGACGGCACTGATGCGTGCGTCACCGCGGTGCTGTCCTTCGCCGAGGTCGAGACCGAACCCCACATCACCGAGCGCAACACCTTCTTCCGTGACGGCGACAACTTGGAGCCTGCACCGGCACCCCGGTTCTCCCGCAGCACGCCACCGACGCCGACGCCCCCCGGTGAGCCGGGCGCGGACACCGAGGCCGTTCTTCGCGACTGGGTATAGTCCCAACCAACCGGATGGTCGAGCGAGTGACATCGCCATGAATAATCACTGAGAGGAATGCATCTGTGCAGATCAAAGACGCCGTAGCAGTCGTCACCGGTGGTGCGTCCGGCCTCGGCCTGGCCACCACCAAGCGCCTGCTGGACGCCGGGGCGAGCGTCGTGGTCATCGACCTCAGGGGTGAGGAAGCGGTGGCCGAGCTCGGTGACCGCGCGAAGTTCGTCGCCGCCAACGTCACCGACGAGGAGGCCGTGACCAAGGCGCTCGACGTCGCCGAGTCGCTCGGCCCGGTGCGCATCAACGTCAACTGTGCGGGCATCGGCAACGCCATCAAGACCCTTGGCAAGGAGGGTCCGTTCCCGTTCGACCAGTTCAAGAAGGTCGTCGAGGTCAACCTGTTCGGCACCTTCAACGTGCTGCGCCTGACCGCCGAGCGG
>Ga0193716_1001665_pt1 | contig 12821 bp, 9 predicted proteins | sample U2c1metaG_FD_145901 | JGI IMG/M metagenome (GOLD analysis project Ga0193716, IMG submission 145901) | Soil microbial communities from a riparian zone of the East river system, Colorado, United States - U2c1 | ecosystem: Environmental > Terrestrial > Soil > Riparian zone | place: USA: East River...
CCCACACTGCCGGACCGCAGCACCACCGAGGACGTGTATCGGATTGCGCAAGAGTATGGTCTGGACAGTCGCTTTCCCGGCGAGATCGCGGAGATGCTGACGGCGCGCACGTTGATTGAGACTCCCAAGCCAGGCGATGCAATCTTTGCTCGGTCGCGCTGGAGCGTGCTGCTGGATAGCGCTTCGCTTGAAGAGGCGGCGTCCCTGCGGGCTGCGGAGCTGGGATGGTTCGTCGAGATCGACAACCGCTGCGATGACTGGAGCGCGGAGCAGGCGGCGGCGTATCTTCTGGCCCGCTTAGAGGAGCTGAGACGCACGCATGAGAGGGTGTGCCTGCTCTCTGCCGGTGAGATCACGGTGCGAGTGCCGCCGGATGCCGTGGGGAAGGGCGGGCGCAATCAACACTTCGCATTGCTGTGCAGCGAACAGATCGCAGGTCAGGCCATCACCGTTCTGAGCGGTGGCAGCGATGGTGTGGATGGCAACAGCCCAGCTGCTGGTGCGGTCGTCGATGGCACGACTACAGAGCGAGCGACGCAGGCACACTATCCTGTGCCCCAGGCACTCGACGCCTTTGACGCCTACTCACTGCTGACGCTGCTGGGAGATACGATTACGACAGGCCCCACCGGCAATAATCTGCGCGATCTGCGAATCCTGCTTGCGCCTTAGCGATTAGCGAAGCAGCAGCCGGTTGAGCGCGGGACAGTATGCCAGCAACGATACGAACAGCCCCATCAGACAGGCAAGCGCAAGGCTGTGCAGCAGCACGAATCGGAGAATGGTGCCCTCCGTGCCGTAGGTCTCTGTGGCCGTGGTGGCGACCACGATGCTCTGTGGCGCGACCATCTTTCCCATCACGCCGCCGGTCGAGTTCGCCGAACACATCAGATAGGGTGAGACGCCCACCTGTTGCGCCGTAAGCTTCTGCAGGCTGCCGAAGAGAACGTTTGACGATGTGTCGGAGCCGGTCGATGCAGTTCCCAGCCAGCCGATGAGCGTGCCGAAGAACGGATAAAAAGACCCAGTGCGTGCAAACGCGAGGCCGAGCGTCGCATCCATGCCGCAGTAGCGTGTGATGAAGCCGAGCGCCATCAGGGCTGCGATTGTAACGAGCGTGAAGCGAACCGCCACGACGGTCTGCAGAAGAACTTGCCAGATAACGCGGAGCTGGAGACCCATGATTATCCCAGCCAGAACAGCTGCGATAAAGATGCCGGTGCCGGTTGCGGAGAGCCAGTTGAAGGTGAAGATGGCAACCTCAGCCGCTGGTGCGGGAACGGCAGGAGGCATGCGCAATACCATCTGGTGTAGGCCGTCGATGGGAATTCGCAGGCTGGTTGCCTCGTCCATTGATCGCGAGAGGAAAGGGAGCCCCCACAGCACGACGCAGAACGTAAGGATGATCCAGGGAGTGGCAGCGCGCAGTGCTATTCCTTTGCGGTTGCCGTTGCCTATCCGAACATCATGGGTGACGTCTTGCAGCGCGGCGTTGAGGATGCGCTTCGGCTTCCAGACGCGGAGGAAGGCGATGAGAACAAAGATGCTGACGCTCGATGCCGCGATATCGACCAACCAGGGTCCGTGAAGCGTCGAGACGAGGAGCAGTGTAATACCGTAGGTTGTGCCGACTAACAGGATGGCCGGCCATATCTCCACCATCGCGCTAAACCCTGCGAACGCCCAAATCAGCCAGAACGGTACCAGCATGCAGAAGGGAGCGATTATGCGGCCGATGACGCGCGAGAGCAGCAGCGTATCCAGCCCCGTGACGCCATGCAGCGCGACGATAGGAATGCCGATGCCGCCAAAGGCCACGGGAGCGGTATTGGCCAGCAGCGCAAGGCCCGCCGCATGCAGAGGCCGGAAACCGAGGCCGATGAGAATCGTCGCGCATACGGCGACCGGCGTTCCGAATCCCGCCGCTCCCTCGAAGAAGGCTCCGAAGGCAAACGCGATGAGAAGAAGCTGCAGCCGACTGTCCTCGGTGACGTTGATGAGGCACTCCTGCAGCAGAGAAAACCGCTTTGCGCGTACAGTCAGCTGATAGAGGAAGAGAACGGGAAAGACGATCCAGCAGATGGGGAAGAGTCCGTAGCCTGCGCCCAGACCGGTTGCCAACATCGCCAGACGTATTGGCATATGGAAAACACTCAGTGCAATGACCAGCGCTGTAGCAAGGCCAGCCAGCGCGGCAAGGTGCCCTTTGATCCGCAGGCCCGCCATTGCGACCAGAAGAACCACCAGAGGCAAAGCGGCCCAGGCGGCGGAGATGAGCCAGTGGTGCGAGGGGTCGTAGCTCTGCTGCCAGGGCAAGGCGAGCTTCGGAGATTGCCAAAGCAGGATGGTCGCAGCTTCTACGAGACCATTAGGATTGCTTGAGATGAAGACGGAATGTAGGATGCGAGCCTCGCCAAGGAAGTTGAGGCCTAGTATGCCCGGTAGCAGAGACCTCTGTAAATAGCAGGTTCGTCAAAAAAAAGAAGGTTCGTCAAGGCTCCTGCTCCTCCGACGACACGTTGCGGCGTCATGCATCTATAGTTAACCAGGATTCACGTAGTTTTAATGGGAAGAGATGACGAGTAAAGCGGCACCTACGATGCAGACACACTTCGCCTTCGGCAAACATGGTCTAACCCTCGATCTTCCGGATGGTCCGACATACGAGGTGATCGAAAGCCGCTCTGCCTCGCCGCTTGCGGATGTCGAAGCAGCGCTCGAAGCAGTCCTGGATGCGCCCATCGGCTGCCGTCCTCTGCGCGAACTCGCCACTGGCAAGCGGACGGCCGCCATCTCGGTCTGCGACATCACCCGCCCTGCGCCGAACCGCGTGACGCTGCCTCCCTTGTTGCGACGCCTGCATGAGGGCGGAATCCCCATTGAGGGTGTGACGATCCTGATCGCAACCGGCCTGCATCGCGAGGCAACGTCCGCGGAGATCGACACGATCGTTGGTCCTGAGATCGCTTCAACATATCGCGTCGTCAATCACGATGCTCGCGTACTGACGGCACATCGTTCGCTGGGTGCGACGCGCCGCGGAACGCCAGTGTTCATTGACGAGCGATTTATGGCAGCCGACCTGCACATCACGCTCGGCTTCATCGAACAGCACCTGATGCTGGGCTTCTCCGGCGGCCGCAAGCTGATCGCGCCAGGCCTCGCCGCGCAGGAGACGATCAAGGTGATTCATTCCCCGAAGTTCATGCGCGAGCCGATGGCAACCGAAGGTTCCATTGCGGAGAATCCGCTCCACGAGGAGCTGCTGGAGATGGCGCGTATGGCCCGCCACGACTTCCTGCTCGATGTGACCCTGACACAATCCCGCGAGATCTCTGGCATCTTTGCGGGCGACCCTGTGCAGGGGCATGCCGCCGGCGTGGAGTTTCTACGCACCACATCGCTCGCACGTCTCACCGGTCTGGCGGATGCGGTCATTACCAGCGCAGCCGGGCATCCTCTGGATCTCACGTTCTACCAGACGATCAAGGGCATCACGGCGGCGCAGCACATCGTTAAGCCGGGTGGCAGAATCTTGATCCTCGGCGAATGCTCGGAAGGGATAGGCTCGCCCGAGTTCGCGCGCAAACTGCGGGAGTTCACAGGCTACGAGAGCTTTCTCGCCGGGCTGGTGGGGGTTCCGGTCGAAGTCGATCAGTGGCAGCTTGAGAAGCTCGCGCTGACTGGACTGAAAAATGAGCTCTTGTTCTATACGCCAGGCATCTCCAGTACGGAACTTGGAGGTCTTGCGCCGCTCGCGTACGCCACGGCTGAAGAGGCAGTTTCGGCGGTGCTGCAGGGGCTGCCCTCCGGCGCCCGCGTAGCTCTGGTACCTGATGGACCCTACGTCTATGCCCGCGTTGAACGATGATCAATCAGCAGGTAGCTCGTACAATCGGATGAGTCCCGGCACGGAGCTTCCATCAATATGCCCGATCCCTTACCGCAACAGAACGTAGACGAAGGCGAGCATCCGCTCGTCCTGATCGTGATGTTGAACTGGAACAGTCCTGAAGAGACAGTGACTGCCGTCGAATCCGTTCTCAAGATGGACTACCCCAACTTTCACATCCTTGTGGTTGATAACGGATCGACCGATAACTCTGTAACCGAACTCAGGAAGATAACGAGCAGTCGTGTCGAGCTTCTGGAATCGGCTGTCAACAATGGATACACGGGTGGTTGCAACCTGGGTCTTGCGCGGGCCTTGGAGCTTGGCGCAACGTATGTCTGGCTCTTGAATAATGATGCCGTTGTTGCTCCCGAGACTCTCTCATCTCTGGTTGCGCTGGCTCAGACCGATCCCCGGATAGGCTTGGCCACACCTGTTATAGCCTCTCTGGACGAGGTTCCGCATATCACCTTCGCTGGTGGAGTATGCGACATGAATGCCGCGCTCTATGAGGAGACGAACGATATTGCGATCGCTCAGCAATGGGCGGCCGACCATCCCAATGCCGGCCTGGTCATAGGGACGGCTATGCTGATCCGTACTCGCCTGATACGAGAGATAGGCATGTTAGACGAGTCGTTCTTCATGTACTACGAAGATATCGACTACTCTGCACGAAGTCTCAAAGCAGGCTATCGAAACGTGGTTGACTGGTCATCCGTTGTGTATCACTTCGAGAAGAACCGAAACACCAATCCACACGGGATGAAGCCCCACTACTGGTACTACATCGCAAGGAATGAGAGCCGCTTCTGGCGAAAGCACCTGGGGCTCATTAAAAGCCTAAGAAATTCATGGTGGAGCTTCAATGGATTCCTGCGCCACCGCAATCGTTGCAAAGCCAGCACCGTGGCGAGTGAGGCTATCCTCGCAGGACTATGGCATGGCTGGCTCAATAAAAGCGGTCCCTATCAGCCGAACTACCGCATGCCTGGCATAGCTGCTGAGATCGTCAAGCTCTACGGTCGAAGGCGCGCACTACAGAACTAGTACGGCAAGCGTCCGAGCTTCGCGTTCATAAGGGTCTCTGTTCGAAAGAGCAGGGCGTCGGGGTCTGTGCCCCCTCTCAGTAGGTTGGTTGGGTTCATCTTCTCAGCTGTGTTTACCCCGCCATAGAAAGAGAAGCACATCGTATAGCCAAGGGAGCGGGCAATCTCTTCTGTCGTGCCATCAAACGCGCCCCGGGTTCCGACGGGATAGGCAAGTGTGGAGACCGGGCTCCCAATATTCTCTTCAATCTCTTTCTTGGATTGCTCCAACTCCCATCGCTGCTGTTCCGGGGTGATCTGGCCAAGAATACGATGCGTCTGCGTGTGAGAGCCGATGACCATTCCCCCGCTCTTCATCTCCTTTGCCTCTTGCCAGTTCAGAAAGCGTCTGCCTGGTTCAGGCAGAGCGCACTCGGCCTCCACTCGGAGCTCCTCCAGTAACTCGGCGCCATGGGTGTTTCCAGGCTGCTTGTAGTGCTTGAGAACGCTGTGGATCGCCGCTTCCCGGTCTGCAGTCAGCGTAAGCGTGAGTGGTCCCGGAGTCTTTAATTTGATCTGTTGTTTTTTTGTATTCCGTACCAGATAGGCAATTTCATCCCACCATGGGACACAGGATGTTCCGACGTACTCCGGAACAAGGAAGAAGGCCGCTCCCACCTGATTCGCGCGCAGTACATCGAATGCAGTTGTGTAGTTATCCAGATAGCCATCATCAAACGTAATGGCGATATGCATCTGCTTTAACTTCGTTCTGCCGGAGACCAGATCTTCGAGTTCATCTCCGGAGACGACATGCAGGTGTCTCTTGAAATATTTGATCTGCATGTCGAGATCGTCCGCGGTGGCGCTGAAGACCTCGCGATCGAAGCGAGCCTTAGAGGCATCGCCAACCCGATGATGATTGATGATAAAGATCCCTGGTTTGGACCTGTACATCTCCAGCATCCGTAGGATGCCAAGCCTCTGCATCGCGCTCGCGAGCATTCGTCTCTTCGACATGCGATGACATCTCCTGATAGCAATTATAGGGGGGTAGTCAGGCTAACTTTCGCCTGAGCCCAACTGCGCGCAGGATCGTTCCGAGAATGACTCGAATACAGCCTTTGACAGTCGTCGTCGTTGGACGAAGGTCATGCAGGTCGAAATCAAAGAATTCAAGCGGGCCGCGATAGGACTTCCATATCTCGCCCCACGTGAGAATCCGTTGCTCCACATAGCGCGGCAACGCAGGAATATCGCGGCGCAGAACCACATGGCGGAACCCAAGCCAGGTGGCCTCCATGGGATCGACTGTCTGTCCGATCAGATCAAGGTAGTGCAGCCAGCCAATATCCACCCCCGCATAAACCGAGGCGTCGGCGGTAACACTGAAGCGAGGATTAGCCTCAATCAGGCGCACGACGCCATCGCGCGTATCGCGCTTCACCTCGATCTCGCAGATACCGACATAGCCGATGCCACGCAGGAAGGTATCGCACACCGAGGCAACCTCGGCATCTACTACGGGCTCTACGATGGAACCACTTCCGAACATTACAGGGTAAGCGCGGAGTTCGTGCACCACGCAGTGTCCGAGCCTACGGCTTCCGTGACCATACACAGAGAGATAGCAGTACTTGGCATCGTCGCCGCCAGCGATGATCTCCTGGGCCATCACCTCCGGGCGGTAGGGTTCGGTAAGTGCATACTCGTCGAATAGCTCTGCCGCGGTCTCCGCTGTAATCAGCTTGAGCCCGCGAAGTTTATTGCCCTCCGGAAGAACATCCCACTCGCGCTGGTGGCGCGGTTTGAGCAGGCAGGGAAACCGCGCCTCGCCCGCGAAACGTTCCAGGTCGGCACGGGACTGAATGTAGGTGCTGCGCGGAATCGGCAGGCCATGCTTTGCTGCCAGGGCGTACTGCTGCTCTTTGGTCGCGAGCGCAGCCTGCACTGCAATCGATTCCAATGAAAAGATGAAGTGATCCTTCAGTGCCTCTACGTGCTTGCCTAGCGCGGAGACAAATATGTCGGCGGCAGGGATGATGACAGGCTTCGATCCCAGTTGCCGGGCTAGATCGATCATGAACGCGATCCATTCCTGAGGATGCGTATCCGGATTAGGGCAGAGATAGGACCTTCCGTACGACGACCGGAAGCCCTCATGTTCGGCATCACAGTCGATTCCGACGGTGCGAACGCCGCGACGCAGCAGATCGCGCATAAGGTTCAGGCCAGTTTGGAAGACGCTTGCGACAACGACGGGCGGCCAGTCATTTTGAGCTCTAAGAGGAGTCACGCGGTCGATGTCTGCTCCGTAGGATGGCCTTGGGTTGGTACGGTCTCCGGGTGCAGTTTAGCACGCACCTCCACCGACAGATTGGAGCACCGAGAGGGAATTGAACCCTCGAATACTGGTTTTGCAGACCAGCGCGTTAGCCACTTCGCCATCGGTGCGCATCGTTGCCAGATTGCCGTTCAAGCTTGCAGCCTGCCAGCTATCATATCTATTTCTCGGGAACGATTAGATTTTTCTTTGACAGATACCAGCTCTTCACATCGAGCCCGGCGCCACCGTCAGTGGTCCGCTTGGCGGCATCCTCCTGTGTGGCAGGAGCAGCAACGATCACCGGATCGCCCGGAACCCAGTTGACCGGACAGCTTACGCCATTGGCGTCCACCGTCTGCAGTCCCTGAAAGATGCGGATCAACTCATCCACGTTGCGTCCGAGCTGCATCGGGTAGTAGAGCAGGGCGCGAACATTTCCCTTCGGATCGATGACGAACACAGACCGCACGGCCGCCGTGTCGCTCACCGCCTCATGCACCAGCCCATAGGCCTGGGAGACCTTCTGGTCCAGGTCGGCGATCACGGGGAACTTCACCTGTACGCCGGCGATCGATTCCAGGTCACGGATCCACGCGATGTGCGAAAAGATCGAGTCGATCGACACTCCGATCAACTGGACATTGAGTCTCTCGAAGTCGTCATGCCGCTTGGCGAACTCGATGAACTCGGTTGAGCAGACAGGCGTAAAGTCCGATGGATGCGAGAAGAGCATCACCCACTTGCCTTTGGTGGTGTAGTCGCTCAGACGGATGATGCCATGCGTGCTCTTCGATTCGAAGTTTGGCGCAGGATCCATAATGCGCGGAATGCGTGACTCGCTCATGGCTACTCCCTTATGTATCGCGCCATTGCGCGAGGATGAAATTTGCTAAGGAAGATCATTGTAGCTTCACAAACGTCAATCTTCTCTCCGATAAAGCCGGATGGATGTCGGTGGTGTCGTCAGGCGAGCCGTTGCCCCACAAATTTGCTGACTGGCTGATGGAACGAAGTGTCGGATGTAGGGGGACGTCACAGCGAAGGGGTGAGATCTTTGGAGCACCGAGAGGGAATTGAACCCTCGAATACTGGTTTTGCAGACCAGCGCGTTAGCCACTTCGCCATCGGTGCTCTCGTCCGCCTCGCGGGTCGCAAGGCGGAGCCATTCGAAACGAGTCGATTATTTGGGTTGAGCTGTGGTGCGCAGGTACGGCTTTACCGTCTTGAAGCCCGGGAAAGCAGTCTTCGCCTCTTCGTCCGATACGGCGCCTGTGATGATGACATCGTCGCCCTGCTTCCAGTCTGCCGGCGTCGCCACCTTGTGCTTGGCCGTCAACTGGATAGAGTCGAGCACGCGGATGATCTCATCGAAGTTGCGGCCCGTCGTCATGGGATAGGCGAGCGTCAGCTTGATCCGCTTGTCCGGTCCGATCACGAAGACAGTGCGTACAGGCGCATTGTTTGCGGGGGTGCGGCCCTCGCAGCTGTCGCCTTCCTCGGCGGCCAGCATGTCGTACAGCTTTGCGACCTTCAACTCGGTGTCGCCGATGATCGGATAGTTCACCTTGGCTCCGCTAACCTCTTCGATGTCCACAGCCCACTTTGCATGGTTGTCGACGGGGTCCACGCTGAGTCCGATCACCTTGGCTCCGCGCCTCGCGAAATCGCTCTCCAGGTTTGCGACCGCGCCCAGCTCCGTGGTGCAGACCGGGGTAAAGTCCTTGGGGTGAGAGAACAAAACAGCCCAATTGTCGCCGATCCACTCATGGAAATTAACGGTGCCCTGAGTCGTTTCGGCGGTGAAATCGGGAGCTACATCGTTGATACGGAGTGACATGTCAATTTGCCTTTCGGGGGTTGCCCAAACTTTCTTTGAGATAACCGCTTTCAAAAATCGCGAAGCCAAAACCCCGCAGTGAAGTTTCCGGTCCGCTATTGCCACATGCAAAAAAAGCCACCCGGCTAGTTAGCTCTGGGTGGGTTTCGCGTTACTCGAAGATGTTTACTCCGATTCGCTCATTCACACACCCGCGCCGGGCTACAGCAACAGTGCATGGTGTTCGTGTTTGGCGTCATCGTCATAGTTGATCTTTTTTGTACCGCGGCTAGCTGAACTAGCATCTAGCATGAAGCAGTTGGCCCCATTGCGGTCTATCCAAACCATAGCCCGAGGAGCATTTCATGTCAAATATCTTGCCTGCAGCTTCGGCTCCAGAGACCGCCCACACGGCCTTCGACTTCGCCCAGGTCGACGTCTTCGCCGAACGCCCCCTCCAGGGCAACCAGCTTGCCATCTTCACCGACGCCCGGGGCCTCTCCACCGAAGAGATGCAGGCCCTCGCCCGGGAAACGAACCTCTCGGAGACCTCCTTCATCTTCCCTCGCGACTCCGACGTCGAGCGTGAGCGCGGCATCCAGGTCCGCATCTTCACCACGGAGGAGGAGTTGCCATTCGCCGGGCACCCAACCCTGGGCACCGCTAGCTGGCTCTACTGGAACCATCCCACGCTCCGAGGAGCGGAGCAGATCACGCTGGACCTCCGCGTCGGGCCGATCCCGGTGCGCTTCACTCCACCGCAACCCAATGAGCAGGGCGTCTTCGGTACCATGCGGCAGAATGACCCCACCTTCGGCGACATCCACGACCGTGCCGCCATCGCCGCAGCTCTCAACCTCTCCGTCGACGATCTCGATCCCGACCTGCCTATCCAGACCGTCTCCACCGGCATAGCGCAGTGCATCGTGCCGCTGAAGTCTATGGCCGTCGCCGCACGCCTGCAGGTCCCACAGAGCTCACGCGCATATCTGGAGCGTACCGGCGCAAGGTTCGCCTACTGCATCACTCGTGCCGATGCAGGCTCGGGAGCCGACTGGCACGCGAGGATGCAGTTCTACAACGGAGAAGACCCTGCCACCGGCTCGGCCGCCGGATGCGCCATCTCCTACCTCGTTCGCCACGGCCTCGCCGCCAGCCGCCAGCCTATTGTGATCGAGCAGGGAATCGAGATGCTTCGACCCAGCCGCATTCACGTCGCTGCAACACGCAGCGGCGAAACCGTCTCGGAAGTGTTCGTCGGTGGCCGCACCATTCCCGTTGCAATGGGACGCTTTTTCCTGCCGTGATGCACTCGATTTCAACAGGACCATAGCGTGAATCTCCAATGAATTCGGACAGATTCCGCACCACGGTGGATGCGCAAGCTCTAATGTGCTTCATCTTCGCTCTAACTTCGCTATTGCCAATCCGGTCAACCCTTCGTACTGTTGGAAAGCGTTGACGACGACTTGCATGCAACGTGCGCTGTCGTCGGCGATGATTGCTTTCGCCTGTACTACTGACAATTTAAGTTGAGAGACGCTTGACTGCCTTGCAGTCGCGACCTCCCCAGCGCACCATCGATGCCTGTAACGCAGTCGACGATCGAGCCACTTTTCTGGCTTCGACTTCACTGTATCCGCAGCAGATCGATCCAATGCGCTTCGCGGAGTCGCGTGGCAACCTGCACCGTTATCCAGCATCTCTCGCACCCCATGGTCCGGCAGCCTCGCGCTCCGGACCGGTGGGTCTGTTCCTTCCAGGAGCAGACAGGAGAGCCTTGTCTCTTTTGTTTGCCGCCATCGGAGCAGCCGACCCATCACGCGCCGAAGTACGCCTTCGGCCGGACCACGGGGTATCCTCCCCGAACTCCACCAGACCGGTGCGCCTGCAAACCAGCAGACGTTCCAGACTGGCCTATCAGCCGGAAACTCACCACAAGGTGACGTCCGGCAGAATTGAGACTGCATTGCGGCCCAAGAAGACGATTCTCTGCGTAGACGACAACGACCAAGCACCCGCTCTCCGTACCTTTCTCCTGGAAACGCGTGGCTACCGTGTCATCGCGGCCCTCTCCTCGCAGCAGGCCCTCGAGGTCGTGGAACAGTCGCTCCCCGGCTCGCTCGACCTCCTGCTATGCGACCTCATCATGCCCCAGATGGACGGCAACGAACTCGTTCGGCGCGCCAAACAAATCCACCCCGGCCTCCCTGCCATGATCGTCTCCGGCACGGTCAACGCCTTCGACCGTGCCTCCTGCGCGGATGTCTTTCTCCCCAAAGGAGCCAGCTCCCCCGCCGAGATGATCGAGCGTATCCGCGTGCTCGTAGCCCGCAAGCGCGGCCCCAGGAAGGCCTTCCACTCGCAGCCCCACAGCTCCATGCTGACCGCAGCGGTAGCCTCTTAGGGCAAACGACCGCACAGAGAGCAACGAAGGGCAGGTACGAGAACACTGCCCTTCTAATTCTCATCGCTGCTTTTTAGCTCTGTCCTTACGCCTCGACCAACCCATACTTTCGCTGCCACTGCTGCTTCAGCCTGGCCCACACAACATCTGTCTCCTCGCGCGAGATCGCCGGATCGGGCTGCAATGCAAACCGCGATGCCTCGGCCTTAGCCAACTCCAGTAAGGCGCGATCGCGCACCAGATTCGCCACGCGAAACTCCGGCAGCCCGGCCTGTCGTGTGCCGAAGAACTCTCCCGGTCCTCGCTGCTGCAGATCGAGTTCCGCCAGCTCGAATCCATTCTGCGTCGTCACCATCGCATCCAGCCTAGCCTCCGCTGGCTCGCTTACATTGCCGCCAGTCATCAGGATGCAGTAGCTCTTCGCCGCGCCGCGCCCCACGCGTCCGCGCAGCTGATGCATCTGCGCCAGCCCGAACCGCTCCGCATGTTCGATCACCATCACCGAGGCATTCGGCACATCCACACCAACCTCGATCACCGTGGTAGCGATCAGCACATCGATCTCCCCACGTTGAAAGCGCCGCATCGCAACCTCTTTGTCATCGGCGCTCAGCCGCCCATGCAGCAACCCCAGTCGCAGCCCAGCCAGAGCCCCGGCACGCAACTCCTCATACATATCGCTGGCCGCCCGCAGCGCCTTCTTCGGAGCGAACATCTTCTCCGTCTTGGCAACCCTCCCCTTCGTCTTCGAAGCAGCCACTGCCTTCTTAGCCTTCCTACCTCGCACCGTAACGGCAGCATCCGCTACTGCTTCTTCATCATGCGGAAAGTCCAACTCCGGCTGATCGTCCTTGGCCCCCTCGATCACCGGATAGACGATATAAGCCTGCCGCCCCGCCGCAACCTGCTTCCGCACGAACCCCCAGACATCCTCCGCCCGCTCCTCCGTCGTCCTCCGCGTCACAATCGGAGTCCTCCCGGGCGGCAACTCATCGATCACGCTTGCGTCCAGGTCGCCGTACAAAGTCAGCGCCAGTGTCCGCGGAATCGGCGTAGCCGTCATCACCAGTACATCCGGCTCAGAGGAGATCCCATCCGGCCCCGGCTTCTTCATCAGCTTGAACCGCTGCTGCACCCCGAACCTGTGCTGCTCATCGACAATCACCAGACCCAGATTGTCGAAGTCGACCTTGTCTTCGATCAGCGCATGAGTCCCAATCGTCAGCTCTGTCTCTCCGCGAAAGATCCTCCCCCGCGTCTCTCGCTTCGCCGCTACATCCAGCGACCCCGTCAACAGTGTCACCCGATAAGACTTTCCTGTCCGTGGCGATACCACACTCCCCAGCAACTTC
>Ga0193716_1001666_pt1 | contig 12814 bp, 13 predicted proteins | sample U2c1metaG_FD_145901 | JGI IMG/M metagenome (GOLD analysis project Ga0193716, IMG submission 145901) | Soil microbial communities from a riparian zone of the East river system, Colorado, United States - U2c1 | ecosystem: Environmental > Terrestrial > Soil > Riparian zone | place: USA: East River...
ACCTACGAGTTACTCACTTTTCTAAGCGAGAGGGTGACCTGGGGGTGATGAGGAAGGCAAAGGTCAGTTTGAACGTCAGGGAAGCGTGATGGGAAAGCATAAGCCGGCCTCGAAAATCAGCTGGTTCGATGTACCCCATCGACCGTTCGCCAGCAAGAGCCTGGTTAGACCCTGCGCTAGTTCACGGCGAGGGCAACACGTCACACTGTGAATTGGGATACCGGCTTGCTCTCGAAGGGTAGAGCTATCGATACGAAATTACTCACAGGGTTGGGTTTGGTGAATCGTTGGATCATCGTGGTGTTGGTGCCTCTGGGGCGAAGGCGCGGAGTCAACTGAGTCAAGGTCAACGCGAAAATACTAGCGCGTACTACGTACTTTGACGTTAACCTGAAGGGGTATAAAGGATCCGAAATATCGCGTCGCGTCACAGCGTCAGCTATCGCGTGAAGTTACCGTGATATGCGGCGAAGTTGTTTGGTATGATTGTTATACAGTGCTTTGCATGTCAAACTGCCAACGCGTTTTCGCGAAATTTCATTTGATCGGACAAAGTAATGGTTATTTCTCCCGGTTGTACTGTTGATTATACATCTACTCAAAAGAACTCATTTATGATGCGGGATGTTGCGACGGGGAAAATATGCCACAGTGCGCAACCAGGCACATCCTTTACAAACTCTGCAGCCCACTACACGGCATTCACTGCGTCCGTAAGGCGCGGAAAAACACCTGGAAAGGTACAAAATGAGCATCGCAACAAGTCAAACGAGGTGTTGAAGCCTCACCAACACACTAACACGTCGTCGACGTGCATAAGAAGGCGGGAAAAGACTCCGTTATGGTCAACAGAGTCAGATGCGTTGTTGAATGTGTAGTAAACCTCAGTAGTTTGAGAAAGAGACTGCATTCCACATTCGGGATCGATTGGAATTCAGAGTCTTTGCAGAATTCGTAAGGCATCTCGATGGAATACCATGGCGTGTGATTAATATACCAGGAAGAGAACCACCCGACAAAGACAGCGAAATCGGAAGCCGCTGGGCACGTATGGTGTGAGACGATCTTGACGGTATCATTGATCATGCTCACGGACACCTATGGCGAGACAGACGAAGCGGGAGCCGTCGATGTCCAATAGGACTTGTTTAGGCGTATCGGGTGTGGTGGGGGTGCGGGGTGGGATTTTTCCGAAGTTCGTGGGTATTGATGGGCGTAGGGATGTTGATTTTAGCGGGGATGCTTTGCGCATGCACCAGACCACCCTGAGATGCTCCAACCGTCTTCTTCTCAACAATGCCGAAGATAATCTCGCCATTCTCGACCATCATGCCGTCGTCGAAAACAGGATTAGAAGATTTGGGATCGGGGGAGCGATATATATTTAAACCATGGAAAGAATTTGTTTGCCGCCCCACTGTAAAGGTTTCCGTTTAACAATCGCAGGTATTGGACAAGCGCCGTCCCACTCGGGTACCCACGATAAAATATTCTGGACATTGCTCCAATCCGGGAAGGTGTCGCGCAGAGTGAGCTTTCGGATTCCACGTAGTGTCCTGGACGATACCCATGACAGGCTTGTTGGCTTGTGGAGAGATGACCTACGATAACAATAAATGTTATGTCTAGACCAGTTTGAGATAAAATAATTGGAACGTACCTGCCGTGGGACCCAAGCAATCTGACTTAACTCCGCGCGAGTCTCTTCGTTCTGCGGTATACTAATTGGATGGGCTTTAAAACAGGGAACACAGGAAAGAGCAAAGGTTACTTACTGCATGTTCATCTCATCACCGTCGAAGTTGACCCGGTGACTCATCATACTTGTCTTGTGCAATGACGGCTGTCGATTGAAGAGCACGAAGCTATGGAATGGAAACCATCAGCGACGTTGACACTTCGTGTGTGACGGCACTACTTACTCTCTATCCTTTAAATGCCGCTCTACAACCCAGCCATATTGAAGAAATGCGTCCGCTCGCTTATTGTATCGCAAATCAATACGTTCACCCACGTCGCGCACGGCATATCTTGCTCCTGGATAGGACTGAGGCCCATTCCGTACCAGTTCCTGTGGGGTGACTGCTCCCGTTCATCAGCCGCATGCCAAAGATTAAAAAGATCGGACATACCTCGTTCGGGGTAAGTCGGGTTCATGGCGATGCTCTCTGGTACACCACCCTCGTCCAATTCCAAATTTGGATCACCAGTGATGACGGTACAAGCAGAGAAGTCCACACGTTTACCCATCAGGTTACCGCGCAGACGTCCCTCCTTCCCCTTGAGACGAGCGCGAATGGCCTTCACAGGTCGCCCAGACTTCTGGAGTGCCTGGGGGATGCCTGCAATGTCGTTGTCCATGTATGTCGCAGCGCGGAACTGTGCAGGAAAAACATGAGAGGTACCTCACGCAAAGTAGATGCGATCAATCATACCTGCAGTAATTGCTCAAATTGTGTGACATGCGCTGGTGCGCCCTCCGTCTCACACCTCCGGACGTTAACGGACGTCTTGATGATATCACCAAGTTTGTACGTCAAGTCAACCTCACTCCCCATCGCGCCACCATCAACTGCTATACTGGGGCGGACGGGAGGGGGCGGGACAGGCAGAACGGTAAGGATCATCCATTCAGGACGTGCATATGCATCAGAAAGGCCAAGCAAAAAGAGATCGGAATCCACCATTTTCTTGAAAACTGTGTACACCTCGGAGGGTGCGAGGACCCTCTTGTCGGGCTGCAGGGACTTCACCTCCTGCATCCATTAAATTACTAAATGTCAAGATGACGCATGGGGGGAAAGAGCTTACATCGTCGTCATCCTTCGGCTTCTTGTACTGTACAAAAAGTTCCAGACCCTCCTTTCTGATCTGCGGCTGGATGTGACCACAGCCCCCATGGCCTTTCTTGACCCCATGTTCTTCATTTTCTGCGCCATTGCCCTCCCTCGGCTCATCAGGCTCGCAGACCATTTTTGTTTTACAGTGGACCCAAACGATGGCCATACAGGCCTTCGGATCCTTCACGTGCCGAATCTTGTCAGCAAAATTGGGGTCCGACTTACAACATGGATTTGGTGCAAGTTCAAGAAATGAACAAGATCGGGGACGGCATGCGAGGTAAAATCGTCAGCATGCGTATCTATCAATTTCAAGCGACCAACACAAAAAGCATCCGAGCATATAACGTAGTAGAGAATAACATGGGGGTAATGCGACATCGAGATACAAGTGCGGGGGCTGAGAAAACGCGTCACTCATCTGCGTTACAGCGAGTGCGGCCCCAGCCATTGATCACAGCATGTGGCCTTGAGCTCACAGCTGGTTTAATCTATACCTTTTTGCACTCCTCATTCAGCCCCCCATTTCACCATGCTGCCACGTGTCCAACCAGCACCACAGCGTTTAAGTGCAATGATCAATTCAGCGCGGCGCTCAAGCGACCGAAATCGGGCGTTCTCCATTGGATATGGAGAGCGCCTCCGGAAAATTGGGGTGGTGGGGGTGCGAAGCGAGTGGAGGAAAGAGGGGAACGCAAACTCACAATGTCGGCTTTCAGTTTCCCACAATTTACACATATACATCCCAATATCTTCTTCACTTTAGTTATGAAGCCTTTGGGGAGGTCAGCGGCTATCACAACGAGTCAAAGCGAGCACCGCTCACCAGGATGATACACAGGCCTTGCAAGTTCAATATGATCGAAGTCACCGGGCATTCAGACATGCCCTCACCGCAGGTCTGGTGCTTGAAATTGCAGTCGATGGTACCCATACGAGGATCCATCAGTCCACCCATCCTCGGCTTAGGAGTAGCCTCGTCCATGACCTCGATTTTCGCAACAGAGTACGCTTTCTGTAGGACAGAAAAAAACATAGCGTTGTCAGCAAAAACGCATTTAAGGATGAAAAATTGTGGTTGCGCACGATTTCTTCGGGTGAATGGATTGACTCCTTTAACCCTGCGGATCGGAGCCACCGAATAGGCAAACCGTGGCCAGGCATAATGACGAAACAGTAGACAACAAGTCAAAGGTGGGGGGCGCGTGTTGGGGCGGCGTCGGCCAAGGCGGAGCAATGCTGAAAACCAGCGTTGCATAATCCGTGGTGCTGTTGCCAGCTCCACATACGTTAGGCTCGGCCATGGCGGAGCGATGCTGACAATCAGCGTCGCATAGTCCGTGGTGCTGTTGCCAGCTCCACATGTGTTGGGCGGCGTCGGCCAAGGCGGAGCAAAGCTGAAAACCAGCGTCGCATAATCTCCACATGCATGCGTCGGCCAAGGCGAGTTGAAGTCATCCCAGTGAGCCAGCCACCACAAAACGGTTACGAAGGATAAAGGCAAGTACTAGACAAGTTACCACAAAAGTACAAGCGATCAAGACTCAAGAGGTGGGTATCGAAATGAACTTTGCGCAAGTTATGACTTATTTATATGTGTGGCGCAGTCACCGCCTCCGTTATTCGCCGGACCCTGTTTATGGCGTCGGAAACGATTGTAACACTAAAACAAACAATGCTAAATGAACAACACTAATGAGTACATCTGTCTAATGGTCTGCACGAAGATAGTTACAAGCTGGGGGTCACAAAAATTTATCGTTGTCAAGATCATCTGATGACCTAGCTGACTCGTGTTCTCTTGACGCGCGAAGTTGAAGATTCTTTCTGTGAACTGGACCGTTTGCGTTTAGATTGTTTAACTCTGGCTAAATGATATCTATCATGAGCGGTCTTGGTGATTCCACGGCCCAGCCGATCACAGAGATCCTTGATATTGAGCGGTTTCAGCTCTTTAGGAGCTGCATCCGTGTGGGCGGCTACTACTGCTTTCCAGAGGCTATTCAAGGCGCCATCGACTCGGACCCTCTTTGAGTCAGACTCTTCCATGCTGGGGATTATTTTCTGCCGGCGAGTCAGACCCGGGAAAGAAATAAATTAAATACCATCACTCACTGCGTTTACAGTTGGTTTGTCGCGTTGGATGGTTTCAATGACCCCCGTCACAGTACCGAAAAACATATAGCCCTGTATACTCCTTGGCGCCCAACGCTGGTGAGGCTCAACTGCAACATCCTTTGGTAGCTATTGAGTCGCCTCGTATCACAATATATCTACTGAAGTCCTAACAAATAACAAATATCGATACCCTAATATATTGACCAGGAGGCAAGGAGGCAATTGAATTCATGAGCCAGAACTGGGACGACCTGCAAAACCTCGTCAGATTAATGGTTATAACTATTAACAATGAGCGATGGCGTACCTGCATAGAATTCATCCCTAACTCAGCCAACAGCGTTCGTGAGTGGCCGAGGAATTGGTCACAACTGATGTTCTTGAAGCGATCAAGAACATCTTGCATTTCCTGGAAGGCTCCATCGCATAGCTCCCTTTGCTTGCCCTCCTCGGACAAACACTTCATGAGAAATACCAGCTGAGGGTGGTCAGCGTTGGTCAGGACTAGGTTCGGAGCAAGCCCTTCTCCGTGCCGACGCGTCGGCAATCAGAAGGTGAGCGGAGCTCGAAATCTTCACGTGGAGAAGGCGGCTTGTTCCGAACCTAGGTCAGGACCACGTTAGTAACAAGGACTTACCAAAACGGCCGTGTATTTATAAATGCAGATGGGGAACGTTTTTCTGAGTTGAAATATTGTTGCATATCACCTGAGACATGAAACATTTTATTTCACCTTTCATCAGCCCGAAAAAACCATATAATTGCCTTATAGTAATTCTATGGTTTTGTTGGGCTGACGAAAGGTACTTAAAACAAAATGTTTCGTGTCTCAGGTGATATGGCCCTAATATCTTCAACTGGACGAATCCGGCCGATCCCGCAAACTTGGAACTCATCATTGGCCATGTTTAGTTTTTTTTCCGTGATGTATCTAGTGTGTCAGCCTGGCATAGTTGCCAAAATCCACAAAAGCTACCCATGTTTATCTATGTTGACCGTACGGCATCTGCAAGAATTGTTAATATTGCACATAATATATCTATATATTAATGGAAGCCAACGGCAGACGGCACCGAATTTGCAAGCCGCTTCGTTGAATGCATTTGTAATGTTTTAAATATGGGAATTGATACGCAATGCAATTGGTACAAATTTATTCAGAAATTCTAAATTTGTCATCAAGTATGTATACCACACAAAAATGAAGTGCAAACTTATACAAATCTCAAATTGTACTGTTGTCACGGTTTATAGAGTGTGACTCAAAATCGACTCCCCGGTGATCTGAAGTGCCGATGGACAATAAGGATTTGTGCGTCATGCAAATTTCAAATATGGCCCGAAAATTTGCAGCGTCAACATATCTATCGTCAAAGTCCAAATTTGGCAATGATTTGGCAGCAATTGATTCGCATATTCAAACATTACGAATGCATGCATTTACGCGACCTTCAAATTCTACTACAGCGACCGTATGATCAAATAATTCTCATGCAGTGGTTATTTGGATGATATTGTGGGTCAAAATCAGATAAGACTTGACTAGGACGTAGAATCGTGGTTAATTCTCTGCCGGTGGCTATATAATCTCCAGGAAAGATTTTGCTCTTCTCCAGCTCACTCTATCACAAATTCACCACTCTCATGCACGCCATATCCCACTCCCTGGCCCAGCACCTGCCAATTGGACCTGGGCCCATTGCATATCGTTAATGCCATCCCTGAGTACGATGCGAAATGACACAAGGCTAATGGTAACTTATACCAAACATCCACAAATACTATTGTGCCGTTTCCTCAACCACCATGCCTCACCCTTCCCCATTTTCCAAATTTCGGTTGTTTTTTGTCTCTGCTGGAAACCTCTTCCTTAAACATACCCCACACTCTTCCCAAAAATCTTCTGCAACTGATGTCAACGCATCCAACCCTTCAGTTGGGGGGGTAATACCGCACACCACCGACCCCACAGTTATCAATCCTAGCCCCCCAATGCTAAGAGCACTTCATCAAGGTATTTATACGCCTCTCAGGGTCCACAGTTAATTCCAAGTTGGTGTCAGATGCTGTCTCACAGAAGCACGGGGAGGAGAGCTACTCGCGAGAGGGCGATTGGCAGGTATGGAGCATACCATTGGCACTTACTCCCCCATTGGAATTTCTTTGCGCTAACATCATTGTTGCCAGGACCGGTCGACAGAGTATTGGACGGATCGTTTGATGCATCTACCGGACAACATACGCACGAATCAGAACTTCATCAGCATCATGGACTTGAAGGCAGAACGATTTGCCAGAAGACATGCTGCTGGGCACCGGGTGCGCTTATGCGAAGAGCACTTGCAAGCGCTGCGAAATGAATTATCAGAAGCGGACAGAGATCTTCAGCAGGTGGAGGGCAGTCTAGATATGTTGTGGGATTTTATTCAGCGGGCGCCTTCTCCAGCTAATGTATCCCGGAGTTCTGAGGGTTGCGCTAACCATGCCTATGGTGCGCTCTGTGCTTCAGATTATTCTGGAGTTTCCAGTTCTGCTGCTTCCAATCATGGCGATTAGCGAGGCTGGTTAGTAAATATGTTTATCAAGTAAGCTTGTACTGATAGCCATGTTGTACAATCGAATTCTAGCCTGTTGTGTCTGCTTCCTGCAGGGTAGCTGTGGTCTGACCAGTAATCACTCACCGTGCTTGCATCATGAAAGTCAACATTTAAATAGCAAGGCGCTATAGCTGGTGAGTAGCAATGGGGTATTAAGTTTCTTCGACTTACCTATTTATCAGCAACCATACCAAATAAGTGTCCAAACTTTAGGCAGGCCATCGGGCTTGCGACCATCCATGCGGCTCTCTTTTCGGTTTTGTCTCTTGATTCTCTAGCTACGCCCGCCGTCTCCTCCTAGCGTATTATGCCTAATATGTGTTCCTATGATGGAACCTGTGGTCCAAACCAAAATAAGCAGTTTCATGAACTGAAGCCGAAGTCGAGGGCTGGCATGAGCAGACTTTGGCTTTCCAGAATACACGGCTGATCTTGGATACCTGGGTGAGTAAATGAGAACTTCCGCCGGATTACTACGTACCCCACGCCAAGGTTTGATTGAAGTCGAAGGGCCAGCACGGTGCCAGGGAACTGAGATCCATATTCTAAGAGCGTATTGCCAAATTTATTCCGGGGCTGCGTGACGTGACACGGGCAGAAGTAAGTGACATAGTACTGAAGGTTCCGTGACCGCCACGTGACTACTAGTAGACTCGCCGAGCCTTAGGCGAGGACCCCGGCTAATCCCTATGGAGCTCTGATACCAACCACCCCCAAATTCGGTGGTCACCAAAGTGCCAATTTTCGGTTATTTGCATGATACCTTCCGAAAAAGGGTCGGTTTTCGGTGGATTTTGGTATATAACCTCCAAAAAATTTCGACAAACACCATTTTTTCTTCTCGTGTCCGCGGTCGCATTTTGGTGCTTCCAAGGCACCAAATAGAATGTATTCAAACACTGAGAGATGTAAATCAGTATATGACAGCAAGTATCTAGTTAGTCCATGCTTTCTTCTTGGGCCTATTATTAACAAACTTGACAATCTCGGAATGGAAAGGCATAACCAGCTGCGTGAGCCTGGTTCCGTAACGCGCATAGAATTGTACGACGAAACGTGACAGGTCAAAAATCCGATTGCTAATAGCCCAATAACGGCCCAAAGCGTAATCTTGCGCCTAAACTAATGCCACGGCACGTCTTTCTTCAATATTTTTGTAAAACTGACCCAAAGGATAAGTCAATTTAGTCAAACCCCCGATTTTCGGTGAACACGGGATCAGACTTGGACCACGAAGGGCGAGATTCGGTGGGTCAAGGTACCATACATGTCTGCTCCGGAGGCCCTAAATTCGGTGAATGGTATCGGACCTTCCGGCCCCAGACCCCCAAAATTCGGTGGTCCCGGTACCGGAGCTTCATAGGGATAAGCCGGGGTCCTCTTAGGCGGCGCCGAGTCGACTCACGGGCCGCCACGGTGAGCCTACTAGTCGTCCACTCATCACTGGCTTGAAAACTTAACCCCACCATCCCTGTCCTTTGGCAACTGTGGCCTTCAGTGATAAGAGTTTTACCCCACTGGTTGAAAGCATGCAGGCAGGCTCCAAAGAGCTTGACAATGACGGTCTGATCTGCCTCTGCGGTAGATCGTTTACGCAACAGAGTGCCTTAAGCAAGCACCAGCGAACGTGCAAAAAATCCAAGAAGCATTTAACTAGCGCTTTGGATAAGGCAAAGGAGGCATGGGCTGGAAGGAAGAAGCGAAAACTCGATAACGGCAACCCCTTGTTATTGTCTGGACCGTCACTACCTGGGCTTACTCGCGCACCATCTCCGGTATCAAATGAGGTATGTTTCTACCAAATATGTTGATACTTGCGGTACAGAACTGACTCAAAAATAAATAACAAAGGTTGAACCATCAACCAATGACCCGCCAGAAATTGCGGACGATTCCCACTTAACAATGATGGAACGTATGCCATGGACCCGAAGGCAGAATAGGCAACTTCCTTTGCGGTTCAGGGATGATGTTCCACAGCCTCCGCCTTCCCTCTCACTAGCACATCTCCAACAGACTGCACCCATACGTTCCAATTCTAGCCAATCAGAACCCCCCCAGAGCTCATCAATAACCGCACGCGTTGGTTCCCATATACGTCGCATTTTTAGGACTCCAGGCAACATTTTTGGGCTCTCGCGTCAGTACGAGGCAACAGACCTGCCATCTTACGATCCCGAAGAGCATATTTCATCCCAAGACTTGTCAAATATACATACCTCAGTTAACGCCTCAGAATCTAAGGGGTTCCATCCCTACCCGAATGGCACTGCTTTTGCTTTGGGCGACTGGTTCTGGAACGGCGGAGCACAAAAATCACAGTCCAGCTTCAATAAACTGATGGATATTATTGGCGACCCTCAATTTCAGCCAGCAGATGTCCAAAATGTCAACTGGGCTCAAATCAACAAGGAGCTTGGCACGGATGACGACGACAAGGAGTGGCTGGATGATGACGCTGGCTGGACTAGAACGTCAGTCACTATATCAGTCCCATACCAATCCCGCCGTGGAATTCCTTCAGAGGCTGGTGCTGGTCCGCGGAACTTCACCGTTGATGATTTCTACCATCGGAGCTTGGTTTCAATCATTCGGGAGAAGATATCGGGGCTTACTGACGGCCATCAGTTTCATTTTGAGCCGTATAAACTAATTTGGCAACGGAATCGCAACGTTGATCCAGTCCAAGTCCAAGGCGAGCTGTATACCTCGCCCACCTTCATCAGCGCCCACCGAGAATTACAGGACTTACCTGGAGAGCCGGGATGCGATCTTCCGCGCGTGGTTGCTGCGCTTATGTTCTGGTCCGATGCCACACAACTCACCTCATTTGGCAACGCCAAACTATGGCCTCTTTACGCATTTTTTGGCAATGACTCGAAATATCACCGGTGTAAGCCATCATGCCACCTATGCGAGCATGTCGCTTACTTCCAAACGGTCAGCTGACTTTCAATGGCTATGTTTTGAAATCGCTAACCAGCTTGTCATCTTTGGTATGTGATAGCTGCCAGACAGTTTCAAGGAGTTCGCTAGTGCACAGACTGCTGGAGGGAAAGCCCCCAGCCCTGCATTCATGACTCATTGCCATCGCGAGTTTTTCCATGCTCAATGGATGGTGCTTTTGGATGACGAATTTATGGAAGCATGGAAGCATGGAATTGTGATCATCTGCTGCGACGGAATCAAAAGACGATTCTATCCGCGGATATTCGTGTATTCAGCAGATTACCCCGAAAAGTGCGTAACCCAGCCAGCTGAATACAGCTACGTTTTTGCTGATTTTTTTATGTAATAGGATTCTTATTGCAAGTATTCGAAACCTTGGGCTGTGCCCGTGTCCGCGGTGTTTGATTCCACTCGATCGCGTGCACAACCTCGGAATGATCAGGGATATGAGTCAGCGAAAGACGCTTGCCCGAGTAGACGATAATCATCGGCGCAGCAAGATTGCTGCTGCCAGGAGAATTATATACGAGAAGAATTACCAGGTGAACAGTACAGCAGTTGAGAATTTGCTTCGGGAAGAATCTTGGGTCCCAAATGTGGTATGCAGCCGAAAATGTTTCTTTGTCATGCTACTAGCTCATCGCAGGCAATGCAGAATGCTTTCTCGGACAGACTGTCTCCTCTGGGATTCAATCTTTTCAAGATGCTGCTCCCAGATGTGATGCACGAGGTTGAACTGGGAATTTGGAGAGCAATTTTTATCCATCTCCTGCGAATTCTAGAATCAGTTGATGGGAGTCTTCTTATAGAGTTGGATCGGCGGTAAGTCATCCATTGAAAAATAGAATTAGGATCTGAATAATCAATGGACTAGCTATCGCGAAATACCTTCATTTGGACGAGATACCATTCGGCGCTTCGCGGCCAACTGTTCTGAAATGAAAAAGTTGGCGGCTCGCGACTTCGAAAACCTATTACAAGTATGTGTGAATATTGTCTTGGTAGCCACACAGAGCTTACAATATCCTCAGTGTGCAATTACAGTTTTTGACGGACTTTTGCCAGAGCCCCATAACCGGACAGTTACAAAACTGCTGTTTGTCTTGGCCCATTGGCACTCAATGGCAAAATTGCGCATGCACAATGACCTGACCCTTGCTATTATGCAAGAAGCTACCACCTCCCTCGGCGAGATGCTCCGTGCATTTAGCCAGAAAACTTGCTCTGCTTTCGCCACGAAAGAGCTTAGTCGGGAATATAATTCTCGAATTCGTCGCGAAGGAAGAAAACAGGCTTCCGCCACGCGTACCACGACGGGCACATCTTTATCCACCGGTCGAGCAATCCCTGACTCAGAAATGACGGGGCAACAGCTTCCCCCCTCCGGCGCGAATGTGCCAGATGCCAACGCCGGCGCACCATCTCATGATTGTACTCAACCTGGACGCATGCGTGAGGCAGCAGAGGGACCCTCTGCCCGTGTGACGCCTGTCTCCCAACCGCATTCTTCTATCGAAACAACCGCATCCAATGCTGAACGCGGTTTGCCGCTAGGCATCTTGTCCAGGGGTACGGGCCGACGTCATAAAACACTCAATCTCAGCACCTTCAAAGGTCATTCCGCTGGTGACTATGTTGGTATCATTAGGGAGTATGGGACTTGCGATTCGTACTCAACGGAGCCGGTTTGTTACGAATATCTCAAATTGTCGGCCCAACTAATTTATCCGCAGGGTGAACTGGAACATCGAACACCCAAGGGCAGATATGCCCGTACCAACCGCAAGCACTTTCTTAGGCAAATGACACAAATTGAGCGGCGTCAAGCCCGTCTCCGTCGCATCCGCGCTCGACATCGAATAGCTGGAAAACCCTTGGACGAGGTTGTTGCTACTACTCCGGAAGCACATCACTCCATAGGAATATCCCAAAATCACCCGGAGAATGTCACTCTTTTCGTTCAGAATCATATGGGGGATCCGGCCATCAAGGTAATTCTTATTTTTCAAATTCCCCAAAATCACCCACACATTATATCATCAGGACTTTGTATCTAAACTCAAGGATCACCTACTTCTACGCATTAAATGCATTATTCAAAAGGAAGCCTCTGACAGGAATGCCGACCCCGTTATCGACATCGCTGGTTTGTCCCCATTACAATCCACATCGAACACCGACGAACCAGAGCGCAGCAAAGTATTTATCAAGAACGATCGAATATACCGGCACAATTTAGCTAGGTTCAATTATACCACGTACGACGTCAGAAGATCGCAAGACGTAATCAACCCCCGTACATCCCATCGA
>Ga0193716_1001667_pt1 | contig 12807 bp, 8 predicted proteins | sample U2c1metaG_FD_145901 | JGI IMG/M metagenome (GOLD analysis project Ga0193716, IMG submission 145901) | Soil microbial communities from a riparian zone of the East river system, Colorado, United States - U2c1 | ecosystem: Environmental > Terrestrial > Soil > Riparian zone | place: USA: East River...
CGCTTCCCGGGAGAGCACGAACGCACCGTGCGCGGTCAGACCGGTCACCTGATACTTCCCGCCCGGCTGAGGTGACTGGGTGGCGTGCGTCTCGGGATGACCCGGGATGAACGCCGTCTCCTGGGCGCCGGCCTTGAGGTAGGAGCCCAGTTCTGCGCTGAGGTCGCGGGCGGCCGCTTCTGCGTCCTCGGGCGTCGGGAAGCGCATCACCATCGTCACCAGTTGCTTCCCGTCGCGATTGTTGCGGTCGACGCGAGTGTCGGTGAAGGCGTTGAGGAAGTGATGCTCGGCGGCCGTCGTTCCTTCCGTCGTCAAGACTCCCCTCAGGTTCTTGGCGTCGGTGATCGAAAAGGCTTGCAGGCCAATTCCGGTGAGATCTGGATCGACCTCCCAAGGGCCCACCACGAAGTCGGCCATCTGCTCTGCTTGCATCAGGAGGGCTGCTTGCAGGCTCCAAGGTTGCGCTGGCGCCGGCGTGACGGGGTAGTTCCCCGTCTTGAGCGCCGCGGTGTCGACGCCGGTACTCGTCGTGCTGGTGGTCGGCGGGGCCGCGGTGGTGCCCGCCTGGTTGGGCGGGCTGCTGCATGCGGCCAGCGTGGCTGCGGTAAGCAGTACGGCTCCGGTGTGCATGAGGTTGCGGTTCATGGTATTTCCCCCTGTCGTAGAACATAAGCAAAGATGCCACTCACTCGCGGCCCGTGCTGGTTTTCCGTGTCACGGCGCGAACATCAAGTATCGCGCGACCGCCCGCTGGCAACCGACACTCTTGTGGCCGGGGGAACACCCCGAGGGCGTAGCGGCCAGCGGTCACGCGCGAATTGCGCTGACGCATAGGGATAGTGCGGATAGTCAGTTTGCTGGGAATACGAGGTAGGGCGATGTTGTGGCGGTGGGTAGGCGACGCAGCCTGCGCCCGGCGGGACCAGCGGCGACCGGTCACCGTGGCAGAACTGGTGCGACAAACACGTCGTCCTCACGCCGGTATCTGGCTGGCGAGGTTGGGGACGAAGTGTGAATCGAGGAACTGGTAGGCGAGTACGCCTCCGGGTTCGGCGAGCGCGGCGATGGTGTCGGGGTCATCGACGATGACCATGACACCGCGGTAACCGTTGAGTTGCGTGGGCAGCCCCGCGGCGCCGCCCCCGCCGGCGGTCTTGTCGGTGCGCACGACCACCAGGACGTCGGTATCGATCATGTATAGCTTGGCGAGGTCGGTGACCGCCCGCGTCACGCCTTGATCGGTGGGTTGACGTTGCAGCGAATCGCCGTAGCTCGATTTGCTGTAGGTCAATCCCAGTGACGTCAGGAAATCCGCGGCGTTGGACGGTGTCAACGTCTGGCTGACCCCGCTGTCGGAGATGTTGAGCACCGAGACGGTCTTGCCGGCGACCTTGCCGTTCTGATTCTTCAAGTCGTTCTGCTGGGCAACGACCGTGCTGATGAGCTGCGGTGCGTCACTGTCGCGGCCCAGAATCCTTGCGATCCAGTGCAATTGGGTCTGCCAATTCCACCCCTGACTGGTGTCCGACGGTCTGGTGATCGTCGGGGCGATCGCCTGCAACTTTTGATAGGTTGCGTCGTCCAGGTCGCCGGTGGCGATGATGCCGGCGGGTTTGGCGGCCTGGATTGCGTTGGTGTCGACGAAGGTCATGATCGCCGGCGAACCGGTGATCTTGTCGTGCAGCCACGACGGCAGCGGCCCGTTCGACGAATCGATCGCCACCGGTTGGACCCCCAGCGCCAGCACGGCGTCGGCATCACCGGGGCCGACCGCTGCGACGGCGGTGGGTGCCTCGCTGACTTGGGTGGTGCCATGTGCGTGGGCGAACGTCTGTGCCGTGTACGCCGTCTTCCGTGATGAGCCATTGAAGAGCAGCACCGCGCCCACCGCGACGACGGCGATGACCACCAGAAGCGTGCCTGCGATCACCAACCGGCTCTTTAACGACTTCTTGGGGACCGGCGGCAGCCCGGCAGGTGGTCGTCCGGTCGGGCCTGGCGCGAATTCCCGGGGCAAGGTCTGCCCGTGCGGGCCGCTGAAGTGTCCAGTGGGATAGGTGATGGCCGCAGGGCCGCTGTGCGCCCCGACCCCGGCGGGCGGGGTGTTGTAGGTCGGTGGACGCGGCGCCGCACCCATCGGCGGAGGCGTCGACCATTCCTGAGTCAACGTCGACCTCGGAATGGCGGTGGTGGTGTCCGCGATCGCGGCGGACGCCGCGTCGGCCAACTCCCGCGCTGTCTGGTAGCGCTGCGCGGGGTCCTTGGCCATTGCGCGGGCGATCACGTCGTCCAGAGCGCGCGGCAACCCCGGAACCAGATCGGTCACCCTTGGCGGTGGTGCCGTCATGTGCGCGGCGGCCATCGCCGCCAACCCGCCCGGCAGCCCGGAGTACGGCCCCTTGTTGGTGAGCATCCTGAACAGACTGCAACCCAAGGAGTAGATGTCGGCGCGACGATCGACACCGATCCCGGTCAACACCTCGGGGGCGGCGTAGGCCACCGATGCCATCACGGTGCCGTCGGTGGTCAGGTGGGCGGCATCGTCGAGGGCGCGGGCGATGCCGAAGTCTGCGAGAAAGACTCGCTCGTCGTCACTATCGTGTTCGGCCGGCGAGATCAGGAAGTTGGCGGGCTTGACGTCGCGATGCATGATGCCGCGACGGTGCGCGTAGTCCAAGGCCTTGGCGACCTCGGTGATGACGTGGGCAGCCCGCTGCGGGGTCATGGTGCCCGCCTTCAATTCCCGGTCTGCGTCGGAACCCGGCACGTATTGCATGGCGATCCACAGCTGGCCGTTGAACTCGCCTCGGGTGTAGACGGCGACGATGTTGGGGTGATCCAAGGTGGCCGCGACGTCGGCCTCACGCTGGAATCGCGCCCGGAATTGGTCGTCACGGGAGAACTCGGCACTGAGGATCTTCAGCGCGTCGCTGCGCGGCAAGGTGGGGTTGGTGGCCCGGTACACGGTGCCCATGCCGCCCGAACCCAAGACGCTTACGACGGTGTATCCACCGACGACGTCACCGGCGTTGAACTCCATTGCGCCCCTTTTACTTTCCGACCAGCATGAGGTACTGGGCTGCGATCTGCTGGGTGACGTCGTTCGCCTGCTCCGAGGGAGCGGCCGTTGCGGGCCGACTCATTTTGCCGTCAACATGATGTACTGCGCGGCCGTGCGCTGGTATACGTCAGTCAATTGGAGGCCCGACACCTCGAACTCGTACCGGTCGACGGTGGCCACACACCAAAAACCGCCGTCGTCACCGCTGAATCTGAGGCAGCGACTGCCGGGCAGGTTTGGCACCGGATCCACAGGCGTGGCCCCAGTGCCGGTGAAGTCCTTCACTGCGTCATCCGCGACCGCTGCCGCACCGGCAGCGTCGCGGGCTTGGATAACCCAGTCATCACCACTGACCCCCACGTCCACTCCAGCGTCGGCGAACACCTTCGCCGTAGCCACCGGGTCGATCTGGTAGTGCAACAGCCCGTACCCGACGAAGGTCGCCCTGTTGTTGAGTAGCCCGGACCCTTCTGGCACCGGCAGCGCCTTGGCAAGCAGTCCACTGGGGTCACGTGGCAAGTTGGGCAACTGCGCGGGATCGGTTGGGGTGAACCCGTCGATGCGGGGGGTCTGCAGGTCTATCGCCTTGGCGATCAATCCTACTGCGATGTCGCTGTTTTCGGTCGATTGAGCCTTCTGCATCAGCACGTAAGGCCCGTGCGCGGTATACGATTCGACGACATTCCACCTGAGGTTGCCGCCGTACTGGTCGAACGAATGGCTGATCGCGTTCGCCTCGGGATGCCCGGGGATTGGTATCGGCGACATCGCCGCCGGCGATGTGCCTTCCGCCGGATTGTCACGGGTAGCCTGCGCCATGTCTCGAGCGGCGGCGCTCGCCGACTCCGGATCGGCCATGCGCAGCACGAAGTTGAACAAGACCTTCTGCCCCTGGACTTCTCGGGCGTCGACGTAGCCACCGATGTAGTTGTGCTTGTAGACCGCCTGGGCCACCGGCGGTAATACAACCGCTTCGAGGCCGTCGGACTTGAGCGGAAACGCACCCGCGGTGCCCAAGAAATGATAGCCGGCGACCAACGCCGGATCGACTTCCCAAGGGCCGACAACGAATTCGGCCATCCGCCGACCCTCCAGCAGCGCGCCCGCCGCCGGGCTCCCCGCGCCCCCCATCGGCGGCTGCGGTTTGGTCGGGTAGTTGCCTGGGTTGAGCAACGCGACGTCCACTGCGCCGGGCGCCGGCCCGCCCGCCACCTTCACTGCGCTGCCGTCCACCACCGCGGTGCATCCGGCGACCAGCACTGCAACCGCCGCCAGAAGGGAAACCCCGCGAGCCTGGTGGCACCTCATTGTTGCAACGCTGTCAGCAGACGGTTCAGCGCGTCGAATTGAGCTGGCGCGACCGCGTTGCCCGCCTCGGCCGCCGCGATGTCATCGGGGGTGAGCCCAGCCATCGTGGCAGCCTCCTCGACGCTCAGTTCGGCCCGGTGACGGGCGGCGAACAACCGTTGCCCCACCGTTGCGTGCGGCGACTCAGCCGCCTGTAGCAGAAGTCCGCGCCGCGCGCGCCGGATGGCACCCAGTACGCGAAAGATGTCCTCGGCACCACTGCTGCCGCGCGACGCGTTGGACGCCAACGCCTCCAACCGGCTCAGGTCGGCGATCAACCCCTTCACCGATGCCTGAAACGCCGACGCAGAGGGGGCCGGAAGCACCTCGATCTGTCTGGTGATGTTGTCCAGCGCCATGGCAGCGGTTTCGGCCATGTACTTCGAATCGACCGTCGTGGTCCCCCCGGTTTCCAGCATCACCGTGCGTTCCCCATCGTCAACGGTCTGGACCGAGTCAGCTCCCGCCGCGGAATCGCTACCAAACTGGCGGCGCAGCCGCGCTATCTCACCCGGCGGCCACCCTAACGCTTCCTCCAATTTCGTGCGCGTGGCTTCCCGCGGCCAGCTCCGCCCCTTCTCGAACGCGATCAGCGTGCCAGCGTTGATGATCTTGTTCTCGGCCAGCTTTCGTTGGGAAAGGTCCAGTTCATTGCGCCTCTTGGCGACTTGCGCACCGACGAAGACCACGGCGGGGTCCAGCGTGGTGAAGTGCACCGGAATACCGCCGACCGGATGTCCGAGGGTCGCGGTCAGCCCATCGTCCGGGATCACGAACTCGCCGGTTACTTCGCGGCCATCAATGAATGTGCCGTTGCGTCCGGTGGCCTCACCGACCCACTGGCCGCGGCGGACGTCAACGACGACGTGCTGGCGCGAGACCCGGGAATCCGAGATGCGGATGTGGGCCTCTTGGCTGGCGCCAGGATCCGGGCGGCCGATGATCACGGGGGCATGTTCGGGATCCACTCGATGCGTCTCGCCCATCACCCGGATGGTCAGCGGAAGGACCGCGTCGGAGGCTGCGTCGTCGACCTCAATGGATGCCATAGTCACATCGTAAACCGTAGCGGTGCTACATATTGTGCTGCCAACACTTGAGTAGAATTGAAGCGCTTCGACTTCCCCGGGCGCCCGGGCACCGTCCGAAAGTGGTGTCGGTGATCCGCCGCAATGCCACGTACCGTAGCCGTCGAACATCCCGTGAAGTGAGGAAACATCAGCATGGCTGACGAAGAACTGACCCAGCGCGTCACCAGTGCCTCACCGGCGCCATCACCTGCCGATGAGGACAAGACACAGGTGGTGCCCCGCATGACGCCCACAAATGACGCGGCGGCGGTCGACCCCGAAGCCGAAGAAAAGACGACGCTCATCGCCGCCAGCCAACCGGCCCCGGCCCCGCAGCCCCCGACTGCGCCGCCTCCCCCACCCACCGGTCAGCAGCAGCATCGCGCTGGGCCGCCGCCTCAGCAGCCCTACGGTCCTCCCGCCTCGGCACCGACACCGCCGCATCACGGCGGCCCCGGCCGTGGCGCACCGCCGCCGCCGCCGGGATACGGCCCGCAGTTTCCTCCACCGCCGGGATACGGCGCGCAGTTCCCACCCCCGCCGCCCTACACCGCCGGCGCACCAACCCCGCCGCCGAACGGGTACGGACCGAACGCCACCCAGAATCCCATGGATGCCGCCAATGCCCTTCTTGCCAAGAGTAATTCGCTGATCTCCAAGTTGATGTATCGCGGAATCCGCGGTGAACTCATTCGCCAGCCCTGGTTCGTGAACTTCCGCCAGCAGTCACCCGATCAGTTCGTGTACATCACCTATGGAATCGGAGTGTTCCTAGCGCTGGTATTGAGCCTGATCGGCGCCGTCGGCACTGTCATCACCGACCTCATCTTCGCCGGGCTGATCTATCTGTACTTCGCACTTGGCACCAAGCTCGCTCACCAATTCGTGGCCTACGGCATCTGCGGAGTCGGAGCCGTCCTCGCATTGTTGAGCGCGCTCTACGCGGTCGCCACATTCTTCGACCTCGCGTCGCTGCACTTGGCCGGATACGCCATCACGCTGCTCTTTAGCTTGGCCGTCACCGTGGTCAGCGGCCTCGTCTTGGCCTACATCGGCTTCCAGGTGTATCGCGGGATCCAGCGGCTGTCCTCGCAGTAAGTAGGGGCGGCTAGCGAGCCGCCGCATACAGTCTCAGCTGGAGGAGCCAGAAGCATGGGAGGGGCCATGGTGACCCGGGATGTGACACCTCCGCTGGTGGTGCGGCTCGGAGAGTCGATGTTCGCGTTCGCCCCTGGCCCGGACATCACCGTTGGCCGCGATAGCAACCGCCCCGACCAAGACCTACACCGTCACATCCGCGTCGACACCGCCGCGAAGCAGGCGATTTCTCGGGTCCACATGGTGCTGCACGCCGACGGACCACAGTGGGTGGCGATCGACAAGAGCCGCAACGGCATCTACGTCAACGGCAAGCGAGTGGGCAGCGTGCCGATCGACGATGACGTGCGCATCAACCTCGGCGCTCCGGATGGGCCTGCGCTGACGTTCCAAATCACCACGCAGCAAATACAAGTCGCGCGCATCATGCCGCCGCGCCCCGGGCCCGCCACAGTGCCGCCCCCGACGCGGCCGTCACCGCCCCCGCGACCCCCAGCCCCACCACAGCAGCGGGGCACGCCACCTCCGGTGCAGCGACCGCCGCAGCCACGCCAGCCGGGGCCACCCGCACCACCGCAGCCCAGAACCCCTGTCCCGCCGCAGCGGCCACCCGCGGCTCCGCGACCGGCACCGCCCCCACCGCCGGCGCCCTCCCTAGCGAACCCGCCCGTCGAGCGGGACGCCGACATGGTGGGGCGGATGACGGGGGTGGTCAAAAAGGTTCTGCCGCAACGCCCGTCCGAGCCCCCGCCAGGGGCGGTCACGATAGGCCGGCATTCCACCTCGACCGTCCGCATCGACGACTCGCTCGCCTCGCGCACGCACGCCTACCTGGTGGCCGCACCCACGGGCACCCAGCTGTACGACAACGGCAGCGGCAACGGCACTTTCGTCAATGGTGTCCGCATCACCGCGGTCACGCTGCGGGTCGGCGACGTCATCACCATCGGCAACACCGACCTCGTCTTCACCGGCGGGACCACGGTGACGCCGCGGACGGCGACCGAGAAGACCGGCGGTGTTCAGGCCCATCAACTCGGTCTTGCCATCGACGGCCACCAGCTGCTGACCAACGTGTCGTTCACCGCGCGGCCCGGCACGCTCACCGCGGTGATCGGGCCCTCCGGTGCTGGCAAGTCCACTCTGATCAAGCTGCTCGGCGGCGCCGCGCAACCTACGTCCGGGCAGGTGACGTTCGACGGGCACGACGTGCACGCCGAGTACGCCTCCATGCGCTCCCGGATCGGGATGGTCCCCCAAGACGACGTCGTTCACCGGCAGCTCACCGTCGACCAGGCGTTGTCATATGCCGCGCAGCTGCGGCTGCCCCCGGACACCAGCAGGACCGACCGGCGGGCGGTCGTCGACCGAGTGCTCGGCGAGCTCGAGCTGACCGAACACCGCAACAAGCGCGTCGACAAACTGTCTGGCGGACAACGCAAACGGGCCTCGGTAGCATTGGAGCTGCTGACCGGCCCGTCGCTGCTGATCCTCGACGAGCCGACGTCGGGTCTGGATCCAGCACTGGACCGCCAAGTGATGTCGATGCTTCGCCGGCTTGCCGACGCCGGGCGCACCGTGGTCGTCGTCACCCATTCCCTGACATACCTGAGCATGTGCGACCAGGTGCTGTTGCTGGCCCCTGGCGGCAAGACCGCGTACGCCGGTCCGCCGGCGGCGATCGGCGCTGCGATGGGCACGACCGACTGGGCCGACATCTTCGCCTGGGTATCCACCCGGCCCGACGATGCCCATGCGGCATTCCTCGCCCGCAATCCCGAGGCGGCGCAACCGGCCGCGCCGGCCGCGCCAGCCGGTCCGCTGGGCGAGCCTGCCCACACCAGCACCTCCCGCCAAATGCTCACGCTCGCAAGGCGACAGGTTCGGCTGATCTTCGCCGACCGCGGCTACACCGCCTTTCTGGTGCTGCTGCCGTTCGTCCTTGGCGCGCTGTCTCTGGTGGTGCCAGGCAAAGTGGGCCTCGGTGTGGCCACGACGGCCAGCGGGGCACCCAACGAACCGACCCAGCTGCTCATCCTTGCCAACATCTCCGCGGTCTTCATGGGTACCGCCTTGACGATTCGCGACCTGGTCGGTGAGCGCACCATCTTCCGGCGCGAGCAGTCGGTGGGGTTGTCGTCGGGTGCTTATTTGGCGTCAAAGATCTTCGTGTACAGCGGATTTGCCGCGTTGCAAACCGCGATCGTGACCGCGATCGTCGTCTACGGCAAGGGCGGGCCCACCCAAGGCGCCATCGCCTTGGGCAACCCGATCTACGACCTGTACGCCACCTTGGCGCTCACCGCGATCGTGTCGGCGATCTTCGGTCTGCTGTGGTCCTCGCTCGCCCGATCCAACGAGCAGATCCTGCCCATGCTGGTCGTCGTCATCATGCTCAGCATCGTGTTCTCCGGCGGGCTGATCCCGGTCACGGCCCGCATCGGGTTGGAGCAGGCATCGTGGTTCCTGCCTGCGCGTTGGGGTTTCGCGGCGTCGGCGTCGACCATCGACCTGCTCAAGGTCGCGCCGCTGATCACGGTCGACGACCCGCTGTGGCGCCACGCCCTGCCGTGGTGGTCGCTCGACATGGGTGTGCTGCTGCTTCTTGGCATCGTGGCCGCCATCCTGGTGCGACGACGGCTACGCCTGCCCACCCCGGACGGCGGCGAGCGGACCCGCGGCGCGGCGTCCAAGGCCGCCGGCGTCGTCGTGGTGGTGATCCTGGTGGCCGCATTCATCGCAGGCCTGTCGGTGCTCACCCGTGGCGGCGGAACCCGCGACCCCGCAGCCAATGCGGGGATGCCTTCCATCCCCACGCAGGGCGAGGCGCCGCCGCAGCAGCCCGTTGCGCCCGACCAGCTCGGCGGGCTCTTGCTGGACGCCAAGACGGTGAGCTCGGTGATGAACGCGCCTGCCCTGGCCGATCTCGTGCCGTCGTCGGCGACCGCCCACCGGCCAAGCACTGCGACGCCGCCGAATTGCGCCGGCGCCGCTGATGCCGGCAATGCCGCGATGTACCCGGGTACCGACTTCACCGCGACGGCAGGTAGCGACCTGTCGAACCCGAGTGATCCCACCATCGCCGTCACCCAGTTCGTCACCAGCTACCCCAGCGCGGAAGCTGCTGCAACCGTGCAGGATACGCAGATCAACGAGTGGCGTAACTGTGCCAAGACCGCGGTCACGTTCACCAGCGACGGCCAGCCGCCCCGCACGCTCACCGTCGGTGAGTCCAAATCCGTGGAAGGCCGGCTCACCGTCACCTCCGCCGAGCCAGGGCGGTCCTGCCAGCACGTGCTGACCACCGATTCCAACGTCGTCATCGACGTTGCGGCGTGCACCTCGACCGGCGGTCAGCAGGCCGACGACATCGCCAAGCAGATCACCGACAAGATCAGCTGACGGCAGCCCAAACATGGCGATGACCAGGCATGTCACCGCCTGCTCCTGCACTCGAACGGACGTCCGAAGATGTGTCAGCGGGGGTCGTCGCTGAACCTTTAATGTGTGATCCGACCAAGGCGCCGCGGACAGCCCGGGTGCCGGCTACCAGAAAGCGAGAATGTATGAGGCTTCGATTCGGTGCAGCGCTGGCGCTCACCGCTGCAGCGGCGATCACCCTGTCGGGCTGCTCGTCGAGCCCAGACTCGGGAACATCCGGCGGCGGCGGCGCTGATGCCGCCGCCTTGGTCAAGCAATCGTCGGACGCGATGAAGAATCTGACCAGCGCCCACTTCGTGGTCACCGCCGACGGCCAGATTCCCAATCTCAAGGTCACCAAGCTCGAAGCCGACGTCGCGTCCAAGCCCGCCGTGGCAGCCACCGGGACAGCCTCCATCCAGATGGGCCAGGACACGCAGGAAGCCAAGCTCATCTACGTCGACGGCAAGCTCTACTCCGATATCGCCGAGCCAGGCACATTCATCGATTACGGACCGGGTAGCTCGATCTACAACCTGTCCGTTCTACTCGACCCGCAGCAGGGTTTGGCCAATGCACTGGCCAAGCTCAAGGATCCCAAGTCCGCTGGCACCGAAGACATCAACGGGACCAAGACCACCAAGATCACCGGCACGGCGTCCACCAACGACGTCGCCGAACTCGCCGGCGCGCGCAAGGCACCCGAGAAGGAGCAGACGGTGCCGATGACGGTGTGGATCGCCGATAGCGACCCGCACTATCTGGTGCAAGCCCAGATCGACCCGACGCCCGACACGAAGCTCATCATGACGCTGTCGGACTTCGGCAAGCAGGTCACCGCCACGAAGCCGGCATTGCCCACTCCCTGATCGAATTCTCTTCATTCCCAATCCCGTTCACATTCTCCGGCGCGCCGAACAGGCGCCCAGAAAAGGATCTAGTCATGAAGGTGTCTGTCCTCTCTCAGCGCGCGGCCGTAGCGGCCGCGGGCGTTATCGCCGCCGCCGCGGTCAACGTGGTGGTCGCCCCACAAGCAGAAGCTGCGTTGGCCTACGGAGCCATCGCCTACGCCACCAATGGCGCCGGCGCTTCTGTGTGGAACTACCCGTCGCGTTCCAACGCCGAACAAGCCTCACTGAGTTACTGCGGGTACTCCAGCTGCGAGGTCCTGAGCAGCTTCAAGGACTGCGGCGCCGTGGCCTTTGACGGCAGCACACTCCAAGGGGGCTACGGACGTAGCCTGTCGGCCGCGATCTCCGACGCCAAGAGCCGCCTCCCCGGCGGCTGGGTCGACTCCTGGGCCTGCAACACCCTGAGTTGATCGTCGAGCACTTCTCCCTCTCCTGGCCGGTGACGATGACGTCGCCGGCCAGGATTCTTTGTGGCAGACCAGGAGGCACGCACGCATGAGGACACGGCTGCTCGCCGTCGGCGTCGCTGCCGTGGTTCTGGTCGTCGCGGGCATCGTCGCGGCGCTCGTCGGTCGTTCCCATGATGATCACCCGAGTGATGACTGCCTACAAGCCGAGCGTGCCCTACAACCCTGGGGCGCAACCATGCCCGACGTGTACCAGACTCTCCCTCCCGACATCGCGTCTCCCACCCCAGGGGACGACAAGCAGCCAGACTATGCGGCGGCGGCCACCCGAGAGGCTCAGGCAGCCAAAGACATTCGCACCGCAGCCGATCTCGTCGAATCTTCGACGCTGCGCGCCAACCTCTACACGGTTGCCGACGCGTTCGACGAGCTCAGCCGCAGCCGGTTGACGCCCTCGTGGCCTACAGCTCCGAGCAAGGACTTCTTCAGCGCGACCACTCGCATGACAGCCGCAATTCACGACATCAAGCAGGAATGCCCGACCGTCGGCGAGGGGACGCCGGCCATGCCGTGACGGCGAGGACCGCGCCTCACGGTGACGCGAGGTCGATAATTTCGGTGTCGACGACTTGATCCTTGGACTGCTGCGGTGTAATCGGTTGGAAAACACCATCATTCATGACGAACTCAGGGTGCTACATCCCGAAACCAGGACCGTCGCCACGGGGGCCGCCGCGAGAGTCGTTGCCACTGCGCCTGTGCTACGCCGATTCATCGCGGATCGCCGATGCGCCGGCCAGCGTGAGGAGGCTGGTGTAGACGCGCGTGATGGTGCGCAACATTTCGGCGCCACCTCCATCTTCGATGGCCGGGGTGGTGCCCAGTGAGTTCTCGAGAGCGGCCAGGCGGTACAGCAGCGGTTCGGCCTGGGCAGGGAACCGGGGGTCGGCGGCCGGGGGCAGGTCGCCGATGGCCCTGTCCACGTTGGCCAGAGTGAGGGCGGCGGCATCGATCAGTAGCGCCCGCCGCATGGCCGGCGTGATGACCTCGGTGATCTCACCGTCGGGGTCGAAGACTTCGGGGTCCGGCGTGTGCTGCTGCTCGGCGGGGACGTAGAGGAAGGTGACGGGGATTCCGTCGTATGCGCCGAGGTGCACGGTCATGCCGTCGGTGATCGGCGTTTCGTATTCGATCCGGTGCCCATCGAGGTACACGCCGTTTCGGCTGTCGTAGTCGACGAGTTCCCAATGGGCCCCCGGCAACAGGCGCACGTGCAGGCGCGATATCCCGGGGTGATCGATCCGAATCTGCGACGGCGGGACTTCGCGACCGATGATGAATTCTCCGTCGACGGCGCGGCGGAGCACCCGCGCCCCGTTGACGCACACGAGTAGGTCGTCGCCGACAGCGGTGGTCGGCCCACGGCGATCGGCGGATGCGAAGTCCACGGCTTCCCCTGTCTGAGCTTCGACAACATTTCGGAGTGGCAGTCG
>Ga0193716_1001668_pt1 | contig 12798 bp, 7 predicted proteins | sample U2c1metaG_FD_145901 | JGI IMG/M metagenome (GOLD analysis project Ga0193716, IMG submission 145901) | Soil microbial communities from a riparian zone of the East river system, Colorado, United States - U2c1 | ecosystem: Environmental > Terrestrial > Soil > Riparian zone | place: USA: East River...
CAGACGAAAGCGGGGAAAATCCGCAAGTCCTGGGATAAGGTAGAGGATGAATTCAAGGAACTAGGCAATCGTGCAGAAGCCCTCAATGAAGAGATTGAAGCGAGCAGCTATCTGGGGCAGCAATATCAAATCGGGCATACTTATTTTTGCGACATCGTTTCACTTGCTCAGCAATACCTGATTTCCTCTGAAAAGCGGCGTAACCGTGTCCTGTTTAACAATGGCGGGTCGGCGCTCGACCCGGTCGTCGGGCTCTGGCGCTACGCGGTTGGTCCTCTCCTTGAGCAGTATCTTTCCGGAATCGACTCGGCTGAGCGCAAGGCCCTGATGGATCGCGCTCAATCTGTCCTTCTTGAGGCCGCGCCTCTGTGACGGGACCGGACATCAGCGCAAATGTTGTCACCGTTCGAGATTGCTCGCCGTTTCCGGACTTGACGCGCGAGCAGGAGGTCTGGTTGCGTAAGTTGGTCTCTGAAACCAAAACTGCCAGCATGCTGCTTCGGCTGGGCCGTCCAACCGACGACATAGAGCAAGACGACCCCCTGGCGGTATTCGACAGCGCATCGGGAAAATGGTGGGCTGGGCGATATGTCGGTGAAGTGCAGTTTGAAGGCGTGACATTGCGCATAGAGCCACGATTCGGCATGCCAGCGCTTATGCGCTGGCTGTCAACCGTCTGGGGCGTGCGGCTTGTGGAATCCAAAGGAAGTCACCACCAGCAGCGCATTTGGCTTTGGATTGTTGTCGCACATCTTTGGGTGGGGCGGCTGATGGCTGCAGCGAAGCATGGTCTACCGTCCAAGCGCGTGGATACGGTCCATCGGGGCCACGCTCTGCGCGGACGGCTACTCGCCCGGAAGACTGCACTTGGGCGGAAGACAGGTGACGATTGCCTGATGAGCGTGACCCGGAACCGCGTCGTAGATGTGAAGATCGGGAGCACTTTGCTCGCCGCATTTGAGCGGCTAGATAGGCCGCTGAAGGAGTACGGGGGATCTCGCGGATGGCTCCCTGAGCGGGCTCGAACGCTGGTGGAAGAATTGAGCAACGCGCTCGGCGGGCGTGACCGCCGAGCGCGAAAACGGATGCGGCCAACCATTCACTATTCGCCAATTACGGAGAGTTACCGGCCGATTGTTGATCTCTCCCTGTCTATCCTTGAACACAAGCCGCTGCTACCCACATCTGCGGGTGATCGAAAGGCATTTGGAATCGTGCTCGACGTGGCAGAGATATGGGAACTCTACGTTGCCAAAATACTGCAAACCGCCCTGCCCGCCTTTCGCGTGAGCCACACAGGGCGCTCCAGGGATCACTTTCGGTGGCTTCTGTCCAGTGCGATAGATGATGACAAATTCGGATCGTTGCGTCCCGACATCATTGTCAGCGACTTTCGGGACCGCTGTCTTGCGATTGTTGACGCAAAATATAAAACTACTCGCATCAACGCTACGAATCGAACAGGGGTGGTTACCGAGGACTTATACCAGCTTGCTGCCTACCTCTCTGCATTTGGCGAACAAGGTTCCCGACTGGACGGTTTCCTTGTATATCCGGAAGATGAATTGGGTCAGGTGATACGACGTCTTGCGCCAAGAAATCCTTGGTCGTTTTTTTCAGTCCCGAATCGAAATCTCTGGTTTGTTTCGATTGACTGCGGTGCTGCAGGCGACGCGATTCAAAGCGAGCGTCAAATGGCGGATTTAATTCACTCGGCAGTTGAGAATTGCGCTACAAAACGGCTCCAGGCTGACTGACACGCGAAGGCACGTTCCATCTCAACTCCTAACTTGCCACGCGCTCGTGCAGCGTCCATCCGAGGCTCATACACTTTGAAACCATTTTTCTTCGATACGAACGATCTCGATGTTTTCGGTGCGGACGCCAAGTCCAAGCTCCTTTAGCTTGTCAGCAAACTCATCCCCGCCCAGCAGATCAATTGGTGGCGCACCGTCGCGGGTGGCCTCCTTTACGGCGGCCGGAGTAAAGGTTCCTGTCGTGATAAAGAGCCCCTTATCAGCCCGTCCTACCATCGCCCCCCGAAAATCTCTAATTTCGCCTGGGCCGACTGACCCTTTGTAACGCTTGCACTGAAAAAGCACATGGAAGCTCATCAGTCCGTGGACGCGGGCGATGCCCTTTCCATCGATTCCGCCGTCGCCGCTTCGCCCTGTAACCTCCACCTGAATGAAGCCCGACTCCCTGAGCAGACGTTGCACAAGTCTTTCGAAGGCGGCAGGCGTGAGCGTCTGGGTAAGTATGCCGTGGAGTTTCTGCTTCCATTCCTGTTCCGGGGAAACGTCTTGACGAGCAGCTCCCGCGCTGTCCTTGGTCTCGGCATCCTTCTTGTCTGCTGCCTTTACTGCCCGGACAACCTCTTGAGGATTGAGCTTATCTACGTCTTTGGCCTTCGGTGTCAACGACCAGACGCCTCGGTTCGAATTCTCAAGCAGGCCGTACTTCTTGAGATAGGTGCGCGCCCATGCGAGCCGATAGGCAACTTCCGTCTGATTACTTTTCTCCGGATCGTGTGGTTGCGACAGAACCTCCTCCGGCAGATGTTCCAGTTCAACCACTTTGTCGTATATCTCGTCGGTTGAACCCGAGCCGCCGAGCGCATGCATCGCCCGAAGCAGTGGGTTCATGAGCTGGTCGAAGGTGGGTAATTTAGCCTGCATGATAAAGCCGCTCTTCTTGCTTCAGCGCAAGCACTCTATGACAGCCTTATCCAGCGTATCAACATGGATAGGCGTGGGCGAGCCCGTCTTCATTTTCCAGACCGTGTAGCCGCCTTTGATGGCCTTGCCGAGCAACGCCGACTGTTTGCCTTCGCTGATAAACCGTACCTGAACCTTGGTTTTCCCGTCCTCTTTGATGTCGAAGAGTTTCCGGGCAACGGCATCGGACAGCAGATGCCCGCCTTTGGTATCCAGGCAATAGATGTTGCCCCTTTTCCAGACGATGAAATCCGGATAGAACAATGCGGTATCACCCTCCGACAACAAGGGGATGTAAAAACCGCCGCTGGAGGGGTTGCGGTGCCACATCTGGCCCGCGCCGTCGAGCGCTTTCGCGAAGACCAGCTCGAACTTGTTAAAGCTGGTGTAGCGCTCATACAGGCCGCTGGTGAAAGCCGGAGCGCTGTTGGGGACGCGGAGTGTTCCGAACTTGAATGGCTTGATGCTTTCATAGACCAAATCGGACTTCTGGTAGAAAGTCTCGACAATCTCCCGCGCGAGCTTCTCCGTCAGCTTGTCGGCCTTGCTTTGTACCTGCACGCGCACGTCGAATTTCGCGTCCTTCAAATCCACCACGGCCAGAGCGCGCGACGACCGGGACTTGATGGCTGTGTTAATGAGCCAGCGCAGGCGCACCGGGTTGGTGTGTCCGTCGGCCTTCCATTCGGCGGCCCCGGCATCCTTCCTCAGTTCTTCCAGGTCCACCACCTGGGTCGTTGTGTGGGCTTCTCCCAGCGTGTTCACGTCGCCCTCGGTGAAACTCGGAAACTCGTCGATGATTTCGACTATACGTTGCCGCGCCGCCTCCGAGTCCACAAAAATATGATGCAGCTCCACGCTGACATCCTCTTTGGGTTGCAGATCCTCGGCACCGCCGCCTCCCGACCCGAAGTTCTGGGTAATCTCGATGGGCGCGCCTTCGGACTGCAACTTCGTCTTCACCTTCTGAATGGCTTCGGTGAAGACACTCTGACTGTCAACTCTCAGAAAGAAGTGCGCGCTGTTGAGCAACGGGTTTTCGTAGTGGGTTGCACCGTATTGGCGCAGGACGCGGCCGATGATCTGTTCGACCTGAATGGACGATCCCATGCTCTTGTCGATATAGGCAAGGTAGCACGCGGGATCGTCCCAGCCTTCCTGCAGGGAGAGATTGAAGATGATGTGCTGGTAATTCCCGGCGCTGAATGTGTCAAAATCGTTCTCGCCCTTCGAAAACAGGTTCACTTCCTTTGGCTTGTTCCCCTCCACAAACGTCAGGTTGGCATAGATGGCAATGTCTTTCGGCGCGACGCCTTTCTCCTCGACTAGATAGCGCCAGATGCGAATCGGCGGCGCTTTTCGGTGCTGAAACGGCTTGCTTGCATCATCCTTCTCGCCGTCATCCGCGATATTCGTTTTGCAGACATATATGGCTTTCGGCTTGAAATCCAGGCCCTGCGCGACGATTTCTCCGTCGATAACTTGCAGGCGCTTGGTCAGGTCATCCAGACAGCTCTCCATCGCAGCAGTGGTCCCGTCGAACTGTATGGCCTTCTTTACGAGCTGAGCCTCGACCACCTTGTCGCTGCTGACTGCTGTCGTAATGAAACGTTCGGGCTCGGGCTCGTTGTCAGAATCGACGGATCTGAGTGCGATAAACGGCTTGGGGTCTGCGGTCTCTTCGACCCAAATCTTGATGTGCTGTATGACCGACTTTTGGAAGTTGGAGGGTAATTTCAGCGTGGCGCTGGCGAGCAGATAGGCTTCCGGCTCCAGCTCGGCGAGCAATTCCGTTTGCTGTTCGGAAAGATTGTGACCTTCGTCGTAGACGATCAGCAGAGGGCGACGCTTGCCGTTATGCTTGCGCTCGATCAAACGCTCCCACGGCGACTGATCGCCGAACAGGTCATTGTCCTTCTTGTAGATGTTGAGCGCGCCTTCTGACTGTTCCTTGTTGTTGAACAACCCGGTGGTCGTCATCAGCAGCAGCGGCGTCGAACCGTCCGTGATCAGCTGCGGATTCAGACTCTGGATGTTGATGACCTGGAAGCCTTCGATGATCTCGCTATACTTGCCGCCGGAAAAATTGGTGAAGGTCTGAGCCACGACCGATTTCGCTTTCGACATCCACAGTACAATCGGCTCAGAAGCAAAATGCGCCCGCATAAGCGCCACGGCCTGCGCGAGGATCGGTGTTTTCCCAGCTCCAGTAAGCGCCGACAATGCTTGGAAGAACGGTCGTGGCTTGGTGCCTTTGCGTGGCCGGTCAGGATGATTGGCAAAAAACGCGTACCGATCCGCCATCAACTTCGCGCTGTCACTCTGAAATACTTTGAGTTCAAGCAACTGCGTTGTCCTCGTTGTTGAAGGCGTCTGAGCGCGGATTGAAGCCGATATGTTCCAGCACTTTATCGGGGATCTTATAGAATTCGATGCCTGCTCCGGTATAGGGAGCTATCGAGGCGTACACATGGAAACGCGATGCCAGGCTCGCGGCCTTCGCTTCCGCCGCAATCTCCTTGAATACGTCACGATTCAAAACGGAAGGCTTGTCGGCAGCTTGCCAAACCAGGAAAAAACCCTCATCCTTCGGGTTCACCGCGAATAGGAAACGGTGTGCGCCGACTGGAAAGCGGCGAAGATATGACCTTGCCCTCTCCGCCTTGTCCCAATAACTGGTTAGCAGCAGATCGATCATCTCTTCCCGCGCAAGCGCGTTCACTGCTTCGGCATCAATCTTTTCGCGTTTCAGCTCCATGAACCGGAAGCCTCCTTGAATGGGTTCGCGTTTGCCAGAAGTCCACTCTCCCGAAATGACACGGCGTATCCGTTCCGCGGTGAGTGTCTTCGCGTAATGGTCGCCCTTTTCAGTGTTGCCTTGCTCAATCAGGATGAAGCGACGGTGAACGTCTGGATCACTGTTCAATGCCAGCACGGCGTGTGCCGTGGTGCCCGAACCAGCAAACGGATCGAGCACGAGACCGTCGGCACCACTCCAAATCTGGATAATCTTCTTGAATAATTTCAGGGGCTTGACTGTCGTGAATCCGTGTCCTTCGCCAACAATGCTTGTTAGTTCGTTGACGCCGTCACTCGTCCTGCCCGATTCACGAAAACCCCACGAGGTCGAGTCCAGCTCCGCTGGAAATCCCAAGTCCTCGTCCGCCCAATAAGTGACCGGCACTTTTCCTTTTCTGATTTGTTCAAGGTGGGTCTTGACGCGCGGCCGCCCCTGCCCGTCCCGGCCAAACCAAACAAACGGCCAGTTGTTTTTGGCCAAGCGCGCGAGCGCCTGCTGAGATGTTTTTTTAGTGACGGATTTGGAAGTTCCGCCTTTCGCCATGAGGGCTGGCACTTTTCCATCCTTAATATCACGCTCTTCGTACTCCGAGCCCCATTCTGACAGCCATTTGAGAATATTATTTTTCGGATGACGCCAGGCACCGTTTCCGGCGGGGTAGTGCAGCTCGCCGGTAAAGGGAGATTGGATTGCGTAATCATCTTTGGAGGAATAGCTGCGGGCGGTCAGATTGCCTTCGCGCCACACACCGTCAGGGTCTTTGTCGGGATTGGAATAGCGTTTGTTATCTTTATCGGTTCGTGCCTCTGAGCCCGTGCGCGCCTTCGTGAGATCCTTGGCGTAGACCAGAACATATTCCGTCGATGTCGATACGTGATCGTTGTCGGAGCGGGGGGCGGCGGATTTCTGCCAATTGATGATGGCAAGTCTGTTTTCGTCCCGGAAAACCTCGTCCATCAGCATCCCGAGCCGAAAAAGTTCGCGATGGTCGATACAGATGGCGATGACTCCGCCCGGCTTTAACATCTCTCGCATCATCCACACGCGCGGAGTCATGAAGCGAAGCCACTTGCTATGCCGGGAGCCATCATCCTTCGGGACCAAATCACCCAAATACGGATCGTTGGGGTCTTTGTCCCACTTGTCGTTGTAGCGGAAGTCCTCGCCCGTGTTGTAGGGGGGATCGGTGATGATCAGATCGGCCTGGCCCCGGAACTTGTAAAGCGTGACCATGGCAGAGAGATTCTCTCCGTCCCAGATTTCGTTTTCCGATTGGTTATTTTCATCACCAGCGGAGAATTTCTTCAGAATGCGGCTCAGTTTCGGCTTCACCTGCCGGATGATCTGCCACGGGGCGGTCCGGCCGGTGTAGCTCATGACAATGCCATCGCGGCCAGCCTCAAGGAGGGCCGCGTCATGCTCTTCTAGCAATTTAATAAGAGCGGCGCGCGACAGCTGTTCGTAGTCCATCCAAATTCCTCAAGTGTTTCTCGTGTTCTTGCCGTCTGCTTACCCCTATCAGAACAACTTTTAGCTGTCAGCGCAAATGATAGAGAATACGAGTCACATAGAATACAAGGATACAGCTCGGCTGACAGACTCAGGATGTTGAATTTCCGCCCGTATCGGATGCTAACTCCATTTCATCTAGCGAAATCCTGAATGGCTGCGGCAGTCTCCGGCCATCCTAGCATATTCGCCTTGTCTTCGCCTTGGTGGGTTTCATATCCGGTTCCACGTCGGACGCAGAGTGCCGCGCAGGGTGAGTTCCACAGACTTGTAATCGCCTGTCGGGAGAAACCACAGCGATATGCGCTGCCCAGCTAGCCGCGTTGCATATAGTAGGTTGTTTAAGCGGCAGTTCGTCTCCTGACCTCCCTTGAAACAATTCTTGGGCGAGATATTTCCATAGCCCGCGTTAAACCTGGCTGAAAGGTTGGCGCATTCGCCCACGTATCGCAGTTGTTCGTCCACCGTGAGTACATAGACCCGCTAACCTGAGAGCGATTGGGAATCTTAAATTTGCAGAACGGGCCTGATCCGTACCGGTTGAGGGAAAGATTTCGCGCGTTTTTGTACCGCACTTGCGGCATGTGCTGCGTCAGAGAGCCGCTTGTCTCTCGTAAAGGCTCGATGTCGCAAACCTGCTCGAACTCGTAATCCACGAATTTCATTAGCGCGATGATGCCAGCAGGCCAGGGAGACTGGCAACTTCTAACACTATCCCCTGCCCGTCTGTTCGGCCGCGTGTTGCCGCTGCGGCATTCTGCGCCGTGATGAGCGCGTAGCCTTCGTCATGAAGGCGGGCGCACTCTTGGCCCTTCGCGCTCACTTCCGTGAGCTTGTTCGCGGTTTCGTCAATGCTCCAGCCACGTTGCGCCCCCAGCATGCGCCCGAAAAAATCTGCCATGCTGCGGTCTGGTCCGTTGCCTTCCTTGGAGGGAGGCGCGTCAGTAGCGCAACGCTCATAGTCCGGCCAAGTGCGCTCGCCTTCGGAAGCAGAGTGCTTTCGGCGGGGGCGGGTTCCGCTGGTGCTGCGTCAACTATCTCTACCCTTGGAAAATCCGGCTCTTACTTCCGTTTTTAGTTCGTGGTTCCTGCAAGGCGCGTCGCGCCGGACGCGGATGGGTCGGCCCCCACCCCTTGCGCAGTCTGCGCGAGAATTCCTTCGTTTCCTCGCCACTCTTCAAGCCTGATGCTGCTACCCACGCCTGATGGTTGTCTGAGCTGGTTTGCAATGTTAGGACGGCAACATCGTAAAGACTGTCAAGCGCTTCTGTTTTGCGATCATCAAGCTGAATGTCGCTGTGCGGTCAGACAGTGATGTTGCTCTGCCGTGCTGTTGCTCCTGGGAATAGCCTGGGAAGCGAGTTCTTGAGTTGGCTGAGGGTTTGGTGCGGACGGAACCCTCGCTTCTTTCCGTCGAGGTTTAGGTTCGTCAGGTCGAAATGAGAGGGCGCGAAACCATAAAATTACCCTGGCACACTCTGTTCGCAAGACTCTTATGCTAACTGTTTAGTTAGATGTAGCAGTCTAATCTTAAATGAAAACGATAGTAAAATGAATCCAGAGCAACTCGCGTTTATTAGAAAACAATATTTAAAGAATAGACTCTTGGCCGCGGTTGAACTACCTCCACTCGGCCCGTATGGCTTGAAATAGCAATAAATGTGTAGACAATTTCTCCCGCAGGCAGATTCGGCAGCAAGGTTCCAGGCGATTGAGAAGAACGAAGCTGTGAGGTTCTCGAGAGTGGACTTTTGGAGTCGAGGACAACGAAGATGCGGAAACTTACGAGAGAGGCTGTCATCTTCATGCTTGTCTCGATGCTACTGGATTGGGCGGTAAGTTCATCCACCAGATTTACACTCAGCGACGAAATATAAAAATCCAAAGAGACGAATTTCAGAAAGGTTGTGACGGCCTAGCCAATTGGGGCATGGCGATTCAGGACCTTGGCGGTCTCTTAATCAGCCGCCCAGAATGCCCGTTAGTGTTTGGCGAGAAGAGGTATCCAGTCAAGTCCTTCGACGAAGGCGTCACGATTTCCGCAAAAGACCAGCAGGAATACACCAACGCGTTCGAACGCGGTCAGGTTACCCGATCGCCTTGCTGATGTCCGCGGTTGTCGGGGCGTACAGCTTTGCCTTGGGTCTCGGCCTGTGGTGTTTCTACCGACTGGTGCGATTTGCAGTCAAAGGATAAGAGCTAGGTCAACACGTGAAGCCATGGACCTTGGCACAGAAGCGATACAGGTGCGATGAGATGACGTTGACGCTAGGGCTTCTCAGTGCTCCATTTCTCTTTGGTATTTCGAGCGTGTTCTAGTTTGACCGGCGCACGCGGTTGAAATAAACACATCGTTTCGCGACTACGTCGAAGGTCCAAAACCCGCGAGGCGGACTGTCACAATCTATTTAACACACCGGTGAATAACAAAGTGGTATGCTTTGCCCCGCTGGGAAACCTCCCCACAATGCTACGCGATCTTGAGGCGAGCAATTAGAGAAAGCTCCTGTCAATTATTAAATCTACTCGAATATGGATGCCCACGTCCTCGTTGACTACTACAATTTTCCGAAAAGATTCTTGAATGTAGGGTTAGCCTCTTTCGTCAGTCAAATGGAGTCGCTGGTACGCTCGGCTTCCCCGAATGTGGTCGATGTTTTTGTGCGCTTGTATGGAGGTTGGTACGATGAAATCGGGTTATCTAAAGATGGGACAATTTTGGCACAAGATATTTCGCAAGACTTTCCCAAGTCAAATCTAAACGGCGGGGTCGTGTGCCATACGTACTGCGAGATGGCAAGTTCTTTAATAAAGCTGAAGGGCGATCTGTTCTTTGCCACCGTGCGAGAGAAACGGGGACTAACGAGGTTGCTTCGGACGGCGACACCGGCTGCTTGTATAGATAACTTGAAGTGCACGGTCCCTTCCGTAGTTCAATGGTCGAGAAAAGGGTGTCCGACAGCAGGTTGCCCCGTATCGAACTTCGATGCGTTCGTCTGCAAGCAACAAAAACTGGTCGACATTCTGATTTGTTGCGATCTTCTTACGCTAGCAATCACTGGAGCCAAAGCAACTATATTTCTATTCTCGGACGATGACGACTTCATACCTGCCTTACTTTTGGCCGGATCGCACACAAAAGACATTTGGCACGTGCGAACCCAACCAAATAAGCCTAGGCTCTACGATGCGCTGCTCATGCGTAACGGCGTCAAAACAGCATTCATTTGAGCGGAGACTGATATGACACCAGAAGAAATCAAAGAGATCAGGGCCGATATAGCCGCGTTTGCTGACAACGAAGACAGCGTACTAGTCGAGAAAGGCGTCGTCGTCTTTGAGCGCGATAGGGAGGTGTTGGAGTGTCGGCTTTCGGAATCAGCGGTAGGTCAGATAGAGATCGAATTCAGCGGAAAGAAGATGCCCTACTTTAAATTTCTTGCCGAGGAGCTGGGGCGTCTTCCCGTACTAGCCCACGCGATTCAACAGAAGCGTCCCGACGTAAACCCCTATGTGGACACAAAGGCGTCTCTAAGTGATGGCTTGGGAAGAGTTCTCGAGACTCACGCGTCAGGTCTGGAGGTTCTTGGAAAGAGATGTGCAGAATCAGTCCCCGGTGAAACTCGATTGATGTTCCTGACGGGCGACGCTGGAGAGGGCAAAACTGCTCTATTGCGTCGGTTAACGCGAAAATGCGCGGATGCATACATCGATCGGCAGATTCAGTGGTTTCTGCTTCATATTGATACGCAGGGGAGATCGTTCGTTAGATTGGAGGAAGCGGTTGCGGGCGAACTGGGCCAGTTGCGAGTGTCAGGGCTATTCTATTCAGGTGTAATTCGTCTCATTAGACGGGGCCTCCTTACAATTGCGATCGACGGCTTCGACGAATTGCTTGCTGAGGTGGGTTCCGGGGAAGCCTACAGCGGACTGGGCGCTTTCCTTCGTCAATTGAACGGGTCCGGTATTGTCGTCGCGGCTGCACGAAGCGCGTATTTCGAGGCGGAGAACTATACGGCTCAAAGTCGGCTGCTCTCTTCATTGCCTGACGTTCAGGTGACAATTGAACAACTACGGTTGGATAAATGGAACAGAACGGAAACAGTATCTTTCTTCGAGAGCTTTGTCGGAGCAGATGGTGCAACTATCGAACACCCTTCAGGCCTGTACGACGAGTTAGAAGAGTCGTTGGGCCCTCATCATGTGATCCTACAGAGGCCGTTCTTGGTTCAGCAGATTGCGAAAATGTTAGCCTCGCCCGCAGTTTCTGCGAAAGATGTAATTCAAGACATCGGGCAGGATGTTCACCAGATTGTGCCAAATGTAATACGAGCATTTCTTAAACGAGAGGTCGAAGAGAAGTGGCGTGATCCGACAGGCACTCCATATCTGAGTCTGGATCAACATATTCACCTGTTGGCGGCGATCGCCGAAGAAATGTGGATACAGTCTAGGACGAGCCTACCAATTGAAATGGTTCAACTGATTACCGAGACGGTGATCGAGGAACTTGGTATATCTACCGCCAAAAGAGTCCAGCTAATAGAGCGCGTTAAGGCTCACGCGTTCCTGCCTGCTGGCGCTGCGAGGAGGAGCGACGAGCGCGCGTTCGATCATGAAGAATTCTGGAATTATTTCCTCGCTGCTCGTCTCGTTGAACTTCTAAAGGGCAAAGATAAAAGCAATCTCGTTCGCTTTGTTGACCGGCGCTCTCTTCCTTCAATGACGGCAATGTGGGCGGCTGTGATCGAAAATTGGTCTGCTGATCAAGCTAGGGAATTCGTCGCGATCCTTAGTGAAGCATGCACTTCTGAACTGCGATCCAGCTACCTGAAGCAGAATTGTGGCGTGCTCGCCGGTGCGCTGTCACAGCTGGCGGTCAGCGATTTGAGGTTCGACTCGATGTATTTCGAGGGGAATATTTTCAGGTCTAGCCGACTCCAACGCGCCGAGTTCCGAAAGTGTGTGTTCAATGACCTCGTCTTGTTTGAGAGCAAATGGAGGGATTGTAGCTTCTACGAATGTGAAATCTTAGGCCTGAGTGTTAATAACACGCGACTCGATGGCTGCGTCTTCGACGAAAAATGTAGAGTCGTCGGGGTTCTTTTAGGTTCGGCGGTCGAGGAAGAATTTCGAACATATGTACCGGAGATCAGCGAACGCATCTTAACGGATTGTGGTGCACAATTCCCCCAATCATCACTATTCACCCACAGAAAGCCGGTGCCGCCGATTCCCGAAGACCGGCGCCGCGCACTGGAGAAGTTTCTAAGGATCTTCGACAGGAATACCGGAGCAGTGGAGCGCGTGATTGAACTCAAGCTCGGCCAAAGGTTACACATTTTCGAAAAAGACGTTCTCCCCCGTCTGCTCAAATACGATGTGATTCGGCAAACAACGTACCGAGGTCGAGGTGGGCAGAGCCGATACGAACTCTCTTTCCCTCTTGAAACAATTCTGCAGGCTGAGGATCCTGATTCCGCCGCCCCTGAGCAGCTGATCAAATTCTGGCAGGAATTGCGAGGATAGAAATCGGCACTCGATGGAGGCAACCCAATTGCGAAACCAACGCGACCGTCACTTGGGGAACCGCAAAAGTTGCCAAGCCAGAAACCAGGCTAAACCAGAACATGAATCGGTAGCGTCATGACGTTGGAAGTGCGTTTTTGTTGACTAGATGGCGGGCCCAGATTCAGACTGGCGGCCCGCTGTCGCGAGGTAGAAGACCGTCAAACTTTGCCGCCGCCGCATGGGTCCCGCGTAGCAACCTGT
>Ga0193716_1001669_pt1 | contig 12797 bp, 16 predicted proteins | sample U2c1metaG_FD_145901 | JGI IMG/M metagenome (GOLD analysis project Ga0193716, IMG submission 145901) | Soil microbial communities from a riparian zone of the East river system, Colorado, United States - U2c1 | ecosystem: Environmental > Terrestrial > Soil > Riparian zone | place: USA: East River...
CGACGGCGAAGCCCGGCCCGGCGGCGCCGGCTGGGCCCGCCCCCTCCTCGACCTCGACAACGCGGGCCACCCGCTCCTTGGCACCTGGGCGCTCGTCGTCGCGCTGGCACTCGGCACCATGGGCCTGCCGCACGTGATCATGCGTTTCCACACCAGCCCCGACGGCCGCGCCGCACGCCGCACCGCCGCCTTCACCGTCGGACTGCTCAGCATCTTCTACCTCTTCCCCGGCATCTACGGCGTCCTCGGCCGCGTGCTGGTCCCACAGCTCTACCTCTCCGGCGACACCGACACGGCCGTCGTCGCGCTGCCCGCGCAGGTCGACGACGGCTGGCCGGGCAGCACCTTCACCGCACTGCTCACCGGCGGCGCCTTCGCCGCGTTCCTCGCCACGTCGCTCGGACTGCTGCTCGTCGTCTCCGGCGCCATCTCCTACGACCTGCTGCCCGGCGGCCTCCGCCGCCTCCGGTTCACCGTGGTCGCGGCCGCCGCCGTGGTCGTTCTTCTTGCGCTGCAAGCGATCCGGCTCGACGCGGGCGTGCTCGTGACATGGGGCTTCACCGTCGCCGCCTCCACCTTCTGCCCCTTGCTCGTGCTCGGCATCTGGTGGTCCCGACTCACCGTCGCCGGCGCGATGTCCGGCGTGCTCGTCGGGTTGTTCACGTCATCCGGCGCCATCGCGGGGACGCTCCTCGGGCTGCCAGTTTCCGGGGCCCTCGCCATTTTGGTCGCGCAACCCGCGCCATGGTCGGTGCCGCTCGCCTTCGCCACCATGATCGTCGTGTCGCTGCGCGGACGGCCGCCGTCGTGGGCCAGGACCGCCATGCTTCGCTTGCACCTCAACGAGGATCGCGAACACACGTCCGCCGATCGCCTCCGCGCACTGCGTGCTCAGTCGTCCTCGTCGTCGTAGTCCTCGCACTCTTCGTCCCACACCAGCCGCAGCTCGTGCAAGCGGCCGTAGAGCTGCAGCGCCGCTTCTGCTGTCTCGTGCACGCCGAACGCCAACTGCTTCGTGACGGGGTCCTTGCGGTAGATCACCGCCTCGCTCTCCTCCGGCGAGGCGATCTCCATGCCCCACGCGAACACCTTGTCGTCCTGCGCATCGTTGACCAGCGCGAACAGTCGCATTCCCATGCGGCCAGTTTCCGAACTCGCGACACAACCCTGGGATTCTCACTCCTGGGAGTACCAAGTGGAATCATGCGCACACTGACAGTCACCGGGAGTCGTCGTGAACAAGAAGCCGCCGTTCCTGCGTCGCCGCCTGGGCCGACGGCTGCGCACCATCCGCGAGGACGCCAACCTCACCCTCGACACCGCCGCCGTCCGCCTCGACAAGACCCGCAGCGCCCTGGCCAGAATCGAGACGGGTCAGACGAAGGCGGACGTCCACTTCATCCGCAGCGCCATGGACCTCTACGACTTCTACGACGAAGACCTCCTCACCCAAGCAAGAGAAGCCGCAAAGCCGCCATGGTTCCGCGCCTACGGCATCGAGGATCTCGGCTACGTGGACATCGAGACCTACGCCTCGACCGTCCAGGAGTTCGCGGGGCTCAACCTGCCCGGCCTGTTCCAGACCGAGGCCTACATACGCGCGATGCTCGAACGCGGTCGCCGACGCCGAACCGCCGAGCAGATGCGCAACGACATCAAGGTTCGGCTGATACGGCAGCAGCGCCTGACGAACGAGGAGAACCCGCTGGAGATCACCGCGATCATCGACGAGTCCGCGCTGTTGCGGGACATCGGCGGTCGCGAGGTCATGCGAGAACAACATGGGCAGCTGATCGAGATGGCAGCCCTGCCGACGGTGACTCTGCAGGTCCTGCCCTTGCAAGCACACAGCGCGATGGATGGCGGCTTCACGTTGCTGTCCTTCGATGACCCCGAAGATGCTGACTTGCTCTACGTCGAGTACGCCACCGGCGCACTTCACATTGAGGACGAAGTTGAGGTAAGGGCAGCTAGACTGGTGTTTGAACAGCTCCGCACCGAAGCACTGAGCCCGGCCGATTCGGTTGCGCTGATCGAGCGAATCAGTCTATGACGATAGAGGCGATCAAAGTGTCCACAGTGGACCTATCCCGACTCGCGTGGCGCAAGAGCAGCCGCAGCGGTCAGGACGGCTCGAACGGCAATTGCGTTGAGGTCGCCTTCGCGGATGCCGAGTGGCGCAAGAGTTCTCGCAGCGGCCAGAACGGTTCCAATGGCAACTGCGTCGAGGTCGCCTTTTCTGGACTCGCAGTAGTCCTCCGGGACTCGAAGTCACCCGATCGAGGGACCCTCGCCTTCCCGATCAACGGCTGGTCAGGTTTTCTGCACGTTTCCAAAATGTGACCTGCGCCACTAGTCGCGCAATCCGCGCCGTTCGTCGACCGTTTGTCGTGCGACGAGACGGTTGATCTGCGCACGACTTACCCGCTCCGGCACCTCCTTCCTAGGGTTGTAGAACGAATTTCACTTCCCTGGAGGCACCGTGAGCACCACCGACCAGGGCCCGCCCGACTCGGGCCCCGATTGGGAGACCATCCAGCAGAGCGCCGAGTTCACTCAGCTGCGCCGACGACTCCGCGGCTTCGTGTTCCCGATGACCGTCGGGTTCCTGCTCTGGTACCTCCTGTACGTGCTGCTGTCCGACTACGCGCACGACTTCATGGGCACCAAGGTCTTCGGCAACATCAACATCGGGCTGCTCTTCGGCCTGCTGCAGTTCGTCTCCACGTTCGTCATCACGAGCCTGTATGTGCGGCACGCCAACCGGAAGCTCGACCCGGTCTCCGAGAAGATCCGTGCAGACGTCGAGGGAGGCGCGAAATGAACCTGGCAGCGATCGAAGGCAGCAACGTCGGTCTCAACATCGGGATCTTCGCGCTGTTCGTCGTGATCACCCTCTTCATCGTGTTCCGTGCGAGCCGCACGTCGAAGACCACGGTCGACTACTACGCGGCGGGGCACTCGTTCTCCGGCGCGCAGAACGGTGTCGCGATCTCCGGCGACTACCTGTCGGCGGCGTCGTTCCTCGGTATCGCGGGCGCCATCGCCGTCAACGGGTACGACGGCTTCCTGTACTCCATCGGCTTCCTGGTCGCGTGGCTGATCGCGCTGCTGCTGGTCGCCGAGCTGATGCGCAACACCGGCAAGTACACGATGGGCGACGTGCTCGCGTTCCGGATGAAGCAGCGTCCGGTCCGTGCCGCCGCGGCGACGTCGACGCTGGTCGTGTCGTTCTTCTACCTGCTGGCGCAGATGGCCGGCGCGGGCGGTCTGGTCGCGCTGCTGCTGGGCATCGAGAACAAGGCCGGTCAGGCGCTGGTGATCGCGGTCGTCGGCGTGATCATGATCCTGTACGTGATCATCGGCGGCATGCGCGGCACCACCTGGGTGCAGATCATCAAGGCCACGCTGCTGATCATCGGTGCGTTCGCGATGACCGTGTGGGTGCTGGGCAAGTACGGCTTCAACCTGTCGAGCCTGCTCGGCGACGCGGTGGCGAAGGTCGGCGAGGGCGGCGAGAAGCTGCTCAACCCGGGCGCGCAGTACGGCAAGACCGGCCTGACGCAGCTCGACTTCGTGTCGCTGGCGCTCGCGCTGGTGCTCGGCACCGCCGGCTTGCCGCACATCCTGATGCGCTTCTACACGGTCCCGACCGCGAAGGAAGCCCGTAAGTCCGTGGTGTGGGCGATCTGGCTGATCGGCATCTTCTACCTGTTCACCCTGGTGCTCGGCTACGGCGCGGGCGCGCTGGTTGGCCCGGAGGAGATCGCGGCGGCACCCGGCGGGACTAACTCGGCGGCGCCACTGCTCGCGTACGCGCTCGGCGGCACGGTGCTGCTCGGCATCATCGCCGCGGTGGCGTTCGCGACGATCCTCGCTGTGGTCGCCGGGTTGACGATCACCGCGTCGGCGTCGTTCGCACACGACATCTACGCGAACATCATCAAGAAGGGCAAGGTCGACGACAAGAAGGCGGAGGTCAAGGTCGCACGCATCACCGCGTTGGTGATCGGCGCGGTCGCGATCCTCGGCGGCATCGTCGCGAACGGTCAGAACATCGCGTTCCTGGTGGCGCTGGCGTTCGCGGTGGCGGCGTCGGCGAACCTGCCGACGATCCTGTACTCGCTGTTCTGGAAGCGGTTCAACACGGCGGGCGCGCTGTGGAGCATCTACGGCGGTCTGACGATCTGCCTGGTGCTGATCGTCTTCTCGCCCGCGGTGTCCGGCAAGCCGATCGACCCGAAGACCGGCAAGAGCCTGTCGATGTTCCAGAACGTCGACTTCCACTGGTTCCCGCTGGACAACCCGGGTCTCGTGTCGATCCCGGCGGCCTTCCTGTTGGGCTACCTGGGGACGATTTTCTCCAAGGATCGCGGCGACGCGAAGAAGTTCGCGGAGATGGAGGTCCGCTCGCTGACCGGCGCCGGCGCCGAGAAGGCAGTGGTCCACTAGTTTCGTCTGACGGACACGGCCCCCGGTTCCTGCCGGGGGCCGTGTTTTGTCCGGCCCCACGCGCGTGTCCAACACTCAGACCCCGCGTGTCCAACACTCACGACAGGCGAGTTGAACACTCACGAACGGTCAACTCACCGTCCCCGAACGGGAGACTCGCGGATGCGTGCGCGAGTCTCCCGTTCAGAACCCGCGAGTCGACCGTTCAGAACCCGCGAGTTGTCGTTTCGCGAGCGGTGAGAACCGGTTGGAAGAACCCGGTTTCCGACGGCTGATGCCAGGTCGTGCCGGTGAAGCCCGCCTCGTCGACGAAACCGGTGAGCTGGTCCTGGGTCAGCGCCCAGTACGTCGTGCGGAAGACCCGCGTCGACCAGGACTCGTCGCTCTCGGTGAGCTGGAACAGTTCGACGTCGTAGCGCTCGCCGTCGTCGTGCCAGTGCCAGAGCTGGAACGTGATGGTCCGGCCGGTGATCTGTGGCGGTGTGGACAGTGGGCGGGTCGCGCGGAGTGAGTCGTACGGGCGCGTGGTGATGATCAGCAGGCCGCCGGGTCTGAGTACGCGCCGCAGGTTCGTCAGGGCGACGCGTTGGTCGGCCGGGGTGAGCAGGTGCGGCAACGCGTTGTCAGCGCAGAGGACGACGTCGAAGTACGCGGGCCGGAAGGGCAGGGCACGCAGGTCGGCGGCCGCGGTGGGGAGCGTCAGGTCGCGGGCGCGTGCCTCGCGGGCCGTGCGCGCGACCGCGTCGGGGCTGAGGTCGGTGGCGATGACCCCGTGGCCCAGCGCGGCGAGGCCGAGCGCCTGGGTGCCGATTCCGCAGGCGCAGTCGAGGATGGTGTGCGGGCCGGGGCCGAGTTCGCGGCGGATGACGCCGTCGAGCGCGCTGGCCTGGCGAGGAATCGACGCGTCCCAGTCGGCGTAGAGCAGGTGGTAGGTCTCGGCGAGGTCGTCGTAGAAGCCGCGAGCGCCGGTCATGTCAGCGCAAGGTAGTCGCTGAGCCGGGCGGCCGCGGTGAGCATGGCGAGGCCCTGCGTGGTCAGTTTCTGTTGCCAGTCGGCCAATGCGTCGGCCAGTGCGTCGGTGCCGCCCGCGGTGCGGATCTGCTCGACCACGGTCGCGATGTGGCCAAGCGGGTAGCCCCCGCGCCGGAGAAGGTGGGCGAGGTCGGCGTCGCGGATGTCGTTCGCGTCGAACACGCGGTAGCCGGTGGCCGGATCGCGGGCAGGCGTGAGGATGCCGGCGCGTTCCCAGTTGCGCAGGGTCGCCTGGGTTACGCGGAGCCGGTGTGCCAGATCGCCGATGTTCCGTGGGGAACCTGTTCCGTTTGTAGCCGGTTCCGTTGCGGTCAGGTGACCGATCGCCTTGCGTACCGTGCCGAGGGTGTCCCGGTCGCGGAGCAACTGGTCGTGGCCGCGGTCGATGATCGTCAGCGCGCGATCGAGTGCGTCGTCGTGGAGCGCGTTCATGATCTGGCCGCCGGTCGAGTGCCCGTGGGCCGGGATGAGGGCGAGGAAGGCGCGGAGCGCTGCCGCGTGCACGTCGGTGTACACCCGGTAGCCGCTGGGGGTGCGCTCGGCCGGTGGGATGAACCCGTGCTGCTCGTAGTTGCGGACCGCCTGGGTCGAGACGCCGTGTGCGCGGGCGAGGTCAGAGGTGATCACTGGTTTGAGACTTTACCGCAGGGTTGCGTGGTAGAAGCTGTGTAAGTCTCAATAGAACGTTCAACGATACGGTTGAGACCTATGAGTCAGGACATTCGAGACTTCGTAGCCCCGTCATGCGATCTGTTGGCCTTCGGTGAGCCGACGCACCAGGAACCGGCCTTCGCGCTGGTCCGCAACGAGCTGTTCGCTCGGCTGGCCGACCACGGCTTTCGGTCGATCGCCCTCGAGACCGATCGCGTGGCCGCGCTCACCGTGAACGACTACGTCCAGGAGGGAGTGGGCACCTTCGACGCGGCGATGAGCGAAGGCTTCTCGCACGGCTTCGGAGACTTGGCGGGCAACCGGCAGCTAGTGGTCTGGATGCGCGAGTACAACAAGAGTCGCCCCGTTGAGGAACTTCTGGCGTTCCACGGCTTCGACGCCTCGACCGAGATGATGAGCGCACCCAGCCCTCGGCGCTACCTCGAACACGCGCGCGACTACCTGGGGATCGACGTCGACCTACCCGTCGGCGACGACGAGCAGTGGAGCCGCACGGAAGCGATCATGGACCCGGCCGAGTCGGTCGGCGCGACGGCGGCGGCCGAGCGGCTGCGCTCGATCGCAGACGACATGCTCACCACGTTGTACGCGCGTGCGCCGGGACTGATCGCGGCGACCTCGCACGCGTTGTGGTTCAGGGCCAAGACACACCTCACCGCGGGACTTGGCTTGCTGCGCTACCACAAGCAGTCAGCACAAGGCGTCGACCAGAGCGAACGGATCTCCCGCCTGAGCGCCACCCGGGACGCGCTGATGGCGCAGAACCTCCTCGACATCGTCGACCTCGAGCGCGGCCCGACGCTGGTCTTCGCGCACAACAGCCACCTGCAACGGAATCGGAGCGAGTGGAGCTTGGCGGAACTGGAGCTGAACTGGTTCAGCGCCGGCGCCATCGTGGATTCTCTGCTGGGTGAGCGGTACGGCTTCGTGGCCGGCAGCCTGGGCCGCAGCGAGGCGATCGGACTTCAGGAGCCGGAACCGGACACCTACGAGGGTTTGCTGCAGCGCGACATCGCGACGTGGGGCCTCGTCAAGGAGGTCGCTCCCGCCCGCACCCGCACCGACCCCACCCCGAGGCAGGGCTACTTCCCACTGGACAAGGAAATCCTCGACGTGACCGACGCGGTGCTGCACATCCACGCCGGCACAACCGTCGAGTAAGAAGGGCCTGGCCAGGCGCGAACCCGGCGCCTGGCCATTCGCCTAGCGGGACACGAGCGTGTGCTGCCGCGCCGCGACCCACCAACGGCCGTCCTCCTTCACCAGCACGTAGAGCGCGTTCATCGCGTGGTCCAGGTCGATCGGCGAGCCGTCCTCGGTGATCGCGAACGCCTCTTTGTGCGCCAGTGCCACGTCCGGCCGCAGGAAGGTGACGTCCCGCAGCTCGTAGCGCGCGTACTGGTCGCGCAGTGGCCCGGCGAGCCCCGCCTCACTGGCCGCGAGCAGCGCCTCCCGGCCGACGATGCGCACCCCCACCGCGTTCACGACCGCGGCGTCGGCGGTGAAGTGCCTGTTCATCAGCTCCGCGTCGTTCGTGTTGAAGCCCTGCTCCACGTCCGCGACGATCTGCCTGATCTCCTCGATATCGGTCACGCCACAAGTCTCGAACCTCCAGAAATGTCGAGGTCAAGAGTTCTGCGCAACCTCGGCGACAGCAGAGGGGCGTGCCGTCCGGCCAAGGAACGTCCCGATCGCACCGCAGACCAACGAGAGCCCTCACCACCCCGACCCCGCAAGGAGCCCCGCGCAAGCGCGCCCCCCCCCGCGCGCGATGCCCAACCCCCACCCGATCCCGGGGGCGTCCCGCCTTGCCATTCTATCGGCTGGGGGTCACGGTTCGGGGTTGTGGATCTTGCTTGTGGATAACTCCTCAAAGGTCACCCACAAGTGTCGAAGCAACCCTCGACGGCGCATCCGCGTAGAAGGGGCGACGGAGGAGGTGCCGGCGGTGCGTGGGCGGGATCAGGAGTTCGCCGAGTTCTTCTCGGCGCGCTTCGACGGCGCTCGGCGGATCGCGTTCGCCATGTGCGGCTCGTGGCCGGACGCGGAGGAGATCGCGCAGACGGCGTTCGTGAAGATGTACGCCCGCTGGGCGAAGGTCCGCATCGACACCGTCGACGCCTACCTGCGCACGGTCCTGACCAGGGTGTTCCTCGACACCAAGCGGCGCGGCCGGGCCCGTGAGCACACCGTCGCCGACCTGCCGGACAGCGCGGCGCCCGCCGACACCGGGCCCGACGAGCGGATGGCGCTGCGGTCCGCGCTGCTGACCGTGCCGCCGGGACAGCGCGCGGTGCTGGTGCTGCGGTTCGTCGCGGACCTGTCCGTCGAGCAGGTCGCCAAGACGCTCGGTTGCTCGACCGGCACCGTCAAGAGCCAGACCGCGCGCGGCCTCACCGCCCTGCGGGCCGCCTACCACCAGGGCGAAGTCAACGTAGAGACGCGAGGAGCGTGAGATGAACGAAGACGCGGCGCGACGCGCCCTCGGGACGCTCAACGACGAACCGGCGCCCCCGGTCTCGACCACCCTCGACGAGGTGTTCCGCAGGGGCCGCCGCCGGGTGCTCGGCCAGCGCGTGGCCTCCGTCGCGGGCGTGATGGCGGTCGTGGCCGCCATCGGCGCCGGCGCGGTGCTGCTGCGACCCGGCGACGGACCGGACGGCGTTCAGGTCGCCGGCACCACGACCACGGCCCCACCGTCGGACAAGGTCGCGGTGCTGCCCGGCTGGCAGCTCGTCGAGCTGCCGGAGCTGAACACCGACGGCACCAGCTGCCAGCCGCGCCACGACTCGGGCCTGCCCCAGCCGGCCGACGTCAGCCTGCTGTCGCAGAACCGGGTGTCCACCGCGTTCACCGGCGCCGTCGGCACGGTGACCGGCGACGCGCCGACGATCACCATGGTGAGCTGGGAAGGCTATTCGGAGAAGGCGATGGGCCCGCACGGGTACGTCGCGGTCGAGATCGGCATGGGCGACGGCAACGGCCAGCTCCAGCTCGAGGTGGATCGGTACGGCGGCACCCCGACACAGGCCGCCGACGCGAGCGTCGTCGCGTACGGCAACTGCGACCGGCCGATGCGGCGCGTGCTCGCCGACGGCACCGTGTTGCAGCTCTACCCGGCCGACCGCAGCGACCCGCTCCAGCCGCATCAGCCGCTGGCGATCTACACGCCGGGCGGCCACCAGTACATCGTGACCGCCGCCGGGTACGGCCAAGAGGACGTGAGCGCCGCGGGTGGCGCGAGCACGAGTGGCCGCGGGCGGCTCCCGACCGACGACACCCAGCTCGCGGCGGTCGCGCTCGAACTGGTGGCCAAGCTGCACTGACCAGGGCTCACACGCGTTCTACGCACCGGCGTGGCAGCATCGTCCCGTGATGCCACAGCAGGTGCCCACCGTGACCGTGCCGGACCTCCCGGCTGAGCTGCCCGAGGGCGTGACGTTGCTCGACGTTCGGGAACCCGACGAGTGGGTGGCCGGCCACGCGCCGGACGCCGTGCACATCCCCATGGGTGACCTCGCCGGCCGGCTCGACGACCTGCCCGCCGACAACGAGGTGTACGTGGTTTGCCGCAGCGGCGGTCGCTCCGCGCGGGTCACCGCGTTCCTCAACGACAACGGCTGGGACGCCAAGAACGTCGACGGCGGCATGCAGTCCTGGCACGCCGCCGGTCGCCCGATGGCGGCCGACAGCGGCGCACCCGAGGTCATCTGAGGATGTCGCAGCCTCGCCAGCGCTGGGTAGCGTCGGTGCCGCAGGGCGCCCCGCGCAGTCCCCGCGCGCGGCGACGCCTGCCCTACCTCGGCCCGCCCGCCTACGGCCGGCCACCCCGCTGGGGCTTCCCGGCGCTGGCGTGGCGCTGGCCGACCACCGTCCCCGGGACGGTCGCCGACGAGCCGGTGACCGTCGACCGTGTCCGCTCCGTCGCGGGTCACGCGGCCGCGATGCTGTGGGCGCTGGCCGGGCTCGCGGTGATCGCCGCCGGCGGTGAGGTGTGGCGGTACGTGCTGCTGCTGAGCAGCCGGACGGGCGCGTTGTCCGAGCGGCTCGTCGCGACCTCCGACGCGGTCGTCACGGTCGCCGCGGTGCTGACGATCGCGTTCACGGTGCTGGCCGGTGTCGTGACGTTGTGGTGGCTGCACCTCGCGCGGCACGCGGCCGCGGACGTCGTCGGTCAGCGGGTGGGCCGCGCCGACTGGCAGGTGCTCGTGTATCTGCTGGTCCCGGGCGTGAACCTGGCGATGGGCGGCGTCGTGCTGGCCGAGCTGGAACACCAGGTGCTGCGCAGGTCGGCCGACGAGCGGCCGAACCCGACCCGCGCCGTGCGGGTGTGGTGGGTCGTGTGGGTGGTCGCCGGGCTGCTGTTCGCGGTGACCGTGGTGTGGCGGTTCCGGACCAGCGTGCAGGCGCACGCCGACGGGGTTCTGCTGAGCGCGGTGACCGACCTGTCGGCGGCCGCGGTGGCGGTGCTGACGGCGCTCGTGGTGCGTCGCCTGTCCACGCTGCTCGCGCCGGTCAACCCGAGCAGCGTCCGGTTCATGCGGGTCCTCCGCGTGGCGGGCGCCCCGGAGCCGGCTCTGCGTGAGGTGCGCGCGACCCCGTCCCGTCGCTGATAACTCTGTCGCCGGGCGACGTCGAGACCCGGCCGGCCGCTCCGTCCTCCGCTGTGCAAGCGACGAACGAGAGGACGCGACATGGCACAGCACGTGGTGCACTTCGAGATCATCGGCAGCGACGCGGCGACGCTCCGCGGCTACTACGCGGACCTGTTCGACTGGGACCCCGAGGGCAACCTGATCGGTGTGGCGGGAGAGACGCGATGAAGTACCTGATCATGATCTACAGCAACCCGGACACATGGGAACACCCCATCTACCTGCGGGACCCGAAGTTCCTCGCGCTGCCGGAGGCGGAGCGCGAGAGGCTGACCAAGCAGGGCGACGACCTGTTCGCGGAACTGGCCGAGTCGGGCGAGTTCGTCGAGGGTGTGGCGCTGGCCGACCCGGTGCACACCAGGACCGCGCGGCCGCGCGACGGTGTCCCGGCGATCACCGACGGGCCCTACCTGGAGTCGAAGGAGCAGCTCGCCGGCTACTTCGTCGTTGACTGCGAGACACCGGAGCGGGCCGCCGAGATCGCGTCCCGGTTCCCCGACGCGCGGCTGGGTGCCGTCGAGGTGCGGCCGATCATGGACATGTCCGGTCAGGAGATGTGACCGCCGGCGACATCGAGGACCTGCTGCGCCGGCTGGCGCCGCAGGTCCTCGCGGCGCTCGTCCGACGCTACGGCGACTTCGAGGCGGCGGAGGACGCGGTCCAGGAAGCGTTGTTGGTCGCCGCGCAGCAGTGGCCGGAGCGCGGGCTGCCGGAGCGCCCCGACGGCTGGCTGATCACGGTAGCGTCCCGCAAGCTGACCGACCAGTTCCGCAGCGAGCAGGCGAGCCGGCGCCGCGAGGAACGCATGGCGGCGCAGGACGTGGCGGTCGGGCCCGCGGTGGGGGAGGACGACACACTCACGCTGCTGTTGCTCTGTTGTCACCCGAGCCTGACGCCGCCGTCGCAGATCGCGCTGACGCTGCGCGCGGTGGGCGGCCTGACGACGGTGGAGATCGCGAAGGCGTTCCTGGTGCCGGAGTCGACCATGGCGCAACGCATCAGCAGGGCGAAGCAACGCATCAAGGGCGCGGAGTTCCAGTCGCGGCCCTCGGCGGAACGCATGCGCGCCGTCCTGCACGTGCTGTACCTGATCTTCAACGAGGGCTACACGGCCAGTTCCGGCCCGGACCTGCACCGCGCGGAGCTGACCGGCGAGGCGATCCGCCTGACCAGGACTGTGCACGCCCTACTGCCCGACGACGGCGAGGTAACAGGGCTGCTGGCGCTGATGTTGCTGATCGAGGCCCGCAGGGCGGCCCGCACCAGGCCCGACGGCAGCCTCGTCCCGCTGGCCGAACAGGACCGCACACTGTGGCGCCGCGAGTCGATCGCCGAGGGCATCGCGTTGATCAGCGAGACACTGCCGAAGGCGCGGCTGGGCCCGTACCAACTACAGGCCGCGATCGCCGCCGTCCACGCGGAGGCCGTTCGCGCGGCGGACACGGACTGGCTGCAGATCCTCGGCCTGTACCGCCTACTGGAGGACTTCGACCCGAGCCCGATGGTGACCCTCAACGAGGCAGTCGCGGTGGCGATGGTCCACGGCCCCGTCGCGGCCCTGGCGGCGCTGAAACCCCTGGAAGAGCAGCTCGCCGAGCACCACCGCCTGCACGCGGTAAGAGCCCACCTACTGGAGATGGCCGGCGACCACGAGGCAGCGGTGACCGGCTACCGCAAAGCCGCACGCCTGACCATGAGCGTCCCGGAACAGCAGTACCTGAACGCGTGCGCAACCCGCCTGACAGACACCAGTTGAGTTATCCACAACTCGACCACTTATCCACAGCCCGCCCTCGAACAGCCGTTCCTGTCGGTACCCCCAGATAGAATGGGATCACGGGGTGCCCCCGGAGAGGGCAGGGCCCCGGCAAAGTCGGTTCACCCCGAAGCCACCGATAACCCCACAACCATGTTGTCAAAGGCGCCGTTCAGGGCACCCAGCGCCGTCAACGCGCCTTTCACAGCACGTACGCGGGCGCGGGTCGC
>Ga0193716_1001670_pt1 | contig 12787 bp, 13 predicted proteins | sample U2c1metaG_FD_145901 | JGI IMG/M metagenome (GOLD analysis project Ga0193716, IMG submission 145901) | Soil microbial communities from a riparian zone of the East river system, Colorado, United States - U2c1 | ecosystem: Environmental > Terrestrial > Soil > Riparian zone | place: USA: East River...
CGAGGGCCTGAACACCCGCGAAGTGAACGGGCTGATTCCGTTTCTGGTCAAGCGCGTGCATGAGCATCCCGAAGACGCCCGCGCCTGGCGCTATCTGGGCCAGGCCTACATGACCGCCAACGATCCGCGCGACGCCGCCCGGGCGCTGGCGAAAGTCATCGCCCTGACCGGCAAGGGTGATGCCGCGCTGGACGCCGCCTATGGCGAGGCAGTGATGCTGGCCAGCGGCGGCGCCGTGCCGCCGGCCGCCGAAGAAGCCTTCACCGCGGCGCTGGCCGCTGACCCCAAGAATGCACCGGCACGCTTTTATCTCGGCCTGGCCAAGCTGGCGCATGGCGACCGCCCTGGCACCATCGCGCTGTGGCAGAGCCTGCTGGCCGATACGCCGGTGACCGCGCCGCTGCATCAGATCCTGGTGGACCGTATCGCCATGCTGACATCGCAGGGCGCCGGCGGCGCGCCCAATCCCCGCGCCATGGTGGACATGCTGGCAGCAAGGCTGAAGGCCGATCCCAATGACGCGCTGGGCTGGGTGCGCTTGATGCGCGCCTACACGGTGCTGGGCGAAAAGCAAAAGGCCCTGCAGGCACTCAGCAGTGCCCGCAAGGCCTTTGCCGGCAACGCCGATGCCCAGACCGCTTTCACCACGGCGGCGAAGGCGTTGAAGCTCCAGTAACCCCTCATGTCATGGCCGCCCTTGAGGCGGCCATCCATTTCGAAGTCCTGCGCGGCGGAAAGATGGATGGCCGGCTCGGAGGCCGGCCATGACAAGCTGTGTCAGTACGGCATCTTGCGCTTGGTATAGAGACGGTCCGCCCGCACGCGCTCTTCTGTACCGGCAGGACCCATGCGTCTGCCCTGATCGATCTCCTGCTGCGGCGTCGCGCCGGGCGGGCCGTTGCCCAGCCATTTGACGTTGTTCTTCTTGGCCGCGATGCGGATGCGTTCCAGGTCTTCTTCCAGACGCTTGGACGCCGGCAGGGCGGCGCGCTGTTCCTTGGTAATATCCTCCCGGATCGCGTCCCAGCCCAGGTGCGACCAGCCATTGTCGCTGGGACCGGGCTCGGCAAAGGCGAGGCCCTTCACCGCCATCAACTGCTCAGCTGCCATGGCGGAGCGGCGGTTCTCCAGTTTGAAGCCCATGGAGATCTCGCCCTTGGGATTGTGCGGCCAGACGTCGGCGACACGCGTATACTCGCCCGGGCTGATGCCCCAGATGTGCGCCGCGAAAGACTGGCTGCCGGCGCCCCGCACCCCTTCAATGGGAAGTTCTTCCACCCCGGGCCAGGTCCATTTGTAGCGCCCGCCCGCGATGGCGATCTCGGCCGCCTCCGGCGATTCCATTTCGCAGATCAGCACGCCATGCGCGCCCGCCGCCAGCGACTGATGGATCTGCCAGACATTGGCGCGCATCGAAGGACCGTCGAAGCCCCAGGCCGGCAGGGTGACGAACACCATCGGGGTGCGGTGGCCCGACGGCGTGGGACCCCCATCCACCAGACCTTGCATGAAGTTGCGCAGGCCATCGAAGTTGAAGCTGTCATTCTCCATCTCGTAATTGATGGCATCGCAATAGGTCTGCGACAGACGCTTGCCTTCCTCATAGGTGTCAGGCGCACCGGACGCTCCGAATTCCGCATAGGCGACGACCTGGTTGTCTTCCCACAGCTCGATCGCCTTGTTGATGCGGCGCGGCTTATATTTGGGATCGACGCTGGGAACCATCGGCAGGGTGCGGGCCCAGTTCGCCTTGAAGCCATAACCCTTGCTGGCGGTGCCGATGTAGTGCGGGCTGTCCAGCATGCTGCGGCCGGTGGCATGAGGCACGCCGGGCGGATAGCCGCCGTCAGGGTTGCGTCCCTGGGCCAGGGCGCCGGTTGCGGCGACGGCCCCGGCACTGACCATGCCGAAGCCTCTCAGGAAATCGCGCTTCTTGATGTCCATTGTTACCCCCGAAGATTGTTGTTGTTGGGGGAAAGCCTGTCACTTCTGCGGCGCGCTGTCAGCCAGATTTACGCGCTGCGGTGCAGCACCGAGTTGTCGCAACATGTCTTCCAGCGCCAGTGCGGCGGCCTCCACCGCGCCTTCGTCGCGGCCGCGCACCACCAGTTGCGCCCCGAACGGCTTTGCCGTGCCCTCACGGTAGAAGGGATAGCTGCCGATGGCGATGGCGGGATGGGATTTCTGCAGATCAGCCAGCCCCGGTGCGATGGTGCCTTCGGGAATATTCGCCTCCACGGTGACGCTTTTCACCGCCGTCCCCCGCGGCAAGCCGGGCGCGATCGCTTCCAGCATGGCGCGCATCACCATCGGCACGCCGGCCAGGACATAGACATTGCCGATGTGGAACCCCGGCGCGCCGGAAACGGCATTGGCCACCAGGGCTGCGCCATGGGGAATGCGGGCCATGCGCTTGCGCATGTCATTGAACTCGCCGGGCGGATAACGCGCCTCCAGCAGGGCATAGGCCTCGGGGTGATAGCCAATGCCCACATCGAACGCCCTGGCCACCGCGTCGGCGGTGATGTCGTCATGGGTGGGGCCGATGCCGCCGGTGGTGAAGACCATGTCATGACTGGCGCGCAAGGCGTTCAGGGCGGCGACAATCTCGCCTTCCACATCGCCCACCACCCGCACTTCCTTCAGGTCTATGCCCAGCACTGTCAGGAACCGGGCGATGGTGTTGGTATTGGTGTCCTGGGTGCGCCCCGACAGGATCTCATCGCCGATCACCAGAACTGCAGCAGTTTGGGGCATCAGGTTCCTGTTTGGCTTTGGCGCAGGGAGCATTATATTGGTCTGCCATGACCATCGTACCCCAGTCCGAGATTTTTGAAGCGGCCCGCAAGGCTCATTTTGCGGTAACCCTGCACAATCCGTCCGATTTTGAAGGCATGCGCCGGGCTGGCCGCCTGGCCGCCGAGGCGCTGGACCTGCTGGTGCCGCTGGTGAAACCCGGTGTCACCACCGCCGAACTGGACAAGATCGCTTACGATTACGTCGTTTCCCACGGCGCCATCCCGGCCTGCCTGGGCTATCGCGGCTATCGCCACACGGTCTGCACCTCGATCAACCATGTGGTCTGTCATGGCATTCCCAATGACAAGCCGCTGCGCGACGGCGACATCGTCAATATCGACGTCACGGTTATCCTGGACGGCTGGCATGGCGATACCAGCCGGATGTATCCGGTGGGCGAGGTCAAGCGCAAAGCCGAACGGCTGGTCGAGATCACCTATGACGCCATGATGCGCGGCATTGCTGCGGTGAAGCCTGGCGCCACCACCGGCGACATCGGCTATGCCATCCAGTCCTTCGCCGAAGGTCAGGAGAAATGCGCCGTGGTGCGCGACTTCTGCGGCCACGGCCTGGGCAAGGTGTTCCACGCCCTGCCCAACATCGTGCATTACGGCAAGCCCGGCGGCGGCATCGCGCTCAAGCCCGGCATGTTCTTCACCATCGAGCCGATGATCAACCTGGGCGGCTATGGCGTGAAGGTGCTGGCCGATGGCTGGACGGCGGTGACGCGCGACCGCTCGCTGTCGGCGCAGTTCGAACATTCCGTGGGCGTGACCGAGACGGGCGTCGAGATTTTCACCCTGTCGCCCAAGGGTCTGCACAAACCGCCGTATCTCTGACGCGACGTGGCGAATTCTGCGGACACCGGGCCCGACGGACACCGCGAGCGGTTGCGGGCGCGATTTCTCAAAAGCGGCGCCGATAGCCTTCCCGATTACGAACTGCTGGAGTTGACCTTGTTCGCTGTCCTGCCGCGGCGGGACACCAAGCCGCTGGCCAAGGCCTTGCTGGCGCGCTTCGGGTCATTCGCCGAAGTCATCGCCACGCCCCGCGCCCGCCTGCTGGAAGTCAAAGGCGTGGGCGAGGCCGTCGCCAATCATCTGAAGATCGTGGAAGCCGCCGCCCAGCGCCTGGCGAAAACAGCGGTGATGGGACGGCCCGCCTTGTCCTCCTGGTCGGCGCTGCTGGATTACTGCACGGCGGCGATGGCGCGATCACAGACCGAGGAATTCCGCGTGCTGTTCCTGGACCGCAAGAATGTGTTGATCGCCGACGAAGTGCAGAACCGCGGCACGGTGGATCACACGCCGGTCTATCCGCGCGAGATCGTCAAGCGGGCGCTGGAGCTGGGCGCTTCCTCCCTCATCCTGGTGCACAACCATCCGAGCGGCGATCCCACGCCATCCAAGGCCGACATCACCATGACCCGGGAAATCGCGAATGCGGCCAAGGCGCTGGCCATCGCCGTGCACGATCACCTGGTGATCGGGCGCAGCGGTCATGCCAGCTTCAAGTCACTGGGATTGCTGTAAAATAAGTGCTCTTTCGCACGCGGTCTCGACACGCTAGAAGCAGCCGTAACACTCAATCGGTGATATCCTATGATCCCCCGCTATGCCCGCGACCAGATGGTTGCGATCTGGTCGCCCGAGACCAAGTTTCGCATCTGGTTCGAGATCGAGGCGCATGCCACCGACGCGCTGGCCGCGCTGGGCGTGGTGCCGAAGGAGGCCGCCGCCAAGGTCTGGGAAATGGGCAAGGACGCCAAGTTCGACGTGGCGCGGATCGATGAGATCGAGCGCGAGGTTAAGCATGACGTCATCGCCTTCCTGACCCATCTGTCGGAGATCGTCGGCCCCGAAGCGCGTTTCGTGCACCAGGGCATGACCAGTTCGGACGTGCTGGACACCTGCCTGAACGTGCAGCTGGCCCGCGCCGCCGGCCTGTTGATTGCCGATGTCGAAGACCTGCTGCTGGCGCTCAAGAAGCGCGCTTTTGAATACAAGATGACGCCCACCATCGGGCGCAGCCACGGCATCCATGCCGAACCCACCACCTTCGGCGTCAAGCTGGCAACCTTCTATGCCGAGTTCGCCCGCGCCCGCACGCGCCTCCTCACCGCGCGCGCCGAGATCGCCACCTGCGCCATTTCCGGCGCCGTGGGCACCTTTGCCAATATCGATCCGCGCATCGAGGAACATGTCGCCGCCAAGATGGGGCTGACGGTGGAGCCCATTTCCACCCAGGTGATCCCGCGCGACCGCCATGCCGCCTATTTCGCCACCCTGGGCGTGGTGGCCTCGTCGCTGGAACGCCTGGCCGTGGAAATACGCCATCTGCAACGCACCGAAGTACTGGAGGTCGAGGAATATTTCTCGCCCGGCCAGAAGGGCTCCAGCGCCATGCCGCACAAGCGCAATCCGGTGCTGACCGAAAACGTCACCGGCCTGGCGCGCATGGTGCGCAGCTATGCCATTCCGGCGATGGAGAATGTGGCGCTGTGGCATGAGCGGGACATCTCCCACTCCTCGGTCGAGCGTTATATCGGCCCCGACGCCACCATTACGCTCGATTTCGCGCTGGCCCGCATGGCCGGGGTGATCGACAAGTTGCTGGTATACCCTGAGCGCATGCAGAAAAATCTCGATGCCACCCATGGCCTGGTCCACAGCCAGCGGGTGCTGCTGGCCCTGACCCAGGCCGGCCTGGCGCGCGAGGACAGCTATCGGCTGGTGCAGAAGAACGCCATGCGTGCCTGGAACGGTGAAGGCGATCTTCTGACCCTGCTCAAGGCCGATCCGGAGGTCTCCAAAGCCGTGCCAGCCGCCAAACTCGAGGCCATGTTCGACCTCGGCTATCACCTGGCGCAGGTGGATACGATCTTCACCCGGGTCTTCGGCCGGTAACCGGCTGATAGTGCTGTTGATTTTCAGGACCTGTGGACGGGAACCTGCCATGCGGAACTGCGACGGCGGGAATCATTGCCCCCGGGGTCCCGCCTCCCTAAATTGCGGTCTTAACGCCCTTCGGGGCCGCACAGGATTTCCCCCATGAAGCGCCGCCGCGTCATCTACGAAGGCAAGGCCAAGATCCTTTACGAAGGAACCGAGCCCGGCACCGTCATCCAGTATTTCAAGGACGACGCCACCGCCGGCAATGGCGCCAAGAAGGACACGATCGAGGGCAAGGGCGTCCTCAACAACCGCATCAGCGAATATCTGATGACCCAGCTGGCCGGCATCGGCGTGCCGACCCATTTCGTGCGTCGCCTGAACATGCGCGAGCAGCTGATCAAGGAAGTCGAGATCATTCCGCTGGAAGTGGTGGTGCGCAACGTCGCCGCCGGCTCCATGTCCAAGCGGCTGGGTATCGAGGAAGGCACCGCCCTGCCCCGCTCGATCATCGAATATTACTACAAGAATGACGGGCTGAACGATCCCTGGGTCAGCGAAGAACACATCACCGCTTTTGGCTGGGCCTCGCCGCAGGACCTGGACGACATGGTCAACCTGACCATCCGGGTCAACGACTTCCTGTCGGGCTTGTTCCTGGGCGCCGGCATCAAGCTGGTGGACTTCAAGCTGGAGTTCGGGCGCCTGTGGGAAAACGATTACATGCGCATCGTGCTGGCCGACGAGATCAGCCCGGACAATTGCCGGCTGTGGGACGTCACCACCAACGAAAAGCTGGACAAGGACCGCTTCCGCCGCGACATGGGCGGCGTGATCGAAGCCTATTCCGAAGTCGCAAGACGCTTGGGAATCATGCCCGAATCGGTGCAAGGCGAGAACAAAGGTCCCGTCCTCGTACAGTAGGTGACCTGAGCAACGCGAAGGTCATCCCCGCGAAGGCGGGGATCCAGTTTGGAAGAAAAAGTGAAAGCCCGCGTTTTTATTACTCTGAAAAATGGCGTCCTGGACCCGCAGGGCAAGGCCATCGGCCATGCCCTGAACGGGCTGGGCTTCGGCTCCGTCGGCGAGGTGCGCCAGGGCAAGGTGATCGACCTGGAGCTGTCCGGCAGCGATGCCGAGGCGGCCAAGACCGAGCTCAAGGCGATGTGCGAAAAGCTGCTCGCCAATACCGTGATCGAAAAATACGAAATTGAGTTGAAATAGCTCACTCACCATGGGCGGGCCAGTTTTGAACTAAAAGTGGGCCGCCCATCCATGTTTCAACTTCTCCAGTGCCGCGTGGCCCTGGATGGCCGGCTCAAGGCCGGCCATGGAGAGAATGGAATGAAATCTGCCGTCATCGTCTTTCCCGCCGCCAACTGCGACCGCGACGCCAAGGTGGCGCTGGAGCAGATGACGGGCAAGACACCAGCCATGGTGTGGCACCAGGACAGCGAGCTTCCCGATGTCGATCTGGTGGTGCTGCCCGGCGGTTTTTCCTATGGCGATTACCTGCGCTGCGGCGCCATGGCCAGCCAGTCGGCGGTGATGAAATCGGTGAAAGCCCATGCCGACAAGGGCGGCATGGTGCTGGGCATCTGCAACGGCTTCCAGGTGCTGACCGAAAGCCATCTGCTGCCTGGCGCGCTGATGCGCAATGCGGCGCTGAAATTCGTCTGCCGCCCGGTGGGCCTGGAAATCCAGGAAACCCAATCAGCCTTCACCCGCAAATACGAAAACGGCCAGCGCGTCACCTTTCCGGTGGCGCATGGCGAAGGCAGCTATTTCGCCGATGAAGACACCTTGGACCGGCTTGAGGGCGAAAACCGCGTCGCCTTCCGCTATGCCAAGGGCGAAAATCCCAACGGCTCGGCCCGCAACATCGCCGGCATCCTGAGCGAAAAGCGCAATGTGCTGGGCCTGATGCCCCATCCCGAACGGGTGGTGGACGATGTGCTGGGCGGCACCGACGGCCGCAACCTCTTTCAAAGCCTGATCGAAACCCTCTCATGACATCAATCACGCCTGACATGGTCCGCGAGCATGGGCTTTCGGATGCGGAGTATGACCGCATCAAGCAGCTGATGGGCCGCGAGCCCAGCTTCGTCGAACTGGGCATCTTCAGCGTGATGTGGAGCGAGCATTGCTCCTACAAGTCCACCCGCGCCCACTTGAAGAAGCTGCCGACCAAGGCGCCCTGGGTGATCCAGGGACCCGGTGAAAACGCCGGCGTCATCGACATCGGCGACGGCGATGCCGCCATCTTCAAGATGGAATCCCACAACCATCCCAGCTTCATCGAGCCCTATCAGGGCGCGGCCACCGGCGTCGGCGGCATCATGCGCGACGTCTTCACCATGGGCGCGCGCCCCATCGCCATGATGAACGCGCTGCGCTTCGGCGAGCCTTCCCACCCCAAGACCCGGCACCTGGTGTCGGGCGTGGTGTCGGGCATCGGCGGCTATGGCAATTGCATGGGCGTGCCCACCGTGGGCGGCGAAGTCAATTTCCACAAAAGCTACAACGGCAACATCCTGGTCAATGCCATGTGCGTGGGCCTGGCCCGCCAGGACAAGATCTTCCTGTCGGCCGCCAAGGGCGCCGGCAATCCGGTCGTCTATATCGGTTCCAAGACGGGCCGCGACGGCATTCACGGCGCCACCATGGCCTCGGCCGAGTTCGACGATGCGTCGGAGGAAAAACGCCCCACCGTGCAGGTCGGCGATCCCTTCACCGAAAAGCTGCTGCTGGAAGCCTGCCTGGAGCTCATGGCGACCGACGCCATCATCGCCATCCAGGACATGGGCGCCGCCGGCCTCACCTCGTCATCCGCCGAAATGGGCGACAAGGGCGGCTCGGGCATCGAGCTCGACCTCGACAAGGTGCCCCAGCGCGAAGCCAACATGACCGCCTATGAGATGATGCTGTCGGAAAGCCAGGAGCGCATGCTGGCGGTGCTCAAGCCCGGCCGCGAGGCCCAGGCCGAAGCCATCTTCCAGAAATGGGAACTGGATTTCGCCGTCATCGGCATCACCACCGACACCAGCCGGCTGGTGGTCAAGCACAAGGGTGCGGTCGTCGCCGACATGCCGATCACGGCGCTGTCGGATGCGGCGCCGATTTACGAACGCCCCTATACCGAACGGCCAGCCCAGACCGGCGAACCGTCCTACGACAAGACAAAGAATGTGCTGCAATCGCTGGGCACGATCCTCGCCAGTCCCGACATGGCCTCGCGCCGCTGGGTGTGGGAACAGTATGACCATACCGTGATGGCCGACACGGTGCAGGTGCCCGGCGGCGATGCCGCGGTGGTGCGCGTCCACGGCACCAACAAGGCGCTGGCGATCACCACCGACGTGACTCCCCGCTATTGCCGCCCCGATCCCTTCGAGGGCGGCAAGCAGGCCGTCGCCGAAGCCTGGCGCAACCTGACCGCGGTGGGCGCGCTGCCGCTGGCCGTGACCGACAATCTGAATTACGGCAATCCCCAGAAGCCCGAGATCATGTGGGAGATCGTGGCCGGCATCGACGGCATTGGCGCGGCCTGCCGGGCACTGGATTTCCCGGTGATCGGCGGCAACTGCTCGCTCTACAACGAGACCAATGGCGAAGGCATCCTGCCCACCCCCGCGATCGGCGCAGTGGGCCTGATGAAGGACGTCACCAAGATGGCCACGGTGGCGTTCAAGCGCGCCGGCGATGTCATCATCCTGATCGGCGAAACCAAGGGGCATCTGGGCCAATCCATCTATCTGCGTGAGATTGAAGGGCGCGAAGAAGGCGCTTCGCCGAAGGTGGACCTGGCCATCGAGAAGAAGAACGGCGATTTTGTGCGCAGCCTGATCGAAGCGGGCCGGGTGGACACGGTGCACGACGTATCCGACGGCGGCTTGCTGGTGGCCATTGCGGAAATGGCGATGCCACGCGGCATCGGCGCCAGCGTCGGCCTTGCCGGGCTGCCCGACGCCATCCCTTTCTGGTTCGGCGAAGACCAGGCCCGTTACGTGATCGCCGCGCCGTTTGCCGAGGCCGAGAAGATCGTGGCGGAAGCCCGCGCTGCCGGCATCACCGTGGCCGAACTGGGCAAGACCGGCGGCGACGCCATCACCCTGGACGACAAGGACAGTGTTAAGGTCGCCGTGTTAAAGGCCGGTTTCGAAGGCTGGTTCCCGGGCTTCATGTCGGGCGAAGAAATCCCGGTCACGAACTGAAGGATTGAGTCATGGGCATGAAGGGCACGGAAATCGAGAAGTTCATCAAGGACGCGTTTCCGGACGCTGAGATCGAAATGAAGGACCTCGCCGGCGACGACAATCACTGGTCCGCCACCGTCAAATCCAGCGCCTTCAAGGGCAAAAGCCGCGTTGCCCAGCACCAGATGGTCTATGCCGCGCTGAAGGGCAATATGGGCGGCGTGCTGCATGCGTTGCAGCTTCAGACCGTGGCCAAAGACTAGAACAGGTCGCCCCAGGCGCGTTTACGCACGCGCCTGTATTCGTCCTTGTCGCGCGTCGCCACGAATGCGCTGCGCAAACCGTTTTCATCACACAGCTTGAACGTCAGCCCCGGCTTGGTTTCCAGCGGCGGCGCCAGGATGCGTGCACCGTTACTGACTTTTTCTCGCACCGCCACGACATAGGAATAACGCTCATCCTCGAACGGCACCTTGGCGCCCTTCATCAGCATGTGATCCCGCGAGCGTGGCAGGCGCTGAGAGAAGTGGCACCAGTCATTACCCGTCATGGGGCAGGCATTGTCATGGGTACAAGGTGCGGCCACATGCGCGCCTTCGCCAATCAGCGCGGCGCGGGCCTCACGGATGCGGGCGAAGCCGGCCGGCGTGCCGGGCTCGACCAGCACCAGCACCTGTGCTGCCGATGTCCACAGGTGCCGCGCGGTCGCTCCTGCCGATGCTTCCGGGATTTCCGCCAGCACGTAGCTGGCCACCACCAGATCGGATTTGGGCTTCTCCACCCCAAGATCGCCGGAAAGGATTTCTGCTTTTGCCAGTGGTCCGCCATCCGCCAGCTTGCGCGCCAGGGTGCGCAGCGCCGGATTGTGGTCCAGCATGGTGAGGACGGCGAGGCCCGGCCAGGCTTCCCGCGCCGCCCAGCTCGCAGCCCCGGTGCCCGCACCCACATCCAGCAGGCTGGCGGGCGCGAAATCCGGCATCACTTCGATGAGGCGCGCAAACACCGCAGCGCAGGCCGCAAAGGTGGCCGGCATGCGCGCCACGGCATAGGCAGCTGCGTCGGCCGGCGTCAGAATGGCCCCGGAAGTCGCGCCCTTGCGGTAACCCGCCGACTGTTTTTCCGCCGCCAAGACCAGGTCTTTGCGCGCCACCCCTTCCAGCAGGGCGGCCATGGCCTTGGTTAAATCGGGCGGCAATTGCATTAGAAATCCAGCAAAATAGAGCGTTTCGGGACCGTCTTGACCCTTTGCCGCCTCGTGCTTAGATCATAGCTGAGTTTCAGCGAGAGTTCCCCAATGTCCGATGTCCAGGCCCGCATTGCCGACGATGTGAAGAGCAACGACGTGCTGCTCTACATGAAAGGCACACCCGCCTTCCCGCAGTGCGGCTTCTCGGCCGTGACGGTGCAGATCCTGTCGCACATCGGCGTCAAGTTCAAAGCCGTGAACGTGCTGGAAGACCCCGAAGTGCGCGACGGCATCAAGGCCTTCTCCAACTGGCCGACCATTCCCCAGCTCTATGTGAAGGGCGAGTTCGTCGGCGGCGCCGACATCGTCAAGGAAATGTTCGAGCAGGAAGAACTGGTGCCCTTCCTGACCCAGCACGGCGTGGCGCTGGAAAACGCCTAGCCTGCCCGACATGCGCCAATAAAAAAGCCCGCCATTTCTGGCGGGCTTTTTCTTTGTCTTTTCGGGCCGATCAGCGCGAATAGAATTCGACGATCAGATGCGGCTCCATCTGCACGGCGTAGGGAACGTCCGCCAGCTTGGGGGTGCGCAGCAGCTTGACCGACTTGGCTTCGCTCACTTCCAGGAAGTCGGGCGTGTCGCGCTCGGCGCTCTTGGAGGCTTCCAGAACCAGCGCCATCTCGCGGGCCTTGGGGCCCAGCTCAATCGTGTCCTTTTCGGTCACGTGATAGGAGGCGATGGTGACGCGGCGGCCATTGACCTTGACGTGGCCGTGGCTGACCAGCTGGCGTGCGGCAAACGGGGTCGGCACGAACTTGGCGCGATACACAACCGTGTCCAGGCGGGTCTCGAGCAGACCGATCATGTTCTCGCCGGTGTCGCCGGGACGGCGGGCGGCGTCGGTGTAATACTTGCGAAACTGCCGCTCGGTGATGTTGCCGTAATAGCCCTTGAGCTTCTGCTTGGCCTGCAGCTGCGTGCCATAGTCGCTGAGCTTCTTGGCGCGGCGCTGGCCGTGCTGGCCGGGGCCATAGGAACGCTTGTTGACGGGGCTCTTGGGACGGCCCCAGATGTTCTCGCCCATGCGGCGGTCGAGCTTGTACTTCGAATTTTGGCGCTTGCTCATCGGTCCTGCTTATGGAATTTCGCACCGGCCGAATGCCGGAAAGGCGCGCACTATATGCAGCGACTTCGGCATGTCAAACGTCCACAACCACAGGTTTAGTATGCGATTCGTCGTTCAATGATTTCAAGTAGTTAGACCAATACAAATTGCGCATTGGGCACTGTTACAGTTTGGCTGAATCCGGAGATTGCGGGGTTTCCGGGCCGGAGCTAGGGTTTAGGGATGAGCAAATATGCCTTCGCCGCATACGCATTCGTCATAGGGGCCGTCTTGGGCGGCTGCTTCGGGTCTATGCCTTGGGGTCACACTCTTCAGGGTGTTTCTATAGGCGGTGCTGCCGGACTGGCAGTTGCGGCGCTGATCCTGGTGCGGGAATCAAATGCCCAACGGTCCTAACGGCCAGAAGCGCCCGCCGACGTGATCGGCAACGCCGTCATGGTGATGAAGATCGCCACGGGCGAAGTGAACGATGGCGGGGCCACCAAGGAAGTCGCGGGTTCGCCCGGATCAATTCAGCGGTCTGCATGTCCCGGCCATGGCCGCCCGCCTTACCGAGCAGCTTTGGGATATCGGCGATATCGTGAAGCTG
>Ga0193716_1001672_pt1 | contig 12779 bp, 10 predicted proteins | sample U2c1metaG_FD_145901 | JGI IMG/M metagenome (GOLD analysis project Ga0193716, IMG submission 145901) | Soil microbial communities from a riparian zone of the East river system, Colorado, United States - U2c1 | ecosystem: Environmental > Terrestrial > Soil > Riparian zone | place: USA: East River...
CCGGGGCGATGGGGTCGGTGGCGCCAAGCGGATAGTCCAGCACGGCGCGCAGATGCTGCTCGAACTGACTGGTCCTTGCGCCGTCCATGGTCCAGTGCCCGGAGTTGTGCGGCCGCATCGCGAGTTCGTTGACCAGTAGGGTGCCCGCGTTGGTCTCGAAGAGCTCGACGGCCAGCACCCCGACCACCCCGAGTTCGTTGGCCAGTCTCAGCCCGAGGTGCTCGGCCTGTCCCGCAAGCTCGGGATCCAGGCCGGCCGCAGGGGCGATGACCTCCACGCAGATGCCGTCACGCTGCACCGTGTGCACGGTCGGCCAGCAGGCACCCTGACCGAAGGGCGAGCGGGCCACCAGCGCAGCCAGTTCACGGCGCAGGTCGACGCGTTCCTCGACGAGCACCGACACACCGTCGGCCAGGTAGCGCTCGCTGACCGCTCTGGCCTCGGCCAGGTCGCGAGCCAGGGTGACCCCACGTCCGTCGTATCCGCCGCGTGCGGTCTTGACGACGATCGGTCCACCGATCCGCGCAGCGAAGGCGTCCACGTCCGCTGGCCGGGTCACTTCCGCGAAGCGCGGCACGGGGGCACCGAGCTCCTCCAGCTTGCGGCGCATCACCAGCTTGTCCTGCGCGTGGATGAGCGCCTGCGGTGGTGGTGCGACGTTCACGCCCTCGGCGACGAGCGCCTCCAACAACTGTCTGGGGACGTGCTCGTGGTCGAACGTGAGCGCGGCCGCGCCCGCCGCGGCGCGCCTCAGGGCATCGAGGTCGGTGTGCGCCCCGATGATGACGTCCGGTGTGACCTGCGCCGCGGGTTCGTCCGAGGCGGTGGCCAGCACCCGCAGGGTCTGACCGAGTGCAATGGCGGCCTGGTGCGTCATCCTGGCCAGTTGCCCGCCGCCGATCATGGCCACGACAGGGGGTGAACTCACGCTGCTATGTTGTCATGGCCGTCGAGGCCCCTACCTGCACGGGTACGCGTCGGGTGCCTTGTTTCCGTACACTCGCGTCTTGTGTCTTTCGCTGATGCCACGATCGCGCGGCTCCCACGCCCGATGCGGCCCTTTGCCGAGCGGCATCACGAGCTCATCAAGTTCGCGATCGTCGGTGGGACGACCTTCATCATCGACTCCGCGATCTTCTTCACGCTCAAGCTGACCATCCTGGAGCCCAAGCCCGTCACCGCCAAGATCATTGCGGGCGTCGTCGCGGTGATCGCCTCGTACATCCTGAACCGGGAATGGAGCTTCCGCGACCGAGGCGGCCGCGAGCGTCACCACGAGGCCCTGCTGTTCTTCGGCGTCAGCGCTGTCGGGGTAGTGCTGGCCATGGCCCCGCTGTACTTCTCCAGCTACGTGCTGGGGCTCCGGGTGCCCGAAGTGTCGCTGACCATGGAGAACATCGCGGACTTCGTCTCCGCGTACGTCGTCGGCAACCTACTCCAGATGGCGTTCCGGTTTTGGGCCTTCCGGCGCTGGGTGTTCCCCGACGAGCTCGCCCGCCATCCCGACAGGGCTTTCGAGGCGTCGATCACCGCCGGTGGCCTTGCGGAGGCCATCGAGGACGAGATCGAAGTGGGCCACGGCGGTGTCACGCCGCTGCGGCCCAGGCGAGCCCGCCACGAGGATCAGCTTGGCGATTCCTCCGAACCCAGGGTGTCGAAGACTTCGTGATACAGCAGTGAGTGAACCTGTTCCACGCGAGGGATGTCGTGGAACTCGAGGGGATCTTGGCTCGCAGACTCGATGATCAGGGTGCCGGTCCGCAACATTCGGTCGAACACCCCATGCCGGAACTCGACGCTGTTGATGCGCGCCAGCGGAATGTCGATGCCCGACCTGGTGAGTAGCCCGTGCCTGAACATGACCCGGCGGTCGGTGATGACGAAATGCGTTGAGCGCCAGTTCAGGAACGGCCACAACACCAGCCACCCGATCACGACCAACCACACCACGCCGATGACCGCCATGACGACGTTGGTGGCGACGGCCGAAGTCCAGTTGGCCTTGCTGACCACCGCGGCACCGAACGCCGCCAATGCGGTCGCGAAGAGGAGCACAAGGACCGGCAGGATCAGCCGCTTCCAGTGCGGATGACGATGCAGCACCACCCGCTCGTCGGCGGCCAGCACGTTCTCCGGATAAGCCACGCTGGGCACTTTACGGCGCGAGCGGGTGCAGGGTTCGCAACTTGTTGTCGAACCCTACCGGGTCGCGCCGTCACAGCAACTGCACCGCAAACAGTCACCTCCGCGAGCGCAACTTCCATGGACACGCTAAGGTGAACTGCTAAAGCTTTGCTGCACCCTCAGTCCCCTCCGAACCAACCCGAAGGCTCTCCATGTTGATCGATGGAAACACGCGCGCTACCGAAGGTGTCGTAGAAACCGACATCTGCGTGATTGGTGCCGGTCCTGCGGGCATTAGCTTCGCTCGCGAATTTGCGGGAGCAGACGTTCGAGTGGCCGTCCTGGAAAGCGGCCATTTCAAATTCGACCAGCAAATCCAAGATCAAGCCGTTGGTGTACTTGATAACTATTACTGGGATAGCAACGCAATATCCGATGGTCGCCAGAAGCAATTTGGTGGAACTAGCAACATGTGGGTCTACAACACCGTGCCTGATGACGAGCGCAGGTACGCACGGTGCGTACCGCCTGAAGAAATCGACTTCACCGGTTACGCCAACCAGCCCGATCAGTGCTGGCCGATGCCGTTGACCGACCTCGAGCCCTTCTACCGGCGAGCGCAGGTCGTGTGGAACGGTGGGAAATTCGACTACGACGTCTCTACATGGTCGGACGCCGAGACGCCCGCGGTGCCGACAGGCAGTGTCGTCGAAACGAGGATCAGCCAACACGGTCCGCGCGACGTGTTCTCGCTTCATTACCGCGACGACCTGTTGCTGGCGCCAAACCTCGACGTCTACCTGGGGTGCACCGCACTCGCCCTCCAGTCGGACGGCGCAGCCAGCAAGGCAGAGCGACTGCGCGTCGCACGCCCCGATGGACGGTCGTTCACCGTCAAGGCAAAGATCTTCGTACTCGCCTGTGGGGGCGTGGAGAACGTACAGCTGCTCCTTCTGTCGGATGCGACGAAGCCAGGTGCGGTCGGTAATCGCCACGACAACGTCGGTCGCTACATCACGACTCATCCGGACTTCCGCATGGGCACGGTCGTGCCCAGCGATCGGGAGATCTTCGATTTGCTAGCGCTCTACGACCTGCGCTGGGTGGACCGCTACATGGTCAGCGGCTTCTTCACGATCGCCGAAGAAGTGAAGAAGGCCGAACAGTTGCTAAATATGAGCGTTGCGTTGATACCGCGCGGCGACGGCTTCGGAACCAAGGCTCACCAGGCCATGACTTCGCTGTCCTCCGCGGTGCGCAGAAGAGAGCGCCTGTCAGGCGGAGCAGCGAGTCTGCGATCAATCGTCGTATCGCCCAAAGACGCGATTGCCGCACTGTCACACCGAAAGACGAGGCACTTCGAAGAATGGCGCGGCGGATGGTCCCGCCCCGAAGTCGACCGCAGCGACTTCAGCTCGATCGAGTTGTGGGCATCGCCTGAGCAAACAGCTGATCGCGACAACATGTACACGCTTTCCAGGGCATCCGACCGACTTGGCCGGAACCGAATCAAATTCGATTGGGAATGGTCGGAGGCCGACCGCGAGAACATCGAGCGTTCAGTGGAGATATTCGGATCACAACTGGAAGCCAACGGCTTGGGCCGCTTCCGGCGTTGGCTCGACTTCGAAGGACCTGCCAGGCCGATGCAACAGGGGCTACACCACCCGATGGGTGGTACGAGGATGCATGTCGACCCACGCCTAGGCGTAGTCGACGAGAACTGCCTCGTCCACGGGCTATCCAACACGTACGTGGCAGGCAGCTCGGCCTTTCCGAATGGGCTCGGGTATGCCAATCCGACGCTGACACTGTTGGCGCTCACCGTGCGATTGGCAGACCGGGTCAAGGCGGAGTTGGGGCTAGCCGGCGCACAGCCGTCGTCAAACCCCGCGCAGGTGTACGACGTCGCCGGCTGAAACGGCGAGGATCTCGCCGTTCGACTCGATGCACAACCTGCCCTGTTCGTCGACCGAGCGCGCGATACCGATGATGTCGGGCCTGCCGGGCATGGTGGCTCGCACGTGACTGCCGATGGTCAAGCTGTGCTTGGTGTAATCGTCTCGCAATCGGCGGTCAGCCCCTCCGGCCGCCCGCCAAGCGTCTACCCGCTGGCCAAGCTCGCTGAGCAACCGCGTCACCAGCGCCGCACGGGAGGGAACGGTTACGTCAAGCGCGGACAGCGAGGTCGCACCGCCGCCGTCGACGTCTCCGGGAGTCAGCGTGACGTTGAGCCCGAGACCGACGACGATCACCGGCTCGACCGAGGCCACTTCGGCAAGGATGCCTGCCAGTTTGCCCGTACCGACCAGCACATCGTTGGGCCATTTGACTCCGGCGTCGACGTTCGCGAGAGCGCTCACTGCGTCGACAACGGCCACGCCGGTGGCCAACGGTAGCCAGCCCCAGCCGGCCGCTGGGACGTCGCGAGCCGAGACTGCGACTGACATGATGACCTGGGTGCGGGGCGTCGCCGTCCAAGTTCGGCCAAGACGACCGCGGCCTGCGGTTTGGTGTTCGGCGATCAACACCGAGCCGTCAAGCTCCTCACCCGCCGCCGCGCGGCCGACGAGATCGGCATTGGTCGAACCGGTTTCGACTACGACGTCCAGTCGGCGCCACGGCGGCTGCAAAGCAGCACGCAGCGAGTGCACGTCAAGTGGTGCGCGAAGGTCACCTTCCATGGGCTCGTGCTTACAACACTACTGAGCCCGTTGGCAAGCCAAGTTCACCAGGCCAAGTGCAGACTCAGCCCGTCGACTCATCCATTACGGTCTGCATCCGGGCGCGAAAATTAGCCCGCGAGAACGCCTCCGCGTGCCGTCGGACATGATCCGGGTCGTAGTCCGACCGATCGAAGGTCTTCATGGCTGATGCGAACCGTTCGACCACACACTCGTCGTCACCCGGTTGAATCAAGACCCCGGTCGACCCTGGAATGACGGTGTCAATTGCCCCACCCGCGCCAAGTGCGATGACGGGCGTGCCCGTCGCCATCGCCTCGACAGGCACGATGCCGAAGTCCTCGACCCCCGGCATGAGCAGTGCCTCAGTCCGGCGATGCAGATCGAGAAGTTGATCATGCGGCACACGTCCGAGGAACGTGACGTCTCCGCCGGCCGCCACCGTTCGGCAGCTCCGCATCGCACGGCCGTCCCCGGCCACGACCAGACGCTTGCCCGCCCGCATTGCCGCGGCAATCGCGAGGTCCGGACGCTTGTAGGGAACCAGCCTGCCCGCGAGCAGGAAGAAGTCCTCGCGCTCGATCGACGGATTCGGGGTGAAGGCGTCGGTGTCGACAGGTGGATGCACCACGACCGCAGTCCGATCCCACCAGAGCGCGATTCGTTCGGCGACAGCGGTCGAATTAGCAACGACCTGTGAAACACGTTTCACTGCAGCTAGTTCGGCCTTCCGTGTCATACGGGACAGGGCGGTGAGCACGGCGGATCCCACCACTCCCCCAGCCTCCTGAGCGCGTAGTGCGGGATCCCACGCCCAACGGGCCGGGCTGTGCACGTATGCGACGACGGGGACACCCGCGCTGTGCGTGGCAAGCGCCGCTTGCATGGCGAAGGCGTGGTGGCTGACGAGTACTGAGTCGAACGCGCGCAGATCCAGGCTGCGGAAGGCCGCGGGGATCAGTGGTGTCAACGGGGCATACGACCGGCGTCCGACGAGGCCGTAGCACGTGTCGAGCCATGTCGTTCGCGGTTGACTCGTCAAGCCCGCCGGAATGCCTGCGGACGTGGCGAACGCGGCATAGATCGGCGCGTTTGGCCACTGCGCAGCGAGCTGTTCCACTACGTGCTCCGAGCCTGCGACTTCGGTGAATCGTTCATGCACGATCGCCATTCGGGCAGCGGACATGATCAGAGGTACGACGGGACCGAGTAGGACGAAGGCAGCGGTGTCGGCGCGTACCGAACGCGGCGCCCAGCCCGCCACAGACTGCGCAGCCAGCGTTTCTTGAGCAGGAACGTCAGTGGGGGCAGCCATGCCGGGAGGGCTCGGCGAGCGGCGGCGAAATCCATGGCCTCGCTGACACCTGCGCGACCGCGAAGCCTTTGCGCCATTGCATACCAGTACACGTAGTCACCCATCTTGCGACGCGACATTGATTGCAGGACTTCGGCATTCGGCAATACCCTGCCTTCGTGTGCGAAGAACGAGCCGAACGCTGCCTCATGCTCGGCGAAATCACGGACCGGGTCGAGATGATAGGGGTTGGACAGCTGCGCCTCGTGAATCCGTCGTATCCCCGACACGCGGTTGGTGTTGGCGACGTCACCCAACATGGCAAGTCGCAAATACATCTCGAAGTCGCATGTGCGGGCCAGGCTCTCGCGGTAATAGCCCGCCGCTTTCTGTGTTGCGGTGCGCACGATCACCGCGGGGGCGCCGATGTCGCAGAACGAATCCCAGCATGTCCGCGCGATGAATTCTCCGCCGGAGACGACGTTCCAGCGCGTGGTCTTGGCGTCGCAACGCCCTGGGTCGAGCAGTCCGCCAGTGAGCCGCCCTTCGACGCCGTAGAGAAACGACACCTCGGGATGCTGGTCCAGAAAGGCAATTCCACGTGCCAGCGCACCCTCGGTGAGCACATCATCGGCGTCCAGGATTACGAAGTAGTCCGCGCACGCCCAGTCGATCGCCCGGTTCCGGGAGTCGTGAACGCCTCGATTTTGCTCGTTGAGATACACCGTGACTCGGTCGTCGGCGGCAGCGATTCGCTGCGCAATCTCGGGACTGCCGTCAGTCGACGCATTGTCGATTATCAGGAGGCGGAGCTCCGGCACCTGCTGTGTGAGCACACTTTTCGCACACTCTTCGAGGTAGGCCCCGTATTGGTAACACGGTACGAAAACATCAACGCCGGGCATGTCCACCTCGCATCAGTATCTGGTCATGGTCCGTCCTCGAGTCGGACTCGACCCATTCGACGACTTTGCGCGCCGATGACTCCCATGAAAATCGCTGGGAGTTGGCAAGGCCCCGGCTTCTCAGTTCATCGGCTAGCCCCGGCTCGGATTCGAGACGATCGAGCGCAGCAAGCAGCGTGCCAGGATCGTCTGGGTCGAAATAGATCGCGCCATCACCACACACCTCCGGAAGTGAGGCGGCGGTTGAACACACCACGGGGCATCCGAGCGTTTGCGCTTCAAGCGGAGGCAATCCGAAACCCTCATACTTCGAAGGAAAGATGAGCGCCCGACTGTTGCGGTACAGCCACACGAGCTCCTCGTCCTGCACTCGTCCCGTAAGCGTTGCCTGCTCATCCAATGACGATGTGCCCGCGAAGACTTGATCGCCGCCACATCCTCCGACCACCACGACGTCGCGGCCGGACTCGGCAACTGCTTTCAGCGGCGTGACGAGATTCTTGTGTCGAGCCCTGGTCGCAACCACCAGATAGTGGTCACCGGTCAATCCGAGCTCCAGACGCCTGGACCGGACTGCGCACAGTGCGTCGGCGGCACAGCCTGCCACGATGAAGCGGCTCGCCGGGATGCGCAAGACGCTCGAAAGCTCGGTCGCACTGAACTGCGATACGGTGAGCAGCTTTCGCGCGGTTCGGCCGAGTAGCCAGTACATGACGGCATAGAACGACACGAAGGCCCAGCTGAAGGTGCTCGGATAACGAAACGGAGTGGCGTCGTGCATGGTTACCAGCTGACGGCGCTTCAACAATGGTGCGGGCCCGGCGAAGTTCAGTAACAGTTCTCCGGCCGTCGCGACTGGCAGATAGCACTGTTCGAACAGGATCCCGCTCACTGGTGCGCGACGGATCCGAACCGTGGACCGGAGCATCGATTCGGGTACCTCAACGCCCGACGGGAGATGAACCACCAGCTGCAGGCGGTCCGAGGAGATGATCGCCTCTACCATCGCCGCGGCATATCGCTGTGTGCCCGTCACGGGTTGGGCCAGCCACTTCCCGTTGATGTGTACCCGTGTCATCGACGATTCTCCCCATCTCTTAAGCCGCGGAAGCAGATTCAGTTCTCCGTGAGTGGACCGCCTTGAAGAGCCCAGCCCGACGTGCTGACGCTTCCGGCGGGTGCATTGGTGAAGAACGCAGGTAGCTGCGGATCGCGAATACTGATGTCCGCGAGCGAGATTCCGTCGAGGTCACCACCATCTGCAACCACGCCAACGTTGCGCGTTGCAGAGTCGGGTGTGCCGACTATCGATACCCGGGAGATCTGCACGCCTGACACGTGCTTGCCCGGATTCCCGGAGAACACCAGAATGGCGCCCTGCACGACCCCGGGGTCGTGGTTGACCCTGGCCAGGTTGCCATCCGAGATCGTCACACCTTCGACGGAGTCGGTGTCATAGCCCCCCTCCGAGGCGACATAGACACCTGCAGCGCTCGTGTCGGCAGCCGAGAAGTCGGAGATCGCAATGTTCCTTCCACCAACGACCGAGATACCCCTGCCCCAGGTGGTGCCTGCGACGTTGACGTGGTTCACCCGAATGTCGCTGCACGGCTGCCCATCTGCCGCATAGGAGACGACGGCGACGCCATCGTCGCCAGTCTGGCTCGTCCGTACGTTGTCGACCGTGCCGTGGTTGCTTCCGTCAGTCATGTGGATCCCGTCAGCGCGGGTACCCGTGACATCGACGTCGGAGATCTTGAAGCCGTTCGCACCCTTGACAAAGATCCCCGCCGCCGCTGAACCGACAATCGAAACGTGAGTCACGCTGTCCTGGCCGCCAGACACCACCAACTTGTGCTGATCGAGGCCGGACCATCGCTTGCCGCCGGTGGGCGCGGTGAGGGTCACATTGCTCAATTGCACGCCGTCTGCGACGATCTGCACCGCCGACGTCTCGTCATTCGTTGCCTGCAGGGTCGCCCCGTTGCCGTCGATGTGCACGCCGGGCACCCGTAACTTCAGCACCTCGCCGTGGGTATATACGCGCGGCTCGAGTTTCAGGGTGCCACCCGGCTGCACAGCGTCGAGCTGGGCTTGGAGGTCGCCAGGGCTCGCGCTGGCCGGAGCTCCGCGGGATACGGACGCCGAGTCAACCCAAACGAAAGCGGCTGCCGCGAACGCTATTACGACGGCAGCGGTCTTGCTCCACGTGTGCCCGCGCCGTTTCGACAAGTACAACTTCATGGTCCTGATCTCGCTTTCGCCTCGCTTCGTGAAACCAGTGCGGCGACCACCAGTAGGCCAATCCACGCGTATGTCGCTCGACCTTGAGCCCAGTAGATGTAGCGCGGCAGTTCCACCAGGCCGATGAACACGACCGGGTAGATGAACACGCCGATCGGCTTGCCCTGGCTGAACTGGCGATAGAGAAACCCAGCGAGCAAGCCGATGAGGAACATGCAGATGACGCCGCCAACTCTGCCGTAGTCGACGAACGCACCGACGTATCCACTCTGGTTGTTGAATTCTGGATTGCCGTAATGATTAAGCACACCGGTGTAGATCGATTTCGAGTCTTCCCGAAGGTGTGGCGGCTCGTGTCCGCCGAGCAGCTCATACACATTGGCGCGCTGAATGCCCGGTGCCGTCCAGAGGGCTTCCAAGGTGTTGTAGGGAATGCGCGTGGGCCACTGCAGATACTCCAGCACGAGCTGGCCGTTGTTCAGTGCCGTGGTGTAGTACCCGGCGAACCGGCTCACCACGAACTGCACGTACGACGTCGACGTGTGGGTGCGGTAGTAGCTCCAGGACCGGAAGTACTCGAAGAATCCGAACATCGTGACTACGGCGAAGAACCCGACGACCGGAATGATCTGCATCAATCGCCGGCGCACCCCGCCCTGAACCGAGAGGTGCGCGGCAATGATCACCGTGATCGGCACCACCAACTCCAGGATCGCGAGGCGCTCGGAGAAGATATAGGCCCGGGGCAATGCACACCCGATCACGACTAAGAGCCTCGCCAATTCGGCGCGGGAAAATCGATGCACGAGAAGAGTTGTCGAGACCACGACGGCAGCAACACCGAACTGCGTCATCGTGGTCACGCCGGGGATCGTGCCGACGATGTCGCGTACCTCGACTCCCGCCTTGTGCGCGTAAGAGCCCGTTATTAACTCGGTGAGGCTCATGCCGGACCGCACGACGAGGGCGGCGAACCCGGCATATCCGATCGCCGTCACCGTGGTGAGTACCGTGCTGGCCCGCCGAAGAAGCCCGAGAGACCTGTCGCTCAAGGCCGGCCATTGCGAATTAAGAGGCCGCGTCGCATGCGTCAACGTCATCATGACCATGGCACCGAAGGCCAGCGCGCCGGCGCCACACCCGAAGAGCAACAGGGTGTCCAGGGTGATTGACTTTGGCGTTCGCCAGAGACTCCGAAACGCGACGTCCCCGATGAGCGCGGTAGGCACGATCGACACGACCGCGATGAACAGGGACACGGTGACCGGCGAAAGCCACCACACACGCGGCGGCGACTGCGTCATCGCCGTCTGGTCGGGTCGGGCATTCGTGATCACGGCCACGTGGTCACGACCGTCCGCTTGGTCAGCCCAATTCGCCAACGTCTGCCGTCACGCATCGGGGTCCCTCGCCAACTCTCGGACGGCCCGGACAAGGTCGTAGTTGGCGCGGGCGCCCTGGCCCAGCACCTTGCGCGCCGTGAGCCACTGGCATGTGGGCATCGCGGACGCGGCGACGGCCGTCACCACGGCCAGCACGATCGGTCCGCCCAGCCACGCAGCTGTAATCGCACAGGGCAGCGCCAATCCGAGGACAACGAGAGCCGTGCGGGTGGCCTCCTTGATATGCCCACTGACGATGAGCATGGTGATGCTCCTGTTGAAGAAGGCTTGGAAGACCGCGCTGGCCGCCAAGATCATCAACATCGTTGCTGCCGGACGCATGGCGTGGCCGTATGCGAGTTCCAGAGCAAAGGGACCGAACAGCGCCAACAGTGCGAGCACCACGAAAACCACTGCCGCATTGAGCGTCGCCGCGTTGGAAAGCGTCCTTGCCACCTGATCCTTTCGACCGGCTGCCCACAGCCGCGCCGCAGGCGGCACCACGGCCAGTGCGGACAGACTCTCCAAAACGGTGACCTGCATCGCAAGCGTGACGGCAGCCGCGTACTGCGTTGCCTCCAGAGGAAGAAACGCGGCGGTTGCCAGCCAGATCGTGCCCTGCATCATCATGAACTCCGAGAAGTCCAGGCCGAATATCAGCAGGCCCTGCCCAATTGCGGTGCGCACGGTCGACACACTGTCGGCGAATCCTAGAAAGGTGATCACGCTGCGGCCGTGCCACAACGCGACGGTGAGCTGGACGAACGCAACGACGAGATACGTTGCCAGCACTGCCAACAACGAAGGGCGGCCGAGCGTGAAGACCACGAAAGCCACGAAGGGAAGCGCCAGGAAACTGCGGATGTAGTGCATCGTGGCGACCGATGCGTGTACGCGACCGACGGCGGCGAAGATATCGCTCACCATGAGCCTGGTGGACTCAGTGATGATGAGGAGCGTCGTCAGCACGAACGCGGGCACGAAGTTCGACAGCCCTATCAATCCGTTGCAGCCGACGAAGGCGATGACCGGCGCGCTCGCGCAAGAAAGCAGGAACGTCGCCTGGAGATGCGTGCCTGCGATCCGACGTCTTGCGTTGGCATCAGCCTCCCCAGGTATCAGCCGGATGACGTTTGGCCCCAGTCCCAGCCGCCCGACCATCGGTCCGATCGACAGTGCGGCAACAATCGCGAAGAAAGTCGCGGCCTCGCGCGTATCGAGTGTGCGCACGATGATGACGGTCAGGAGAAACGCCGAGGCCATGCCGAGGGCAGCGGCCACCATTCGCCAAGAGAAACTGCGGCGAATTTCGACGTGCGGACTTTCTTTGGTCGTCATGGGCGGCTCACCCGCAAGGTCCCGCGCCCGAGCGCATTCCTCACACGTACTCCATCGCTCATTCTCGTCGTCGGCCCGTTCGATCGAGTTCGAGTGCTACGTCAAACCCGTTAATTGTGTTTGCTTCGTCCTACACAGCAACGCCGTGTGCACTTCCGGGAGCGTAACAGATCCCGCCGGACGGTCGCGCGCATCGGCGTCAGCTCATGCCATGCTGCTCGGCTGTCGGCGGCGCCGCCGAGAGCTCCGCTCCTGGCCAGCGCCCGGTCGGTCCCGACCAGTGCGAGCTGAGTCACAGCTAACTTTATGGCTATCCATAGAATGTTGCTGCTTGTGCTTCAAGTCATCCGACTCTGTGAGCATTCATGATTTTTAGAGTGGCTTTTGCGGAAACTACGACTGCAACCCAAGTAGTCCATAGTGCGCTAGGAACATCTTGATGGAGATATGGCAACGACAAATGTGGGCCTTGATGTTAGAGTGCTCTTACGTCGCGCGCAGCTGACGGACAACGCTGCGAGCGACCACCTGCTCGGGTAGCACGACCTCGACGGCATGCCCGCCGATCGGTTCGCGATCCCCGCGACAGGGCTGAGCACGAGTCGATCGCCAGCATATGGTTCGCCAGTTAGCTGGAGTGGCCAAAGCTGGCCTATCGACTAGAAGTTGGACGCGCCCTCAGACGGAGGGCGCACGGTTGAGTTGGAGCGGGAATGCGCGGGTACACACAAGCGGCAATTTCTCGATGGACAACGCCTGCGTGGCGGGCAGTGCTCGCCGGGATGTTGCTCGGCGCCGTGACGGGTGC
>Ga0193716_1001674_pt1 | contig 12776 bp, 10 predicted proteins | sample U2c1metaG_FD_145901 | JGI IMG/M metagenome (GOLD analysis project Ga0193716, IMG submission 145901) | Soil microbial communities from a riparian zone of the East river system, Colorado, United States - U2c1 | ecosystem: Environmental > Terrestrial > Soil > Riparian zone | place: USA: East River...
TACGACGAGACCGAGCGGGAGGGCTTGATCCGTGCCCTCGAGCAGGGCCAGTGGTGGCGCATGGGCGGGTCCGAGGTGAGCTCGTTCGAGCGCGAGTTCGCCGACCATCACGGCGCCGAGCACGCGCTGGCGGTCACGAACGGGACGCACGCGCTGGAACTCGCCCTGCAGTGCATGGAGGTGGGCCCCGGCACCGAAGTCATCGTGCCCGCCTTCACCTTCATCTCCTCCTCGCAGGCGGCACAGCGGCTCGGCGCGGTCGCGGTCCCGGTCGACGTCCACCCGGACACCTACTGCATCGACGCGGCGGCGGCCGCCGCGGCCGTCACACCGCGCACCAGGGCGATCATGCCGGTGCACATGGCCGGGCTCATGGCGGACATGGACGCGCTGGCGAAGCTCTCCGCCGACACCGGCGTGCCGCTGCTCCAGGACGCCGCGCACGCGCACGGCGCGCAGTGGCAAGGAAAGCGCGTCGGCGAACTGGGCAGCGTCGCGACGTTCAGCTTCCAGAACGGCAAGCTGATGACCGCGGGCGAGGGCGGCGCCGTGCTGTTCTCGGACACGGCGATGTACGAGACGGCGTTCCTGCGGCATAGCTGCGGACGGCCTCGGGACGACCGCCGCTACTTCCACCAGATCGCCGGCTCCAACCTGCGGCTCAACGAGTTCTCGGCGTCCGTGCTGCGGGCGCAGCTGCGTCGCCTCGACGAGCAGATCGCGCTCCGCGACGAGCGCTGGACCCTGCTGTCCCGGCTGCTCGGGGCGATCGACGGTGTCGTGCCCCAGGGCGACGACGTGCGCGCCGACCGCAAGTCGCACTATATGGCGATGTTCCGCATCCCCGGGATCACCGAGGAGAAGCGCAACGCCCTGGTCGACCGGCTCGTCGACGCCGGCGTGCCCGCCTTCGCCGCGTTCCGCGCGATCTACCGCACGGCCGCCTTCTGGGAGGTCAGCGCACCCGACGAGACCGTGGCCGAGATCGCGGAGCGCTGCCCCAACACCGATGCCATCAGCCGCGACTGCGTCTGGCTGCACCACCGGGTGCTGCTGGCGGGCGAGCAGGAGATGCACACCACCGCCGAAATCATCGCTGATCTAGTGGCCGCGGCGTGAACGTCCGGGTTGCCCTGGTGGGTCTCGGGTGGGCGGGGCGGGAACTGTGGCTGCCCCTGTTGCACGAGCACGACGACTTCGAGGTGGTCGCGGCCGTCGACGCCGACCCGGCGTCACGCGCGGCGTTCCGGGCGACGACGGGCATCCCCACGTACCCCGCGGTGGACGTGCTCACCTCGCGGATGGTCGACCTCGCCGTCGTCGCGGTGCCCAACTACCTGCACGCCGAGGTGGCCGGTGCCCTGCTCGCCACCGGGATCTCCGTCTTCCTGGAGAAGCCGGTGTGCCTGACGTCCGAGGAGGCCGACACCCTCGCGGCGGCCGAACGCAGCGGCGGGATGCTGCTGGCCGGCAGCGCCGCAAGGTACCGCGGCGACGTCGCCGCGTTGCGGCAGGTCCTGCCGGACCTCGGCGACATCCGGCACGTCGACCTCGGCTGGGTCCGCTCCCGCGGTGTGCCGAGGGCAGGCGGCTGGTTCACCCAGCGGGACAAAGCCGGTGGGGGAGCGCTGTTCGACCTCGGGTGGCACCTGCTCGACACCCTCGCGCACCTGCTCGGCCCGGTCTGCTTCACGCAGGTGATCGGCGTGACGTCGGACGACTTCGTCAACGTCGACGCCTGGCGCGCGTCGTGGCGGGAGGACCAGCCCGGCTCCGACGCCGTCGACGTGGAGGACACGGCACGCGGCTTCCTGGTGCGCGACGACGGTGTCTCGGTCGCCCTGCGGGCCTGCTGGGCGTCGCACGAGGCGCGGGACGTGTCGTCGATCCGGGTCGAGGGCAGTGCCGGCGTCGCGGAGCTCCGGTGCACGTTCGGCTTCAGCCCCAACCGGGAGCCCGCGCCCGTGCTGACGGTGACCCGCGAGGGCGCCACGACCCGGCTCGCGGTGCCGACCGAGCCGATCGGCGTCGAGTACACCCGGCAGCTCGACGACCTCGCCGCGATGTTGGCCGACCAGGACAACCGCGGCAAGGCCATCGCGGAGGCCCGTCCGATCGTCCGCATGATCGAGAACTTCTACGCGTCGGCCCGGTCGGCGCGTGCCAGGCGAGCGGTGCCCGCGTACCAGTAGATGAGGTGTCCCATGGCGTTCCCGATCGTCGAACGGCTCGATGCCACGACCGACACGCTCGTGCGGGCCAGGCACGCCGTCGTCTTCGATCTCGACGGGGTCATCGTCGACAGCTTCGCGGTGATGAGCGAGGCCTTCGCCATCGCCTACGCCGAGGTCGTCGGCGACGGCCCGGCGCCGTTCGAGGAGTACCGGCGCCACCTCGGCCGCTACTTCCCGGACATCATGCGGATCATGGACCTGCCGCTGGCGATGGAGGAGCCGTTCGTCCGCGAGAGCTACCGCCTCGCGGACCAGGTGACGGTGTTCGACGGAGTCGTCGAACTGCTGCTGACACTGCGGGTGCGCGGCCTGCGGCTCGCGATCGCCACCGGCAAGACCGGGGCGCGGGCACGCTCGCTGCTCGACACACTGGGCCTGCTCCCGTTCTTCGCACACGTGATCGGCTCCGACGAGGTCGCCCGACCCAAGCCGGCTCCCGACATGGTGCGGCTCGCGCTGGACCTGCTGGACGTGCCGGCCGAGCGCGCCATCATGGTCGGCGACGCCCCGACCGACCTGGCCAGCGCACAAGGCGCCGGCGTCGCATCGGCCGCCGCGCTGTGGGCGCCACCCGACGACGTGGCCGAGCTGCTCGCCGCCGGCCCCGACGTGGTGCTGCGGCATCCGGTCGACCTCCTCGCGCTCTGCCCGTCGGTGCCCGGCCGCTGACGGCGTGGCGACGCCGCACTACCTCGGCATCGACATCGGCGGCACCAAGGTCGCCTGCCGGGTCGAGACGGACGCCGGATGTGTCGACGAGACCACCTTCGCCTGGGCGCCGCGGCACAGCGCCGCCAAGGACCTCGCGCAGCTCGCCGACCATGTTGCGGAGCTGCGGACGAGACTCGGCTCGCCGCTTCTGGCGGTGGGCGTCGCGATGCCAGGGACGGTCGACCCGGCCGGCCGGGTCGTCGCCTGGCCCAACCGGCCGGAGTGGACCGGGACCGATCTGGACGCGTCGTTCCGTGCGCTGTTCCCAGAAGCGGCCATCGCCTGGGCCGACGACGGTGACCTCGGCGCACTCGCCGAGGCTCGGGAGTCGGGCTGCGACGATCTGCTCTACGTCGGGGTGGGCACCGGCGTCGGCGGCGGGCTGGTCCTGCGCGGCGCACTGTGCCCAGGCCTTGGCCGTGGCTCGTTCGAGATCGGACACCTGATCGTCGAGATGGGTGGCGCGCGGTGTGTCTGCGGCCGCCGGGGCTGCCTGCAGGCGATCGCCTCCGGACCGGTCACGCTGCGCCGCGCGGAGCTGCTGCGGGGCGCGGCCGTCACGTTCGACGAGCTGCGGCATGCGTTGCGCGACAAGCGGTCGTGGGCCGTCGCCGCGCTCGAACAGACGTGCCGGGCACTGGCCGCCGCGGTGTCCGGCGTGGGGGAGCTGGTCCATCCGCGACTCGTGGTGATCGGTGGCGGCTTCGCGGCCGGCCTCCCCGGATTCGTGGGACTGGTGTCCGACCAGCTTGCTGAGCTGGCCCGCTCCGGCCAACTCCCGCTGTCGGTGGCACCGGCCACGTTGGGCGGCCTGTCCTCGTTGCGCGGCGCGGTGGCACTCGCCCGTCTGATCGCCACCGAGTGAGCGCCGGCTACTTTCCGGCTGGCACCACCGCACGTAGCTGGTTCCGCAGGTCGTCCACCAGTTCCTCGGTGGCGCGCGCGCCGCTCGCGGCGCCGAAGACGTGGTAGTCCGGCCGGACGAGCATCGCGGTCGCCCCGAACCGCGCCAGGTACGGGCGATAGACGTCGTCCACGTCCACCACACCGACCGCGTCCGGCGTGCTCCCGGGCGGCAGCAGCCGCACCACGTTGGCTTCCAGGCCGGCGAGGAAGGACAGCCGGTCCCCGTCGAGCGCGGTGTGCGGGTCGTCGGTGGTCAGCAGGACGAAACCACGGCCGACGACGTCGTCGAACAGCCCGCTGTCGCCGTGGCGGCGCACGCGTCCCTGCGGTACGACCACACCCGAAGCCGCGTCCGCTCCTGGCCGGCGGTGCAGCAGCCCGCTCGAGAGCGGCTTCGCCGGCTCCGGCCGGGTCGCCGGCCGGCCGCGGCGGTTGGCCAGCACCGTGGCGTCCCGCTCGGCGGCGGCCGCCGGGTCCGTCACGCAGATCACCCGGCCAAGCTGGACCGACGCCAGGATCGACTCCGTGGCCTGCGAGCGGCGTTCCGCCGCGTAACTGTCCAGAATGGACTCGGGCACCACGCCACGCATCGTGAGGTCGAGCTTCCACGCCAGGTTGACGACGTCCCGGATCCCCGAGCACATGCCCTGCCCGGCGAACGGCGGCATGAGGTGGGCCGCGTCGCCCGCCAGCAACACGTGGCCGACCCGCCACTGGTCCGCCCACCTGGCCTGGAAGACATAAGTGGTGCTGCGCAACAGGTTCGCGTTGTCGGGGGTGACGCCGAACGGCGCCATCAGCCGCCACGCCGTCTCGTCCTTGTTCAGCTCGGCGGCGCTCTCGCCCGGCAGGCGCATGAACTCCCAGCGCCTGCGCCCGGGGCCGCTGCCGACCAGGCTCGTCGGCCGCGCGGGGTCGCAGAGCTGCACGTTGGTGGGGACGAACGCGCGCGGTTCGCGCAGTCGCACGTCGCACAGCAGCCACTCGTAGGAGAAGCCGAGGTCGGTGACGGGGACGTCGAGGTGGTCGCGCACGAAGCTGTTCGCGCCGTCGCAGCCGACGGCCCACCGCGCGGACACGACACGGGTCTGTCCGTCGTCGGTCTCGGCGGTGACCGCCACCTCGTCTGTGCCGTCCGTGATCCCGACGACCTCGTGCCCGCGCAGCACCGTGATCTCCGGCAGCGCCGCCGCCCTCGTGGCGATCAACTCCTCGAGCGCCGGCTGGTGCATCGTGTTGGCGTCCGGCCAGCCGTAGGGGCCGGCCGTGGTGAACGTGATGTCCAGCAGAGCCGCGCCCGACGCGGTCTGCCACTGATAACCGTTGGCAGGCACGGTGATCCGGCCGAGGTCCGCGCCGATCCCGGTGCCGGCAAGCAATCTGGCGGTCTCGCCGTCGAAGCTCGTCGCCCTCGGCAGCGTGTACGGCCGGGAGCGACGTTCGAGCACGGTCACCCGCCAGCCGCGCTGGGCGAGCAGCACCGACAGGGTAGCGCCGACCGGTCCGTTGCCCACGATGACGACGTCGGTGTCCGTCACGGATGACCTCTCAAGCCTGCCACGCCGGCCGTTACCAGGTGACGGGTAGTTCGACCAGGCCCTGGAACGCCGAACCGGGGTTGATCGGGATCTCGTCGGCCGGCACCGCGAGGCGCAGGTTCGGCAGCCGTTCGATCAGGGTGTGGAAGGCGATCTCCATGATCACGCGTGCCAGGTCCATCCCGACGCACTGGTGCGGGCCGAACCCGTAGGTCAGGTGGTCGCGGAACGACGGTCGGTGCCAGTCAAGGGAATCCGGTTGTTCGTAGTGCCGCTGGTCCCGGTTGATGAGGGAGAACAGGAAGAACACGCCGTCGCCCTTGTGGATGGTGGTTCCCTCGACCTCGATGTCGTCCACGGCAACCCGCTGCAGACCGTCGGCGACGGCCACGACCCGGGTCAGCTCGTCCACGGCGGCGGGCATCAGCGACGGGTCGGCGCGCAGTTCGGCGAGCCGCTCGGGGTGTTGGAGCAGGGCGAAAGCGCCGAGCGCGATCGTGCTCGAGGTGGTGTGGTGGCCGCTGACCACCACGGTCAGCAAAGGCTGGAGTATCTCTTCGGGATCCAGCTCGCCCGTGGTGCCATGCCGCGCGAGGAGGGCGTCGAGAAGACTCTCGCCAGGGTGCTGCCGCCTCTTCCCGATCAGCGTGACCAGGTAGGCCACGAGCTCGTCGTAGGCCGCGCCGGCGTCAGGGCCGAACAGGAGGTTCGCCTTCTGCTTGAAGTACTCCTGGTCTTCGCGCGGGATACCCAGCGTCTCGTACAACGCCGTCAAGGGCGCGGGCAACGCGAACGCCTTGACCAGATCCGCGGGAGCGCCGTGCTCGATCATGTCGGCAAGCTGCCGGTCGACGATCTCCTGGATCTTCGGACGCAGGGAGTCGATCAACCCGGGTGTGAAACCAGCCGCCACCACCTCGCGCCGGGCGCGGTGCTCCGGTCCGTCGGCGCTCACCAGCGCGGTGAGGAGCTTGATGATCTTCTTCTGGGCGTCGTTGAACCCGGTGGTCATCGCGGCGGCGGCCGCGCTTACCACCGGCCACGCGGGGTTGGTGCGGTCGCTGGAGATGCGCGGGTCGCACAGGAGTTGGCGGGTAAGGGCATCGCCGGTGACAGCCCAGGCCGCACGGCCGTCGTAGAGGGTGATCCGGGAGATCGGGCGCTGCTCGGCCAACGGCCCGTAGCCCGGCGCCGGCTGATAGGGGCAGGTGCGGTCCTGCGGGAAGCCGGGGGCTTCGGTGCCGGCTTCGGTCATAGCCTCTTCCTCCCGTTGGGAAGCGAGCGCGCGGTGGCCCCGTCTGGAAACACTAGGAAGGGAGAGCCGGCGGAGCATCCCTCAACCTGATAGGACTGGCGTCAGCCCGCCTCGGTGGGGCGCAGCAGGGGCAGGACGATCGTGTCGATGATCTCCTCGAGGGCCGCGTCGGGGACGGGTTTGAGGGTCGTGAGGAGCTCCAACTGCAGCAGGGCGAACGGCAGCCCACGAACCCGTTGGGAGAGCAGGGAAAGGTCGATCTCACCGCGCGCGGCGGCGCGTTCGTACACGACGTCCAGGGCGTGGGGGCGGCCGTACCGGATGATGTCGCGCAGGTCGGCCGGGCGGGTGCCGGTCTCCTCGAAGTACCCGGCCAGGTGGACGCCCATCACGGTGACGAACTCGGCCCGGGTCCGGCTGATCTCCCGCATGAGGGCCAGCAGGTCGCCGCGCAGCGAGCCGGTGTCCGCCGGCGCCTGGACGCGGCTGCGCTCCAGGACATGGACGATCGTCGCGCGCAGCAGTTCGAGCCGGTCGCTCCAGCGCCGGTACAGCACCGGACGGCTGGTCCCGGCACGCGCCGCGACGGCATCCATGGTGAAACGCGCGTAGCCGCGCTCCTCCAACTCCTGCCAGGACGCGTCCAGCAGCGCCTGTTCCAGGGCCACGCCTCGTCGCCGCTCGTTCATCCCATCCCCTCTTAAGACATGCTTGCGTATCTTATCCGCCCGGACCTACAGTGGCGACGCATAAGAAACAGCAACGTATCTTGGGAGGTGTCCATGCCCCCGTCCGGCAAGCCCGCACTCGCCGCTCCCGTCGCTGCCGACCGCGTCGACCCTGCGGTGTGGCGGTTGGCGTTCACGGTCATCGTCGGCGGCCTCGCGGTCATGTTCGACACCACGATCGTCAGCGTCGCCCTCAACGACCTGGCCCGCGAGCTGCACGCCCCGATCGGCACGATCCAGTGGGTGAGCACCGGCTACCTGCTGGGGATGTTCGTCACCATCCCGATCGTGAGATGGGCCCAGTCCGTGCTCGGCGGCAAGCGGCTGTGGATCGGCTCGCTCGGGTTCTTCCTGGTTGGCTCGGTGCTGTGCGCGCTGGCGTGGGACGCCACCAGCCTCATCGTGTTCCGGATAGTCCAGGGCGTCGCGGGCGGCATCCTGATGCCGCTGATGATGACGCTGATCATGCAGGCCGCCAAGGGTCGCAACACCGGCAGGCTCATGGCGGTCGTCTCCCTGCCCATCGCGCTCGGCCCCATCATCGGTCCCGTCCTTGGCGGCCTCCTGCTGGCCGGCGGCAACTGGCGGCTGCTGTTCGGAGTCAACATCGTGTTCTGCGTGGTCGGCGGCTGGCTCGCGTCCAGGAACCTGCCCGACGACCGGCCCACCGGCGACCGAGCCCGGCTCGACGCCGTCGGCCTGCTCCTGCTGTCACCGGGCGCCGCCGCCGTCATCTACGGCCTGTTCCGGATCGACGGCGCCGCCGGCTTCGGCAGCGCCGAGGTCCTGGTCCCGCTCCTCGGCGGTCTCGCACTGGTCGTCGGCTTCGTCGCCCGGTCGCTGCCCCGCGGCGCCAAGGCGCTGGTGAATGTCCGGCTGTTCGGCCACCGTTCGGTCGCCTCGTCCTCGGTCCTGTACTTCCTGAGCGGCGCGACGCTGTACGGCGCCATGCTGCTGCTGCCGCTGTTCTGGCAGCAGGTCCGGGGCGAGGACGCCCTCGGCGCGGGGCTGTTGCTTATCCCGCAAGGCATCGGCACCCTGCTGTCACGGTTCCTCGCCGGCCGCTACACCGACAGGATCGGCCCCCGCTGGGTCGCGTTCGTCGGCTTCTGCACCGTGGTCCTGGCCACCGTGCCGTTCGCGTTCGTCACCGCCGACACCTCCGACCTGCTGCTGATGGCCGTCCTGCTGGTGCGCGGCCTCGGCATGGGTGTCGCCACCATCCCGCTGGCCAGTTCCGCGTACATCGGCCTGGACCACGGCAGCATCCCCAACGCCACCATCCTCGTCCTCATCGTCCAGCAGATCGGCGGCTCGTTCGGCATCGCCGCCCTGGCCATGATCCTCCAGCACGCCGCCGCCGGCGCGCAGACCCAGGAAGCCCTCACCCACGCCTTCGGCACCACCTTCTGGTGGTCGATCGGCTTCACCGCCCTGGCGGTGCCGCTGTGCCTCTTCCTCCCCGGCCGCCCCAAACCCGTACCCGACCCCGACCCCGAAGTTTCCGCCAAGGCCTGAGCTGTTATTCGGTTGTGACAGTGGCAATGCCCCGAAGGGCCCCTTCGGGGCGCTCAACGCCCTGAAGGGGCCCTTCAGGGCATCCGCCTGTCGCGAACCTGGGCTACCAGGCGACCGGCAGGCTGAAGACGCCGGTGATCGTCGAGGTGACCTTGAACGGCACGTCGTCGACGTCGACGGCCAGCCGCAGTGTGGGGATCCGGCGCAGCAGTGTGCTGAACACGATCTCCAGCTCGACCCTGGCCAGGTTCTGGCCGAGGCATTGATGGATGCCGTGGCCGAACGTGACGTGCTGCCGATCGCCGCGGCGCGCGTCGAAGGTGTCCGCGTCGGCGAAACGGGCCTCGTCCCGGTTGCAGGAACCGAGCGCGAGCACCACCCCGTCGTCGGCCTTGATCGTCACCCCGCCGATCTCGATGTCCTCCTTGGCCACCCGGACCATCACGTCGAAGATCGGGTAGTAGCGCAGGATCTCCTCGACCGTCGCGATGATCATGCTCGGGTCGGCCTGCAGCTCGGCGATGACCGCCGGGCGCTGCAGCAGGCCGATGGTGCCGAGCGCGATCGCGTTGATGGTGGTCTCGTGCCCGCCGATCAGCAGGTTCTGCGCCATGCCGACCAGCAGGTCGTGGGTGAACACCCCGGTCTCCCGGTTGCGGACGATCAACCGCCCGAGCACGTCGTCGCTCGGCTCGAGCTCCTTCGCGATGACCAGGTCGTCCAAGAACTTGTTCAGGTCGTCGGCGGCCTCGAGCTGCTGTGCCGGCGTGCTGGTCGGCAGCTGCAGGGTCAGGGTGCGCTCCTGGAAGAACTCCCGACTGTCCAGCGGCACGCCGAGCCGCTCGCAGATCATTCTGGACGGCACCTGCATCGCCAGGTCGGATACCAGGTCGGCCTCGGGACCCGCGGCGAGCATCGCGTCGATCCGCTCGTCCACGATCTTCTGGATGATCGGCCGCAGCTTGTTGATCCGGCGCAGGGTGAACTCGTTGGCCAGCATCTGCCGGGGTGCGGTGTGTTCCGGCAGATCCAGGGCGAGCAGCGACTTGGCCTGGGCGCTGAAGCCCTTGCGCAGTACCTGTTGGACCGGTCTTCGCAGCGGGAAGTTGGGGTGGCTGCGGTCGGCGCTCATCCGTTCGTCGATCAGGAGCGCACGGACGTCCACGTGCTTGGTGACCAGCCATGCCTCCTGTTCGGTCGGCAGCGAGATCTTGATGATCGGCTGCTCCGCGCGCAGCCGGCGGTATTCGCCGGCCGGTTCCGGCGGCGCGTCGCGTTTCAGCGGAAATGGCAGCGGTTGCTGGGCATCAAGGGCTGTTTTGCTCATGCCGTACTCCGTATTCCGGGCAACCGAAACGTGTCAAGAATAGAATTCTTGGAATTATGCTAAATGCGCCCTGATGACGCGACATCCCTCAACCTGGTAGGGCCAAGTCCACCAGCACTGGGGATGGCCTGACCCCAAGCCCGGGGGCAAGCTGAAGTGCCGTCACCGGACGACGGTGTATCCGTGCCACCGGAAGGGAACGTCATGGTCGCAGTTGCCGACACCTGGGGTGCTCAGCACTCACTGTTCTGGCTGCGGGGAGAGCGACCGGCCGAGCCGATTGCCTTCGACCCGGACACCAAGGTGTGGAACGTCTACGGCCACGCCGAGACGCTGCGGATCCTCAATGATCCGGCGACCTTCTCCTCGGCGGTCCAGCGCAAGATCCCCATCGACGGCCGGCTCAACGAGGGCAATCTCCTCCGCATGGACGGGGTGCCGCACGCCAAGCTCCGCAAGATCGTCAGCCGGGTCTTCACCCCGAAGGTGGTGGCGGGGCTCGAACCGAGGATCGCCAAGGTGACGGCTGAGCTCCTCGACGGGGTCGCCGGGCGCGACCGGTTCGACCTGATCGAGGAGCTGGCCTACCCGCTGCCGGTCATCGTCATCGCGGAGTTGCTCGGGGTGCCGGCCGAGGACCGCCCGCTGTTCAAGCAGTGGGTGGACTTGATGTTCCTCGGCCGCGACAAGATCTTCATCGAGGCCGATGAGAACGAAGGGGGCGAGAAGGTCGTCATGGACGGCGCGGAGGAAGTCCTCCGCTATATCGCGGAACACGTCGCGGAGCGCCGGTCGAGGCCGCACGACGACCTGCTCGGCAAGCTCGTCGAGGCCGAAGTGGACGGTGAACGCCTCACCGACGCCGAGGTGGTGAACTTCGGCTTCGTGCTGCTGCTCACCGGGCACATCACCACGACCATGTTGCTGGGCAACGCGGTGCTCTGCCTGGACACCTTCCCGGAGTGGCAGGACAGGGCGCGCGCCGACCGCACGACCATTCCGGCCGTGATCGAGGAGTCCCTGCGGATGATGCCCCCGTTCGCCGCCGTCTCGCGGCTCACCAACGAGGACGTGGAGCTGGGCGGGCGGCACGTTCCCGCCAACGAGCTGCTGATGGTGTGGCTCGCGGCGGCCAACAGAGACGAGCACGCGTTCCCCCAACCCGACACCTTCGACCCGACCCGTGATCCCAACAACCACCTGTCCTTCGGCCGTGGCGTCCACTTCTGCATGGGCGCCCCCTTGGCACGGCTCGAAGGCCGCATCGCGCTGGACATCCTGCTGGACCGTTTCCCGCGCCTGCGCACCGATCCGCAAGAAGGCCCGACGTTCAAGACCATCCCCATCATGACCGGCATCGACAAGCTCCCACTGCTGATCGGCTCCGACGACTGAGTGAGGCCGCGCCGCGGCCCACAGCTATCAACACGAGGGATGCCCGGCCGACCGCGCCCGTCCTAGCCTACGAATGCTCTTTTATGAATGTCGCGCCCGGGAAAGAATGATTTTGAGGGGTACTGGTGACAAAGCCGACACCGTTCAAGGTTGGCGAGGCCTACGACACTTTCGCGGATCTGCTCGACCATCTCATGGGCGTGAATCTGCACCACGGCTACTGGGCGGACGACACATCCGACGAGTCGTTCGACGTCGCCACCACTCGACTGACCGACAAACTGGCCGGACTGCTGACCATCAGGCCGGGCGATCGGCTGCTCGACATCGGTTGCGGCGTTGGTGAGCCGGCCATCAGGCTGGCCTCGGCGCACGACATCGAGGGGGTGGGAATCTCGATCGCTCCTGGGCAGGTGGAGCGGGCCAACGACCGCGCCGCCGCCGCCGGGCTGGCCGACCGGCTGTCCTTCCAGTTCGCCGACGCGATGGACCTGCCGTTCCCGGACGAGTCGTTCGACCTCGTCTGGGCACTGGAGTCCTTGCACCACATGCCGGACCGGTGGCAGGTGGTCCGTGAGGCGGCCAGGGTGCTGCGGCCAGGGGGACGGATGGCGATCGGCGACTTCTCGCTGAGAAGCGTTGACGGAAAGCCGGCCGACGCGTCCAGTTGCGACCTGGTCCGCATGGGTGCGCTGAAACTCCTCGAGGTTGACGACTACCAGTCCAACCTCCGCGCGGCCGGGCTGGTGCCCGAGGCCGCCGAGGACGTCAGCGACCGCACCCGGCCGTCGTGGGGCAAGGCGGCGGAGCGGTTCGAGGCGGCGCGGGAGCTTGCCGAGCAGCACATCGGGGCAGAGCAGTTCGAGGTCACGCTCTCGAGGTTCCGCCAGTTCAGCGCCGAACTGCAGTTCGAGGTCACGCTCTCGAGGTTCCGCCAGTTCAGCGCCGAACCGTCGGTGGGGTACGTCCTCCTCACCGCCCGCAAGCCCGACTGACCGCCCCTTAGGAGGGGAACATGGATACCACCACCAGCGAGACCTGCCCCGTGGTCACCACGAGCGAGACGTGCCCCCTGGACATGACGGACGCGGAGCTGCTCCGCGACCCGTTCCGGGGATACTCGCGACTGCGCGAGCAGGACCGCGTCGTCCGTGCCGTGTACCC
>Ga0193716_1001679_pt1 | contig 12753 bp, 12 predicted proteins | sample U2c1metaG_FD_145901 | JGI IMG/M metagenome (GOLD analysis project Ga0193716, IMG submission 145901) | Soil microbial communities from a riparian zone of the East river system, Colorado, United States - U2c1 | ecosystem: Environmental > Terrestrial > Soil > Riparian zone | place: USA: East River...
CCGGCTGGTGCGTTCTGGATTTCCCTGGGGCAACAGCGAGAGATGCGAAACTTTGGCCGCGGTGAAAAGCATGGCAGAAGCATTCGGGCACGCGGCCGCGCACGCGCCACAGCCGATGCAGGCGGCTGCTTCCATCGAAAGATCGGCATCGTGTTTTGGAATTGGAATCGAATTTGCCTCGGGCGCGGAACCGGCGCGCGCAGAAACGAATCCGCCCGCCTGCACGATCCGATCGAGCGCGCTGCGATCGACCACCAAATCTTTGACGATGGGAAACGCTCGCAGGCGAAACGGTTCGATGATGATCTTCTGGCCGTCGCGAAATTTTCGCATATACAGCTCGCAGACAGCGCCGGGATGATCGCAACCGTGGGCTTCACCGTTAACGTTAAGCGAGCAGGTGCCGCAAATGCCTTCGCGGCAATCGGAATCAAACGCGATAGGCGTTTCGCCTTTAAGCAAAAGGCCCTCGTTTACGATATCGAGCATCTCCAGCAGCGAAGCATCCGGCGAAATGTCACGCGCTTCGTAATCGAATAACTTGCCTTTCGATTGCCGGTCCTTCTGACGCCAAATTCGCAATTTAAAATTCATTTATAACTTCGCTGGGTTAAATGGACCGTTTCGAAATGAAGTGGCTCGCGATGCAATTTCGGCGCGGCGATCTGGCCGTTGCCTTGAAATTCCCAGGCAAGGACTGAAGCGAAATTGTCGTCATTGCGCACTGCTTCGCCTTCTGGCGTTTGATGTTCCTCGCGGAAATGTCCACCACACGACTCATCGCGCTCAAGGGCGTCGAGGCACATCAGCTCGGCGAACTCGAGGAAATCGGCCACACGGCCGGCGCGTTCGAGCGACTGATTGAAATCTGCGCTGTTGCCTGGGATGCGCACGTTGTTCCAAAATTCTTCGCGCAGCTCGGGGATTTTTCCGAGCGCTTCGCGCAAGCCAGCGGCGTTCCGGGCCATTCCACATTTGTCCCAAAGCAGCGCCCCGAGCTCGCGATGGATGGAATCGAGCGAACGTTGGCCATTCACCCGAAGAAGCCGGTCGATTTTCGCGCGAACGTCAGTCTCCGCTTTTTTGAATTCCGGATGATCGATCGATGGGCGCTTGCCGGTTTGGCCAGCGAGATAATTTGGGAGCGTGTAAGGCAGAACGAAATAACCGTCGGCCAAACCTTGCATGAGCGCGCTGGCACCGAGCCGATTCGCACCGTGATCGGAAAAATTTGCCTCACCGATGACGTGCAGACCGGGAATGTTGCTCATCAAATTGTAATCGACCCACAATCCGCCCATGGTGTAATGCACCGCCGGATAAATTCGCATCGGCGATTCGTAAGCGTCTTCACCGGTGATCTTGCCATAAATTTCGAACAGGTTGCCGTAACGCTCGCGAATCGTGTCGTCGCCGAGCCGCTTGATCGCTTCAGCAAAATCGAGATAAACGCCGCGCCCGCCGGGACCGACCCCGCGGCCTTCATCGCAGACCTCCTTGGCGCTACGCGATGAGATGTCGCGCGGCGCCAGGTTCCCGTAGCTCGGATATTTCCGTTCGAGATAATAATCGCGCGCCGCTTCGGCAATTTCTTTGGGCGACTTTCCGCAATCTTCTTTGCGTTTCGGAACCCAAACCCGTCCGTCGTTGCGCAATGATTCGGACATCAAGGTAAGCTTAGATTGGTAATCTCCACTTTGCGGAATGCAGGTTGGATGGATCTGGGTGAAACACGGGTTGGCGAAGAGTGCCCCTTTTTTGTAAGCGCGATGAGTGGCGGTCACGTTGCAGCCGCGCGCGTTGGTCGAAAGATAAAAGACGTTTCCGTAGCCGCCGGTGGCGAGGACCACGGCGTCGGCGGCATGGCGCTCGATCTTACCGGTGCGCAGATCGCGCGTAATAATTCCCTTGGCGTGATCGTCCACCAGCACCAGATCGAGCATCTCGGTTTGCGGAAACATTTGCACTGTACCGGCGGCGATCTGGCGGCAAAGCGCCTGGTAACAGCCGAGCAGCAATTGCTGGCCGGTTTGACCGCGCGCATAAAACGTTCGTGAAACTTGGGCGCCGCCAAACGAGCGATTGGCCAAAAGCCCGCCGTACTCGCGCGCGAAAGGCACACCCTGTTCGACGCACTGATCGATGATCAAATTGCTGACTTCGGCCAGGCGATAAACATTCGCTTCACGCGAACGAAAATCGCCGCCTTTGATCGTGTCGTAAAACAAACGATAAACGCTGTCGCCGTCGTTCTGATAATTTTTGGCGGCGTTGATTCCGCCTTGCGCTGCGATCGAGTGCGCGCGCCGTGGCGAATCCTGGAAGCAAAAGCATTTCACCCGATAGCCGAGTTCGCCCAGGGTGGCCGCGGCCGATCCACCGGCGAGTCCGCTGCCCACGATGATAATCTCGAACTTTCGGCGGTTGTTCGGACTGACCAGTCGCGAATGATCGCGATGGCTCTGCCATTTTTGGGCGAGCGGGCCGGGCGGAACCCTGGAGTCGAGTGAGCCGATCATAATTGTTGCGCCGGTTTGATCAGTCCGAGCAAAATCGCGACCGGGATTGAGGTGTAACCAAGGAAAAGCAGCCAGGCGAAAACGCGCCCCCAGAAGGCGAGCCGGGGCGTCAGCTTTTTATTATTCAGGCCGAGCGATTGGAAAAAACTCGACGAGCCGTGGCTTAAGTGCAGGAAAAGCAGGAGCATCGCGAAAATATAAAATCCGGAGACGACATAATTTTGGAACCCATAAACCATCATCGAATAAACATCGTAGTGGTTGAGTGGATCGGCTTTGAGCAAAGCAAAACGTGGATCGGTTACGCGGACCGTGAAATGAGCGATATGGAAAAGAATGAAGGCGAGGACGATTAATCCGCTCATCGCCATATGCCGCGAAGCAAACGATGCCTTCACGTTTTCCTTGTCGATGTACGATTTGGGACGCGCTCGTCGATTGGCAATGGCCAGTTGAATCGTCACCCAAATGTGAACCAGGACAGTGAGCAGAAGGAAGCCGCGGATTATCCACAGGAAAGGGCCGAGCTCGCGTAAATGTTCGGCGTAACTATTAATCCAGTCGGGCCCGAGAAAGATTTGTAAATTGCCGAGCAAATGTCCGACAACGAAAAGAATGAGAATGATGCCGGTAAGCGCGACGATCATTTTCTTCCCGATTGACGAGCTATAAAAGGCGGAGATGGCGTTCACGATTTGATTGCCACGCAGGGTCGCGGCCTGAATGAGAGTATAAATGCAGCTGCGACCGTCAAGGTGCGGAGCGCATTATTGCGGATCTACGGCTCAGACTCCGAAAGCTTTCGCGAGCACGCAGCCGCTTCTACACCTACTTACTGCCGGGCTTAATCGCGGGAATTTTTTCGAGGTCGGCGGGAAGTTTGTCCGCCTCGAAGGTTTCGACGTTCATCTCGATCAAGCTGACGAACGGACAACCGAAATTCGGTTTGTTTCGGCCGCTTCGATCCACAATCACACCAACGGCGGAAACAATTCCGCCGTGCGTCTGCACGATGTCGATCGTTTCCTGGACGCGACCGCCACGGGTCACCACGTCCTCGGCCACGACAAAACGTTCGCCTTTATCGATCTTGAATCCGCGTCGCAGAACCAATCCGCCTCCTTCTTTTTCGACGAAGATGTGACGCTGACCGAGCGTTCGTCCAACTTCCTGACCGACAACAATTCCGCCAAGCGCAGGCGAGATGACTGCGTCGCAATCGAATTCGCGCAGCCGATCGGCCAGCATTTCGCAAACACGAGCGGCGATGTCGGTATACTGAAGAAGCAGCGCGCACTGGAAGTATTGCCGGCTATGCAAACCGGAACGCAAAATGAAATGGCCGTCGAGCAGCGCGCCGGTTTTGCGAAAAAGAGCGAGAAGATCTTCGCTCATATTGTAGGGCGTTTGATTTGCACGCTCCCGCGCGCTCTCCCTTCGGGCTGTGTCCATGTCGCCGACTTCCCGCCAGCTCCATTCTGTGAAACGCCGTTCATTAGCTCGGCGTCTGACCCAGACGCCCTACAATATTCGTCTTGCCGAGAATTCATTAGCCGGAGGTATCGTAGGCGGTTTTCGCACCTGGGCCGCTGTCGTCCGCGACGGCGATGACTTCGATCTCGACGCGCGCTCCTTTGGGCAAACCGGCGACTTGGACGGTCGAACGCGCCGGCGGCTGTTGTTTAAAATACGAACCGTAAATTTCGTTCACGGTTTGGAAATCGGCCAGGTCCATCAGAAAGATGGTGGTCTTGACGATATGGTCGAAGGTCAATCCTTCGGCTTTCAAAACCGCGGTGATGTTTTCCATGACACGCTTCGTTTGCGCGTCGATCCCGCCGGACACGATCTGGCCGGACTTGGGGTCGAGCGGGATTTGCCCCGCGCAATAAATGGTCGATCCTACCCGAACGGCTTGCGAATAAGGACCGACGGCGGCGGGGGCATCGGCGGTGGAAATTATCTTTTTCATCGCACGAGATTAACCGGAAAAACAGCTCGCACAACGTCCACCACGGCCACAAAGGAAAGGATTTGGAGAACCGTGGTGACCTTTGTGGCTGTGGTGCGAGGTCTGCTGGCCTTGAATAAGAAGGACAGCTCGACGATCCGTCCCTACCTGGAATTGATAGTGCGAGAAATTCGTCGATATTGAAAACGAAATGGTTGGCTGGATTTTAAAGAAAATACTCGGATCGAAGAATCAGCGTGAGCTCAAGCGGATGATGCCCACGGTGCAGCTGATCAATGAATTTGAAGAGAAGCTCAAGAACTTGTCCGACGACGAGTTGCGGGCCAAGACCACCGCCTGGAAAGAGGAGCTGGCCAAGATTCCTGATACCGAAGAACAGTGGAAACGGCTCGATGAGATTCTGCCGGAAGCTTTCGCGGTCGTGAAAAACGCCGCCCGCCGGCTGACGGAGCGGAAACACACTTTCACGGTCTGCGATCAACCGATGACTTGGAACATGGTGCACTTCGATGTGCAGCTGATCGGCGGGATGGTGCTGCATCGCGGTCGCATTGCCGAAATGGCGACGGGCGAAGGCAAGACGCTGGTGGCGACTTTGCCGCTTTATCTCAACGCGCTGGCCGGCCGCGGCGCTCATCTCGTGACGGTGAACGATTATCTGGCTCGTCGCGACGCCGAATGGATGGGGCAACTCTACAATTTCCTCGGATTAACCTATGGCTGCATCGAACACGATCAGCCGCCGGATTCGCGGCGCGAGCAGTACGCGATGGACATCACTTACGGGACGAACAGTGAGTTCGGTTTCGATTATCTGCGCGACAACGGCATGGCCACGACGCGCGAGCAGCAGGTCCAGCGCGGTTACTACTACGCCATCGTCGACGAAGTCGATTCCATCTTGATCGATGAAGCGCGCACGCCGCTCATCATCAGCGGCCCGGCGACGGTTTCCACCCATCAGTATGACAAATGGAAACCATTGGTCGATCAGCTCGTGCGCAAGCAGAACATGCTGGGCAACCGGATCGCGAGTGAAGCGATGGAGAAATTCGAGAAAGGCGAAATCGAAGATGCCGGCATTTTGATGTTCAAGGTGAAACTTGGACAACCGCGCAACAAGCAATTGCTCCGGATGATGGAAGACCCGGACAAGCGACGCGCGATCGATAAAGCGGAACTTTCGTTCTATGCCGACACGCGGAAAGAAGAACTGTTCGCGCTGAAGGAAGAGCTGTTCTACACGATCGACGAAAAATCGAACGAGACCGATTTGTCCGAACAAGGTCGTGAATTTTTGAATCCGGACGATCCGAATGCATTCGTGTTGCCGGATTTGATCAGCGAGTTCACTGAGATCGATCTCGATCCGACGCTGCCGGATACAGAAAAGGACGCCAAAAAAACCGAGCGGCAGCACCATTGCGACGTGCAAGCCGAACGCATTCACAACATCGCGCAATTACTGCGCGCCTACTGCTTGTTTGAGAAAGACGTCCAATACGTCATCGAAGAGAACAAGGTTGTGATTGTTGATGAATACACCGGCCGCAAGATGCCGGGACGGCGCTGGAGTGATGGTTTGCACCAGGCGGTGGAAGCGAAAGAAGGGGTGCAGATCGATCGCGAGACGCAGACCCTGGCCACGATCACGATTCAAAATTATTTCCGGCTTTACCAAAAACTGGCCGGCATGACCGGCACCGCCGAAACCGAAGCGGCCGAGTTTCACGATATTTACAAACTCGACGTCAACATGATTCCGACCAACCGGCCGATCGTACGTAAGGATGCCAACGACCGGATCTACAAGACGCGGCGCGAGAAGTACAACGCCGTCATCAACGAAATTCGAGAATGCCACGCCCGGCAGCAGCCGGTACTGGTCGGCACCGTGAGCGTAGAAGCGTCCGAGTTGCTCAGCCGGATGTGGCATTCTCGAAAAATTCCGCACAACGTGCTGAACGCGAAATTCCACATGCAGGAGGCGGAGATCGTGCAACGCGCCGGACAACCGGGCACCGTCACCATCTCGACTAACATGGCGGGCCGCGGCACCGACATTAAACTGGGCGAGGGAGTCGCGGATCGCGGCGGCCTTTATGTTCTCGGCACCGAACGGCACGAAGCGCGCCGGATCGATCGGCAGTTGCGAGGTCGTTGCGCGCGCCAAGGCGATCCAGGTGCGTCGCGGTTTTACGTCAGCTTCGAGGACGATCTCATGCGCAATTTCGGTGCGGCCGATCGCATGACTCGAATCATGGAGCGTTTCGGGTTGGAAGAGGGCCAGGAACTCGAGCACCCGTGGTTGAACAAATCGGTCGAGACCGCGCAGAAACGGGTGGAGCAGCGCAATTATCTCGCCCGAAAGCGCACGCTCGATTTCGACGACGTGATGAACAATCAACGCGAAGTCGTTTACACTTATCGCAACGAGACCATCGATACCGAAGAACCTCGCCCGCTGATCTACGAAGTGATCGATGAATCGGTGCCGGCGAAGGTTAAGGAATATTTGGACGGAAACGAACCGAACTACACCGGATTGCTTCACTGGGTGAACACCACCTTCCCGCTCGGTTTGAACAAAGAGAAAGCGCAATTCGAAACGCGCAGCGTGGAAGAAAACGCGCAGTTCTTGATCGAGAAAATCAAGGACGCCTACGAGCGTAAATCGAGCCACGAGGAGCCGGCTGCTGTTAAAAGTCTCGAGCGTTATATCATTCTCAACGCAATCGACCGGCTCTGGCAGGAGCATCTCTACGCCATGGACGCGTTGCGCGAAGGCGTTTACCTCCGCGGTTACGCGCAGAAAGATCCGCTGGTCGAATACAAGACCGAGGCCTACGACATGTTCGTCGAGTTAATGGCGAACATTAAGAACGAAGTGCTGCACAATCTTTTCCGCAGCACTTCAAATCTGCAGGCCTTCGAAAATTTCCTGGCGACCTTGCCTCAGTTCTTAACCCGCGAGCACCCGCCAACCGGTGCTGCGGCTACCACGACGGCCGCCGCCGGCGAACATGGCGACGGATCGGGCGAAGTCACCCTCGATCTTCCCGTTCGCCGTTCGTTACCAAAAGTCGGCCGCAACGAACCGTGCCCATGTGGCAGCGGGAAAAAATACAAGAGCTGTTGCGGGCGGACTGCTTAACGAGACCCAAGATCAGCGACCGCTGGCGAGGACATGTGTCGCTGCAGATTGAAGGTGGAAGTCATCGAAAGGTAAAACGCGGAGCGGCCAACGGTTTGCTGCATCGCCTGGTTAGATGTTGGCGTAATCACGGAGACACGTCGAGCGATCCCTTCGAAATCAGCCGTCCGTCTGGCGCGCAGCGATATGCAAGCGCGGCATCACCTACTCCAAGATCATAGAATACAAGAAACCGTTCTCCGGGGAGCTTCGGTGTAGTGAAAACGTGGTCGAAGGTAACGTTCCGGTGAAATTCTAGAAGCGGATTGACAAGGTGATCGAGTTTCGCGCGGACCGCGCCTGACGTTGATGTGTCGCGCACCGATCCGGCACCATGTGTCCAACCCGCGGCGTGTCTACGAGAATTAGACTCAATTGTTGCGCGTTTAAAGGCGCAAATTTTCAATCTAATCCACGTCCTCCAATTCGTAAGTCATAATCTCAAGTTCGTGGCCGTCGGGATCGCGGAAGTAGATTGAATGTGAGATTTCGTGGTCTTGAAAAGTGAACTTGATGCCGCGCTCTTTCAGTTCGTTCTGCGCTTTGAGGAAATTTGCGCGATCGGTGCGCAGGGCAAGGTGGAGCAACCTGATCGAGGCAGGTCGCGCCGCTGCTTCTGATTCGTTCTTACGCACGGGAAATATGGCGAGCGCGGTCGCGCCTTTGCCGACGAAGACAGGAACTCCGTCCCACATTCCTTGGTAACGCTTTTCGAAACCCAGAACATGGACGTACCATTGAACGGAGCGTTCGACGTCGATTACGGAAAGCGCGATGTGATCGATTCCTTCGTGTTCAAACATTGGATGGAAGCTTGGCACGCGAGATTGACCTTGCAAAGGACGCGTCTTTCGCTTGCGTATTCGCCTCATGCGAGTCCTGGGATTTTTGACGTTAGCTCTCTCGTTGATGGCAGGCGTTGCGCCGTTGCATTCGGCCGACTTGCCGCGATTTCGGCCAGCGTTGCCGGGCATAGGACCAGAGGCGCTGGTCAATCAGATTAATTCTCAGGAGTTGGTCAAGAATGGGCAGAAGCAGGGAGGCATCATGTTTTGCTGCTACGTCTCAAAGACCGGCGAACTGAAGTTGAGTGAGACTTATCGGCCCATGCCCGATTCCGATTTGCTAAAGGCGGAAGTGGAGAGATGTCTGGCCAAAGTAAAGTTTTTCCCCGCAATTTATGAGCATCAGCCGATTGATGTTGTGTTCTACGGCACGGTGACATTCGGGATCGTCGATGGGAAGCCGCGGTTACGAATTTTTGCGAACCAGGAAGTTGACGAATTTACCAAAGAATCCGATTTCGTCGGGCCGCAGCCGATCATCGGAGCCGGCTCGAAATTCACTGGGACGCATTACCCGGAAGGAGCAACCGTCGCGATAAAAGGCCTGGGCTATCTCGCTTTGAAAATCGACGCTCTCGGAAATTTACAGGAGTTAAAGGTAGTCAGCGAAGAACCAGATTCGACCGGTTTTGGCAAGGTCGCGGCGAACGATTTCAACCAGGCAAAATTCATTCCGGCATTTCGCAGCGGGGATCCGGTTGAAAGCAATATTTTACTTCCGGTTTTTTACCAGCCCTAGAGTGAATAACGCTGACGTTGACGCATCTGATTTAAAGGGATGGGGGAGGGCAAAGAGAGTCGGATACTTAGTGCTTCTTTTTTTCGACGTGAGCCTCTGATCTGTGCTCGCGAGCTGATTGGCACGGAGTTGATTTGGGGTAGATGCTCGGGAGTCGTGGTCGAAACCGAGGCCTATGCCGCGCATAATGATGAAGCGGCTCACACCTTCACCCGACCAAGTGCGAGAGCATTCGTGGAGCGCAACCAACCGGGCGCGGCCTATGTTTATTTCAATTATGGAATGCACTGGATGTTGAATGTGCTGGTAAAAGGCGGAGCGGCTGACGGTTTTGTTTTGATCAGAGCACTGGAGCCGCGTCGTGGCATTTCCTTAATGAAAAAGCGCCGCGGGCTCGAAGATGAAAAACGATTGTGTTCCGGACCCGGAAAGCTTACCCAGGCGCTGGATATCACTGACCGGCATCACGAAATGGACTTGTGCAGCGACCCGCGCCATTGCTTCATGCGTTCCTCCGCGCGCGCGCCCGATGTTGTTGCCAGTAAACGCATCGGCATCACTCGTTCGGCCGATTTCCCCTGGCGTTTTACTTTGCGCGATAGCGCCTTCATCAGCGCGCGGGTCAAACTGTAGCGGCGGTCTCTGACCGTCGATCGAATCCGCGGTCCGGCTCCGTTGACTCACCTAAGTATTCATCGAAGTTGCTCGTTCGATGAAAAAGCAGCGCATCCTTCTGGGCATGAGCGGTGGAGTGGACTCCAGCGTCGCCGGCTATTTACTGCGCGAGCAGGGATGCGATGTCGTCGGGGTGACCATGAAAGTCTGGCCGCAAGACTGCATCTCGCGCGCGGAGGACAAATGTTGCGGGCCGCAGGCGGTCGCGGATGCGCGCGGAGTGGCGCACGCGCTAGGTTTTCCGCATTACGTCGTCGATGAGGCCGATCAATTCGAGCGAACTGTGATCGATTATTTCGCCAGCGAATATCAAGCCGGCCGAACTCCAAATCCGTGCGTGATGTGCAATGAAAAGCTCAAGTTCGGCAATCTTTGGAACAAGGCGGAAGCATTGGGCTGCGATTACATCGCCACCGGCCATTACGCGATCATTGAGCATCACGACGATCGTGCGGTGCTGCGCAAAGGGGTCGATCTGCGCAAAGACCAGTCCTATTTTCTTTTTAGCTTGCGACAGGAACAATTGCGCCGCGCGCTAACGCCGCTCGGTTCAATGTCGAAACCTGAGATCCGCGAAATTGCCCGCACCCTCGGATTGAAAGTGGCGGACAAAGTCGACAGTCAGGAAATCTGTTTCGTGCCGGGCAACGATTACAAGGCGTTTCTGCGATCGCATTTGGGCGAGGGCGAATTTCATCGCGGCGAGATTTACGACGTTGCTGGAAATTTCCTGGGCGAACACGAAGGCATCGAACTGTTCACCATCGGACAGCGCAAAGGATTACCCGGGGGTTCGCCGCGACCCCGTTATGTGGTGGATCTCGATTCGAAAACAAATCGCGTCATTGTCGGCGACGTGGAGGATTTGATTGCGGAAGAATTCGAAGTCGATCGGGTGAATTGGATCGCGCCCGGTATTTCGAGTGAAAATATCGATCTGACCGTGAAGATTCGTTATAGCCATCCCGGCACGCGGGCAACGTTGACGCCGCTGAAAGACGGCCGCGCCCGTATTCGATTGCACGAGCCGCAAAAAGCAGTCACGCCCGGACAAGCCGCGGTATTTTATCAAGACGATCTAGTTTTAGGCGGGGGTTGGATTTGCCGGCAGACCGCATTGATGCCGGCTTAACGCATGTCTGAGAAAATTCTACTCGCGTTCAGCACCTTTCCCGATGTTGAAATCGCGCGCCGGATTTCCCATCAGTTGGTTAAGGAAAGATTAGCGGCTTGCGCGAATATTTTTCCGGCGATCGAATCGATTTATCGCTGGAAAGGGAAAATAGAAACCGGCAGCGAGATGATCGCTTTTTTCAAGACGAGCGAAAATAGACAACCGGCTTTTCAGGAAAAATTGCGCTCGCTTCATCCGTACGAGCTGCCCGAGATAATTTTCGTTCCGATCATGGCCGGCTTGCCCGACTATCTGCGCTGGGTCGCCGAAATGTGTACGGTTGACCGCGAAGAGGAAGATTTCTAGCGCGGCTCGGGGGTCGGACTTGGCAACGACGGCGGCGGTTCGTTTCTGAATTCGCGATGCCGAATTTTCCCGCCGGCATAACCGATATAGGCGCCCATTCCTAAAACGACTCCACTCAGGAGCAGGACCGCGAGGGCAAGAGGCACGGAAGTTTTTTTCCATTTGATCGGCGCAACGATGGCCACGGCGGTCAAAACGGCGAGAGCATAAAAATACCAAATGAATTGCTCGGCCCGGGCCTTGTGCACCTCGAGCCAGGCCTGACCGTGTTCGTCGACCATGGTCAGAACGGGGTTGTAAGCTTTTTGGCCAAGTTCATAAGTCGGCCAGGCTGATGCAGCGCTAATGAAAACGATCACAAGCGTCGTAATTTTCGCCGAACGGCTGCGTAACAGCAGTGCAACGATCAACCCGATGCAACCCAGCGTCAGTCCGAGCAGCGGAAGCTGATTGATCAAGACGTGGATGTATTCCGGTTGGCGCATGTCCCGCAATAAAATGTCGATCATAGTTTGGGCTGGGACTTTTGGGCCGGTGGTTGAGCGGTGAATTTAAGCGTGGGATCGGGCACGTATTGTTGCCAATCCCGGACCGTGAAATGCCACCATTCGGCCCGCATTCCATAAAAGCCGGCTTTTCGCATCGCGGTTTGTAAAATGAATAAATGAGAGCGGATGAGAGGATCGGGGCCTTGATAGGTCCAGGTTGCGTTCGGACTGAAATCGTCGAAATCGGTGGGCATCTTGACCGGGCGATTGCGTGAATCAACCAGGGTGGCATCGACCGCGATGCCCCAACTGTGGAATGAGCCGTTGGGAGTTTCGGGATCGGCCACGAAATCATTCTTCTGTGAAGCTTGCCAAAGTTGGACTTGGATCGACTTCGGGCGATACGCGTCCCAGATTTTTAGGCGAAACTTTTTGCTGCGCAGATAAGCCTGCGCCACGGCCAGCCGTTTCGCGACTTCGGGTCGAACCAACGCCGACGTCCCCGGCGGGTATAAAGCATGGCCGGTAATATTGTTCGGACCGCCGTAACGCAGTTCGATCGCAATGGTCGGATCGACTGATCTAATGTCGACCAGCGGTATCTTGGTCTGGGCCGAGGCGAACTGCGAAATCCCAGCCACAGAGAGGATCGCCAGCAAACCAGGGTTGAGAATCTTAATTGCGCGAGAAATCATTGTGCTGCCATGGCCGCGGAGCCGTCAGTCTTTGCAATGCGTTGCAATAGAAGTCGAGCACTATTCTCCGGGACAACGAAGTGGAGCTCGAGGTTCGCGCCTTGCCGGCTGATCTCCGGTGGTTGGGCATAAAGCAGCAGATCAGAA
>Ga0193716_1001680_pt1 | contig 12733 bp, 14 predicted proteins | sample U2c1metaG_FD_145901 | JGI IMG/M metagenome (GOLD analysis project Ga0193716, IMG submission 145901) | Soil microbial communities from a riparian zone of the East river system, Colorado, United States - U2c1 | ecosystem: Environmental > Terrestrial > Soil > Riparian zone | place: USA: East River...
GTCGAGGCGGACGACACCGATGGGGGCGGTCATGCTGGTTCCGGCTTCTTCGACGAGGCGCATCATTTCGAGGAGGACTTTTTCCTGTTCGGCGAGGAAGGAGTTGTAATCGCCGCCGGGGCGGTCGTAGTAGGCGAAGACCTCGATCTCGGGGCCTGCGGGGGTGAGGCGGACGACGCGGATGCGCGCTGTGCTTTCGTCGATGTCGGGGCGATGCGTGAGGATGGCGAAGATGTCGTCGAGGACCTTCTGCACAGTGGTGTGCGAGGTGTCGAAGCGCAGGGTGAAGGTCTGGTGGATCCAGAACTGGTCGCGCATGGTGAAGTTCTCGAGCTCCATCTCGGCAACTTTGGAGTTGGGGATGGAGATGACGGAGCGGTCGAGGGTGCGGAGGCGGAGGGAGCTGATGCCGATCTCTTCGACGATTCCGGTCTTCCCGGCGACGGTGCAGTAGTCTTGGACGCGGACGGCGCCGCGCATGACGATGGAGATTCCTCCGAAGAGGTCGGCGAGGGTCTTCTGCGCGGCTAGGGCGATGGCGAGGCCGCCGATGCCAAGTCCGGCAAATAGCGCCGACACGTTCACTCGCGCCAAGGTGAGCAGAATGATGATGAGAACGATGACGATGAGTATCTTAAGCAACCGCGCCAGCATGCCGACCAGGGTGATCCGTTCGATCTGCTGTAGTAGCAGAAGGCGATGCAGGTGAAGGCGGTGAAGATGTCGGTGAGGCGGACGAGCATCCACGCGGCGCTGACGACGGCGGTGAGGATGGAGCCCAGGATCCAGTAGTGACGGGCCAGGGCGGTGATGGCGTAGGCCGCGGCGATGCGTTCCAGCAGCGCCAGCATCAGGCCGAAGGTGGGACCGTTGAGCCTGACGATGGCTGTGTCGACATTCCGCGTCATGTGGCGGCGAAAGGAGAGGCGCAGGATACGGGAGAGAAGATTGGCTAGGACTAACGCTAGAACAAAAGAGACAAGAATTATCGACCATCGCCAGAGGGGGATGGAGAGGATGCGGACGCGCGAGGTCCATACGGGAAAGTAGCGGGAGAAGCCCTCGTGCCGGGTGCTGGCGTAGGCAGAGGGAACGTGATCGAGGGTCTCTCGCGAGAAGAGCCAGATGGAGGACTCGTTGGCGCGCGCGATGCGGTCGAGCAGGATGTCGACCTGGCCGGCGGGTGTGGTAATGACGCCGACCTTTTCGCGCGAGACACGAAGCTCATCCTCGAGCGTGCCCTCGGGCTGGCGGGAGATGGTCTCGAGGTTGGTGGAGGGGCCGAGATCGAGAAGCTCCTTGAGCTGTGAGGCGAGCTGCTCGGACTGTCGTTGGGGGAGCTTGGTGTCGAGATACTTTGCTGCGCGGGCGTAGTCCTGGCTTTCGGCGGCGCGAAGGAAGCCGAGGACGGAGCCGTGGGGCGTCGATCGGCCGAAGGGGTCGGGTGGCGGCGGCGTGGGCGCAGGAGCAACGGTTGGGGTGGATGCGGCGGGAGCTGTCTTCGAAGCGGATTTCGCTCGCGGTGAGGTTTGCGCGCTGGAGCTTGCGAGCGCGGCAAGGAGCAGCAGTGGGAGCAGGCGGAGGCGGCGCGGTGCTGAAGCGGTCTTGATCTGGATGTGGTCGAACATGCGCGTCTCCCCACCGTCGTGCCCGGCGGCTGCCGGCTATCAGTATGGTTTACATCACAACTTTAAAGAGCAGCTTGAGGACATCCTTGAGAGGCATCACGGTCAACAGGAGCGCGGCCATGGGCAGAAGAGCGAGGATGACCAGCTGCAGGAGCGTTCGTGGGTCGATGGGTATGGGTTTCATTTGCTCGATGATCTCGTAGCTATGGCTGAGATCGGCGAGCGATTGAATGTCGGCGGTGCCGAGGAGTTTTTCCTGTTCGGGATTATCGCCTTGAACCCATTTGTGGTGGAAGGAGCCGGTGTAGGCGGTGGCCAGCGCGCCGTACTCACGCAGGCCCACGCGTTTGATGACGAGGAGCTTCCTGGTGAAGACGACGAGCGGGGCCGCAGTGAGCAGCAGAACGAAGATGGCGTAGGCGCCGATGGCCGGGGCGAAGTTTTGTAGCGGAATCTTTCAGTAGATGACCTCGTCGGCGACGACGCCGGTTATGCCGCAGGAGTAGGCGAAGAAGAGGATGCCGAAGAAACGCTGCGCCTCTCCGATGAAGCCGAGGCCGCCTGCCTGATCGGGGTGCGTCGGAAACAACTGCAGATTGAGTTTGCTGACTGCGCTAAGAAAGCGGAACCACAGAAAGATTCTCCAGACCAGCGCAAGAGGAGGAACTGCAGCAGGGGCACGCAGAAGAGGACGAGCCACCAGCCTGCCCAGGTGACGGCGAAGCCGCCTGCTGCGGAAGGCCTGGCATACCAGGTGGAGGTGGGAACGGCGAGTTGCCGGAAGCCAATGAGGGAGACGATGTAAGCAAGAACCGAGATGATGATCTCGACGAAGACGGAATCGCGGAGGCGCAGGCTTCTTTCGACGGCGGCGTCGAATTTGCTGAAGTCGCTCCCGGTGACGATGCTGGCTAGCAGGAGTGCTCTGCGGCTTCAGCGATGCGCGGGCCGAGCACCACTTCGGCGAGAAGAAACAACGGAACTGCGATGAGAAAGCGGCTGTAGGCGCTGAAGTCGGAAAGGAAGGGCAGCGCAACTGTCTTGCCGAAGGCATCGCCGTGGAGAGCGGAGAGGATGAGAAGGACAAACCAGGTGAAGCCGGCGGCGAAGAAGGCACGACGTATGGTGAAAGGAGTGTTGGCCTTGATGAGACCGATGCGCCGTTCGATGCGATAGAAGGGGCCGCCCTCTATGAGAAGGAATGGTCGGGTCTTTGTGTAAGTACGCGGATCGATGTGCGGATGCGTGCTCGGTTCCATAAGTTCTCCCTTGAGGTTTCTGTGATGCGAAGCTATTTGCCCATCATCTCCTGTACGGTGCGATCGTTCGGAGTTGGCGCGAGATCGTACGCCATGACGGCGGCGACTCTGCTCTGCGAAAGAAGGCGAAGGCAGAGGCGGCAATCCTGGCGAGGCGAAGCGGGACGTATTCTTCGAGGCGGCCTTGTTGCCCTGCATGACGATCTCGACGGCTCCGGGGAAATCGGCGCGGCGCGACCACTCTCCGTGTGCCTCGCGAGGGAGTTTGGTGCGCAGTGCATTGCCTGCGGGCACGACGCCTGGCGAGAGGAAGGTCGCCACGAAACGGGATGACGGGAATCTGCCGCAGAGCTTGTGTTCGACCCTTCCTGGTTTGAGAGGCAGCGGGAGTCTTCTTCTTGACTTTGCCATAATCTCCTCAGGGAAGCGGTCAGAATCAGGTGCGCACCATCTTAGCCTAGTGAAAGGACCAGCCCACGGAGGTTGAGCCGCCGAGGTTGTTGTTGGGGGCTCCGACGACCGGCTGATTGTCGTAGTTATCGTAGAAGCTCATGCGGATATAGAAGTCGCCGAGGAATTTGTAATAGATGTCCTGATTGAACGTCAGGCGCACGCGACCCGGCGAGGTGAGGCTGGGATAGAGCCAGAATGCGGTGTTGAAGGTGGTCGAGTCGAAGCGGAAGGTGGAGTACGTGACGGAGAAGGCGGAGTCCATGGCCCTAGTTCGGGCGGTGCTTGTCGTATTGGGTGCATCTCGTTCGAGGGTGAGCGCGAGGCCGCCGATGGCATTGAGATTGGTGCGGTTGGTAAAGATGACACGCTTGGCCAGGCCAACCCCGAGGGTGGACCGGAGGTCGATCTGCTGGGCGGTACTGGAGAGGAAGTTGGCGATGCCGCCGTAGTACCAATTGGAGCCGCGGAGTTGCTGGTAGAGCGCGGTTTTGATGTTGGTTTCGTTGGTGTCGTTGGTTTGCTGCTGACTGGTGAACTGCGAGTTGGAGTCGAGGGAGAAGAGGTGTTCGCGGGACTGGTAGGAGAGTCCTCCCTGCAGCGACATGTTTTTCTGGTTATTGGATTTTGCGAAGCTCAGGCCCAAATCAATGTTTCCTCGCATTCTCTTCCAGAAGCTTTCGCCGAGCTCTTCGACCTGGATGACGGAGATGTTGGGAAGCCTGGTCGTATCTTCTCCGATGATGGTGAGGTCCTTTGTCTCTTCGTCGTGTTCAATTCTTCCGGTGAAGACAGCACCTTGGGGATCGGTGACGACGAAGGTCTGCTTGCTTTCGACGTGATCGACCTTCTCCCAGTCGAGGACGATGGTGGAATTGGTGTAGTCGGGTTTGACGGAGAGCTGGCCTTTTTCGAGCGAACGAATCTCGCAGGTGATCTTGTCGCCGTTCTTCATGTAGATGATGTCTGTCTTCGAACGACCGCTGGCGAAGGCAGTGTGAGGGACGAGCAGAAGGGCGAAGATCCAGAGGAGCGAAGCGGCCGTCTCCCTGTATTGCCGAAGAGGGAGCGGTCTCGTGCGAGAAGAGGGGCAGCTGCGACGTTGCATCATAGGAATTCCTGACCAGATCGAAGTACACCCGCAATTCGGGCTCAAGAGTTCGTGCTCCTGGCTTGGGAAATCCCTAAAAGCGGCGCTGCCCTAGATTTTTCCCTATTCCACCGCTTGCTGTTTCAACTTCTGGTTCTCCTCGAGCTCATCCGCCTGGGATCTGTCGAGCCGGCTTCCCTGACTTTAGTTCGATCGTCACTCTGGCGATTTTGCCGGTGAACTGACTCGCTTCACCTGCGTCATTGTCTTCGCTAACCGGGGTACCGTCGTCTACACCGACGTCGGCCCTTCATCTGCCGTTCTAGAGCGCACTGCGTATTCAGAATGCGATTGCAGAGTCCGTCCTGCCGCATACAATTACCGTGATAAAGCCGGACGTGCAAACTAGAGTATGGAGTGATGATCACCATCGACACAACTAGACAAATTACTAGGCAGTATCGACATATAGCTGTAGGTGTAGCCAGGAGCATGCGAGGGCGACGAGTGCTTTGAAGTTCTGTTTGAGCTTTTCGTAGCGGGTGGCGAAGCGACGGAAGTGCTTGAGTCGGGAGAAGCATCGCTCGATGCGGTTGCGCTTGCGATAGAGTTCTTTGTGGTGGGTTCGTTGTTGCTTGCGATTGGATTTGGAAGGCACGACCGCGATCGCTCCCATGGCTTCGATGTGATCAACGACGGCCTGACTGTCGTAGCCCTTGTCGGCCAGCACCCATCCGGTCTTTCGCTCCCCAAGCAGATCGATGGCCTGAGTGCAGTCATTGACCTGGCCGCCGGTGACGAGAAAATCCACCGGCAGACCCAACTCATTGGCCAGCAGGTGAATCTTCGTCGTCAAACCTCCTCGGGAGCGCCCCAGAGCCTTGTCCGCGCCCCTTTTTTGCGGCCCGTCGCCGCCTGCTGGTGGGCGCGCACGATCGTCGAATCAATCATCAGATACAAGTTCTTGCGGTCAGCCACCAGGTCGCGGAACACCTTGTCCCACACCCCGCTTGCCGACCAGCGACTGAACCGCTTGTGCACGCTCTTGTACTTGCCGTAACGCTCGGGAAGATCGTGCCAGTGAGCGCCGGAGCGAAGCACCCAGAGCACACCGTTGATGAAAACACGGTTGTCCACAGCCGTCCGGCCTACGCTCTCCACTCGACCAGCCAGCAGTCCCTCGATCCGAGACCACTGCGCATCGCTCAACTCATACCGACCCACGCCCATGAAGACAGAACAACAAATCAAAGACGCGACGCAAAGTCTATATGTCGATACCGCCTAGTTAGCTCGTGTGGTGGGAACCAAGGGGCATCGGGCGCCGCCCACTCAAGCATATTCACATCTTCAGACGCACCATCTACATGTTCAGTATGCATCCGCGCGAATCTTCCTTTGCAACACACTATGAATTGGAGAGCGGTGGATTGCGCGTTTGAAAGAACTCGTGTGGACGCAGAGACAATCCGCTCGTTGCCTAGCAATTTTGCCAGTTGTTCCAATCTTCGGAAGAACGGAAACTCACAAAAGCCACGAGAGGGCGCAGTTAAACAAGCGTCGGAGTTGGGCCGATACTTCGCGCAGTTGAAATGACAAGAGGCCACTGATGCGAAACAAATAAGTAACGCATAAACAGTATCTGACATGGTTGCTTTTTCTGCTGGTGACTGTAGCCCCGACTGTAGTGCAAGCCGGTGACAGGCAGCAGGCTGAGCAGGGGACACCACAGCAGCAGGCAAAAGCTCGTGACACAGAATCTTGACACAAAAGCCGCAGCGGGAGATCTTGCGAAAGCCGTGCAGAATCCAGTCGCCAGTTTGATCAGCGTACCGGTGCAAAATCTCACTGATTTTTACATTGGCCCTATCAAAGAATTCGCAACACGGTCCTTCAGTTCCAGCCCGTCATCCCCGTACAACTAGGGCAGAGCTGGAACCTGATCACGCGAGTGATTGGACCGGTCACTTATCAGCCTGACATCACACAGTCCCATCAGAGCGGATATGAATCCCTCTTTCTTTGTGTCTCCTGCCAAACCAGGAAGAGTGATCTGAGGTGTCGGTCCCACGTTTTTGCTTCCCACTGCGACGGACGATTCCCTAGGCACTGGGAAGTTCAGCATGGGCCCAACTGTCGTCGCATTGATGCAGCCAGGAAAGTGGACGGTCGGTGCGCTCGTAAATAACCTTTGATCGGTTGCTGGCTCATCCGGTCGAGCGGATGCGAACAGCATGACCCTGCAGTACTTTATCAACTACAACCTGAAAAAGGCTATTACCTTACGTCTCAACCGATCATTAGCGCGAATTGGACTGAGCGCAGTGGAGACATTTGGCTTGTCCCGATAGGGGGCGGGATCGGGAAGATTACGCGGCTAGGATTACAGCCCGTGAATGTTACAGTGCAGCCTTATGCAAACGTGCAGCGGCCGGAGGTAACGCCATCTTCCACATGGCAATTTAAATTCCAGCTTGCGTTCCTGTGTCCCAAAAAGCCGAAGCCTCAATGACGCCTTGCATGATACAGAGGCTTCGGAACGAAGAAACGTTGAACGCGCCTATGGCTCCAAGCAACAAGGTGTCGCGGCGCGATGCAACAGGTGCAACACGGGAAGCGGAGCTAAGCTGAGCCGGGCCAGGCGTTCACCATCGAATGGAGATTCGGCCAGATTCTTCCATTGAAGAAGGACCTCAGCATGCTCCAGCCTGGTTTGATCGGCTATGACCAATGGCAGCTCACGAATAACGGAGCACTCTTGAAACCTAACCTGCCCGCAAGTGTGGCTCCCCATGCGGTTCATGCTGTCGGAGTCCAAGTCAACCATATTCTGCTGGTCAAGCCTTTGAATTTCCTCTTCAAGTATGAGAAAGAGTACAGCGCGACTGCCCGTCCAGAGGGACGCACAATCGACTTCGGCGGATCGTTCATATTCCTTTTTTATAAGCCGCATCCGGAGCCATAGGTGTGTAGGTGTGGATCGCAGCCTGAGTTCCAGAGCGACGTGTTGCCTTTGTCTATCAGTGGGGCAGATGACTATGGATCTTCCAATATTGGATTCTCGATCGATACTTTCTCTTTCTCTTGCGGTCGCGGCCTGTTTGAGTCCTTCGAATCTGTTATGTTACGCACACATCCCTAAAGAGGGAGCTAGTTTGTCAGCACGCAGCACACTCTCCAACTCTTGAGCGGTACGGTAAAGGAGGTGTGGCAGAGCGGTCCGGTGGTTATTTTTGACCGGGCATAAACGTACGCCGGTTTCCCGCCGCTTGAAACGCGTGATGTCAGGACTTATGGCCGATCATAATCTCGGCTAGGTTTACGACATGCACTACCGGAATGTGAGGGCATAGGAATGTTGCCATTTCATCATTGCCTGTTGTGTGTGACCATCTTTTCCGGGATCTTCATACATGCCTGCCGGGCACAAGATCTTGCGCCCCGTGCTTATCTCATTACTCCGTTGCGTTCCAACGCAATGACGGTAGCGTGGTCTTTCTTCGACGGCAGTATTAACTACAACGGCGTAATTCCCATTAGTGACGCGACGGGGACCTACAACATACCAACGCTTAGCTACTACCATTCGTTCGGCCTCTTTGGTCGCTCGGCCAATGTCGTCGCTTCTTTGCCTTACGGAGGAGGAACTTTCCGGGGGACAGTTGGAACTGAAATGCAAGTGTACCGTTCCGGTCTTCTCGATTCGGTCTATCGCGTTTCCGTTAATCTTAAGGGCGGTCCGGCGAGCCCGTGGAAGGTTCGTGAAGTGGGAGCAGAAGAAGCTGCTGGGAGTCGGCCTCAAGGTAATCGCTCCGACTGGCCAATACGATCCCGCAAAGCTGATCAACTGGGGCACCAACCGGTGGTCCTTTAAACCAGAACTTGGCTACTCACAAGCCTGGGGCAAATGGGTCCTGGACGCATACACGGGAGTGTGGTTCTTCACCAAGAATCCCGAGTTCTGGTCGCATAACGTCAACTATCACGGAACCAGATCGCAATCACAAAATCCAGTTGCAGCCTTTGAAGGACACCTGAGCTACGACTTCAAACCTCGGCTGTGGGTTTCGCTCAACAGGCTAACTCTCGCATCGGAGCCACGATGTCAATCCCGCTAAGCAAACACCAGTCTCTGAAAACGAGCTATACAGTTCGAATCCGCCCTCGTCTCTACGCCCTCGTCAGATAGCCACTTTATCTGGAATCTTGATCTTTCGGTCGACTATGACGTCCACTTACTGGGGCCGGGCGGATCATCCAGACATTGATTCGCTATGTCACCCAGATCTGAATGGCCACCATGCGGATAGGCCGGCACTTTCCCTCCAGGGCGGCTAGGACCCCACCGCCCCCTTCCGCTGCTGGATGGTCTCGACATCGACCTCGGCCAGTTCGTTCCGCCGGAGGGTACAACCGACCAGAAGGGGCAAGATGACGTAGTTCCCTTCCGCCGGATGTTCGGGATGTCTGTCAGGCAGGCCGCCGCCTCCTGGCCGATCAATCATCCCGGCGCGGGAGCTTCCATGGTCGTCCACCACTCCATCAACAGCTCCCGGGTGAGAGGTCGGCTGGCACAGAATCCAAAGAGGTCATCCACAGCCTTGGCGTAGTTGCGCCGGCTGTCCGGCGAAGGGACCGAGGCAAGCACCATCTTCCGGAGCAAAGCCTGGGCCGGGTAAGGGCAAAGCCTCCCCTTCCCTCCTTTCGGGTGGGACAGGCGCGAAAAATGAGCTTGTCGTTTCAGAATTATTGGCGTAATGTTTCAGCGATATCCGACGTTGTTTTAAAAATAATTTGCGCTTGCACTGACGACAGAATCCAGCAATTTCCCACGATACGCGGCTACCCTCTCTCCAGAGAAAGACAACTAAAGCGTGCGTTCTCCAGACAACCGGCAGCTACAGACTGCGCGGTGGGTTGAGGCATATTCGATAGAATATCTACTATGCTCGCGAGAAAGTCAGAACCCAGAACACGCTGATGGCAAGCAAAACAAGTGCCACGGCGATAACAGCTACACGCGGTCCAAATCTTCTGAGCTTTTGCGATAGAGCTGTCAGGAGCAAAACTGTCGCCAAAAGCACGGTTGTCTTTACATACTTGTCCGCATTCTTTCTCGTTTCAACGCCTTGATTGAATAATCATTTTGCTTGTTGCGAGAGCTTGGATGATTGAAGTGCATGTGAGTTTTACATATTCCGGCATAAGATGGGGCCAACCGGTGCTGAAGGATTCTCGAACCGATCGAGCTTCTGCCAAGCTTCGAACGCGACGCGGTACTCGGCGCGAAAGCGGCGATAAAACAACCCCACCAGCTTTGTGTCTTTCGTAGATTTGGCGGCTATCCACCATGGAAAGTGATGATGTTGTACAGGCGATCTTGCCCCGCTAACGTCCAACCTTCCTGAGCAAGCACTGAGGTCCGTGAGGCAAGTGCATAGTTCTTGGCAGATAGGCCTTCCCAGCGAACGGCCTGAGAACCGCTCCAAGCAGTGAGTACCGCTACGAGCGCGAGAACTACCGCTTCGAGTATTTCGATCCATTGATGCCGCGCATGAGTAATTCCCTGATGGTGGCCATGTTCGTGGATTGGTTTAGCTACCTCTACGTTTGAGTTGACATCGTTCACTTGTCACCTACTCCGCATACTAATCCCCCGCCTCCTCCTCCAGGCGGTTGAAACACCGAACCGGTGCAGACCCGCGCGATATCTCAACGCGGGCTTATTTAGGAATGAATGTAACGCCCAACAAAAGTCCGCTTTGGGCTACGTCGTATATGAATTGGCTTCCGCCTTTGTAGTACACATCCAGATAACGCCACCCTCCTTGCAGCGATACGGTCGGCTTGATCTTATACGCCAACAAGCCAGCCACTTGATACTCTGAATTTGCGCCGCCACCACCGGCGTCGCCAAGAACGGTGATCGCCGCTTTCGGCGAAAGTGCCATCGTGAATTTTGCTCCTGCCACTACGTCGACCCAATTCGCGGACTGGTATGCACCCACGCCGGAAGGTTCCAAGCTTAGATTCTGCCCCAGATGCCAATAGCGGAAACCAACGAGGGCATCCGCCTTAAGTCTTTCGCCATCTAGGAGCCGATAACCTGCTTTGGGAGTAAGAATAGTTTGGGTTGTCTTCGCCTTTATAGAGGTAGCACCGGGCGCATTGATCGCCGGAAGAGCTTTATCGTCGGAAAGTTTGATCCACATGAAATCGACGGGCAGGACAAAACGTCCTTTTCGGGCTTCCATCGTTCCCATCAGGCCGATATTGAAGTGAGATAACACATCAGTGGCGCTGGCGTGAACGCTGGCTGTACGACCCAAGGCGCTGACTGTTCCATGCGCACCCGCAAACCATAAATAAGGGCTGACAGCTAGGTGCCATTCTTTGTCATCCGCGGGCCCCTTTGGTGTAGTAGGCGGGTTCGTTACCTGTCCCTCAATAGTCGAATCCTCGGAGTGAGCCGTATCTGTGGTCAGATTTCCTGTGCCCGAACCAGAATCGAAGATGCGATCGAGATCTCGGAACTTTGCGAGCTCTCCTTGTAAGTCGTCTCGCTGGAAGGTCGAGTCAGCAGTGTGCGGTGGCACCGTTGCGATGACTAAGTCTTGCACTTGAGTTTGCTGCCCGCCCGCAGCCATTGACGTCATGCACAAAATCGTAGCGCACGATGCGAACCTTATTTTCATGGTAGTGTCCTTTTCCGTGCTGTTTAATTCCGCGGATTGTTGTTGGTCACCGAATAGAACAGCGTCGGGTTCACCGCCAACGTGCGACGGATGGAGCTCGCCGGGGAGATCTGGAAATACTTACTCTACGAGTCTCCAATCGGCATCGGGATCGAACTCGCTCATTGCAGTTGCTATTTCTGTCGTAGTCTTACCCAGATCCTTTTGAAGCAGTACGCCATCCTGGTTGATAATGAAGGCCATTACTCCCGAGTTGCCGTATTCCGCAGGATAGGCGACGAAGGCGAATCCGCCGGTCATTTTTCCGTTGAGCAGATAGTCCCTCGCCCCGGCCGGCGTCTTATCGGTTTGTCCCTTCAACATGTGGAAGTAGTAGCCGTGAAATGCTGTGTGTGCGTCAGGCTTCGCTCTATAGCCTTCAGCGGTTGCGTATGCCGCCAAGGGGCCGAGGGGGCTTTCAGGTTGCCCTACCGTCGATTTCCAATACAAGCCGTTTTCCTTGCCCGTGTCACTGATGAACTTCGTCGCGTATTGGTGAGTCTCTTCACCATCGTGAAGCTGGTCGAAGTATTCGGCCTGAGCGTCTGCTATTACTCTGCATACCTCAATAATTGTCAGTTCATTCCTGCCAACACGGCGGGACAGAATTTCATCCTTTCCCGCCACGGTATCGAAGAACCATTGCCCATCATTATTCTTCTTCAGCGGGATTGGGAAAGGGAAATTGTCGGCTCCGATCAACAGGGTCTGGGAACCACCGGGCATTTTACGCCACCGGTGCATCACTCCATATCCCGCAACGAATGCGTCGGTAACGCGTTTGTCCTGCACGGCGTCGCCAGAATACAAAATCGCCTTTGAGTCCGGGCCGAAGACCGCTAGCAGTGCGGTTTGATCTCCTGCCTTCGCAGCAGCCAGCAGCGTGCTGCCAGCGTCGTCGGGGGATGCAAACATGGTGAGCAAAGGTTTCTCTGATTTGCGACATGAAGCAAGTGGAATGATCAGCGCCAGAAGCATGAACCGGATCGTCAGCGAAACTCGGTAGGTCTTGAGCGACATCACATCCTCCAAAACTTCGAATACGCGACTCTTTGAACCCCGGTTCACTAAAGCTGATCTGTGCTCTACCTGCGACCGCCCCGGCCACCACCACCACCGCGGCTTGCCGAACCACGAGCACTAGCCTGGCGGGATTGCCAACCGCTACCGCCGCCCCCAAAGGCAGACGAGCCGCTACTCTTTGGCTGGGCACCATAGCCACGAGAAGCAGCAGAGTTGGCACCGGACGCGCCTGAGTAGCTGGCGGTGGATTTAGGGGTTCCTTGGGTTTGATTCCAACCGCTCCCGGTGTTCTTGTATACATTCCCGTTTGCCGCAGCATACTTGTTGCCATTTGCGGTTTGTCCCGCAGCACCACTGTTGCCGTACGCCCCAGTCGCAGCAACGCCTTTGCCGCCCGCCGAGGTTTGTACCGATCCCACTGACCCTTGCGCTGTAGTTTGGTGTTGGGTGTATGCGGTGTTCCCGTTCTTTGAGACAACCGAGCTACCGTAGTTCCCATAGGCGTTGGAGGCCTGATGCGTGGCAGCATAGGCTCCCGTGTTTGGGTTG
>Ga0193716_1001681_pt1 | contig 12733 bp, 12 predicted proteins | sample U2c1metaG_FD_145901 | JGI IMG/M metagenome (GOLD analysis project Ga0193716, IMG submission 145901) | Soil microbial communities from a riparian zone of the East river system, Colorado, United States - U2c1 | ecosystem: Environmental > Terrestrial > Soil > Riparian zone | place: USA: East River...
TTGTCGTACGTGCGGTTCTGTCCCGGCGAGATCAATACGTCGAAGCTGAACATGTTGGCGTACTTCGGCGACTCGAACCAAATCGCGTGCTCGAGACGCGTGCCGAACTCGACCCGGTTGTCGCCGCCCGTATTGCCCATGATCACCGCATAGTCGCCCAACATGCCTGAGAACGGATTCATCCGGTCCGTCGACTTTTTATACGGAGAATACGTGGTGCCGACCTTCACCTTGCCCCACTCCTCGCCGGCAAAGCCGATGAACGTATCGCCATAGCCGATGCCGCCTTTCACGACGTTCGATTGCTGGAATTGCGAGGTATTGAGACCCGGCGACGAGGTGATCGACGGTTGCGTCTCGATTTGATAAATGAGTTCCAAGTCGCTGCCCTCGAACTTGTGCGAGCCGCGATATCCCAACACCGATTTGTTGGTGGAAAACGCCGGCATGTAGCCGACGCGGCCGACCGGTGTGGCAGCACCCTTCGGATTTGCGCCCCTCACGTACCCAGAGTTGGGATTTGCCGGATCGACGAGAGAATAGGGATAGGCGACAAATCCATTCATACCCTTGGTGGTGTCGTCAAATGACACGTCCAACGTGCCATAGAATCCGCTCAGGATCTTGTGCAGCAACGGTTCCTTTTCTTCATATTTGACAACGGGCGCGGCTGCGACCACCGGCGGTGGCCCGGCTGGCGGCGGCACGACCGGTGGCGGCACGGTCACCACCGCCGGAGGCGGCGTTGAAGCCTGCTGCTTGGTCAGCGCTTCGACTTGTTTCTGCAACGCGTCCATGCGCTGCATCATCTGCTGCATTTGTTCCTTGAGCGCTTTATTCTCCTGGGCGTCATCGGCCAAGGCGCTGCCCTGGACGACAAAATTAGCGGCGCATGCTGTCAGCGCGATCAGCATGGGCCTCGCTAGTCTTAGATTTAGCATCTTGTTCATATAACCAGCCCCTTCGTTGTCAGCCAAATCAACCAGTCGGAGTTTCACACCGCTTCATGTTGTTCTCGTGGTATACAATATATGATTGTCTTTGCGAAACAAAGCTTCTTGTTTGCGACGCAAAGTTGTTTCTTTGCCACACAAAGTCAACGGCTATGAATTACCGCCCATGCCAAGGAAGGACAGGGCCCGCCTTTCCCGGCGCGGCAAGCTTGCGGACTTAGAGCGCGGTGAGGATGACGCCGCAGGCAATGAGAATGGAGCCTAGGCCGACCTTCCAGGTGAGCCTTTCTCCAAGCAGCAGCACCGCGAATAGAACGACGAGAACGACGCTGAATTTGTCGATCGGAGCGACGCGGGAGGCGGGTGCCATTTGCAGCGCGCGAAAATAGCAAAGCCACGACAGACCCGTCGCAATGCCCGACAAGATCAGAAACAAGAGTCCTTTGTGCGACAGACTGTCCGGCGCTTGCCACTCTTGGCGTGCCGAGACCAGCAACGCACTGACCGCCAAAATGACCAACGTTCGATAAAAGGTGGCAAGATCTGAGTTGATCTCGGACACGCCGACTTTGCCGAAGATCGCCGTCAGCGCCGCGAAGAAGGCCGAACCCAGTGCGAAGACGCGCCAATCAAGATTCATGCGCGCGACTATGCACGCACAGCATCTCGGCTAGCAACAGCCATGAGAGGCAAGGTATGGGGCCGTATGGGGCCGCCCCGCGGCGGCCCCATCGGAGTTCGGCGCCCTACCGCCTAGAGTTCCGTGCCCGGCGTGAACGACACGCCGCGAAGCACTTCAGCGAAGTCCGCCGTGCGAAGCGTTAAAAATCCAGGCTGGAACCGAGTGCTCAACTGAGTATTCTCGATCGGATCGCGAATCACGACCAACCGATTGGGATCAGCGCCGACATCGCCGTTGCCGCTGATGGTGGATGTGATCCCCCAGATCGTCGCCACGCCGTCGCGGCCCACCCGCCCCGTGATGTTTCGAAGACCATCGGTGGCGGGTGCCCAAGGCAACCCGGTGGCCGTATTCGAGCCGGCCGGGTAGCCGTGGATCTTGTAGGCGACACCGAGATTCAATCCGTTGGTCAAGGTGTAAGCCAAAACCCATCGCCCCGTGGACTTGTTCAGCACCCATTTTTGCAGCCCCGCGGTCGTCTGCGCCGCCGCGTGCGTATACAAATCCGCTCCTCCCGTAAAACCATCGCCTTCGTCGGCCACGTAAAGGGTTTGCGAATTCGCGAACCATAATCCGAATGGGAACGCCGTGACGGTTGCGGATTTGTTGGGTGTCTCTGGAAACCCTGCCAGTATGCACACGTTGTCGGGTAGACCGGCCGTCTGCAGGTTCGCTACGGCGAACGTCAGAGGCGCTTTCGGCAATTGCGCGTGCGGCGCCGGCAACCCGACGCCGGTGGGACAGGCACTGCCCGTCGTATCGACGAAGTACACCGTGTTGACGCCGTTGCTGCCGCTGCCCTTGGTGAAAAACAGCACGTTATTGAAAATCGTCAAGCCGCGATAATTGTCGTCCTTGCCGATCTTATCCGCCTTGGCGCCGAGTTCGGTCACCGAGAAACTCGCAACCGGCGTGGGCGCGCCGGGAACTTGTGCTGCCTCGGCCGTGTTTGCAGGGCTTAGGATTTGCGCACCCGCGCCGAGAATGATGCCATTCGGTTGCGGATTGGCGCCGTTACCGGCGTTGCCCACGGTGTAAATCAGATCAACGCCGTGCGAGTCATTCTGGATGGCGGCGCGGCCGTTGTTGCCGCTGTACGCATTCGTTTCCGTGAACTGGAAGTGTCCGGCGGAGTCGACCTGCGCCACGGCACGCAGAAATTCGGTGCCGACAGGATTGGTGGCATCGATTGCCCCGGGGGTGTTGGAGTTTGACGCATCGATGGTGTTCACCGGGGCGACGTACCCCATGAAGGTCACGTATCTGCCGTCATTGGATAAATTGAGCGCAAGTTCCGACTTCGAGCTGAAGCTGGTGACCAGATGGTCGGCAAGATTGGCGCCGCCCTTCGCCGGGTTCGCCGGAACTTCGAGTGTATTGATCGTCCAGCCGAACTGGGTCATCTGGTCCAAAAAGATTTTTGACGTAATGCCGAAGCTCGCATCATAAATGACATTGTTCCACACGCTCGGGTAGGTGCCATCGTTCGGGGCGCCGCTCGGGGCGGAGCATCCGCCCATGGTCGCGGCGCAATTGGGCGGCAGCACGGTTCCCGCGACAACGTTCTTGGCATTGTTGTCGTAAACGCTTCGAGTCACGAGGAGATTGTCGGGAAAGAAAAATCGTTCATGCCGGGAGTGCCCGCCGCGATTCGATGATTCGTCATTCTGCGCGGATGCCGCGCCGCCCAATGCCAGAACCAAGGCGGCACCCAACAAACTACGGCCGGCCCACGAGGCTGACTCAACATTTTTCCTGGTCGATTTCATGTATTACTCCGATGCTGTTTTGAGAGTTCGCGAGCGCCGACTGCCGGCCGGCCGGGCGCGCAACGATGTCGTTGTGCACCCGCCGGCGAGCGAGCCGAAGCTGCGTCTTTAGAATTCAGAGACGTGGTTGTCGAACTTGCCCTTGAAAAGGAAAGGCAACGGCGCGATCTGTTCCTTGCGCACTGCGTCCAGATCGTTCGGATCAAAGCCGAGTGCCTTGATGATGGTCGGCGCCACTTGCTGATTGGTCACCGCACTCTTGACGACCGCATGCTCGAGCGAGGGAAACGACACCAGCAGCGCGGTGTGAACGTCATCCTCGTTAAAGCCGCCATGTTCCGAGAGCTTTGAACCGCCGGTGAAGATCACTCCCGTATTGACCTTGAGAATGATATCCGGCGTACGCGGATCGGCCCCCGGGTTATCGAACTTATTGCGCAGCGACTGACCAGCGAAGATCTCCTGGATGCCGAGCGTTTGCTGATTTGCAGGCGTGCTCAAGGTGGCAACCACTGCGGGCGTCAACGATGGATCGGTGAGCCAGATCAAAGATCCATCATCTGAGATGTCGAAGGCGTCAGAGGAGCCGATGGTCGCGGCCGGTTGTCCCCCGCCGATTCCGCGGCGCTTGCTGCCGTCGATCGGCGACTGACCGTGCTTCGCGCTGATGATGATGATGGTGGAATCGAAGAGCCGCTGCGCCTTCAGTTCTCTCACGAACCGCCCGATGGATTGATCGATGAACTCAAGCTCGCCCGCCAATCCTTGTCCGGGAGTCCCGAGGACATCGGTATAGCCGCCTTTCTGCCCAGTCACGGGGTCGACCGCGAGTTTCTCGCCGACGCTGACCGCTTGAAAGTTCGTGCCGAACAGCGCCGGGACGCCGACCTTGTGCGCACGGTCGTGGGTAAAGCCGTCAATCTGATTGATCACGGCTTGCACGTGGGTGGAGTCATAGCACTTGATGTCATCGAAACTGTTGGTCCAACCGTCATCCGGCGCCGGATCGGCGAACGGAACCGGAGCGCAGCCGGGGAATTGCGGCAGCGCCACCGGGATCGAATTGATCTCCGGACCATAAAAATCATCGACGCCTTTGCCGCTCGGCCCGTTGGTCCATTCATACGAGGGGTGCTTGTCGGTCCACGCCGTGCGTCCGCCGCCGGCTTTAACCACCTCGAATATTGTGTTCACGCGCAAATACTCGTGCGGCAGGATGGTCTTGCAACCGTTGTTGGGGTTTCGCACCAGAAATTTGGGGTTGAGGCCGCCGCCTGCATCGAGACGCGTCAGATCAATGTCCACCGCCTCGTCCCATGCGACGTTCGTGCCGATTTTGCCGGGGCAACTGCCGCCGGGATTACCGAGGCCGTCAGTCTGCGCCGGCGGCGACAGCGCGCGGTTGTAGGTGTCGTCGTACCAAAGTCCCGTGGTGACCGGCGATCCGCCCGTGACGAGCGCTGCAAGACCGGGAAATGAATCGGACGGGCTCGATGTGGAATTGTTCGAGTATGTGACTCCGTGACGGCCGAGTTCCGCAAGAGTTGAATCGGCGTGAGTGGCGACGAAATTCGATAGATCGAGCGCGTGCAGTCCATCCACGCTGATCAACAACACGTGCTTGATTTGATGAGACTCAAGTGTCGTCTCGTCCGCCGCAGCGGCTGCGGATGCGGTGACGGCCAGCCACGCAGCGGCGGCGGTACTCAATATGCAACGAATCATGTGATTTCCCCCGGGGGTTCGATTGAATTGGGCGACGCGACAAAGGCGTCGGCACGTGTCAGGTTAGTTTTGCAATGTGACAATTTAGGGACTGCCGATCGGTCGCCGCGCCTCATGAATTTTCAGGAGATTTTCTCTGCAAAGTGAGGCATAGTAGGGAACTTTGCTCTACAAAGGCCGGACCCGAGGAATCTGTCATGCTATCGACGCGCGCCGCTTTGAGACTCTGGATCAAGCTGAGTTTCTGTTTGGCACTGGGCATCGCTCCGGTCGCCGCAGGCGCGGCGGACGTTGCGAAAATGGAAGTACTGCAGCGCTGGAAATTGGGCGGAGAGGGAGGCTGGGACTATCTCCTCGCCGACCCAGCCACAGCGCGCGTGTTCATCAGCCGCGGCACGCGCGTTGACGTGATGAGCAGCGAATCCGGAAAACTCATCGGATTCGTTCCCGACACGCAAGGAGTGCATGGCATTGCGCTGGCCCCGGGCTTGAATCGAGGCTACACCAGCAACGGCCGCGCGAACTCAGTGACTGTGTTCGATCTTGATACCCTCAAGGTCATACAGGAAGCAAAAATTCCCGGCCGCAATCCAGACGCGATCCTGTATGAGCCCGCCGCCAAGCATGTGTTTACATTCAACGGCGCCAGCAAGGATGTAACGGTGCTGGACGGATCGAGCTTGGGCGTAGTTGCCACGATTCCCGTGCCGGACAAACCGGAATTTGCGGCCGACGATGGCCGCGGCCGGATCTTCGTGAATATTGAAAGCGAGCCGGGACAGATTGCGGTGATCGACAGTGCAAAATTGGCGGTTAAAAGCATTTGGCCTCTGCCGGGCTGCAACAGTCCGAGCGGTATTGCCATCGATAACGCTCATCATCGCTTATTCTCGGTTTGCGACGGCAAGGTGATGGCCGTGACCGACACCGTCAGCGGCAAGCAGGTGGCACTGGTGCCTATCGGCGAACATCCCGATGCGGCTGCCTACGATGAGAAGCGCGCAATCGTCTACAGCTCAAACGGCGAAGGGACTTTGTCGGTGATCCACCAAGATTCTGCGGATCACTATTCCGTTGCCGACACCGTGGCCACGCAACGCGGTGCGCGCACCATGGCTCTCGATGGCAAGAGCGGCAAGGTTTTTCTCGTCACGGCCGATTTCGGGCCCGCTCCCGCAGCCACTGCGGCTCAACCTCACCCGCGGCCCGCGCCGATCGAGGACTCATTTGTGGTGCTGGTAGTCGGCAAACGTTGAGGGTAGTCCGCCGCGCTTGAGCACATGACGATGCAACGCTGCCATGGCGCGAATGGTGAGAAGCGCAAGAATTCCGTACGCCAGGTAATCGCGCAGATTCTCCGGTGGCTGCACGATCGCGGGGTGCGCTGCGCCCAACGTGCCCCGATTCCACAGAAATACGGCGAAGCGGATGATCTGATTCGCGCCGAACAGGATATACAGCAAAAAATACACTGCTCGAGATAATTGCCGGCAAATCGAATCGGAGTCTGCACCATGCAAGAGGCTGCCGGAACGCGCCTGCCGAAATTGCGCTACCACCATGATCCACAGCAGCACTCCGAAAACCGCGTGCAGGTTGACCCAAGACCCTTGAACCGATTTTGGCCAGGAATCGTGTACCAGGCCAACGATGCCGACGGTGCAGATAAGAAAAGCGCAAAGCCAAGCGCGCGCATGCGCGCCTCCGCCTAACTCGACTGGACTAATCGCGGCCAAATCTCACCGCCTTGCAACTCGCTGCTAGTACTTTGCAATACAAAGTACCACTTAAATCGCGCGGCCCGCAACAATCGCATCGCAACAACCATCGACGCATGCGCCCCCTGGCGACGGCGCAATGCGTTGCTTCTTGACAGGCCGGCGCAATTACCTTGGAATGAGTACACATAGTAGGGTCCATACATGACGGAACTGCGGCAGGCGCTCGACGACATCAGCGCAATTCGAACCCAGGTCGCGCGCGGCACGCAGTTTCGCGGCTATGGCCCTTTGTCCGTCGCCTCGACCGGAATCCTCGCGCTGTTCGTCGCCGCCGCCCAGAGCCATTGGACGGCGGGTTCGAATCAAGACTTAAAGGCATTTCTCGACGTCTGGATAGCAACGGCCGCCGTAGCGGTATTCCTGTCGGCGCTCGAAACGATTTTCCGGGCCAGGAGGGTTCATTCAGGACTGGCGATGGAAATGATTCAGGCGGCGGCCGAGCAGTTTCTCCCCTCCATCGTCGTGGGGTTGCTGCTGACCGTGGTGCTGTTGCGCATTGCGCCGCAAGATTCGTGGATGCTTCCCGGTTTGTGGGAAGTCATATTTAGCCTGGGTGTGTTCGCCTCGTGCCGTTTCTTGCCCCGCCAAATGTTCGGGGTCGGTGCCTGGTATCTCGCAGCCGGACTCGTGTGCCTGCTCATTGCCTCCGGCCATCACGCGCTGTCGCCCTGGGCGATGGGCATACCCTTCGGCATCGGTCAGTTACTGGTCGCCGCCGTCTTACGTTATGGATTCGAGGATGCAATTGAAGAAAGCTAACCGCAAAACGCAAAGCAATTCGCCATTTGCCTACGACGGGCTCAGTCGCGTCATCCATGAGCGCGCCCGCCTAGGCGTGCTGACATGCCTGGTCACGCACCCCAAGGGCCTGCCGTTCCCGCAGATGAAAAAGCTGTGTGCGCTGACCGATGGCAATTTGAACCGCCACTTGCAGGTGCTTCAGGAGGCGCAGCTGGTGAGCCTCGCAAAAGGGCCTGACCGAGAACGGCCACAGACCCTTTATCGAATCACCGCACTGGGGCGCAAGCGCTATCTGGACTATCTCGCTGTTCTAGAACAAGTCATCCTCGACGGGGCCTCAGCCGCGAAGACGCCGCTGCTCGAGAAGAGCCCCTAACTCTGGGATCCGGCCGGCGGCGGCGTTCCTACAGCTAGGCACGGATTGACCATGATTTCGTCCATTCGATTGCCCGGCACGCTGCAGCGGCGCCTCAACTCCGCCGTACATTCCTTCTTGTATGGGCAGACGAGCCGCGAGAGCGACTTTAATCTGCCGCTGCGGGAGGAGGCGTTGGTGTCCCCGCAGTCAGTGTCATGGCGGATATTCAAGAATCCTATCGCACTGTTCGTCGGCGGAACGGCTGCCGTCATTCTTGAATTGGCGGAACCTTCCGTGCGAGCGGGCATTTGGGAATATTCTTCATTTCGCAAAAATCCCCTGGGCCGTTTGCAGCGCACGGGATTGGCGGCAATGATTACCGTGTATGGCGCGCGCAGCATCGCCGAGCCCATGATCGCGCGAGTCGTGCGGATGCATGCCGCGATTCAGGGCAAGACGCCCTCGGGCGCCAGTTACTCGGCAAACGATCCGCGCCTGCTCACTTGGGTGCACGCCACTGCGGCATTTGGGTTTGGACAGGCCTACAGCCGGTATGTGAACGCGCTGAGCCCGGATGAGTTCAACAGCCTGTATCTTGAGGGAACCCCCGTTTCGCAGCTCTATGGCGCCATCGACTCCCCGAGGTCGGAGGATGAAATGCGCAGCCTGTTCGAATCCGCAGGAGCGCAATTCGCTCCTTCCCCGATCATTTTCGAGTTCTTGCAGATCATGCGCAAAACCATCGCCTTCCCTCGCCCGCTGCATTGGATGCAGCCCATGCTGGTGCGAGCTGCGGTGGAGCTGATTCCCGGTTGGATTCGCGAGCGCCTGGGCCTGTCGGAAAGTTATGGTTTACGCCGCCATGAAAGATGGCTTGCGCAGATGATCGGCGCATCCTCGGATCGTATCGTTCTACCCGCAAGTCCAGCGGTGCAATCGTGTGTTCGCCTTGGGCTGCCCACGACCTACCTCTACGCATGATTTTTTTCGTCTGGGTAAGGTCATAAGCGCGGTAGCGAACAGATTTCCCGGCGCCGACTGGATAAGGTCAAGCGATTCTAGGTTTTCGGGGTACGACAGCTCTCCTCCTGACAATAGCCGCCGATTCAATCCCTTCGAGTCGTATTCGGTTTGGAAGTATCTGTCGTACTCCTTCTTATCGCTGACCGGGGGCGGAAGAATTCGCTCCGCTTTAGCAGGGTTGGCATTCTCGATCATCCACCGCCATACCCCGTCGCAATAGTCGCGTACACGCCGCACCCGTCAATGGTTGACTGAAATAGTAGCCTTGGCCAAAGGGGCATTCACGGTCTTGAAGGAATGCCAGCTGCTCCCGGGTTTCGACACCTTCCGCGACCACGCGCATATGCAAGTTCTTCCCCATGCTGATCACTGCGCAGACGATGCTGGCATCGTCTGCATTCGTCGTGACGGTGCGCACGAATGACCGATCGATCTTCAAGGTGTCTATCGGAAAACGCTTCAGATGATTCAGGCTCGAATATCCCGTGCCAAAGTCATCGAGGGCAAGCTTTATCCCCAAGCGTTTGACGTCCTGCAGTACTGCCAACATGGCTGCCGAATCCTGCACCATGAAAGTTTCCGTCAGCTCGAGCTCCAAAAGATGAGGATCCAGCCCGGTTTCCGCGAGGATCACTCCGAGACCCGTTAAGAAATCCCTGGCGCGCAGCTCCACCGGCGAGATGTTGACTGCGATGCGAATCGGCGCGAGGCCTAATTCCTGCCAGGCTTGCGCCTGATGACAGGCTTGACCCAGCACCCACCGGCCGATTGGAATCATGAGACCGCATTCTTCGGCAATCGGAATGAATTCCGCAGGCGAGACGAGTCCGAGCTCCGGGTGGAGCCATCTTATGAGCGCTTCGACGCCGACGATTTCGCCATTCTCGAGATTAACCTTTGGTTGGTAATGTACGGCGAACTCGTGCCGCTCCAGGGCATGGCGCATGGAATCTTCCAGCCACTGCCGCTTCACCGCGCGCAGATTTAGATCCCACTTGAAGAATTGGCAGTTATCGCGCCCGCTATCCTTGGCGTGATACATCGCAAAATCCGCGTGCTTCATCAAGGTTTCGCAATCCATGCCGTCGTCCGGATAGGTCACGATGCCGATGCTTGCCGTTACCTGCACGTCATATTGATCGATACGATGCGGCGTGCGCAGCGTCTCGAGTATCTTATCCGCGCATACGGTCGCATCCTGGGCCTGCGTCAGTTCAGGCAACAGGATCACGAATTCATCGCCGCCCTGGCGGCTGACCGTATCCGAGGCACGCACACAGCCGAGCAGCCTTTGCGCGATCGACTGCAGCAGACGATCGCCGATGTCGTGACCCAATGAGTCGTTGACATGCTTAAAGCGATCGACGTCCAGGAATAGCACTGCGAGTTGGCGCTGGTAACGACTGGCAAGGGCCATCGCCTCCGCCAGCCGGTCGTTGAACAAGATTCGATTGGGCAAATCGGTCAAGCTGTCGTGCTGAGCCAGGTAAGCCATTCTGAGTGCCGCCGCCCGGGCCGCGCTCACATCACGGAAGACCATGACGGCGCCGGTGACCTGGCCGTGTCGGTCGTGAATGGGCGCGGCCGAATCTTCGATGGGGGCTTCGACTCCGTCGCGGCGGATCAGGACGCAATTGGGCGTCAGGCTGACGGTGTTGTTTTCCCGGATCGCCAATTCCATGGGATTGCGCGCTGGTGCGCGAGTCGTACCGTCAATGATCCGCAACACTTCTTCAAACGGATGGCCCGCAGCCTCCATTTGCAACCAGCCGGTCAAGGTCTCGGCAACGAAATTGAGATAGGTGACATTCCCGGCAACGTCGGTACTCACGACCGCGTCGCCGATGGAGTTGAGAGTGAACTGCGCGCGCTCGTTTTGTTGAAATAGCGCCTCGGTGCCCGCGGCACGCTCGATCATGCGCGTGACTGCCTTCGGCCATAAATAGGCGTCGAAGCGCTCGTGCAAAAGATATTCCTGGGCGCCGCGCTGAACGGCCAGCTGCGCGATGCTCTCATCCTGTGCAACGGCGAGAATCAGCATCGGAATCTGCGGCGCCGCAAGAATGAGCCGGTCAAACGTCTCGATGCCGCTGCTGTCGGGGAGGGATAGATCAACCAAGACCGCAGCATATCGGTCCGCGCCGCGGCCTCTCTCTGCGCTCGCACGGGCCAGTTCGTCGACACCCTCCGAGCAGCGCCCCACCCACGTGACGCGGAATGACCCATCGCTGGAATTTGCCAGCGCATCCCGCACTGCGTTGGCCTCGACACTATCGTTTTGTATCAGGAGAACGCTTTGCAATGCACAATCTCGCCGTCCACATCCTTGGACGAGCCGATGTAAGCAGAGTTTCGCGAGCATGACTGTACGGCACCGCACACTCGCCGAAAATTAAGTGCGTTACCGAACAGTCATCAGTTTCGCGGCGGCGCATAGTCGGCCGGTCAGACAACGGATGTTTGCACCAGTGCTGCGCTTGGGCCCACGCCCGTTGAGCTTGCGCGCCGTGTCGAATGGCTCAAACGCCATCTCTAAAATCCGGGAGGTATCATGGAACATCTCGGGAATGGCATGGAACATCGCTGGGGAGAACGGATCCGCGTAAACATACCGGTCTATGTGTCGGCCGGCGCCCTCCCCGGATTTGACGGTAGCATAAGCAACCTCAGTTTGAGCGGAGCGCTCATGAAGTCCGATTGCGAGCTGCGCCTTCACAGTCTCATCGACGTGCACATCAAGCTGCCCGCGCCATCGCCGCGCGTTGCCATCGTCAAGGCGCATGTCTCGCGCAAGCTCAAGGAGTGCGTCGGTATCGAGTGGTGCGAGTTTGCGCCGGCTATCGTCAAAGACTTGCTGCGATCTCCGTCGGTTCGGTTCCCTGCCTGACAGATGCGTGGCGCGGCGGCTCGGCTATTTGGCAGTCTTCTGCGGAAGCAGCCGGTCGTATTCCTTTTTGACGACTGCGTAACATTCGCAAGTGCGCTTCTCGAGTCCTGCGCGATTCAGCACCGTGATGTGGCCGCGTGCGTATCGGATCAGTCCGGCTTGTTGTAGTTTCAGCGCCCCTTCGCTGACACCTTCGCGGCGCACGCCCAGCATATTGGCAATCAACTCCTGCGTCATCACCAGTTCATCGCCCTTCAACCGGTCCAAGCTCAACAGCAGCCATCGGCACAATTGTTGATCCAAGGAATGGTGACGGTTGCAAACTGCGGTCTGCGACATCTGAGTGATCAGGGCTTGGGTATAGCGCAGCAGCAGGTGCAGCACGGGACCGGCCTGATTAAACTCGTCCTCCAAGAACTCCGCATTGAGCCGAAGGCTTTGACCTGCACTTTGAACGACTGCGCGGCTGGGAGTGGATTTGCCTCCCATGAAGCGGGATACCCCCACGATGCCCTCGTTGCCGACGACGGCAATCTCCGCGGACGCACCATTTTCCATGACGTACAGCAGCGATACGATGGCGGTGGTCGGGAAATACACATTAGCTAATGTGGCGCCCGACTCGTACACCACTTGGGAAAGAGGCATCTCCACCGATTCTAGGTGCGGTAACCAGCGGTCCCTGACTGAGGTTGGCAGCGCGGACAACAGGGAATTTTTTCCGAGATCGCGAAAATCGATGATACACGCCTCCTTGCAACCTGCGGCAGAGATGCTCCAATTGCTCTGCTCAATGGTGAGGCGCCGATTCTAA
>Ga0193716_1001682_pt1 | contig 12725 bp, 10 predicted proteins | sample U2c1metaG_FD_145901 | JGI IMG/M metagenome (GOLD analysis project Ga0193716, IMG submission 145901) | Soil microbial communities from a riparian zone of the East river system, Colorado, United States - U2c1 | ecosystem: Environmental > Terrestrial > Soil > Riparian zone | place: USA: East River...
CTTCTCGGTGTCCGCGAGGTCGGCGAGCCGGTGCAGAAGCAGCGGAAGGCCGGCCGCCTCGTTGTACGCGGGCAGCACGACATGGGTCGTGCCACAGGTCGGCACCGCGGCGTCTTCGATGGTCACTGGGCCCCTCAGGTTGATCCAGCTCGGGTAGCGGCAGAATTATTAACCCGGGCCGCGAACAACGAAGTCGGAGCCCCCGGAGATTTCTCCACCGGCACGGGGCAAAATGGTGTGTAGCACCGGGTAGGCCGGATTGAGGAAACTGACGTGAGGTATCGATGGAAGAGAAATTGTCATCGATCGGGTGATAACAATGAAGTTCTGGCTAGCTTCGACAACGCAGGGATGACAACGGCACCGATCGGGTGAAATCGATTGAGTGACATCGTCGGCCAGTCAGTTTTCCGCCGAAAGGGTGATCAACACTGACCGGAGTGGTTTCGGCCTTCACCTCGACGGGCGCTTCGGGGCGTCGGCGTGTCCGGCACCGCGGCGCGCCCGTGCCGGAGACGGTGGCGCGGGACGTGCTCAGCCGCGTGAACGCCGTCGCGGTGCTGCTCGTCGTGGTCGACATCGGCGCGGTGGTCGCCGCGGCGCTGACACTGGACCTCGCGCCGGGCTGGGCCGCGGTCGCGGCGACCGTGCTGCTCGGCGTGCGGGCGAGCAACCGCCTGTACCGCAGGCGGTTGCAGCTGTCCTGGTTCCAGGACCTGCCGCGCTCGGTCACCGCGACGATGACCTCGTTCGCACTGCTCAGCTGTGTCACGCTGGTCGTCTCGCCGTCGGGCAGCGCGACCGTGCTGCAGTGGACGGTGGTGGCGTTCGGCGCGATCAGCGAGCCGGTCCGGCTCGGCGTGTTCGCGTTCGGGCGCTGGGCGCGGCGGCGTCTCGGCCGCTGTGACCGCGCGATCGTCGTCGGCGCCGGCAAAGTCGGCGTCGACCTGGTCATGACCATGCGGAACCACCCCGAGTTCGGGCTGCGGCCGGTCGGCTTCATCGACGCGGAGCCGGGGCTCGAGTCCGCCGACCTGCCCGTCCCGCTGCTCGGCGAGGGCCTGGCCACCGCGATCACCCGACACCGGGTCGGCACGGTCGTGCTCGCGTTCTCCCACGCGCGGGACTCGCCGGTCGTCGACGCCGCGATCACGGCGCACCGGCTCGGCTGCACGACGCTGGTCGTGCCGCGCATCTATGAGCTGTACCAGGACGGCCCCGACCTCGAACGGCTGCGCAGCTACCCGCTGATCAGGTTGAGCACCGCGCCGACGTCGCGGCCGAGCTGGTGGGTCAAGCGCGGTCTCGACATGGTGCTCGCCGGCGCCGCGCTCGCCCTGCTCTTGCCCGTGCTCGCGGTGTGCGCGCTCGCCGTGCTGCTCGAGAGCGGCCGGCCGGTGATCTTCCGTCAGGTCCGGGTCGGCATGGACGACCGCACGTTCCAGCTCTACAAGCTCCGCAGCGTCCGGCAGGGCGACGTCGACGACTCGGAGAACACGTGGTCGGTCGCGGGCGACACCAGGGTCGGACCGGTCGGCCGTCTTCTGCGTCGGTCGTCGCTCGACGAGCTGCCACAGTTGTGGAACATTCTGCGCGGCGACATGTCCATTGTCGGGCCGCGTCCGGAACGGCCGGGTTTCGTTCGCGAGTTCTCCATGATCCACGAGTTATACTGGGCCCGCCATCGGGTGCCGACCGGACTGACCGGACTCGCCCAGGTGCATGGGCTCAGAGGGGACACATCGATCGCGGACCGGTCTCGGTACGACAATTACTACATCGCTAACTGGTCTTTGTGGCTCGATGTGAAAATTGTGCTGCTGACGGTGGGTGAGTTGTTGTGTCGGAGAAATCGCTGAGTCGGCTGTTGGCCACGCTGACACTCGTCGCCGTGACCGCGTGCGCGCCGGGGCTGGCCCGGTCCGCGTCCGCGCCGCCGCCGAAGCCGGTCGCGCCGTGCGCGTGGTGGTACGGCATCGGGCAGCCGCCGACGGCGGCGGATCTGCGGATCGCGGCCAAGCGGTACGCCGTCGTGGTGCTCAACGCGACGGAGACGGCGGCCATGCGCAAGCTCCGCCAGCTCAACCCCAAGATCAAGGTGTTGGTGTACAAGGATCTCTCCAGCACCCGCAACTATCGCGGCGCGGTCGACGGTGGCACCGACGCGACCTACCTGCCAAGCGGCATCGGGTACAACGCCGCCCAGCGCGACCACCCCGCGTGGTTCGCGCTCGACACGGCCAACAAGCGCATCGAGTGGCAGGGTTACCCGAAGCACTGGCAGATGACCGTGTGGGACCCGGCGTACCAGCAGGCGTGGGCCAGCGCCGTGACGACCGAGGTGACGCGGGAGGGCTGGGACGGGGTGTTGGCGGACAACGACTTCAACTCGTTGAGCCACTACTCTGCCGCGCTGCTGGCCGGCACCTCGACCATCGCCCAGACCGACCGCAAACTGCGTGACGGGCTCGACGCGCTGTTGACCGTGGCGGGCGACTCGCTGCAGAACGCCGGCAAGATGTTGGTGCCCAACGTGTCCGAGACGCACCTGACCCCCGGCCGGTGGACCGCGCATTCCCGGTTCAGCGGGGCGATGGAGGAGAACTTCGGCTTCCGCGACGACGGCGGCTCCGGCGAGCTGCTCACGTTCCAGGGCAACGAGTTCAAGGAGCTGCGGGCGCAGGCCGCGCTCGGCGAGTCGTGGCTGCTGCTGGTGACGAGGGTGACGGACGACCGCAACGAACGGGCCGGCTACGCGAGCGCGGCCCTGCTCGCCGGTCCGTACACGTGCTGGACGCCGGCCACGTCGGCGACGTACGTGGACCCGGAGTGGTTGCCGGTGCAGGGCGCGGGCCTCGGCGAGGCGACGGACGCGGCGACTCGACAGAGCAACGGCGCGTGGACCCGCCGGTTCACCAATGGCTGGGTGGCGGTGAACCCGACCTCGGCCACCGTCCGCCTCGTCCCGCCCGACGGTCTGGTCGACATGGACGGCACTCGAGCAGCAGAGGTCGAGCTCCCGGCAGCGGACGGCGCGGTACTGCGAAAGCCGTGAACCGCGAGTCTCCCGTTCACGACCCGCGAGTTCCCCGTTCACGACCCCTGAGTTGCCGGTTCGTGCACAGCTCGGCCTACCCGAATCGGCAACTCACCGGTTCCGAACGGGAGACTCGCGGGTTCTGAAAGGGAGACTCGCGCGGTAGAGAGTCAGGTGCTGCTGGGCGCTCGTTTCTGGGGCGAACCGGGTGCGTGCCGCCGCGGCCAGGCGCCGGCCGGTCTCGCCGGCGTTTCGCGCGCTGAACAGCGCTCTCAGGTTTGTTGCCAACGCCTGGATGTCGCCAGGGGGTGACAGGTAGGTCGGCGCGCCCTGCACGGTCAGCATGTCGGCCACGCCACCGGTGTTCGTTGCCACCACCGGCTTTCCCGCCGCCATCGCCGCCGCCACGACCAGTGGTTGCTGTTCCATCGTGGACGCCAGCACCAGCGCGTCGTGTTCCTGGAGCAACTGTGCCACGTCCGAGCGGAAGCCCAGGAACGTCACCTTGCCGGGAAGGTGTGCCGCCAGGCGCGCCGCCTCCGTCCGTTGTGGACCGTCACCGATGATCGTCAGGGTCGCGTCGGGAGGCATGGTGCCAGGGGTGGCGAGTGCTGCCAGCAGGCGCAGCACACCCTTGCGGGGCACGAGAACGCCGGCGAACGCGAGCTTCCGCACCGGGCCGGTCGGCGGTGTGCACGCCGGCAGTGGTACGCAGTTGTCTATGTGTGCCAACCGGTTCGCCGATACCCGCAGCCTGCGCCGGAGGAACTGTCCCATCTCGACGGACGGCACGATCGTGCGGGCGGTCGCGCGGGCCACGAAGGCATCCGCCGCCAGTACCGCCATCGTGTACGCCGATGGCCCGGGGGACGACCCGTCACGGAACCACGACTCGCTGACGTCGTCCGGCACGCCGTGGTACGTCTGGATCACCACCGGGTGTCGGAACCGCAGTCGCGCCGCCACCAGGCCGGCGCGTCGGTCCTGGGCGTGCACCACGTCCGGTCGCCACGCACGCAGTGCGGCCGCCGCGCGTCTCGCACCGTCGAGATCTCCCTTACGTGCCACGGTGAGCTGCTCGTGGTGGCCGGCGATCAGCTCGGCGCCACGGGCCGGCGGCGGGCCGAACACCCGGACGTCGACCTCGTTGCTCGCGAGCAACGCCGCCGCCAGCGTGACGGTCACGTCGACCGGCCCGCCCCGATCCTGCGTCAACAGGTAGGCGATGCGCATCAGATGCTTCCTCTCAGCTTGTCAACGAGCGTCGCGATCTGGTCGCCCATCCGGCCACTGTCGAACATCACCGTGACGCGGCGGCGGCCCGCCCGGCCCTCCCGGTCGGCGAGCGCCGGGTCGGCCAGCCGCGCGGCCACCGCCCGCGCCAGCGCCGCGACGTCACCCGCAGGCACGATCGCACCGCCACCCGCGACGCTCTGCCGCACCCCACCAACGTCGAACGCGACGACCGACCGACCACACGCCATCGCTTCCAGCGGCACCAACGCCATGCCCTCCGCACGCGACGGCAGCACCACGACGTCGGCGGCCGCGTACCAGTCGCCGACCGTGTCACTGTGGCCATGCCATTGCGCGGCAACGGGAAGCGCCCGCCACCGCGCGGCCATCGGACCGTCGCCGACGAACACGAGTCGCGCGTCCGGCACCTCGGCCAGCACCGACGGCCACGCCGCCAGCAACTGGTCCTGCCCCTTGAGCGGCACCAGCCTGCCGACGCACACGGCCGTCGGCACGTCCTGCTCGAGCCCCAACGCGCGCCGCGCCGCCGGCCGGTCCAGTGGGCGCAACCGGTCGGTGTCGACACCGTTGCACACCACCTCGGCCGGCGTCGTCACGCCCGCGTCTCTGCCCGCGGCCAGCTCGTCGTCGCTGACGCACACGAGCTGGTCGGTCCATCGCGACGCGTACGCCTCCCACGCCGCGCTCGCCTCGCCGAGCCACCCGTCCGCCGACTGGAACGACCACAGGTGCGGCTGGAAGATCGTCGGCCGCCGCCCCAGCACGGCAAGCCGGCCGGCGAGACCGGCCTTCGAACTGTGCAGGTGCACGACCTCGGGCCCGAGACGGTCGAGAAGTCGGCGCAACCGCACCGTTTCCGCGATGGTCCGCACGCCGGGACTCCGCGTCGCACGCCAGACGTGCACGTCGAGGCCCGCCGCACGAGCCTGATCCGCGAGCCACCCCGGCGGGCACACGACGGCGACCGGCCAGCCACGGCTCCGCTGGTCGACCGCGAGCCGCAGCACCACCGCGGCAACGCCGGCCGTCACCGGCTGGGTCACGTGCACCACTCTCATCGGGCCACCCCCGACAGCAGCACCGTGCCCGTGTAGACAGCCGCCACGAGCACGCCTTCGACGACTGTGCCGAGGACCGTGGTGGTCGGTCCGACGAGAGTCGCGACGCCGAAGCACAGTGCCGCCGCGCCGAGCACGCCCGCGGCGGTGCGCAGCAGCTCCCGTGCCGGGAAAGTCAGTGCCAGCCTGGACATCGTCCACCACGTCAGTCCGACGACCAGCCATGCGGCGGCGGCCTGCGCGACGGCGACGGCGACCATGCCGTACGGCACGGCCACCACGACGGCCGCGACCAGCGCGACGAGGTGCCCGACCTCCAGCGCGAGGTAGCGGCGCGCGTGCCCGGCCGCTTTCACCACCTGGTACCAGATCTGCAGCACGCCGATGCCGAGTCCGTAGCAGCACAGGACGACCAGCACCGGTGCGGCGGGCGCCCATCGGTCACCGAGCAGGACGAGGTGGTCGGCGAGCAGCGCCGCGAGCACGTACAGACCCCCGGTGACGACGAGCGTGGCGCGGGTGAACCGCGCGGCCACACCAGGGAGGTCGCCGGCACGGCCGTCCCGGACCAGCTTGGCGCACACGGGAAACATGACGGCGGCGAGCACGATCGCGACCATGATGTACGGCACCCACGCGACCCGGAAGGCGAGTGCGTACACGCCGACCGCCGCGGGTCCGAGCACGTGTCCGATCGCCAGGTAGTCGACGTTCACGAGCAGGATCGCCACCACCGCGCCCGGCCCGACGATCGCGATCCAGCCCGCGGCCTCGCGCGCGGCGGCACGGTCCCAGCCGGGGCGTGGCCGGACGCCGACCGCGACGCCGAGCAGCGGCTGCGTGACCGCCGTGCACAGCAGTCCGATCACCAGCGCCACCGGCCCGCCGCCGGTCGCCGCGAGCACGACGGTGACGGCGGCGCCGAGCACCGCGCTGCCGGCGTCGGGCACGAGCCTGCGGCGGAAGTCCAGCTCGCGGTGCATCAGCGCGAGCTGCACGCCGCCGGCCGCGGTGAAGGGCAGGCTGAGCGCGGCGAGCCGCACGAGCGACGCGGCGTCCGGCGCGCCGAGCAGCGTCGCCACCGGACCAGCGGCCAGCACGAGCGCGGCGGCGATGACGGCGGCCGCGCCGACGGACATGGTCAGCACCGTCCCGGCGACCAGCGCCGGGTCGCGGGCGGTGCGGCCGAGCACGTCGTACACACCCATCGACTGGACGACCTGGCCGATGTTCACCACCGACACGGCCAGCGCCACCGCGCCAAGCCCGTCCTCGGTGAGGAACGCGGCGAGCGCCAGCGTGACCGCGATCTGGCTGCCCTTGCTGAGCAGGTTCACGAGGCCGAGCCACAGTGAGCCCCGTGTCGCGCGGGCGCCGAGGAGGCTGGTCACGTCGTGCGCCGCACCGCGAAGAACACCAGCGCGAGCCACGCCACCACGACCGCGACCCCGTCGAGGGTGACCGAGCCCCGCTCGCCGAGCACGGACCGCACCGCGACGTCCACGAGGTGCAGGTGCGCGAACGGCACGGCGAGCGCGACGACCGCGAGCCCGACCGGCCACAGCGCACGCCTGCTGCCCCACCACGTGTACGCGGCGAGCGCCATGGCCGGTACCGCGATCAGCACGTCACCTGGCTGGTGCACCACGGCGACCACTACCGCGAGGCACGTCAGGAGGTCGGCGATCGCGGGGTTGTCGTCCCGGTCCAGTCGTCGCACGAGCACCACGCTCACCGCGAGGACGGCCACCAGCACGAGCGGTTCGGCGACGAGCCACTCGGTGACGCGGAAGAACACGGCGGAGAGGTCGATCCGTTGGGCCGTCAGTGAGTCGACGGCGCCGTAGTCGGTGCCGGTGGCGTGGTCGAGGTTCGCGCGGATCACGTCGAGGAACGGCCAGAGGCCGCCGCCACGCACGACCAGCAGGACGACGACGGGCAGGCTGGCGAGGGCGGCGGCCACGGTGCCGCCGACCGCGACCCGTCGGGACCCACGCGCGAAGAGCAGGATCGCGAGCGGCAGCCCGAACTGCGGCTTGAGCCACGCGACCGCCAGCGCGAGCATCGCCAACCGGGGGTGGCTGAACCTGGCGAGCAGCGCGCCGGCGGCTCCGACCGCGACGAGCGGGTTGACCTGGCCGAGGTACAGCTGCGCCTTGCCGACCTGGCTGAGCACGAGCAGGGCGGCGATCCCGGCGGTGCCCAGTGCGAGCGGCACCGGAATTCGGCTGGCCGCCAGGTATGCGAGCACGACCAGGAGCAGCAGCGCCACCACGGTGAACGCGACCGCGCCGACGCGGTAGCCAGGAAGCGCGAACGGCAGGTGCAGGATCAGGTGGTAGGGCTGGTAGAGGTTGAAGTCCTGGCGAACCGGCCAGTGCGCGAACATGGCGGCCGGGTCGTACGGGTTGCCACCGGCGAGGAACTCGCGGATGGGGAAGTAGAGCGCGTCGCGGAAGTCCTGCATCCGCACCTCGGCCAGGTTCGCCTCGGTGGGCAGCGGCACCTGCCAGGACGGCCGCAGCGCCCACCACGCGCCGAGCATGCCGACCGCGACGGACACGGCGAGGTAAACACGTTGGCGGGTAACGGTTGTCGGGGTCGCGATCATGTCAGCACCACCGCGACCAGTACCATGTCGTTCTGCAGCGCACCGGCCACTGTGGACAGTTCGTCGTGCCGGCGGCCCGCCGGGGTCACGGCGATCACCGCCGTGCCCGCGCCATCGGGTTGCACGCCCATGCGGCGTGCCAGCGTGGCCGCGTCCTTGGCCAGCGCCGGCATCACCGCGACCACCCTGGCTGGACGGGCGACCGCCGCGCACAGTGCCTTCAGCCGGTCCGGTAGGGCGGGGTCGTCGGCCCGCGCCGTGGTCACCGGGTGGTGGATGCCGGCCGCGGTCAGCGCGGTGCGTACGCCGTTGCCCGGTCGTACGTGCCACAGCGCGGCCGCCGCGACGCCGGCCACCGCCGCCGCCGCCAGTGCCAGCCCCACGCCCAGCGGACGGTCGGGCGCGATCTGTGTGACGTCCGGGCGTTCGTCCAGCAGGCGAAGCGTGCCGGCTGGGGTCAACAGGTTCGCCGCGATCACGGCGCGGGCGATGGCGATGGCCGCCTTCGTCGCCTGCTCCGCCGACGGTGCGCGGACGGTCAACCTGGCCAGTCCGGACGCCGGGACCAACTCCACGGCAACACCGTCGGCCAGGTCCTCCGCCGACGTGCCGGTGCGTGCCGCCACCGCCAGCACCGACGGGCTCCTCGCCACCTCGACCACGGCCGGCAGTGACAGGGCCACCACCTCACCGAACTGGTCCGCGGCGGCCGCGGGTGTCGCGAGCAGACTCACCCGCGCCTCGTACTCGTCGCCGCGTAGCTGGGTCACCAGCAGGATGAGGAGTCCCACCAGCAGCCCGACAGCGACCGGCCGTCCGACGGTGGGGTTCATCGTCGGCTCGCCGCACGGAGGACGTCGTCGTAGGACGTCATGAGCGTGTGATGGTCGCGGACCTTCGCCAGACCGGCTTTCGCCGCGCGGGTTTCCCGGTCGTACAGCAGCGTGCGCAGGGCTGCCGCGGTCGCGGCCGGGTCGCGCCGGGGGACCACCAGCCCACCGTCGGCCACCGCGGCGCGTACACCGTCCACATCGGACGCCACGACCGGGATGCCGGCCGCGAGGGACTCGAGCACCGCAACCGGCATGCCTTCCCAGTCGCTCGTCAGCACCGTGATGTCGGCCGCCGCCAACAGGTCCGGCACGTCGGCTCGGTTGCCGAGGAAGCGGACCCCGGCCAGGTGTTCGGCTTTTCTGGTCAGTTCCGCGCGCAGGCTGCCGTCGCCCGCGAGCCACAGCACCGCGTCGCCGTCGAGCCGCGCCCACGCGTCAAGGAGCACGTCGTGGCGCTTCTGGGGTTCCAGCCGTGCCACGCACAACGCCACCGGCGTCTCGTCCCCGACCCCCAGCGCTGCCCGGACCGCCGCGCGGCCGGTCGTCGGCGGCTGCGGGAACACCGCGTTCTCGATCACCACGGGGGAGTCGAGGCCGGCCGCGCGCAGCCGGTCGGCAGTCGCGGCGGCCACAGTGACCACCGTGCGGGACGTGCGGCGCAGAATCCTTGCCGCGCCTGGATAGTCGGCGTCGGCCACGCCGTGGAACACGGTCACCAGCGGGCGCCGCCCGGTCAGGCGTGCCACCACGCTGGCCGACACGTTGTGCGCCAGCACGACATCCGGGCGGAAGCGGCGCACCGCGAGTGCCGCCGCCGCCGCTGCCTTCACCACGCCGGTGGCCGACCGGCGGGCCACGGGCACGGTGTACGTCGGCACCCCGGCGGCCCGCAGCGTGTCGGCGCGGTAACCGCCGCCGCTCGCCACCGCGGAGGTCCACCCGTACTCGTCGCCGGCCGCGACCATGCCGGCGACCAGTGTCTCGGCGCCGCCGCTGCCCATCTCACTGATGACGTGGAGCACCCGCATCGCCGCTCCTTTCCGTTCGGTGTCGTAGATCCGCTGCCACGGCCAGTGCCACCAGCAGCCACAGCGGCAGGTAGTACTGCTCGGACAGGAACATCGCCGCGACCGCCACCGCGACCGTCGCGGCCTGGATCGCCACCATCGCGTCGCGTTCCCGGCCCGCCAGTCCCACGCGTTCCGTCGCAACCAGGCCGACCGCCACGAGCCCGACGAACGCGGCGAACGCCGGCAACCCCAGTTCGGCGGCGACCTCGAGGAACATGTTGTGCGCCACCGGGGTCTGCTCGTCGACCTCCGCGTTGTGCGACGCGGCGGCATACTCGGCGCGGAACCCGCCCGGTCCGACGCCAAGCACGGGGTGGTCCGCCAACATCCGCGCGGCCGCCTGCCACCGCAGCTCCCGTGTGTCCACATTGGACGCCGCGATGAAGCTCTTCTCCCGCAACGCTCTCGACAGCTCCGGCCCGGCGACCTGGACCGCGACCACGGCCGCGACGGCGACTCCCGCGAGCGCGACACCCAGCACCCGGACGGACAGCACCCGGCGCGCCAGGAGCCAGAGCACGGCCGCGGCCAGCGCGAGCGCGCCGCCACGGGAGAAGGTCGCCGCCGCGCCGCCGACGAGCAGGACCGCCGCGAGCACGGTCAGCGGACCCCTGCGCACCGCCACGAGCAGCGGCACCGCCATCACCAGCACGAACGCGAGGTCGTTCGGGTCCTCGAGCGGGCCGGTCGCCCGTGCGGCGCCCCCGACCAGGAGGCTGTAGATCGCGCCTGCCCCGGCGACGGTGGCGCCGGCGACCGCGGCGGTGATCAGCGCGCGTAGGGGGACCTCGCGGGCCGCGACATCGATCAGGACGACCGTCAGCGCGAGGAACGGCAGCCACCGCACGGTGTACTCGGCGGTGAACGGCCCACCCGCGTGCAGCGCCGCGGACGCCAGCATCAGCACGGTCAGCGCGGCGAGCAGCGCGTGCGCGGGATGGCGCTGCGGCGCGCGCCGCTGCCACACCCGGACCGTCAGCCAGACGAGGACCAGCAGCGCGGGCGCGACCTTCGCCAACTGGGGGTGGACGGCGGTGACGTAGCCCTCGACCGGTACCAACGCGACCGTCGCGCACGCCAGCACCCGCAGGGTCGGCTGTGCCGTGTTGATCACCAGGACGGTCATGGCACCGGTCGCACGCGCAGCCGGGCGCCCGTGCGTGCGACGTGCTCGCCGGTGCCGACGACGTCGAAGTGCCGGCACAGGGTGGCGAGCATCCGGTCGAGCAGCGCGATCTTCTGCCCGACCGGCACGGCCATGCCGGGGAAGAACGCCATGCCGGGCGCCTCCGCGCCGCCGAGCACGTCGGTGGGATGGACCAGCAGCGACGGCGCGACGCCGAGCAGGCGGCACAGTCGCACGGCGGTCGTGAAGTAGCCCATGGCGAGCCGGGGCGAGATCGCGTGCAACTGCAGCACGTACGCGCCGTGGATCGGCACCCGCAGCAGCGGCATCGTGGTGACGGGCAGCTCGACGAGGTCGCCGTCGAGGCGCCAGCGGTGCGCGCGGTTGGGCGTGCGAACGCGGGAGAAGCCGCCGAACAGGTCGTCGTGCCGTTCACCAGCGGTGCGGTTGTGGAACGCGCGGGCGAGCGGGCCGATCCACGTCGGCAGGATGCTGGCGTCGTAGGTGTAGCCACGGTCGGCGAGCACGGCGAGCAGGTCGGGGGAGACGCTGTAGCCGGGTCCACGGAACCCCACCGGGCGCGGCGCGCCCGCCGCGACGATCGCGTCCTCGGTCCGCGTCACCTCCGCCACCAGCTCGTCGCGGGAGTACCGGTGCAGCCACGGCTCGTGGCGGTAGGAGTGGTTCGCGACCTCGTGGCCACGCGCGCTGACCTCGGCGACCGCCGCGGCGCCGTCGTCGCGTTCGACGTCCATGCCGACGGCGAAGAACGTCGAGGTCAGGCCGTGTGCCCCGAGCGCGGCGACCAGCCTCGGCACCGCGGTGGGCAGGAAGCTGGGCAGCCGCTCCCAGTCCGGGTCGCCGTGGGTCTTGAGGTAGGCCCACAGGTTGTCCAGGTCGACGGAGACACTGGCGACGGGCGTGCTCACACCGCCTCCCGCACGGCCGCGGGACGGGCGGAACCCAGCAGCAGCACCGATCCCAGCACGAGCACGAGGCCGAGGCCCACCGACCATTCGCGGCCCGGCACGACCTGGTCGCCGAGCGCGACGATGCCGACGACGGACGTGAGCACCATGGAGACGGCGTCCATCGAGGCGACGGTCGAGGTCGCGGTGCCCCGTGCCAGCGCGGCGGAGAGGCAGGCCTGGCCGAGCACGGCGGCCAGCACCATCAGCCACGCGAGCGGGTGCAACGGGAGGTCGAGGAACGGCTCGTCCGCGATGGACCGGCCGCAGATCGCCACGACCGCGAACTGCACGCCGGCGAGCCCCGCCAGCGACAGGGTGGCGTCGCGCCGGCACGCGCGCGCGGCGACCGGCACGACAAGCAGCGGCAGTCCCAACAGGACCAGCGCGGCGCCGGTCGGGAGGTCGCGGGCCGTGGACGGGGTCGCCGCGGCCGCCAACAGCACGAGGCCCGCCGCCATGACCACGAGCATGGCGACCTCGCTCGACCGCACCCGCCAGCCGAGCACCACGACTCCGAAGACGGTGGCCAGCCCGACCGCGCACGACGAGCCCGCCTGCACCAGGTAGAGCGGCAGCGACTCCCGCGCAAGGAACGCGAGCACGAACCCGGCCGCCTGACCGGCGAAACCCACCAGGTAGAGCCGATCCCGTGCGAGGCGGGCGAGCAACCCGAGCCCGCCGCCCGGCCGCTCGACGCGGCGCGCGGCGACACTCTGGGCGACGATGCCCATGCCGTACATCGAGGCCGACGCCGCGAGTTCG
>Ga0193716_1001683_pt1 | contig 12724 bp, 10 predicted proteins | sample U2c1metaG_FD_145901 | JGI IMG/M metagenome (GOLD analysis project Ga0193716, IMG submission 145901) | Soil microbial communities from a riparian zone of the East river system, Colorado, United States - U2c1 | ecosystem: Environmental > Terrestrial > Soil > Riparian zone | place: USA: East River...
ACCTGCGTTTTAGCTGCGTGCCGAGGTCGCCGGCGCCGAGCACGAGCACCCGCTTGTCCTGCAGTGTCTCGGTCGGCCGCCGCTGCCACGTCCGGTCGGCGCGGTCCCGCTCGAACGGGATGAGGTCGCGGTAGACGGCCAGGAGCACGGACAGCGCCCACTCGGCCGTGCTGCCACCGTGGGCGCCCCGCGCGACCGACAGCATGACGTCGTCGGGGACGCGGCCGACCCAGTTCTCCGCACCCGCCGTGAGCAGTTGGATCAGCCGCAGCCGGGGCAGCCGCGCGAGGAACGCGGCGGGGTCCGCCTCGACGAGGAACCCCGGCACCAGTACCTCGGCGTGCGCCGCAGCGGCGGGCAGCGGCTGGTCGGCGGCGTAGCGGACCGCCGTCACCCCGTCGACGTCGGCCAGCGCGGCCTCGCCCTGCTCGTCGGGCACCAGCACGGTGATCGTCACGCCCGGCACCCTACTTACCCGAGGTTCACGGGCGGGGACCTAGCGTTGGGGTATGTCCTTGAGGTCGCGAGTGGTGCTGGCGGGCGCCGTCATCGGCACCGTCCTGCTGTCCTCGGGGTGTGCCTCGTTCAACGACCAGCCGCAGGACTGGAAGCCGCAGGAGCAGCTGACCCCGCAGGCCGGTCCGGAGCCGTCGGCGCCCGGCGGGGGCGCGCCGGGCGGGGGCGGCGGGGGTGGCCAGGAGCCGTCGGAGATCCCGCCGCCGGACGGCTGCAAGGACTTCAACCCGGCGGTCATCGGCACGTGCATGGACACGGTCGCCGCCGTCGCGGCGCTACCCGGTGACGGCGCCGACCCGACCGCGCTGGTCGGCGAGCGGCGCAGCGGCCGGATCCTGCGGGTCAAGAAGGGCTCCGACCCCGTGCTCGTGGCGACCGTGCCGGTGGACGGGAGCACCGACGGCGGGTTGACGGGCCTCGCGCTCTCCCCCAGCTACGCCGAGGACCAACTGATCTTCGCCTACGTGACGACCGCGAGCGACAACCGGCTGGTGCGGATCGCCCCTGGCGACGTGCCGAAGCCGATCATCACCGGCATCCCGCGCGGGCAGACCGGCAACCGCGGCGCGCTCGCGCTCGACCACCGGGGCGCGCTGCTGCTGGCCACCGGGGACGCCGGTGACGCGCGTGCGGCAGGCGACCTGAGCTCGCTCGCGGGCAAGGTGCTGCGGCTCGACCCGACCGGCCAGCCCGCGCAGGGCAACCCGACCGTCGGGTCGATGGTGGTGGCGAGCGGGCTGAAGTCGCCCGGCGGCGTGTGCAGCTCGCCGGACGGGGCGCGGATGTGGGTCACCGACCGCGCCGCGAACCAGGACGCGCTGTACCTGCTGGACCTCGGCAAGCCGCTGGCCGCGCCGGCGTGGACGTGGCCGGACCGGCCGGGGGTCGCCGGGTGCGCGTCGATGTCCGACGGAGTGATGGTCGTGATGTCCATTGCCGGCAACGCGCAGCGGCTGCCGATCGCGCAGGACGGGTCGTTCTCCGGGAAGCCGGAGATCATGCTCGACAAGGAAGACGGCTTCGGGCTGCTCGGCGGGCTGGACCTGGTGAACGACAAGGTCGCGGTCGCCGGCACTGTCAACAAGGACGGCGGCAAACCGGTGTCGAGCGACGACCGGGCCGTCGTGATCGCGGCGTCCGGCGGGCCGGGCAGCGGCGGCCCCGACTAGGACCATGCCCAGGCTTCAGCGCAGGGTCGTGAACCAGGCCAGGGTTTGTGGCAGCGCGGTCCTCGCGGAGCCGAAGTGGTCCACGGCGCCGAGGTTGACCAGCTTCACGTCGCGGGCGCCGTGTGCCTGGAGGTCCGTCCGGCAGCTCTCCGAGTTCGACAGCACCACGTCGGTGTCAGCGGTGCCCGCGAACAGTCGAACCGGCACCGTCGGACGCCACTGGCACGGGTCGTCGTTCTCCTTGAGGATTCGCTTCAGGGTGCCCGTCGGGTGCGCCAGGGTCGCCAGGAACTCGTCGGTGAACAGCTCCTGCGGCGTGCCGGGCAGCGCCGCGGCGATCTCCGGTTCCGAGTGCGAGCCGTCGAACAGGCCCTCGGCCACCGTGTCGTACGGAGCCCGGAAGACGTCGGACGGCGAGTCGTACAGCGGGTAATAGCGGTGCCACGCCGTCATCGCGTAGCCGAGGTAGATCACCGCGCTGACGCCGTTGAGCCGGCCGTCCAGCGCGGCCGGGAGCTCCTCGCCCCGGATGTCGTGCGGGCCGGCGATCGCCGCGATGCCACGCACCTCGAACTCCGACGAGTCCCGCAACGCGCGACCCACCACCATCGACGCCTGGCCGCCCTGCGAGAAGCCGGTCAGCAGCACGCGGCCGTCGAGGCGCTTGCCGTGCCGCGCGGCCAGCGTGCGGCCGGCGCGCAGCGCGTCGACCGTGGCCGTGGCCGTCGGCTTCGAGAGCATGTACGGGTGGTTCCCCGGCCCGACGCCGAGGCCGAGGTAGTCCGGCGCGACCGTGGCGTACCCGGACGCGGCGAAGAGGACGGCGGCGCCGCGGTCGAGGTTCTCCTCGAGCGAACCGGTCTCCGCGCGGGACGCCCGCGTCCCGTGCAGCCACGCGACGGTCCGCACCGTGCGTGCTTCGGTGCGCGGCAACACGGTCAGCGCGCTCGCGGTCGTCGGCCGGTCGGCCACCCCCACCGTCCGGTAGGTGACCAGATACAGGTCGACGCCGTTCTTCGCGGCCGACGGGTCGAGCTCGTAGCCGGCCAGGTAGTCGGCGACCTGTTGCCGGCTCAGCTGCGTGATCAGCTTCGCGGACACCAGCTCGCCACGGTTGCCGACGTGGTGCTCGGCAACGGTGCCGGCGGCGGCCGGGGTGGCCACCGCGACCCCGGGCACCAGCATGCCGGCACACAGCACGGCCGCGACGACACGAGTCCTACGCATCAGGTTTTCCTATCTGCCAAGGGTTTCCGCTTCGGGACAACCCTGCCGGGCGCGGCGTCGCGCCGGTATGGGGCGGCCCACCGGATCAGTGGTGGGGCCAGCCCCACCCGCCCACCACGAGAAAGCGACCGATCGGTTTGTTTCCGGTCGAGTCCGGTCGGCAGGCGACCCGTGGCCCGCGCGTGCTGTGAAAGGCGCGTTGACGGCGCTGGGTGCCCTGAACGGCGCCTTTCACAACATGGTTGTGGGTTTGCTGCGGGCGGGCCTGTCTCGAGCTGGTCCTAACCCTGCGGGTGCACGGTGGCGGGTTGGCCTCCGGCCCCCGGTTGCCACGCTACCCGGGAGGACCGACAGGTTTGGCCGTCGCCGCTGGGTGCTGTGGACAACTCGCTCGCTGTGGACAACCGGCGCTCGGTCGCGCCACCGCGACGAAACTGTCGGTGCCTTGCCGTAGCGTGGATCAAGGGGGCCGGAGGCCACGCCGCACGCGCCGATCAGGTCGCGTGCCTGCACAGCCGGGCGCTCGGCCACACCGCACGCGCCAATCGCGAGCGAGCCGATCAAGTCGCGTGCCGTGCGCAACCAACCGCCCGGCACACCGCACGTGCCGACGGCGGGCGGGCCGATCAGGTCGCGTGCGTGCGCGGCCAGCGCTCGGACCTTGGGCGCCAAGCCAACCGCGCGGGTCCGGACAGACAACCGGTCGGCGCTCGAGGTCCGAGCGCCGACCGGATCACCACACGACTGCTACTTGCAGCGCTCCAGGATCAGTTCCCGCACGCGCTTCGCGTCCGCCTGGCCCTTCGTCGTCTTCATGACCGCGCCCACGATCGCGCCGGCCGCCTGCACCTTGCCGCCGCGGATCTTCTCCGCCACGTCCGGCTGTGCGGCCAACGCCTCGTCGATGGCGGCGTAGAGCGCGCTGTCGTCCGACACGACGGCGAGGCCGCGCGCCGCGATGACGTCCGCCGGCTCGCCCTCCCCCGCCAGCACGCCGTCGACGACCTCGCGGGCGAGCTTGTTCGTCAGGTCGCCGGCGGCCACCAGCGCGGCGACCTTCGCCACCTGCGCCGGCGTGATCGGCAGCTCACCAAGCTCGACACCGCGCGAGTTCGCTTCCTGCGACAGGTAGCTCACCCACCACGCACGCGCCTCGGCCGGCGTGGCGCCGGCGTCCACAGTGGACGCGACCAGCTCGACGGCGCCCGCGTTCATCAGGTCGCGCATCTCCAGGTCGGTCAGCCGCCACTCCGTCTGAATACGCCTGCGCCGCTCCGCCGGCATCTCCGGCAGCGTCGCCCGCAGCTTCTCGACCCACTCCTCCGGCGGCGCGATCGGCACCAGGTCGGGCTCCGGGAAATACCGGTAGTCCTCCGAGGTCTCCTTGCGGCGACCGGGCGACGTCGTGCCCGTTGCCTCCTGGAAGTGCCGTGTCTCCTGCAGGATCTCGCCACCGGCGACAAGAATCGCCGCGTGCCGCGTCATCTCGTATCGCACGGCCCGCTCGACACTGCGCAGCGAGTTGACGTTCTTCGTCTCCGTGCGGGTGCCGAGCTCCGTAGCACCACGCGGCATCAGTGACACGTTCGCGTCGCACCGCAGCGAGCCCTGGTCCATCCGCACGTCGGAGACGTCCAGCGCACGCAACACCTCGCGCAGCGCCGCGACGTACGCGCGCGCCACCTCCGGCGCCCGCTCACGGGTGCCGTAGATCGGCTTCGTGACGATCTCGATCAGCGGCACGCCGGCCCGGTTGTAGTCGAGCAGCGAGTGGTCCGCGCCGTGAATGCGGCCGGTGGCGCCGCCGACGTGCAGCGACTTGCCGGTGTCCTCTTCCATGTGCGCGCGCTCGATCGGGACGGTGACCACCGTGCCGTCCTCGAGCTCGACGTCGAGCGACCCGTTGAACGCGATCGGCTCGTCGTACTGCGACGTCTGGAAGTTCTTCGGCATGTCCGGGTAGAAGTAGTTCTTCCGCGCGAACCGGCACCACGGCGCGATGTCGCAGCCGAGCGCGAGCCCGATCCGCATGGCCGACTCGACCGCGATCCGGTTCACCACCGGCAGCGCGCCGGGCATCCCGAGACACACCGGGCACACCTGCGTGTTCGGCTCCGCGCCGAACGTGGTCGGGCAGCCGCAGAACATCTTGGTGTGCGTGTTCAGCTCGACATGCACCTCGAGCCCCAGCACGGGATCGAAGCGCGACAGTACGTCGTCGTAGTCGAGAACGTCCGGGGTAGCGACGGTCATCGGACAACCTCCAGCGACGGCACCTTGTTGACGAGCGAGCCGGCCGCGACCTCGAAGGCCGCCGCCACCTTGTACATGCGCTGCTCCCGCAGCGCGGGCGCCATCACCTGCAGCCCCACGGGCAGACCGTCGTCACCGGACAGTCCGGCCGGGACGCTCATGGCCGGGGTGCCGGCCAGGTTCGCCGGGATCGTGCAGAGGTCCGAGCGGTACATGGCCACCGGATCGTCGACCCGCTCCCCGATCTTGAACGCGGTGGTCGGTGTGGTCGGCGACACCAGCACGTCGACGTTCTCGAACGCCTTCGCGAAGTCCTGCGAGATCAGCGTGCGGACCTTCTGCGCCTGGCCGTAGTAGGCGTCGTAGTAACCGGACGACAACGCGTACGTGCCGACCATGATGCGCCGCTTCACCTCGGCGCCGAAGCCTGCCTCGCGGGTGAGCGCCATGACCTGCTCCGCGCTGTTGCCGTTCTCGTCGCCGACGCGCAGGCCGTAGCGCATCGCGTCGAAGCGGGCGAGGTTGGAGCTGGCCTCGCTCGGCGCGATCAGGTAGTACGCCGGCATGGCGTAGTCGAAGTGCGGGCAGGACACCTCGACGACCTCCGCACCGAGCGACCGCAACGTCGCGACCGCCTGGTCGAACGCGGCCGTGACACCCGGCTGGTACCACTCGCCGGCGAACTCCTTGACCACGCCGATCCGCATGCCGGACAGGTCGCCTGCCATGCCCTCGCGGGCCGCGGCGACCACCGGCGGCACCGGCGCGTCGATGGACGTCGAGTCGAGCGGGTCGTAGCCGCCGATGATCTCGTGCAGCAACGCCGCGTCGAGGACGTTCCGCGCGCACGGGCCGCCCTGGTCGAGCGAGGACGAGAACGCGACGAGACCGTAGCGGGACACGCCGCCGTAGGTCGGCTTGACGCCGACCGTCCCGGTGACCGACGCGGGCTGGCGGACCGAGCCGCCGGTGTCGGTGCCGATCGCGAGCGGCGCCTCGAACGCGGCGAGCGACGCGGACGAGCCGCCGCCGGAGCCGCCGGGGACGCGGTCGAGGTCCCACGGGTTGCGGGTGACGCCGTACGCCGAGTTCTCGGTGGAAGAGCCCATGGCGAACTCGTCCATGTTGGTCTTGCCGAGGATCACGATGCCGGCCTCGAGAAGCTTGCGGGTGACCGTCGCGTCGTACGGCGGCACCCAGCCCTCGAGCATCTTCGAACCGCAGGTGGTCGGCAGGCCGGACATGGTGAACACGTCCTTGAGCGCCAGCGGCACACCGGCGAGCGGCGACGCGGGCGGGCGGCCCGCGGCGACGTCCTCGTCGACCGCCTTGGCCGCCGACAGCGCGCCCTGGGTGTCGACGTGCAGGAAGGCGTGGACGGTCCCGTCGATCGCGCCGATCCGGTCCAGGTGGGCCTGCGCGACCTCGACCGCGGAGACCTCCTTGGCCTGAATCTTCGCCGCCAGCTCGGCCGCGGTCAGGTGTGTGTATTCACTCATGCTTCCTCCCCCAAAATCCTCGGTACCCGGAACCGGCCGTCTTCGGCGGCGGGCGCTCCGGAGAGTGCCTGCTGCTGTGTGAGGCCGGGACGCACCAGGTCGTCACGGAACACGTTGGTGAGCGGCACCGCGTGCGAGGTGGGCGGGATGTCCTCGGCCGCGACCTCGCCGACGCTCGCCACCGACTGGAGGATCACATCCAGCTGACCGGCGAACATGTCCAGTTCGTCGTCGGTGACGGCTAGCCTGGCCAGGCGAGCGAGGTGGGCCACCTCGTCGCGGGAGATGTTGGGCACGGGACGAACTCCTGGATAGTGGGCGTCGTTGTGGCGACTACAAGGTGGGACGAGTCTATTTACGCCGCCAGTCGCCGCACGAACGGGTTATCCAGGTGGCAAGCTGGTCACAAAGGCAAGACCGTCCCGGGGGACCGGACGGCCGAGCCCCGGGGTGCTGGCGTCTGCGACAATCGTCGGCCGGCACGAGATCGACACCTATGCAGCGGGAGGCGTTCGCCTTGTCCTTCCTGATCCGGGTACAGCTCCCGGACGTTCCGGGAGCACTCGGGGCGGTCGCGACCGCTCTCGGGGCCATCGGGGCCGACATACTCAGCGTGGACGTGGTGGAGCGGAAGTCCGGCTCGGCGATCGACGACCTGGTCGTCGAGCTGCCCAAGGGACGCCTGCCGGACGTCCTGATCACCGCTGCGGAATCGGTCAAGGACGTCGAGGTCGACGCTGTGCGACCGTACGCCGGCGTGTTGGACACGCACCGTGAGCTGGAGCTGGTGGAGGACGTCGCCGCCCAGCCGGACGACGGCCTCGCCATCTTCACCGAAGGTGTGCCGAGGATCATTCGCGCCGGGTGGGCGATGGTCGTCGGGCCGGAGGCCGGCGCTGCGCGGACCCTCACCGCGTCGACGGCCGCGCCCCAGCTCAAGACCCTTGACCTGCCGTTCCTGCCGCTCGCGCGGGCGACCGTGTTGGACGGCGAGGAGTCGTGGGTGCCCGAGACCTGGCAGGAGCTGGGGACCGAGCTGGCCGCGACGCCGTTGGGCAAGCCGGAGCGGGTGTTGCTGGTCGGTAGACCGGGTGGGCCTCAGTTTCGCGCCGCCGAAGTCGCGCGGCTCGCGCACCTGGCGGGCATCATCGCGGTCGTGCTGTCCGGCTGAAGCCCGGACGTCGCCGATGCCGTGAAGACCCGACTTTAGAGATCCAGTCGGTACGTGATCAGTGCGGTGTCCGGCATGGGACTCCAGTCCAACTCCGGGGTTCGGTGGAAGCCCATGCGCTCGTAGAGCCGATGCGCCGCCACCATGTCGCGGGAGCTGCTCAGCACCACGCCACGCAACCCCAGCTCCCCCGCGCGTGCGACGACCCGCCGCGTCAGCAGCTCGCCAACGCCACGACCCCGCGCGGCGGGCGCCACCGCCAGCATTCGGAACTCCAACTGGTCCGGGCCGGACACCTGCGCCCATGGCGTGCCCGGCGGGGCGATGGTCACCGTGCCGAGGAGGTCGTCGTCGACCGCCACCAGTAGCTCCGCTTCCGTGGCGCGGGTACGCGCGTCCGCGAGCTTGGCCTCGTACGGGGTGGGCGCGGCACCGAGGAAGCCGTCCGCCCGGTACGCCGCCACGGTCAGCTCACCGACGGCCGTCAGCTCCGACTCGTGGGCCGGGCGGATCGTCACCTCACTCATCGGGCTCCCCCACCTGCGCCACCCCCGTCGCCGCCTCGGGCCCCTGCTCCAGCAGCACCCGGAAGCCGTCCTCGTCGAGGATCGGGACCTTGAGCTGCACGGCCTTCTCGTACTTCGAACCCGGCGCGTCGCCTACGACCACGAACGCCGTTTTCTTCGACACCGCACCGGACGCCTTGCCGCCGCGAGCCATGATCGACTCCTTGGCCTCGTCCCGGGAGTACGTCCGCATGCTGCCGGTGACCACGATCGACATGCCCTCGAGGTTGCGGACGATCGACGTGTCCCGCTCCTCCGCCATCCGCACCCCGGCGGCCTGCCACTTCTCGACGATCCCGCGCCGCCAGTCGGTCGCGAACCACTCCCGCAGCGCCGTCGCGATCGTCGGGCCGACGCCCTCGGCCTGCGCGAGCTCCTCTTCGGACGCTGCCATGATCCTTGGCAGGGAACCGAACTCGATCGCCAGCGCGCGGGCGGCCGTCGGGCCGACGTGCCGGATGGACAGCGCCACGATGACCTTCCACAGTGGACGCTCCTTGACCGTCTCCAGGTTGGCCAACAACTTCTGCCCGTTGGCCGACAGCGCGCCTGCCTTGGTGCGGAACAGTTCTACGCTGGTCAGCTTCTCCTCGTCCAGGTCGAACAGGTCGCCCTCGTCGGCCAGCACGTCGGAGTTGATCAGCGCCACCGCGGCCTCGTTGCCGAGTACCTCGATGTCCAGCGCGGAGCGGCCCGCGATGTAGGCCAGGCGTTCGGCCCGCTGCCCTGGACAGAACTGGGCGTTCGGGCACCGGATGTCGGCGTCGCCCTCCTTCTCGTACGCCAGGGTCGTGCCGCAGGACGGGCATTCGGTCGGCATCTCGAACTCGCGCTCGTCACCGGTGCGCGCATCGACCACCGGGCCGAGCACCTCCGGGATCACGTCGCCCGCCTTGCGGATGACCACCCGGTCGCCGATGAGCACGCCCTTGCGCTTGACCTCGCTGGCGTTGTGCAGCGTGGCCATCTCGACCGTCGACCCGGCCACCTTCACCGGCGCCATCACCGCGAACGGCGTGACCCGGCCGGTGCGCCCCACGTTGACCTGGATGTCCAGCAGCGTCGTGGTGGCCTCCTCCGGCGCGTACTTGTACGCGATCGCCCACCTCGGCGCCCGGGACGTGGTGCCGAGCCGCCGCTGCTTCGACACCTCGTCGACCTTGATCACGATGCCGTCGATCTCGTGCTCGACGTCGTGCCGGTGCGTGCCCCAGTACTCGATGTGCGCGAACAGCTCGGCGCGGTCGGAGATCACCTTGGTGTGCGGCGACACCGGCAGCCCCCACGCCGCGATCGCCTCGTACGCCTGCGACTGCCGCGCCGGCTCGAAGCCTTCGCGCTTGCCGAACCCGTGGCAGATGAGCTTGAGCTTCCGGCTCGCCGTGACCTTGGGATCCTTCTGCCGCAACGAACCCGCGGCCGTGTTGCGCGGGTTGGCGAACGCGGGTTTGCCCGCCTCGACGAGCTTCGCGTTCAACGCGGCGAAGTCCTCGACCCGGAAGTACACCTCGCCGCGCACCTCGACGAGCGCCGGCACCGGGAACTCGTCGGTGCCGGTGAGCTGGGTCGGCACGCCCGCCAGGGTGCGGACGTTCAACGTGACGTCCTCGCCGGTGCGCCCGTCGCCGCGGGTCAGCGCGCGGGTGAGGCGGCCGTTCTCGTACAGCAGGTTGATCGCGAGACCGTCGATCTTCAGCTCGCACAGGTACGGGGTGGGCCCCAGCTCCTTCTCGACCCGGTCGACCCACGCGCCGAGCTCGTCGGCGTCGAACGTGTTGTCCAGGCTGAGCATCCGCTCGAGGTGGTCGACCGCGACGAACTCGGTGGAGAAGGTGCCGCCGACCTGCTGGCTCGGCGACTCCGGCGTGACGAGCCCCGGATGCTGCTCCTCGATGGCCAACAACTCGTGCCACAACACGTCGAACTCGCCGTCGGAGATCGTCGGCGAGTCGAGCACGTAGTAACGGAACCGGTGGCCGTTGAGCTCCTCGGACAACGCGCCGTGCCGCTCGCGCACCTCGTCGGGAACGTCCTCGACGCCTTCTGCACTGGTCACGAGGGCAGACTAGTCAACACCACCGACAATTTCGGAGCCTGCCAGCTCGCGTACGAGGGTCCGGAGTTCGATCAACCCGATCGTGTGATCGGGCTCTGTCTCGGCCGTCTCGACGCGCCGCAGCCGCTCCGCCGCGAGCCGCTCACCGAGCGCCGCGTCCAGCGGCAGATAGGTCATCGCGTTGCGGGCGGCCTCGTCCAGCTCGGCCATCTTCGGGTGGTGCACGGCGACGTCGACCACGCCGGCCGCCTCGTCCACCTGGGCCACCACCCGGATGTCCGCGAACGGGATGCGGTGCGCGCCGAGGTTGACCGTGACCAACGTCGGGTCGGGCACCGGCGGGACGGAGTCGTGGTACTCCCAGATCGCGTCCTCGTTCGGCGCGGCGGCGCGCCACGCGTCGGTGTACCGGCGCAGCCGGGGGTCCTCCTGACCGCTGACCACCAGCGCGAAGATCGCGCGCTGACCGCGTTCGAGCGCGAAGTGCAGCTCCGGATGCAGGCCGGCGACCAGATCGCACAGCTGGTTCTCCACCCGCTGCGGTTCGCGGTCGCCGAGCGCGGCGGCCACCTCGGGCAGCAGGTCGTACCAGCCGTGCCAGAACCGCACGGCAAGCTCCGCGGGGTCGGGCCGCGCCGTGGGCGGCCGGGACTCGTTGCGCCGGAACCATTTCATGCGCGCAACCCGTCCAGCACGACCGACAGCAGGCGCGCCATGCCCGCCTCGTCGGCGTACCTGGCGCCGGCGCCGATGCCGTGCCCGAGGCGCAGCAGGTCGCTCGGCTCGATGTCGGCACGGACGAGGCCGGCGAGCTGCGCGGGCTCGAGCACGACGGCGACCGCGGCGCGCAGCTTCTCCTTGCAGTAGCCGAAGACCTCGGAGTCCTCGTCGATGGCGGCCTTCAGCGCGGACGCGAGCCCGGCGCGCTCGACGACGAACCGCACCTGCCGCCGCATCCAGGCGTGCAGCGCCTCCTCCGGCGGCAGCTCCTTCGCGAACTCGTACGCGCTGTCGGACAGCTCCTCGATCTCCTCGCGGTACACGGCCTCGATGAGCGTGTCGCGGGACGGGAAGTGCCGGTAGAGCGTGCCGGGGCCGACCTCGGCGCGCTTGGCGATGTCGTCGAGCGGCGCGTCGATGCCCTGGGCGAGGAACACCTCTCTTGCGGTGGCCACGATCCGCTCGTAGTTCCGCCGCGCGTCGGCGCGCATCGATGCACCCTTCCATCCGGAGAGATTCTCCGGTTAGTCTTGCGCATCCGGAGAATCTCTCCATATGCTAGCCCAGTCCAAATGGAGAATGTCTCCGCTTAGGGGTGTTTCTTGTCTTCTCAGACGTTGTCCCGGACCGCGCCGGTCACCGCGCGGCCCGGTGTGGCGCTGGCGCTGATCGTCACGTGCCAGCTAATGCTGATGCTGGACGCGACCGTGATGAACGTGGCGCTCCCCCGTATCCGCACCGACCTGGGGTTCTCGACGGCCGGACTGTCGTGGGTGATGAACGCGTACACGCTGGTGTTCGGCGGACTGCTGCTGCTCGGCGGTCGGCTCGGCGACCTGTTCGGCAGACGGCGGGTGTTCCTCGCCGGGATCGCGGTGTTCACCGTCGCGTCGCTGGCCGGCGGGTTCGCCGACTCGGCCGGGCTGCTGGTCGCGGCCCGGATCCTGCAGGGCGTCGGCGCGGCCGCCGCGGGCCCGAACACGCTCGCGTTGATCACCAGCACGTTCACCGAGCAGAAGGCGCGGGTGCGGGCGTTGTCGCTGTTCTCCGCGATGGCGAGCTCCGGCTTCGCGATCGGGCTGTTGCTCGGCGGCGTGCTGACCGAGTGGCTGTCGTGGCGTGCGGTCATGTTCATCAACGTGCCGTTGGGGCTCGTCGTGCTGGCGTTCAGCCGCCGACACATCGCGGAGCCGGCACGGCATCCGGCGCGGCTGGACCTGCCGGGCGCGATCACGGCGACACTCGGTGTCGGGGCGCTGGTGTACGGGTTCATCCAGGCCGCCGAGGTCGGGTGGGGCGCGCCGACCGCCGTGTGGTCGATCGTGGTCGGCGCGGTGCTCGTCGTCGCGTTCGTGGCGCTGCAGACGAAGGTCGCGCACCCGATGTTGCCGCTGCGGCTGCTGGCCGACCGCAACCGGGCAGCCGCGTACGCGAACTTCTTCCTCGGGCCGATGTCGATGATGGCGGCGTTCTTCTTCCTGACGCAGTACCTGCAGGAGATCACCGAGTACGGGGCGCTGACCACGGGTTTCGCGTTCCTGCCCATG
>Ga0193716_1001684_pt1 | contig 12723 bp, 12 predicted proteins | sample U2c1metaG_FD_145901 | JGI IMG/M metagenome (GOLD analysis project Ga0193716, IMG submission 145901) | Soil microbial communities from a riparian zone of the East river system, Colorado, United States - U2c1 | ecosystem: Environmental > Terrestrial > Soil > Riparian zone | place: USA: East River...
TATCGCCATCGTCGGACCGCGGCCCAGACCCAGCCGGCAATGAATATATACTTTGCCACCGGCCTCTATGACTGAGTGCGCAAAATCGGCCCCTTTGATCAGGTCATCCAGTTTTGGAGCCGTATTATCCGGGGTTGGCAGATGCAAATAGGATAATCCTTCAAAACGAGCTTCCGCGTATACTGAATGCATTCGCATATTGATGATAGCAGTGATCCCCATTTCCCTGAGCTTTTTCAGCCCCCGCAGATCGTATTGTCCGCCTAAAAAAAGATTGGCAGTGATCTGACTTCGCTGCAGCGTCTCCACTCCGGCAAACCATCGATAGATCAGGTCCTCCGCCTTTTGTAGAAAAATCAGGATCAATAGCCATATACTCTTAAGACGCTTCATCAGGAGTTATATGATGCAAAGACAGTGCTAAAGTTTAAATCTCACTTTTCCGCAGCACCCACCCCCCCAGCGTCTCCTCACATAAGCACAAGCCTTCTTCTCCTGTCAGGGTGTATTTTTTCTTTCTAACTGCATTGTATCGATAGCTCCGGCCCTTACCAGATCGTCTATAACGCTAACCAAATGATCTGATCGGCCTGGTATGACGAATGATAAAAAATTAAAAGAATAACTATCCGATAGGGAATTCAGCGAGGACCCCTTGCCGTATTCTTTTATTTCCTTAGTTATATCGTTTTGCCCCCTTATTATTTTTGGATAAAATCCTTCTTCAAAATCCTTCCTGGTAATATAACCGATCCCATGACTACTTACCGTAATATTACGCCTTTCGACATTATCCTTCGAAACGAACAATTTAACTTCCCCCGCATAGTCTGATAAAACAGAGATCTTTAGAGTCGGCTTATATTCAACAGTCGCGTAGATACCGACAACGATTATTAAAATTACGGCTACAAAAGTTAGCTGATGCCAATTGAAACTTAACAAATGCTTTGCTAAAAAACCTATCGCTACAGAAGCGGCGAATACAACCAAAGAGACACCTGATACAATTGTCCATGGTGGCAATATCATAGTTTCCGTTTCCGCTGACATTTTTGAGATACCATATACCGAAGCTGCAACCCCTAAGGCTATTATGATTATCTGTATTCCCTTCTTCATTTAGTTGCGTTTGTAGAATTTAGACGGATAGTATGACGCCCTTTTCGTAATAGTGATCTTCTTCCAGGAGTGCCACACCTATTAACTCTTAGTTGCGCCACTATCGTTCTTTTCAACATCATAAATATGAGCATTCATTTCTTTATTAAAGTACATAATAAACTGAAAAATCTTTTCGGAAGCAGAGTCCTCCTTCCTGAAATAGAATGGATCTGCGTATTCGAGGTACCGGTATTGGTTTGGCTGATCTACTTCAATCTGTACATAACGAAGACCTGAAAAACCATACTTTTGCTCCTTCGAAAGTTTCTCTATCGGCATTTCCGGCATATCGAACTTTTCTAAGGACTTGAAAAAAAAAGCCCAGCCTGATTCAGGTGTAACATTTATTTTTCCATCTATAGAGAGATATGATACCGAGTCATGTCTTGTACCAGTAAAAAAAAGAACGGAGCATGCACTGCCTGAAGAACTTCTTTTTAAGTCAATTACATAACTCTTGTTTCTGGAATCCCATGCCCAGATTCTCATGTATAATCCTTGATACCCCCCGATTAATACATGAAGTCCCAGGTTCTTAGCAATATTCCTCATGACGGCTACCTTATTTTTGTAAGACACAACCGAATCCTGATGAAAACGTATAACTTTTCCTTTTCTAAATTCGGTACTATCGGGGGCAGGATGGATTTCTCTATGAGAATTACATGACAACATAAACAATGCCAGTCCACATAAGGTAAATTTCATTGACATACATGAAGTATTAGTAACTTCTACCGGAGGTTTTTGTTTATATATCTTACTTAATGCGATCATTTTTTAAAAATTAAATAGATATTATCCACTATTGACTAATTAACCTTAGTGTGCAGTTGCCAGTAGGTCGGTCACCGGATTACCAGCACTCCCGGAGAAGGGACGACCGCGACGCTGATGATGCCATATGATTAGCCCTATGGGTCCTCCGCCTTCGCACCACCCTTTTCTACATTATAAATATGAGTTCCCATTTCCCTATTAAAATACTTTAAAAAACTATAGACTTTTTGAGATGCAGCATCCTCATTCCGGAAAATAAATGGATCCAGGTACTCAAAAAAACGATATTGATCAGGTTGATCTATTTCAAACTGTATATATTCCATCGATGTCAATCGCCCTTTTTGTTCCGTAGATAACGTCGCAGTTTTCATCTCCGGTACATTGTACTTTCCCAAAGAATCAAAAAAAGCCACCCACCCTGATTGGGGTACAAGACTTTTCTTCTCATGTATAAAAATATACATGGAACTATCCTTTTTTTTGACGGCAAAGGAAATAATGGAACATGAATTGCCGGATATAGTTTTTTTGATATCAATTACGTATCTATCCGCACCAAAATCCCAGGCCCATATTCTGATATACAGACCCTGAAATCCGCCAATGAGTATTGGCAGGTCGAGGTTTTGGGCAAAATTTCGCAGGAAAGACACAGTATCTTTATGCTGTATCGTAAAGGAGCCCTTATAAAGTCTGACTTTTGAAATCACAGTGCTGTCTGCAAGCTGATCTGCTCCTTTATGCAAGTTGCATGACAGAAGTAATAAACAGGCTGCTATCAACTTCATTGCGTGTCTTAAACTCATTTTTTGATACTTTTAAGGTAAGCATCTACAAAAGGGGGAATTTCTCTTTTATCATCGTCGACCGACCATGCATCCCTGGGTTCCCCTTCAGTTGCCATCGGCTGGATAACCGCCAGGTACCGAATCTGATCGATAGCTGGTCGAATCGACGTTGTAAAGCAATGCAAGTTCCTTGCTATTGCGCGGCACTATAACTTTCTTAGCCGTTTAAAATCAAACTCGCTTTCAATCAATTCTAATATCTGCTCAATATTCCTTGCTTCTTTAACCCTCTCTTGCGCATAAATTGGCTCCTGATAGGAATAGTACCGATATTTGCTTATAATGGCAGTCTCTATAGATATTCCGTTGCCATCCGCTATATCAGGATAATTGCTTATTTTTCGCATATCCGGCAACGACATGACTTTTAACTTAAACAGTCTGTTATAAAAACTTATCCACCCAGATTTTGGTTCCCCTGATATACTACTCTTACCAATAGACAGAAGTGAATCTTCATTCCTACTCATATGGTATACAAGAGTGAGCATTTCGGCATTCCATTTGCCATTTACATTCTTTAATACAAACAGTTGTCCACTATCTATCCTTGCATATCCATACCATATGCGTATTTGCAATGAGTCAAAACCATTTTCAAGTGTATCAAGTTTCAATAGTGATGTCGCTCTAACTTTGGAAATATAAGACAATACCTTATTTCCTTTTTTATCCACAGGAATATCTCTTTTTACAGTATCAACCAATTTAAAACAGTACGCATAACTATATCGCGCCTGAGATTTACCGAAAAAAACCAGTGGTATAAGACAAAGAATAGCAAACCGCAATTGACCGCTTTTCATGGTATTATGTTTAATAAGTTTTCCCTGAAACTGTAAGGACTCCACCTCCTATTTTTATCGGCCAGTAAATCGAGACTGTGCCACACCCCAACTGCGGGTCCTGCATCCTTGCTCCATAATCATACTCCTCCAGCCCGCTACCATCATTGAACTCCTTGCTCTGCAGTTTCTTCCCATTGTACCGGTACTTATTCTCTGCGTAGTTGGTCTTGATGCCTTTGTCAGAGATCCCACTCATTTGCAACCCGAACGGATAATAGTTAGCCCTTTTTTTTATCCGGGACAGCCAGCCTTATAGCAGCCTTATTGTCATTATTGCTTTCAATCTCCGTGCGACCGTTCTCGTATCAGAAGTGACTTCTGGCGGGCATTGCTCGAGTTTTAGCCATGCGTTTTATAAATGACGAACGAGCCTCTCGATTTGTAATCAGACATTAAAAAAAAGATTTTCACATATTGGACTTTATCTGGCCCTGCCGCCGATCATCATCGAACCTCCTCAATAGGGAGGTTTTTTACTAGCGGATATAGGTTAGTCCTGTTCGTCCTTCCTTTGAAAGCCTACGCATGGCCTGGGTTCCTGCGGAGGATTCAGCAGCTCTTTTAACGCATCAAAGATTACCTGGATATCTTCTTCATGCTTATTCATTCTCACGTCCTGTTTCAGCATTTTGGATACATTACCTAACTGCCTTTAATCATTGTAGTGGTGCGTCATTGGTATTTTATTGATTACCTGAAAATATATCCATGAAGAAGAGATCTTATCTTTTTCTGAAATGTCGTTCTTATAAAAACATTTCAATCTGTAACTTCCTGGTACAAAAAGATACACATCATCCAGATAAAAATAGTGAGCCAAAGAATCTCCTGATCTGAGTTTAATCTTCTCAATAGGATCGCCAGGATCCGGCTGCACCATTTGATATGAACCCCCTCTTGAATACTCATGAAATCCTTTGCGCCCATTTTGCTGTACGAGCAAATTTAAATTCGCTGATGGATCAACAGAATATCCTTCAACTAAAACTTTATATACATCAATATCTAATTGTCTCTTGTTTTTTACCAAGATCTTAACTTTTAGATCCTTCGCATTTTTAACTGTCGACGAAGGCAAGGAACCGACCACGGTTAACAGTTTAACAGTAGGGTTTTGTGATTTAGCAGTGTGTACTGTTAGAATATACATTACTACTATAATAAATTTATATTTCATAATATTTAATAAAAACTTACATTCGTTTTTGTGAGATTGCGCAAATCAGAAATATATTGTTTTCGAGTGTAATCATCGACTTGATTCAATAAAGTTTGAATTTGTACACGATATTTAGAGATCAGATTGGGATCATTGGTTATCCATGAAATAGCAGAGCTAACATAAAAATTTGTTTCAGACCCAGAATAACACGGTAAGCTGTTATTCATGATCGCTAAATAGTTCGACTCAAATTCGGCCTCTCTAAAAGGCACCTTCGTAATTCTTGTTATGTATGTCCGTAAGAACATTGTTCGCAACGGGATCATCGTTTCGCCCAAATTGTTCCGGACGAACGGCTACAGTGGACGAATTCGGATCTATATATGGGATATTGCAAGCTACACATGGTCCAGGATCATCTGCCGGATATAATACAATTGGAGGAATAAAATGGGAATTGTCGTCGCAGGATCGCGAGCATGTGCAGGCGACTGCACATGCAGATGAAGACTGTCATAGTAGGTCTATTAAAATTTAGGAGATATGGCTGGAAAGAGGAGAGGAGAATTTAGCGAGACGAAGTAAACCAAATATTTTCATATTTGCAATAGTCATATAAAATATTTTTATACAGAATAATCAAGCTTCAACAACCTTTCCGCATTCCCATGCGCAATCAGCTCCACCTCTTCCTCCGCCAGTCGCATCGACAGCTTATCCAGAAAATCCGCGCCCTGCCTGTTCGTCGAATAAGGATAGTCCACCGAAAACAAGATCCGCTCGATCCCAAATGTCGCTATCGCGGTCTCCAGCGGAGGCATGGTGAAAAAACCGCTCGTCGTCAGAAATACCTGACTGCGCAGCGTCTCGCTTAACGTACGTTCTGTCTTCGTCAGTTCCTTCGACAGGATCTTCTCCGCCCGCGCCATCATAAAAGGCAGAGTCTCGCCCATATGTCCGATGATGATCTGTAATCCGGGATACCGGTCAAAGACCCCCGAAGCATAAAGCCGAAGAACATGCACAGCCACTTCGGTATGCCAGCCAAAAGCGGCAGACGCGAGCATAGCGCTGATCCCGGGTGTAAGACGTCCGTAATATAATGTCTGCACGGCAGGTGGCGGAAAACTCGGATGCAGGTATAGTGGAACAGCCAGCCGCTGCGCAGCCGCCAGCAGGGCACTGAATCGATCATCATCAAGAAAAAGATTGTCGGTCATTCCATTTATCATCGCACCACAAAAGCCGGGGATTGTCGAAGTACGCTGCAGTTCCATTGCAGCGGCTTCCGCATCCGCCATTGGCAGATGAGCAAAACCACCAAAACGATCGGGATTTGTCTCGATGATCCGCGCCAGCGCGTCGTTGTAGTCCATCGCAAAACTGATGCTCTCGCCAACCGGTAATAAGTCGGCGCCCGGTCCTGCCACGGATAATATTTGAAGGCTAATACCCGCCTCATCCATGGAAGCCAGACGCTGGTCACCCGTATCCGCCAGTTGCAGCGCGAAGCGGTCCTGGTGACCCGGCGGAAAACCGCGGGCGGCGATGAGTTGTTTATCGATCCGGGCACTCATTTCAGGGAGGCTGAAATGTTCCTCAAGGGTTATTATTCTCATAGGTCTTTTACGAAAATGGTGCAAAACGCATACCAGCCACGCCTCACTTATGCGCTGCACCCTGCCGCCCCCAGCGTCTGCGCACATAAGCATATGCCTTCTTCTCCTGCTCCGACTTCGGCTGCGCAACCGCAAGGTAACGGCGATAGTATTGTCTCGCCATATTCATATCATGCAGCCCCGATTCACAGATCCGCCCGCAATTATATAATGTGATCGGATCCTTAAAAAGATAATACCCCGAATCACAATTGGCCAACGCCTTCTTATAATCCTTCAATGCCTCATAATTGTCGCCACGCGCATCATAATACCATTCCGCCGTGGCCGAAATAGCCTTCGACAACGCAATAGTCAGCAATTCATTGCTCCTTGGATATTCTTTTAATTTTGCATACGCCCTCGCCTCATAATAATAGACCGATTCAAGTTCCAGTCCCATCCCCAGCATATGATCGCAGATCCGGATACAGTCCCCATATTGTTTCAAGTCATAGTAGGACAAAGCCAGCCAGGTCAGCGACACCACCGATGGGTCCTCCAATCGCACCAGCCTTTCACCCGGCAATAAAACCGCAGCATAGTCCTGCGCCTGGTACGCGCTGCGCAACCTTAATTTTAGTAAAGTGACATTCAGCGAATCGCTGATCAATGCATAATCGAGGATGGTATCCGCCTTTGCGTAGACTTTTTTATCGATGAGCACGTCCGCCAGCCCCGCCACGGTCTTCATGTCGCCAGGCATCAGCGAATAGGCGCTATCCAGGTAGACGAGCGCGCTATCCGGTTTATTCTTCCTCCGCCAACAATCCCCAACTGTCCGCCACCACATCGCACGGCCCGGTTGCAAAGCCAGTAAATGCTGCGCATAGCTAAGGGCTTCGCCCCCGCCGGTTTCACCCAGTTCAAGCAGCACCAGGTAATGCAGGGCCGAAATATTATTGGAGTCCACTCCCACTACCTTTCTAAAACAGTTCCCCGCTTCCCGGGTCTTATCACTCATGTAATAGGCATAACCAGCCCAACCCAATACGGCTACATTACCTGAATCGGCCCGCAATGCCGGCGACAGATAGTCGATAGCTTCAGTGAATTCCTGGTTTTGAAAGTAATCCATGACGCGGGATTTATCGGTTTGAGCATCGGCACTAGCAACAATTAGAGAGAGAATGAAAGGGATTGAAAACATCTTTTTCATAGCTATAAGTAATGGAATTATTAAACCATCACTGATGCATCAATCGAAAAATTCCACAACAGAAAATGCAAGGCATTAACAACCATAAGAAAAACATAAAATATATTCCACTACATAACGAATAATAATTACATTATACTATCTTTGCAGAAGTATTTACTAACCATAAAATTCAAACAAAATGGCAAAAGCAAAAAAAGCTGTAAAAAAAGCAGCTCCTAAAAAAGCAGCTAAAAAGGCAGCCCCTAAGAAAGCAGCTAAAAAAGCAGTAAAGAAAGCCGCTAAGAAAGCAGCCCCTAAGAAGGCCGTGAAGAAGGCAGCTAAGAAAGCAGCTCCTAAGAAGAAGTCTGCTCCTGCTAAGAAGAGCACAACGACTATGTAGTCCCTAACTACAATAAGAAAAAGCCTCCGGAGTCTAATGATTTTGGAGGTTTTTTCATTTATAAAATGTCGCCGCAGCGACCATCTATCTTACCAGCACCACAGTCCCCCTTCGCCCAAAGACCCCGCCAGCAGGGCATTCCATCTCCACATAATATACATACGCCCCCACCGGAGCCGGTTGCCCATGCACCGTTCCATCCCAACAATTCACCGCATCCGCAGGATAAAAATTATTCCTCTCCCAGATCTTCTCACCCCACCGGTCATAGATCACAAGGTGCTTTACTTCCCCGATTCCAAGAACCACAAACCGATCATTCTTCCCATCCCCATTCGGCGAAAACGCATCCGGGATCCTTACATTCAATTCCACACAAAGGATCTTCGCCTCGACCGTATCCCTGGCCATACAGCCCACCGAATTCTTTACCATGACAATATATTCCTCCGGCTTTCGGGGCGAGCTAATGGGCTGCGCACACGATGTACAGCTCAAATAATCCGCCGGCGTCCATGTCCATTCCGTCACATCTACACTACTCATAGCCTGCAACATCACCGGATTACCCGCCAACACCTCCACATCCGGTCCCCCATTCACCGTCGGCACCGGCAATACCGTCACCTTGATCAATGCCGTATCAGTAAAACATTGATGCAGGTCACGTCCGATCACCGTATAAATACCCGAAGCCGTTGGCCGCGCCGTCACAACCCCCAACTCATTCGACCCTACCACATCCGCAAGCCAGTAATAAATATCCGCACCCTTCGCCACCAGCTGAACAGTCTCTCCGTCACAGACCGCAATCGAATCCGGCATGACCGTCACATTTTCCTTTGATACCACAGTGATGTTTACAGAATTCGTATTCTGACACCCCGCATCGTCGGTACCCAATACCTGGTATATAGTAGACACTGAGGGTGAGGCAACCGGTGAAGCAAGATCCGCGCGGTCCAATCCCGCCGCAGGACTCCACAGATAGGTATTAGCCCCCGATGCCGTCAACGTTATCGAACTGTTGTCACAAAGAAAAACAGAAGCCGGATCCACCACCACCTTGGGCAGATCATGCACCTGCAGGTCCACCGACGCATTGGCCGCCATCGAGCAACCAAAGGTATCCGTGACAATAAGCCGCGCCGTAAACTCCCCCGCCAATGTATAACTATGCGTCGTCACCGAATCCGGGTAGACCCCCGCACCAACACTCCCATCCCCAAAGTCCCAGGTATAGGATTTTGCGCCGACGGCCTTTGCCTGGTAGGCCTCCGCCTGACCAAGACAGATCAATGGCGAAGCAGAAGATAAGTCGGCCGTCGGCTGCCGCACAAAGACCGAATCGATATATGTTGCCGAGAGGCCATTATAGCCCTGCACAAATAACTTGACGATATATCTCCCCGCCTGCGTGTAAACATGACTCGGCGTATTTATATTCCCCGCCGTCCACCCATCCCCAAAGTCCCAGGTCACACTCATATAGTTGGAAGAAGTATTATAAAACTGTGCCAGAACAGGCGGACAACTCGCCGTACCCACATAGGAAGCCGCCACCTGGAAATGACTGTTAAAATTCTTTACCGTGATCGTAGCATCAATACTCCCGACACAGGTATTGGGATTGCTGGCATCCCTCGCCTGCAGCCGCACCGTATAGACACCCGGAGTGGTATAGGTATGATAGGGGCCATAATCAGACGAACCAGACCCATCCCCAAAGTCCCAGGTCCACACAATATTGGTGGTGCCATAGGTATTGCTGGTATTATAGAAATAAACAGTTGTGTTTAAATTTACATTCGTCCCCGATGGCGAAAAACTAACCTTCGGCCCATTTACTTTTACATAATTCAGATTCGCCCCGCTCGAGATAGTACAACCCGCGGCATCGGTGACGGTCAGCCTGACCGCATACTGACCGGGGTCCGAATAGGTATGGGAAATGGTCCCACCCTTTTGATTGGAGTTCTGCCCATCCCCAAAATCCCAGTTCTCCGAAAGAATGGAATTATTCACACCGGGTACAGAAGCATCCTGCAGGACCACCGGCGACTGATAACAATGGTTATCACTCGTCACCGTAAATGCCGCAGTCGCAGATCCCCGGATAGTCAGCGGGATCGTATTGCTGACGTCGGTACATCCGAACCCAAACGACTTTGTGATAACCTGCAACCCACTCTTCCCCGCCGTAAATCCACTGAGGGTCCAGTGAAACGCCCCATTGCTATACGCCTGATAAGAAGTCGTAAAGACAACCGTACCCGTAAAAGGCGTTCCATCTCCATAAAGGAATTGCGGTGTATAGTCATCATCATAGCCGCTGTTGATCTCATACGGATTGCGTTCGACCTGCAGCTGTACATCCAGCGTCCCGCCCATACAGGCGTAGCCGCTAGCCGCGCTGAGCTTCGGCTGTTGCTTTTTCAACACCAGCACCCGATCCGAATTTCTGTTGCTGCACTGGCCGTTGCTCGCCGTCACGTCGGGATAATATGTCCCCGTACTTGTATACACATGCTGCACCTGTGTCGTGCCCGGACCCGTAGTCGTAGTACTTCCATCACCAAAACTCCAGACTACGCTGGTCGCCGTTCCTGGTGTATAGGTAAAGGTCACCAGCCCCCTGTCTCCATCACAGGTATTGCTATGCGATCCATAGGTGCCCGGAGCAGCCAGGACCGTGATATAACTGCTTTTTGTCACCGATGACTCACAGCCACCCCCATTCCTCGCCGTCAGTATCACCGGATACGTGCCGGGAGTGTTATAGGAATGGTACGGCGAACCAGACACATTCCCATCCCCAAACGACCAACTGATATAGGTAGCATCCGATGCATCCAGCAAAGGACTGCTAAAGTTCACCGTCGTACCTACACATATAGTCGTTGCCGACGCCGAAAAATCCAGCGGGAACGGGTTGCTTATCGTAACAGGATTATAAGTGACACTACCGCTGCAACCATTCAGATTGGTATAGTATAAAGTGGGCATGCCCGAGCTGTTATAGGTATGCGTTGGCGTCGCGTCGGTGCTCCCCGCCGATCCATCCCCAAAATCCCAACGCCAGGACTGTAACAGGCCCTGGTTCCGGATCGCATAAGATTTCGTGATCGGCGTCGCACAGCTGGCGTTGGGTGTCCCGCTGGTCTCGTAAATAGTGATCGATGGCTTATTGACAGCTACCGCTCCAAAGATCGTATTCGTACATCCGTTGGCATTGGTCACCGTCAATCGGATGGTGAAAGACTGGTTATAGGGAAAGGTCTGGGTGATGGTGGGCGTGGGAGAGGTGACGTCATTACTCCCATACATATAAGTGTTGAAGTTCCAGCTCCAGGTCACGGCATCGGGCGTCTTGTCGGTAAACGCCACGCTCACACCATCGCAGGCGGGAGTGATATTCTCATCGAAGGCGACGACGGCAGGGACCGGGTTCACAACAAAACTTTTGGATGCCTGCTGCGGACAGCTTCCAAATAGATTGCTCAGCTGCACCGTATGCGTCCCCGGTACGGAAAAGGTATATTGAAAGGGAGTATAATAGGCGACAGGAGCACCGTCTATCGACCAGATCCTGCTGCTTGCATAGGGTGAACTGCGATCAGTAAAAACAAAACCAGTATTTTGACAGACCGCCGCAGGTGGCACATCAAAGTCGGTGCTGTAGTTGGCGACATTCAAAAAGTTCAGCTGCGAGCTGGTTGCCGAACACCCTTCAGAAGTAGTAGTGGTCAGCTTCACCGTATAATTGCCTTTCTGCACATAGGAATGACCGGGATTGGCCAGCGTAGAAGTCGTCCCATCTCCAAAATCCCAATTATAGGTCAGAGGTCCCGGCCCGCTGCTGTTGCTGGAAAACTGTACCGGATCGGTCACCAGGCAAAGCACCTGTTTGTCGGATGTAAAAGCCGATGTCGCGGGTGTCAGCACCGTCACAGCCACCGGCAGGGATACCGTATCGGTACAGCCATAGTTGTTGGTAACAGTCAGACTCGCCGGTCCTTTTAAAGTAGATTGATAGACATGCTGAGTCGTCGCATTGCCCGTCTGCGCCGTCGACCCATCCCCAAAGTCCCACAACCATTTGACGATGGAAGCCGGGGCCGTCCCCGTAAAAGAAATTGGTTGTGGACCACAGACCGAATTAGGTGTATAGGAAAAATTGGGCTTTGAATGAGGATAGACCGTCACGGTGTGTGTAGTAGTTGATACATTGCCGCCGTCGGTAACAGTAAGTGTCACCGTATAGTCGCCCTCGTCGGTATACACGGCTTGCGCGTCCTTCACCGGGGCCGTATTGCCATTGCCAAAATCCCACTGGTAAGTGGCAGATGCCGAGGCGCCAAGAGTCTGATTCCTGAACTTAACAATGAGGGGGCTGCATCCGCCTGCCTTATCAAAAACAAAACCCGCCCTAAGCTGCGCGCATACAGGCAGACAAGCGGCTATTGACAGGAATAGGAGTATTGATAAGGCGCGGGACATGGGTGATGCTAAAATAACGAAAATTCTGGCCTTTTATTTGCCCCCAAATCATATGACCACTAAACAAAGCGCAGGTATACTATTATACCGTCGCAATACTGACTCACTGGAAGTCTTTCTCGTTCACCCCGGCGGCCCCTTCTGGAAGAACAAGGACGTCGGCAGCTGGACCATCCCCAAGGGCGAATTCACCGGCGAAGAACCCGCATTGGATGCGGC
>Ga0193716_1001685_pt1 | contig 12722 bp, 12 predicted proteins | sample U2c1metaG_FD_145901 | JGI IMG/M metagenome (GOLD analysis project Ga0193716, IMG submission 145901) | Soil microbial communities from a riparian zone of the East river system, Colorado, United States - U2c1 | ecosystem: Environmental > Terrestrial > Soil > Riparian zone | place: USA: East River...
CCTCGACCAGTTACTCGCGTCGCTCGAGCGTGCCCTTCTTGAGTGACTCTGTTCCAATCGGTTTACACTAAGGTGACGAAAGTTACTGCGACAACACTCTGCGCTGCGTCCCCTAGCTTAACCCGATTTTTCCGAGAGTAGCCACAAAGGCGCTTGCAGGGGTTATCAATACCAGAGCCTAACCCTGCGACATTGCGCGGCTATTTACGGCCCAGCGGAAATCCGGGAGCACCGTCGAGCTATTTCAGCACCTGGCAACAGTGACCGATGAAGTGAAATTCCCTATGCGGCCGGTCCGAGATGCCCCAACGCGTAGCTCTCATTTCATGACAACGTAGGACAATTAGCTAGATGAAGTAATTTCTGAGTCCCGGCACGGTTGGTGCAATGTTCGCAATTAAACGGGAGCACGATGAGCCAAGCGCGCGTGAACGATCACTGAGGGAGAAGGTGTATGCCACTTGGAAATCTTATTCGTCAAAAGAAAAGAAACGTAGGAGGGACGGAAATGAAACAGCAGACGATGGAAACCGAGAAGCCGAGTTTTTGGCAAATGATTTTCTTGCAGAGCAAAGTCAACGGCGCATCCTATAACGGCGAAGAGCTTCCTGGACGAAATTGGAATTGGCCAAAAAACACCTACCTGCAACGACGCTTGCAGCGACACAAGTGGTTTCAATCGAGCGATAACTTAAGAATGAATTGAAAACCGCTTACCCGCGCTGCCTCCTTCAGCACAGCTCCCACGGGTAAGCGGCGTCACTGAGACCCCCCGTCACGCTCAGTGGCAGTGAGGCCGGGCTTCCCAAAGCCCGGCCTTACAATATAATCCCGTCGGCAAAACTCTTGAATCGGCTGCTATCCGCCGGTTGGCGGTATCGCAGAGACAATTAGAGCCGCGCGATTGGGGAGGAATTGCACAACGAGCTCGACGGCAAGCGCGGGGCGGTGAGTCTCCTCACTCATACATCCCCCGACTAACCATGTTCAGCTAAACAATTCTTTCTTCCACTTCATCATAACCGCTTGCCGCCGCTCAGGGCTGATGTGCGCGGCGGGAGGAAATTTGTCGCGCCATTCGAAGGGACGGCAGGCGTCGATGATCATGCGCGAGCTAAATCCTTTCCGCTCGCGCGGAATAATCGGATCTAAAGGACCGCTCCAACAGCGCCGTAAAATCTCCGCGGAGTCAATCGGATCGGCGCGACTGCACATGGCCCACAGCACATCGTTGATATCGTACGCGTCGATATCGTCATCGACGACGACCACATAACGACCGAGATAAGCCCCGCCTTGGCATTGGCTGGCGACTAAAGCGGCCTGGCGCGAGTGACCTGGATAACGCTGGCGGATCGACAAAACCGTGAGAAAGCGGCGGAAGTAGCTCGCCACCGCTTTGACGTCCGGCACGCCGGCCTTTTCGACTTGGTCGCGGATGTAGGCGGCACGCAAAAGCTCATAGCAATGCTCGGCCCGGGCCGTCGGCCGGTATTCCGGCGACGCCGTAATGATCGGATCGTTGCGATGATAGAGCCGATGCACTTTGATCAGCGGCTCTAACTTTTCTCCGCTGGCGTAGTAGCCGGTCCATTCGCTGAACGGCCCTTCTTCCTTTCCCTGGTCCGGCAGAAATTCGCCTTCGATGGCAATCTCGGCGTAGGCGGGAATCGGCAACCCGGTATATTCCCCGCGGATCACTTCCACCGGCTCGCCTTTTATGCCACCCACCGCGTCGAATTCACTCCTGCCGTAAGGCTCGGGACGGGTCGCGATCATATGTAGCAACGGATCGACGCCGAAGCACGCCACCACCGGACAGGGCTGGCCCCGATCGAAATATTTTTGCCGGTGCATGCGGCCGTGCTTGCCGGGAGAAATATTCATGCCCATCGTATTGCGATCGTGGACCATCACCCGATAGCAACCGACGTTGACCCAGTCCTCATCGGGATCGCGGGTGATCACGACGTGGCCCGTACCTATATAGCGGCCGCCGTCCTGCTCGTGCCAAAATGGCACCGGAAACTTGAATAGATCGATGTCATCGCCGCTGAATACATTCTCCAGTACCGGCCCACCGGCGACGGTCACGGGCGGAATCGACTGCGGCTTGGCCAGACGCTCGCGCCACGCCTGAATAAATCCGTCGCGCGAAATATCCAACGGCAAATTGGTCGTCAGCGCCGAGCGTTTGAGACTCTCGAAAAAGCCAACGAGAATACGATAGCCCTGCGGATAATCTTTGATCCGGTCGAAAAGCAACGCCGGGCTGTTTTCTTTGTGCTTCGACGCGAGCACCGACAACGCGCCGATTTCCAAATTCCAGTCGGCGCCTTCGATCACTTTGAGTTCGCCCATCCGCTCGACTTGCTCGATCCATTCCCGGACATCTTTGTAACCCATCATTCCCCCTCAAACTCAAAAAGAATTACGAATTTAACCTGATCTTTGCAAGGCAACGGTGGAATTGATAAAGCCACACCCTGATGAAAACGATTTCAATGATCGCCGCAACCATCCTTCTGCTTTTCGTTCTCGCTTACCCAGGCTCAGGAAAGAGTGATCGTCGGCCATTCCGCGCGCGCCGCATTGTCGATCGGTCCCCTGCTCTACGGTATCCAGCGCGGCTTCTACCGCGACGAAGGCATCGATCTGGTCTATGTTTCGCTGCGCGCCGATCTGGGAATCAAGGCGCTGCTCTCCGGCGACATCGACTACAGCTACAGCACCGGCACGATCATCCGCGGCGCGCTCATCGGCTTGCCGGTAAGAAACTTGACCTTCGATTTTTCCCGGGTCTTGCACGCGCTTATGTCGCGCCCGGAAATTCCCAACGCCGCCGCGCTGAAAGGGAAACGAGTCGGCGTTAGCTCCTTCGGCGCCACCGGCGACCTGGCCGCGCGCGTCGGCTTGCGCTCGATCGGTCTCGATCCGGAAAAAGACGTGACGATCATCATTCTCGGCACCGACACGTTGCGCCATGCCGCCCTCATAGCCGGCACCGCGCAGGCACCCACATGCCCGTGCCACTGAATATCCAACTGAAAAAAGAGGGCTATCACGAGCTGGTCTACGCCGGAAAAATTCTTCAGCGGCCGCTCACCGGGCTCGCCACCAGCCTGGAAAAAATTCAGAAAAATCCCAGCCAAGTCCAGCGCATGGTGCGCGCCTTCTTACGCGCCACGCGCGCGCTCAAGAGCGAGCGGGCCGGCTTCATTGCCTTCGCGCAGAAAAAGTACGGCTATTCGAAAGACGTGATGGAAGAAGCCTACAAATATCTGGTCGATGCGCTCTCACAGGACGGCTTCGTCGACGACTCCTCGCTGCAAGCCGCCATCGATGAAGCAAAAAGTCTGGCGAAGATCACCAAGCCGATCAACCAGTCGGACATCGTCGATTACAGTTTTCTCCGCGCCGCAGTCAAAACCAAATAGTCGAATCTGACGGTCGAGTTCAAGATCCTGGCAACCTCCAACCGACAACTCACCGTAACGCTTCCTGCGCGAGGGAGAAATCGAAAATCCGCTCCGGCGCGATCGGTTCCTTGACCCGCAGTGCTTCCCGGCCGATCTCGATGATCTCCTTCGCGGCATCGCCGCTCAATCTTCCGCCCTCCAGCACAAACGGCGCGTCGTCTTCATACATGCGCCGCGCCAGTTGAGCGTCTTTGATGCCCAGCCGTTTTTGAATGTATGGAATCATGATTTCGGGACTCTCCTGATAAGCCTTGAGCCCGCGGTTCCACGCTCTCAGGAATCGCACCAGCTTCTCGCGCTTCTGCTTGATCTGTATATCCGTTGAAACTACGCCGGTCTGCAGATAGCGCATATAGTCGCGCCCGCGGCCGAACACTTTGTAGCCCTTCTCTTCCGCCAGATAAATCGCCGGCGGCGTCATCATGGCGCCGGCCACTCGGCCGGAAAACAGCGATTGCAATCGTGCCGGCGTGTCCATGCTGAGAAGACCAACGTCTTTCTGCGCGTCGAGGCCTTTGGCTTGCAGAATCCGCCGCGTCATGATCGCCGCGGTGCCGTCCAGCGATCCCACTGCGATCGACTTGCCTTTCAGCTCCGCCGAGGAATTGGCCGCCGGAGCGACGATCAATTCATGAATTGGCCGATCGCGGGTTACCGAGATGATCTTAACCGGAACACCGCGCAAGGCCGCGGAAAAACCGCTACCCGCATGGCAGGTGACGTCGATCTCACCGGACATCAAACTGCTCACGCCAACAATGCCGCGCACCACCAACACCTGAAGATCAAGCCCCTCTTGAGCAAAAAATCCTTTTTCTTGCCCGTAGTAAAGCGGCACGTAACTCAACGTCGGTCCCGGGATGCTGATGAAAAATCGATCGGCAGCGTAAGCGCGGCTGGCGAGGATTAACAGCGCGACCAGCATGGTGAGCGAAAATCCATGACGGCTGAGCATCGTACCTCCTTGGATTGTTGGCGGAACGAAGTCCGCGAGCTATTTTTGCGCAAACGGTGCGGCGGCATAAACCACACGGCCGCCGACGATGGTCAAGAGCGATTCAAGAAAGCGAATCTGATCTTCCGGCACGGTCAAATAGTCAGCGTTAAGCACCACCATGTCGGCAAGTTTCTCGGGCTCAATGGATCCTTTGCGCCCATCATCGAAGGTCAACCAGGCGCTGCCCATCGTATAGAGACGCAGCGCTTCTTGGCGGCTCAGATTCTGGCTCTTGCTGCGGATTACCGAACCGGCCACAGTCTTCCCCGTAATCAACCACCACAAAGATAGCATGGGTGAATAGCTCGACGAGCGAAAGCCATCGCTACCCGCGCCCAGGGGCACACCCGAATCGATCATCGTGCGCAACGCCGGCGCATTCCGTGCTTGCTCCAAACCCCAAAGCTCGGCGTTGCGCTCGCCCGTCAGTGCGAGGCGGTCTTGCACCGAAATGGCGCCACCGAGCTTTTTGATTCGCGCGATGGTTTCCGCCGTGGCGCCCTCCATATGAGCAAAGGCGATGCGCTGGCGCGCGAAAGGAGTGACGGCTTGAACTTCTTCGAGGATATCGAGCAATTGCCGCGCGGTGCTGTCGTATATCGCTTGCAAATGAAAATTTAACCCCGCCTCGGCGAAGAAGCGTACCGTGCGGCGGAGTTTTTCTTTTGCTTCGGTGTCGATCGTGATGCCTTCTGGGTTGACCGGCACATCATCGTCGTTGATCCCTGAGACTAAGGTTCCGGCGAAACCGACGAAGCGATAAAGATCGCTCTGCGGCAACTGCTGGACCTCGGCGGATAGCGCTTTGATTTGTTCGAGGGCATCGCCGTTTGGGTCCGGAGCAGTGTAAAAGTTTACCCGCAACGTCAGCTCACCGGTGCGCGCCATGTCAGCAAGCAGACGTCGATGCGCGAACGTCACTCCGGTGCTTTGCACATCGCCGACGGACGTCAAGCCCAGCCGGTTGAGCTCACGAAAACAGTTCGCCAAGCTAGCGCGCACCTGAATTAAATTGGCACCGGGAATTTTTTGGAAAGCGTACTCCCACGCCGACACGCCTTGCAGCCAGCCGGTCAATTCACCGCTAGCCGGATTGCGTTCGAATTTTCCGCCGGCGGGATCCGGGGTCTTCGGCTGGATGCCAACCGCGTCCAAGGCCGCGCTGTTGAGCAATGCGCCTTGGCGCAGATACTGGATATACACCGGGTGTCGGGGCGCGATCGCGTCGAGCTCGGCGCGGCTCGGGAAGCGCCGCTCGGCAAATTGCGTGGGTACCCAGCCGCCACTCACAACAATCCATGATCCCGCCGGTTTTGCCTGAGTCGCCCCGGCGATTTGCCGCATCCCGTCGGCGAGCGTGCGCGTCATTTCCCAGTGCAGCTCGGCGTCCCAACTCAAGCCAGCTTCAGTGGCGTGGATATGCGAATCGATCAAACCTGGGATGACCGTCCGCCCACCAAGGTCGATCACCCGCGTCGCCGGTCCCGTTAGTGGGCGCATCTCGCGGTCGGAGCCGACGGTGATGACCCGCCCGCCGCGGACGGCAACCGCTTGCTTGATCGAGAAGGCGCGATCGACAGTGACGATCTTGCCGTTACGCAAAATCAAATCCACGGGAGCGTGAACCGCCAGCGAACGCGCAAAATCCACTTCATGGCCGCCACAGGCGGTCAGAAACAGCACTAACAGAAATCCCCAACAACGCGGCAACGAAACCCTCACGGCATGACCTCAAAAGCAGCCGGATTCTACCTTCCACACCACGCTTTTGCGAGGGAGCAAAGGAATTTTTCCTTACGGTCCGACTCCAAAGTCCATGACTTCCTCCAGCAAGACAGATTGGCAACCCGTCGCGATGGCGCGCGCCAAAGATCTCGTTTGCGCGGCGCAATCGATTGAAGTTATAGTTCGGTAAATTTACTCAGATCGCACATATGCAGCGCCCCTTGGCACTTGAGGTGAACGATGAAACCGGTGCAACTGTTCTGCTGGCATTTCATGGCCTATCCCTATCTCGATAAGGACTTCGATGAGAAAGAGTACAGCGGCTGGGTGACGGTGCCCAACAAGCTCTGGGATAACCGCAAAGCCCGCGGACTCTATCAGGAGTACATCGACCAACTCGCCTACGCGGATGAGCTCGGCTTCGACGGCATGGTCCTCAACGAGCATCACCAAAATATTTACGGCTTGATGCCGTCGCCTAACATGATCGCGTCGGCGCTGACCCAATGCACCACGCGCGGTAAGATCGTGGTGCTCGGCAATCTGCTGCCGCTGCACATGAATCCGATGCGCGTCGCCGAGGAATACGCCATGCTCGATCAGATGAGCGACGGCCGTTTGATCGCCGGCTTCGCTCCCGGCGGCGGACCGGAAACCTTCAACTACGACGTACCGTCGGCCAACACCCGTGAGAAATTTTGGGAAGCGGCGGATTTGATTGTCCGCTCCTGGACCGAAGACGGCCCCTTCGCTCACGAGGGGCGCTACTATCCTTTACGTTACGTGAACCTATGGCCCAAGCCGCTGCAAAAGCCTTTTCCGCCGGTGTGGATTCCCGGCTCGCGCAGCCCTTCGACAATGACCGAAGTGGCCAAGCGCGGTTATTGCTATTTTCTGTCTTCGCGCAGCCACGGCGGCGAGACCCATCGGGCGCAACAGGAATTTGCCGCGGTGTTGGAGAAGCATGGCGATAAATATCATCCCTTTCGCTTCGGCATTTTGATGTCGACCTACGTGGCCGAGACCGATCAGCAAGCACGCGAGGAATGCGAGGAAGGCGTTTGGTATTTTTTGAAAAATTGTCTGAAAGGACATCTGCGCCGCGTCGGCCGTCAACTCACTTACGGCCCAGGCGTGCCGTATATCCCGGCCGCCGCGTGGCGTGAATATCTCAAGCACTACAAGCCGGGCCAAAAACTTTTAGGCGACGTGGAGAACTGGGACGAACTCGACGCCTCCCAGTCGATCATCGTCGGCAGCCCGGAAACGGTGATCCGGCGCATCTCCGGTCTTATCGAGCGCGCCAAGGTGGGCAATCTCTTGATTCAATTCCAGCTCGGCAACATGCCCGACCACCTGGCGCGCAAAAGCATGAAGCTGTTCGCCGAGAAGGTGGCGCCGGCATTACGCCAGCAGTCGTTGCAGCAGTTCACCCAAGAATTTCCCGGCGTCAATGTCGAAGCATCGGCGGAGGAACTCCATTGAGCGGACGCACTATCGAGATCAAGGGCCGGAAGGTTTGGATGATGGAAAACGGCAACGGCGCGCCGTTGCTCTATCTGCATGGCTTCGCCGATGTTCATTCGGTGAAGGAAAGCTGGCTGCCGTTTCACCAACAGCTCGCCAAAAGCGCGCGCGTGATCGCTCCCGCCCACCCCGGCTGCGCTCAAAGCGACGAAGACAAAGACATCGACACGGTCGAAGACGTGGTATTTGCCTATCTCGAACTTCTCGATGCATTCGAGCTGACGCAATTCGACCTTGTCGGAACTTGCGTCGGCGGCTGGATTGCCGCCGAGATCGCTGTGCGTCATCCGGAAAGGATTCGCAAGTTGGTCTTGATCGGTGCTACCGGCTTATTCGTCGAAGGCGCGCTTATCGGCGACGTTTTCATGAACGCCCAACCTGAGTATGGCTCCAGCTACGCCACATTGCGGGAGATGTTTTTCTCCAGCGCCGACCACCCCATCGCTCTAGAAATGTTCCCCGACGGCAAAGGGGAAATTGACGACGAGGTGCGTCGCTATCAAATGCTCCGCCTGAGCTCGCGCATCGGTTTCAAGCCGCCGTACTTCTATAACCACTCGCTGAAAAACCGCCTGCACCGCGTATCATCGCCAACGTTGGTTATCTGGGGCGAACACGACCACATGGTACCGCGGGTTCACGGCAAGACCTATGCCGAGCAAATTCGAAATAGCGGGGATTTGATTGTCATCCCCGGCGCCGGCCACAGCGTACATGTGGAGAAACCGGACGAAATGGCGAACTTGGTGTTGGATTTTGTGGCGAAGTAAAATTGCCTCACTTACTCGGACTCAGGTTCTCCCAAGGCAAAGGGTCATCGCGCTTATTTCCTCGAAGCAGACCGGCTTGAAGGGTCGCAAATAAAGTTTCCGGTTTGACGAGCTTCTGGCTCCCGCCAAATTAAACCCTTCTTCTTCGAGCCGTTTCAAGTATCGACCGAAGGCCCTCACGCATTCACATCATCGAGGCGGCAAGGGATCGGCGCCGGCAAGTTTTTGGTAGAGCTGAACGACCTCTTTATCTCGAGGCAAATCTTTGATCGCCCGCTCGAGCTCTTCCCCACTCAGCGGCGCCGGGCCGTCGCCCATCAGTTTTTTAAACTCCCCGGGAAATTCCGGATCGGCAAACGACTTGTTCATCGCTTCGCGGATGATCTGCACGCGCTCTTTCGGCGTGCCGGGAGGAAAGATGTACGGCCAGCGCGGATATTGGAAGGCTCGAAACATATCGAGTAGTTTGCGTTCGATGTCCGTCTTGGCAAAGCTGCCGAATTCCGGCAATTGGGCAAATGTCGGGTGATGGCGTCCCCTGGGAACCGTCAGTGTCGCATGGAGATGAATCTGTTTCTTTTCGATCCACTCCGATTTCTCGATGACGAAGCGCGCCGCGCCGGTTGCATGGGCGTCAATCTCGCCGCGCTCCATCGCAATGTAAATTTCCGGACCGGTGAAACCGGTAACGAACTTGGGATCCTTCAAACCAAGCAGATAAGCGACGATGCGTCCCGTGACATAGACCGGATGACCGACCGAATGGGCGCCAAACCTGAGACCGCTGGCGGCTCGCAGTTTGCTGAGATTATCCAACCCGAGTTCTCCCTTGGTATAGAAAACATAGGGGTCGCCGCCGTCGGTCGAGCCGAGGTAAATGAATTTATCGAGATCATAGGAGCTGCCGGGTAGGCCCAAGATCGGTCCAACCACAAGTCCGGCGCCGATGGATCCGATCGTCAAGCCATCGGGGCGGGTGGAGCTATAGATGACGTTTGCCGCCTTGCGGCCGGCGGCGCCCTCGATAAATTCCACCGTCAAATGAGGCTTGCCGGGAATATACTTTTCCAGAAATCGAACCAGCGCTCTGGTCTGGAATTCGCCGGAACCTCCGGGGCCGCCGCCGCGAATAATCTTGATCGTTTTGCCTTTGTAGAAATCAGCTTGAGAGAAGGCGTTACCAGCCGGCCAGAACGCCAATAGTGCGACCACGGGCACGTGAGCGAACACGTAAGGGACCGACCTGTGAAATGTTTTCATGGACACCTCGCGCAAACGTGAAATGATTCAATCTTGAATTCCGGTGGGTACTGCATCGATCTTCGTCACTTTCCCCAAATCTTCTTGATGAACCCTTCGTCTTCCAAGCGTTTAAGATAACTCGTATTAACGTAGCTCTTGGCGTCGACGCCTCGAGCTTTGGCATTGGTCTCGGCGATCTGGGCGACGACGGCTTGCATCGCCTCGACCGACGGATAAGGCACCGGTTGCAGTTGGCTGTAGAAGTAATCGTAGCCCTCCGCGATGGCTTTGAGATTTTGGACACGCGTAAACTGCGACAGAGCTTTGATCGCGTACTCTCTTTCGGTTTTGAGGACTTTGATCGCTTCGAGATAGGCGCGCAGGAAGTTGAGTACCTTTGTTTCCTGTTTCTCCAGGAAACGCCGGCTACCTAAGAGACCGGTGTTGAAGAATGGAATGTCCATTTTGACCGAGTCCACCAAAACGTTGAGCTTGAGCCGTTCGGCTTCGATATTGAAGGGCGCGTTGGCGACGGTGCCGTCGATGCTGCCGGACTTGATCGCGGCGACGCGCGCGGGTTCATCGCCGATCTGCAAGATCGTCGCTTCTTTGATTGGATCAACGCCGAGGCGCTTCAGCATCGCCCGCATACCGAAATCGGCGGATGAGCCGTAGCGGCTAACGCCGAACTTTTTGCCTTTCAATTGTTCGATGCTCTTAATTTCGGGCCGGGTAATCAATTGGTAATTGAGCTTATCGCCCAAGCCGGCAAAATAGACGATATCCGCACCCTCGAGATTAGCCGCTACACCCGGCGCGCCGCTGAGTTGTGACAAATCCAAGTTGCCGGAGATCAAGACATGGATATTGGTCGAACCGCCGGGGATGTAGATAACTTCCGGCGCCAAGCCATACTTGGCAAACAAGCCACGGTCCTTGGCGACGTACATGACGCCGGACTGTAGACTGACCGAACCCTGACCGACGCGGATTTTTTCTTGACTGCGGCCCTCCCCGATCAGCCAGAACACAAGCAACAGAGTGAGCACTAACGATTTCTTCATTGCGCCTCACTAACACAGTCCAGCACGCGCCGGCAATGAGTATCGGCGCAACTCGGCACACGCCTTTTGGTTCGTGCTCGTGTCCGTGTTCGGAAAAACGATCACGATCAGGTATCGCGACCACGTTGCGTTTTCACCGATCGCACCGTTGCACAGGCAAGCTGGCTGTGTAATGTTCGGTCAACAATTCCCCGAGGAGGAAATTTATGGCGGACGTAACGATCAAAGCCCTAAAGAGCGGCCCTTACGAAGTAGCCGGCGGCGCTAAAGTCTTGGACTCTACGGGAAAAGAATACGCGGAAAGCCAAATTCCCCCGGTCTATCTCTGCCGTTGCGGCGCATCCAAGAACAAACCCTTTTGCGATGGTAGCCATAAAGACATCGGCTTCAAGGCCGAAGAAACCGCGGCGTAGAGAAAGGTCCTCCGCCTACCTATTACTCCAGTACTCCATCGCTCCAATGGGGCGACGGACCAGAAGGTTGGAGTAATGGAGTGTTGGAGTGCTGGATTTCGGAGAAAGACAGATTTATTCGAGTATTGTTGGGAGGGGAAACCGTGCAGGACAAAGTTGTTATCGTCACAGGCGGAGCCAAGGGGATCGGGCGCCATGCGGCGCACACGCTGGCCAAAGCCGGCGCCAAAGTAGTTATTGCCGACACCGACGCCGAGCGCATGCACAAGACGCTCGGCGAGATCCGTGCGCTGACCCAAGACGCCATCGCGGTGCCGGTTGACGTGCGCGATGAAAAAGACGTGCGCCATATGGCTTATACCGTCGCCGACCGGTTTGGCCGGATTGACGCTCTGATCAACGACGCCGGGATCGTGCCGCATTTCAACTGGGGCATCCCGCGCTGGCCGCGGGTCCGCTTTTTGAGCAAAGATTTTTGGGACAGCGTGATTCAGACCAATCTGGGCGGAACTTTTCTCTGCACAAAATACGTCGTCCCGTTCATGGAGGAGCAACGCGCGGGAAATATCGTCAATCTATGGGGCGGCGGGCGCGCGGAAAATCACGGCGCTTCGCCCTATGTAGTCAGCAAAGATGCGATTCGCACGTTCACCCGCTTCGTCGCCGAAGAAGAGCGTGAGTGGAACGTTTGCGTGGTCGCGTTCAGCCCCAAGCAAGCGATCGCCACAGAAGATGCGCCCGCGGAAGCGCGCCAGCGCTTGCCCGGACCCGAATCCCTCGGCAATGGTTTTGTTTTAGCGGCGCAAGCGGCAATGGAGCTTACCGGCAAAACCGTTGAACATCGCGACGGCAAGTTGATCGCCGTCGACTAAAAGAACTTCAAGGTTCGGCAGTCGTTGAACGGCACCTCGCTCACGCCGCTTGGTAGACGTTGGTCATCCGGCTCATGACGCCACGCTTGGCAAGCTCATCTTCGAACATGGCGCGAATGCGCGGATCCTCGTCGGTATACTCAATTTGATCGCCACCTAATTTGACACTTTCCGAAGTGCCCCATTGTTTGCGCAGACCAGAAAATTTCCTGCTGCTAAAAGGTTTGAGCGCGAGATATCGCGCCGGTTCGCCGCCGATGTTGAAATGCTGGTGAAACCAGCGCTCAGGCGGGACCATCAAACTGCCGGCGCGCCAGTTGTAGCGTTTGATGTCTTCGCCGTCGCGCCACATCACCGAAAATCCTTCGCCTTTAAGAATAATCACGTGCGCGCCCGCGCCGTGGCGGTGCGCTTTTTTATAGGTCGCCACGGGAAATTGGGAAATATGCGCCGACATGACGTTGTTCGCCATTTCGATCATCAGCATCTTGCCACCGGCGCCCCGATCGTTGCGCTCCGGCAATTCGTAGCTGCGCACGTCGGCGATAAAATTGGTATCGTGAAACCCCGGGGCGGGAACCTTGGCCTCGCCGTTAAAGAAATTTTCTTCGCCGCCATAACGGTCGCTGAAAC